>OICS01000565.1_pt1 | contig 12607 bp, 10 predicted proteins | sample 1581341 | NCBI WGS metagenome assembly OICS01 (sample SAMEA3882550, study PRJEB24775) | human gut metagenome | biome: human-associated habitat; feature: intestine environment; material: feces | place: Netherlands | collected 2009/2010
GACGATCACTTACGGCGTCGTCCTTTCGCGCTGAAACATATCCTAGCGCGATTATTAGCACTCTGCCAACTCGAGTGCTAACGCTGAGAGCAAAATATACGAAAAAGCCTGAAACCATGCGGTTTCAGGCTAATGTTCTTTACGCTTGTTCGTATGTTTCGTGCGTTTCGTGCGTTCGTTTTCCCCTCCGTCACGCCCCGCGACGGGCCATGATGGACGCCAAACCCACACCCAGGGAATCGGAGGTGACGCTGGGAGCCTCAACGTCGGCGCTGACTTCAGAGTCGTGGAATCCCACGGCATCCACGTCCTGCAGATGCACACCAGCCTCCACGCGGGCTGCGGCCTCGTCGGAATCCATGCTGCTGATCGCGTCGGTCGGCACAATCAACGGCTCGACATTGTCGGAAACCGTACTCGCAGTCGGAGGCACGGCCTTGGCCACCTGACGGGTGGATTTGATTTCCATGCTTTCCGGAGCGTCCTGCACGATATCGTCGCCATTGCGCGGCGCGCCCAGCGAAAACGAAATCAGATCCTGCGATGCGCCGGCCACGGCGGACGACTCCGCATCGCTTGCATCCACGCTCTCGGTTTTGGCGATTTCATCACGCTCATCGTGGATGGACAGACCGTTCTTCTTATCCGGCACGACTTGCGCATCCACAACGTTCGGTTCCGCAGCGGATTTCGCTTCGGTTTCCTCCTTGCGTTTGCTTACAACAACATCATGGTCGGCCTTGCCGCGATCGATCGCCTGACGGATCTCACCTTCCGGCATAACATCGGTCGGCACCTGAGATTCGGCGATCCTGCGAATTTCCGCAAGCTCCTGCTCCCGCAAACGAGCGCGCTCCGCCTGCTCTTCCTGGGCGCGCTTGCGCTCTGCCACAGCACGCTTCCTCATCTTAGAACGATACTTGGCGACTTTGTGCTCCCACGCTGCGGCCTGCTTGGCGGCCCTCACCCCCAAAGCGAGCACTCCAGCAAGCAGCGACGCAGGAATCAAAGCAAACAACGGACTGAAATGCAACACAAACGCACACATCAACACGACGATTGTGATCACCAGCATCGAGACAACAATAATCCGCCTTCTGCGGATCGCGGCACGACGAAGGGCACGGACATGCGCGATCCTTTCGTCGGTCAGCTTGCCCTCATGCGTCTCGTTGGACTGCATTATTGCCCCTTTCGCCTTTGCGGCGGTCTCATCGGAGAATCGCGTTCCACTGTCGGCATCCACCAGATGCAGCGACGGCGAAAAGCGGTCCTCTCGGTGCTCGATTACCCGCTTCATGCCTTTGACCGTCCGTTTGGGCAGCCAGAAAACCATGAGAATAATCACAATCGCAAGCACCACAACCGTGCTTAACGATTCATAACCCATAACTCATAAGAATAGGTGACATTCCGACATTCTCCGGGGTGCACGCCCCCGCGTGTCGAACATGTGCGTCGAAAGCGCGTGTCGAACCTCGCCAACGGCTCACTCGCCCATCAACCGTGCGGTAAAGCCATTCGGTGCGCACTCCGGCAGCAACGCATACGATTCATGGTCACGCCATTGCCCGTTCACGAACATGTACGCCTTGCGCATCCCCTCATAGGATGCCCCCACTTTGAGCGCCACCTTACGTGAACGTTCGTTTTCGGGAAGCAAGTCGATCTCCACACGATGCAATTGCGGTCCGGAAGGGTCGAACATCGCCCAATCAGCCAATAGCGTAACAGCCATCGGCGCATATCCACGCCCCGCACACCGCTCATCGACCCAATAGCCAACCACGCCGGTACGCATGGCGCCATAGCAGATGGCCCCTAACGAAATCTGGCCGATGATACGCCCATGATGCTCGATGGCGAACACCACTCCGGTGCCGTTTCGCTCGTTGCGTCGCATCGCACGCACCCACTCGTTGAACGACATCGACGCGCCATGCACCGGATCCCCGGATTCCCAAGGCTTCAACCAATCGTCGTTGCGCCAGCGGACTTCGTTCCATTCGTCGCAGTCGTCAGTAGTCAGCGGACGCAGGATTATGGGAACGTGAAGCCCATGTGCCTGAATGAACCGCGGAACATCAATGGCATTGGGATCCGAACGCATCATGCCCCGTAAAGATCGCAAAATCGTCACGCCCTCATTCTGCCATACGCATAACATTTCCGATTTCGCGCAACCATCCCGTGGTACAACATGCGGTATGACCACGAACATGCAAGCCGACGTCATGGAAAACAGCGTCTGTGACGAAGCCGCGAACCAACGTGAGTTGAAAAAGCAATGGCGCGCACACGCAATCGCACGAAGAAAGCAGACCAGTAAGGAGGAACGACTGGAAGCCGGCCGTAAGTTGGCCGAACAGGCGCGGAAGGCGAATCTCATTCATTCGTTCACCACGGTGGCCGCATTCGCGTCCATAGGCAGCGAAATGTCGATGATGCCGATGCTGCAGGCATTATTCGATTCGAATTGCCACGTGCTGGTGCCACGGCTCGGATCCGGCATGGATATTGGCTGGAGCGAACTTGGCGACATTCACGATCTGCAGGACCAGACCAACAGCGACGGGTCCATCAATACGCACCGCCCGCAAGAGCCGGGCAATAGCGCAAACGGACCTGAAGCGCTGAAAAACGCCGGTCTGATCATTGTTCCCGCCCTTGCCGTCGACCAAGAGGGATTCCGTCTGGGACGTGGCGGAGGGTGGTATGACCGCGCGCTCGAGTATCGTGCGGCCGGCGCACGGGCGGTGGCGGTTTGCTGGCCGTGGGAGCCGACGGACAAGCCTGTTCCGCACGAAGACCACGATATTCCCGTCGATGGCGTGCTCACTCCGAACGGATTTACGGCCATACGCGAATAAGACGTCCGAAGATAAGACGTCCGAAGATAAGACGTTCACGCAGCCGTCTCAGGGAACGTACTAGGATATGTCCCGTTAAGAAATTTGAGAACCTGGTTGAAGCGAGGATACTTTGCCTACTTACCATTACCGTTGCAAGAACTGCAACTACGATTTCACCGAACAACAGTCATTCACCGACGATCCGATCACCATTTGCCCGGAATGCGGCGAAGAGCAGGTCCGCAAGGTGTATTCCGCCCCGCCGATCGAATTCAAGGGATCCGGTTTCTACCGCACCGACAAGTCCAAGTGAGCGAAAACGAATACACGTAACCGAGCAGCCGAAGCAAGGAAACGAGCCAAATAACCAGGGTCAGCAAACCTTGGAAAACAAGGCGACACGCCGAATCCTGTGGATAACTCGCATCCTCCGACCACAACCCTCGATCCGGCTTGCGCAGCAACTATTCGTAAGGTCATCATGCATGAATGGTGACCTTTTTTCATGACCTTAGCCAACGTCTGCAAGGCACGGACGGCAAACACACGAACCGCGCACCGTCTTCGGCGCCTCATCGACGACGACGAAACGCGCAATTGCATCGTCTACTTGCTTCGCTGTGCGCCGGACTTGCCATATTCGCGGCCCTGCAGTGCGTGCGATTGACGATTTCCACGCAATCCGTCGTCATTGCGGCGAAGTCCATCGCCAAAGGCGGCGTGATTTCCGCGGATTCGCTTGCTTTGCGAGATATTCCATACGATGAGGCCCTGCGCAGCGTTGCTCACGATATCGATGATGCCGTCGGGCTGATTGCCCAAGTGGATATTGCGGAAGGCAGCATCGTCACCTCGGCCATGGCTCGCGCTTCCCCCGTTGTTCCCAAAGGATATACGGCGATCGAAGTTCGGTTGGCGAGTTCCGCCGACAGTCTGACGATTGGCGATACGGTGACGCTTTCCAGCGCCACGATGTTCAGCGAGGCCACGCCGGAAACGGTACCGGATATGGATGCGGTGTCGTTACGTGAGCTGTGCACGGGAGCGATATTGACCGCGAAACCTTCACGGAATGCGGACGGCAACACGCTTGCGGTGTTTGCCATGCCTCCTCATGAGGCGGCAACCGTATTGCAGGCCCAAGAATACAGCGCGATCATCGCCATCATCGGTTCGTAACGGCATTCCCAAGCGAATCCGCAGCACCATCATGCGGAATATATGAAATTCGGGAGGTCTGAACGTATCAGAACCTCCCGTATGCAGACGAACGTCAGCGCTCCCGCTCGGAGAACACGCCCCAATGCGGTGGCAGCTCGCCCAGAATACGCTTGTCGTCGTCAGCATTGCGCTGGCGTTCGGTAAGCACATCGGACGGTTCAAGCTTGACGCCATCGGCATCGAACAGTTCCGTACCCTGCCGAACCACACGCTTGTGTTTGCGCGCCGTACGGCGGGTGGCGGAGTATCCGGACACCACACGCACGGCAGACTGGCCAGATTCCGCGGACTCTTGGATGGAGGGTTCGTCGACGCTCACTTGACCTCCTGATACAGGTCGCTCAAGCGTGCCACGATGCGATCCACTTCCTTGTCTGGATTCACGAACGCGCCAACGCTCCACACGGTCATAACGGACCAGCCAAGCGATTCGATGTTCTGCAAAAGCACGCGGTGGCGTTCCCTGGTGGACTGCAATCCCATGAACTGCGCATCGTCGGTAAGCACGGCCAATGCGAACGGCTTGTCGTTCAGGCCAACCACCAGCGGCAGCTTGGAACCATTGTCGAAACCGTAGTCGACGGCCACATTCAAACCGCGGGCACGAATACGGTCGGCAAGATCGTTGAGCAATACGTTCGAGCCGTTCGTCTTGACGACTGGGCGCACCACGCTGTCATCGAGCTGTTCCGCCCAGCGAAGCACCGTTTTCAGCATCTTCGGACCAGCTTGGTGCAGGCGCTCGTCATCCATGTCAGCTGACGAGAATGCGGACACGATGTCAAGATGACGATCCGGCACGGCCAACGCATCCAGCAACATACCCCGTCCGCCTTCGGATTCCAACGCTCCAAACTGTTGCAGCAGCCTTCCATGAGAAGTCTTCGCGTAGCACATCGCAAGAATCGCATCGGTGGCATGCGCGCCGGCCACATCGGAAATGTCCACGATGCGCACATGACGCAAGAACATGCCCATGGCCTTGTTCTTATTGGCGATCGCCTTAAGCTCGGCTCCCAGTCGGGTGCGGAACGTATGGGTCAGCGTCACCACGGTAAGCATGTACGATGCAGGCACGATCGTGAAACCGGCGGCACGCTTGGTGATCAGCCTGACCACCTCGTCGATTTCCTGCTGGCTGCTTTCCACCAGTCCGGACGTGATGACCGGCACGCCATTGGCATCGGCCACAAAATGGTAGGCGACCTCGCCCTGCGCGCCTTCCCTGGCCACGTCGAAGGGCACGGAACCGTAGCCTTCCGATTCCAGGAACGCGTTGAGCTTCGGCGCACGGCGAACAGGACGATTGGCGATTTTCACGCTCGGCAGCAATGCGATGAGACGCTTCAGACCGTCGGAAGTGACGGTTTCGCGATGCGCGATCACCACCACCTGCTTGGCTCGGCTGATGATGCTGAGCAGTTCGATGGATTGAATATGCGCTGCGGCATCGATGATCACGACGTCGGCCAATGGCGCCGGATCGGTGATGGCCGCAAGCGTGGCAGGAGTCGCAACGAGAATAGGCTTCGCCGCGGCGAGAATCTGCGGATGCTCCTTATGCAGGCAGTTCAGCGAAACATTACGGGCGCCGGCAAGCGTGGTATGCAGCAGATTGGCCTCCTGCGTACGCGAAAACAGCATGTCGCACAGACGGCGCATGGATTCCTGCGCCACCATCGGACCGACCGAACGCACATGTTCCACATCGACCTGGGCGAACCGCTCCGCAGCGCCCTGCAATGCCGACCCATCCTGATTGGAAATGATCGCGGAGGATTTCACGATGTCTTCGAACGCCGTGGTCCACCATGCCAGCTGCAGTTCCCCTGCAACGGCATCGTTGGCAACGCCACGATTGTTCAGATCTTCGACCAGCTCGTCGAGGCCGACCGAATGGAATTCACGTTCCAGACGGGCGCGCTCAGGCAGAATATCAAGCGACTGCTTATCGTCATACAGGGCCTTCAAACGCTCTTCGACCTGATTGAAATCAACGGTTTCAAGATTGCCGCCCTGCGGAGTTGTGGCAAGCACCGCATTCAACGCGGTCATATCCCGATTGAGATTCTCCTGCGTTTCGATAATGTCATCCAGCTTGGCGGGCAATACCGGCCAGCCGCCATGAGGCACGAACATATGCCACTGATCGGCCTGCTTGGACACCACCAGCAACGCCTCATGCAGGTTCTCCACTTGGGCACCGACGCGCAGCAAACCCTTGGCTTCCTTGATGTGGCGGCGACGCTCCCAAAAGCCCATGGACGTACCTTCGGCCTTGCGCTCGGCCTTCGGCTTGGTCGCCTCGATCATGGATGCAATGTCACGTTCGAAAATCTCCGGCTGGAATACGTCAAGCACACGGCGCAGGTTCTTCAGCACCATGACCTGACGGCTCCACTCCTGCGCGGTCGTGGGAATCGGGAATCCGCAGGTCTGTACCGTACTGGCCACCTGCTCGCGGGTGGCGGGCAACACCTTGCGCAACAGCTCAACCACACGCTGGTATGCGCTCACCGCCTCCTCTTCGGAATACAGCGATGCCTTATACCATGCGGTGTCGTTCTCCGTAATGGTGTATTCGCCAAGCTCGCCCGCACGCTGCAGTTTCGCAGCCCAATCCTCGATCTTGTCCGCGATGGAATGCGCGGTCTGCTTGTTCAAACGCACATGCGTGGTCGGATGGGTGGGCAATGCCGCAATCTGCGCGAGATTCTGAATCGTCTGGTAGGCGGATACACCCCACTCCTGACTCACGCCGTGAAGATCGCCCAGATAACGGGTCAAACGCGAACGCACGCCAACCAGCTCATCGGCAATCTGATCAAAACGGGAGGAAGCAACCCCCGATTGGAAGCCGACGGCTGCAATCAGCTGACGGTCAATCGCAGCGTTGGCACCATCATCGGCGATATCCAGCAGCTGTCCGCTCATTTCGTTTGCGGCAACGGCCTGTACAAAACGACGCTTCTGATCGGTCACACACGGCACATAGAGCACAGACCGTCCGTTCATCACGCAACGCGACGCAATCGCCGCGGCCTGCTCGGCGGTATTGTTGGCGATCGCACTATCCACAAACAGCGAATGGCCCGCGGAAGCAAGCTGCGAGGCGTATCGGACGGTATTGTCCGCATCGCCGACCTCATACTCCCCATGAGGATCGGCATCAAACGGACTGTACTCCGGAATTTCGGCACCTTCCAACGCTTCGGCGGCGGACTTGTCTCCCGCCAAAGCGTCCAAGGCGGTATTGCCGGTCGGACCTTGCGCCAACTGGTCGATGATCTTCTGGCTTTCCACCAGCATCTGCGATGCCGGATCCATAAAGCATCCGAGAATAATGTGCCGTTCGATCTCAAAATCAGGGAACGCGTTGGCCGCAAGGCGTGTGATGGCAGCGAACACCGCGGATGTTTCCGGCGTGCCGCTTTCGTAATTCGAACCGTCGAACAGCTTGGACTCGTCCAATACGACGTTGTTCTCGCGCAGCACGGCGGCGAAAGCCGCATTCAAGCGTACGCGCCCTGTGAACGCGATCACCGTGCCGTTTTCAATATTGCGTCCTTCTTTGCGCACCTCGACCGGATACATGAGTACCGGCATCTGGTTGCCTTTCCAGATGGCCACGCCAACCACCAAAGACAGTTCGCCCACGCCGCTGACACGGCTTTTCGCCTCACGATCGTCGAGCACACGCTCCACACGACGCCCGGCGGCACGCAACATGCCGTTGTCGCGGAACAAGGAATCAAGTTGCACATGCCCGCTGGCGAACAGCTGCGCGATGCCGGACGGATGCGCATGCGTCATGTCAAGCTGGGCGCTCAGCTGCGTCACGTCCTCAAGCGGCGACGGCGATAGACCAAGACGGTACTTCTCACGCCACCCCCGAATACGATCCAGCGCGGTGACGGTCTCGTTGCTTTCGCTCATGTATTGACTCACTTCCCTACCGCTTTGCGGTATTCCGCATACCCCGGATTATGTGACAGGGCCGCGTCGATGTCTGCATTGCCCAAAGCTCCCAGCCATGCGTACAAATCGTCGTACAGCGACGGGTTCATGGCAAGGAACGGCAGCAGCTCCGGATGACGTGCCATCTCGAACTGCACGGTGAAATCGTCGGTGCGTTTGGCATCATCCGACGTCAGTCCGTCGACTTCAATGGTCTGTTCCTGCTTGGCAAGCTCTCCCTTGGCGACTCGATCGAACACCGATCCGGGTTCAAAAGCCGGTTTGAATACGCTGGTTTCGTCCGGTGTCGGCTCGCTCACAATCTGTGGCTGCTCCGTGTTATGCGGCCTGAAACGCTCGTCGTCGGCCCGCTGCGCCGCTTCTTCCGGTTGAATCGGATTGGTACCGGATTGTTCTGCAATTTCATTGCGCTGCTCGTGCGTTTTTTCCGCTTGTTGTTCAGGCATGTCGCTGCTATCCGGCAATGCCACGATAATCGGCTTGCTTGGTCTTGCGCTGAATAGTTTGCTCACGGGAATCGTGTCGTGTTCGACGTCGTTGCCTGCGATGGCTTGCGTCCGCGATTGGGATTCGGACAGCATAGCCGGCTTTTCCTTTTCGGCGGCGTTCTTCTTGGCCCCTTCTTCCGCCGCCTGCTGTTCCGCCACGGCATCTGCCTCGGCTGCGGCGTCGGCGAAGAGGTCACGTGGCGCGTTATCCACGACGTCGTTATGCTGCACCAGCGAAACGGACGGGAGATCCCCATAATCCGGCTCGTTGGATCGAACTGGCGCGAAAGACTGACGTTCGGAGCGTTGCATGAGATTCACACGATTGGCGACGTTGCGCGCGTTGAACAATGCGGTCGGCTCTCCGGCACGCAGATTGAGAATGTCGTCGACCGACATATCGGCGGCGTCGGGCTCCTGCGACGCCTCATCGGACACTGCATAGGAGAACAGATTAGATACCGGAGCTGACGTGGTACTCTCGGATTCGGGCATGGCGCTCACGCTGTCACGTTCAAAAGTGACGCGTACGTCGCCGAATTGCAAGGTCATTGGCGTGGATGGCAGTTTGAAATCCTCATCCGCGGGCAGACGCATCAATTGGCCGTTGTCGGCCACTACAAACGAACCATTGGTCGACTTGAGATCACGTACGGAAGCGTTGCCCTGCGCGTCGACTGAAACAATGGCATGCCGTTTCGACATGGATTTGTTCGTATCCATAATGTCAAGGCGCGCGAATCCGTCATCCGCCAGAGGACGTAACGGCTTGCGGCCGATTTCCACGCTTTCGCCGCTGCCCAGCTTCTTCAGTTCGGTTCCATCAACCTTGACGGTCCACTGCTGTGCCGTTCGTTGATCTTCGCTCACCGTTGTCGGCCTTCCTTTCACACATACCACTACTTGTCATTGTGTCATGCCTTGCCACGTATTTCAGGATTATGACGCGATTAATTGACAACTTTCGCCTAATTCCCCCATTGTATGGCACGATATGGAAGCATTCATGCCTAAATCGGATTTTATTGGATCGTCAGCGAAAGAAAATCCCGTAATATGCGGAAAACCCCGCCGCCTTGTGGCGAACGGGGTTTCCACTCAAGATTGTGATATGCGGCTTCAAGCCGCGCGAATCACTTGAGCTCGACGGTAGCGCCGGCTTCTTCGAGCTGGGACTTAGCCTTCTCAGCGTCTTCCTTCTTGGCCTTCTCCAGGACAGCCTTCGGAGCGCCGTCGACCAGAGCCTTGGCCTCAGCCAGACCCAGGGAGGTGATAGCGCGGACGGCCTTGATGACCTGGATCTTCTTGTCGCCAACGGCGGAGAGGATGACGTCGAACTCGTCCTTCTCTTCCTCAGCCGGAGCAGCAGCGCCCGGAGCGGCAACGGCGACAGCAGCCGGAGCGGCAGCCTCGACGTCGAACTTCTCTTCGAAAGCCTTGACGAACTCGGAGAGCTCAACCAGGGTCATCTCACCGAAAGCTTCGAGCAGCTCATCGTTGGTGTACTTAGCCATAATGGCTTCCTTTCATTCTTGGCGACGGTTTGATTGAAGAGGTGACCGTCACCTAAAACAATTATTTTTCTTTTATGGTCACTATCATTCACGCGGCTAACCGCAATGAAATCAGGCAGCCTTTTCCTGCTTCTCGCGGAGCGCATCGATCGTACGCACGGCCTTGGTCGGCAGAGCGTTGAACAGGTACGCGGCCTTGGACATCGTAGCCTTGATGTCGCCGGCGAACTCGGCGAGCAGCTGCGGGCGAGACTTGAGGTCTGCCAGCTTCTTGGCGCCTTCAGCATCGTAGACGGTGCCATCAGCGAAGCCGCCCTTGATGATCAGTGCCTTGTTGGTCTTGGCGAAGTCACGCAGGGTCTTCGCAGCTTCGATGAAGTCACCCTTCACGAAGGTCACAGCGGTCGGGCCGGCGAGAAGTTCATCAAGACCTTCGATGCCAGCTTCCTTGGCTGCAATGCGAACGAGCGTGTTCTTTGCCACAGTGTAGGAAGTATCGCGGCCTAGCTTTTCGCGCAGTTCAGAGATCTGCGGAACGGTAAGCCCGCGGTACTCGGTCAGGTAGATAGCGTCAGCTTCACGGAACTTATCCGTAAGCTGGGCGACCACCGCTTCCTTTTCGGGCCTCTTCATGGCGTTCCTTCCTTAGTCAACCATTGACTGTGAAGCAGGAACGTTTCGCCGGACAATAAAAAAGCCCTGCACGCAGGCAGAGCAACATTCGACCGCTAAGCGGAAAGCCCTTGGTGGGCGTATGTTCTTCAACCTGCGTTGGCTTGGCGAACCAAACTTCGTGAGCGCTTGCACGCTCCAACCAACGGTCTGTGGTTTACAAGTGGGTAATTTACTGACCCGTTTGGACTAATCCAGACCGGCGTGTCGCGCCGCCGCAAAAGCAACCCCTTACCAATCGCACGAAATTTCCATGACTTACATAGGTGCTACGTTTGCTTTGTTCAGGGACGCATGTCCCAGGCGAGTCGCGATTCTCGCCGGCGCACGCCACCATATGGCACGCGCCTACCAACCCAAGAAAGATGAGAAAAGAGAAAATGGAGAAATTCTTCCATCTCAAGGAGAACGGCACCACCGTCTCCACGGAGATCATGGCCGGCCTGACCACGTTCTTCGCCATGTCCTACATCATCATCGTCAACCCGCAGATCCTGTCTTCGACCGGTATGCCGTGGGGCGGCGTGTTCCTCGCCACCATCATCGCGGCCATCATCGGCACGCTCGTGATGGGCCTGTTCGCCAACGTTCCGTATGCGCAGGCCGCCGGCATGGGCCTCAACGCGTTCTTCACCTACACCGTGTGCTTCGGCCTCGGCTTCAAGTGGCAGGAAACCCTGTGCATGGTGTTCCTGTGCGGTTTGATCAACATCATCATCACCGTCACCAAGATTCGTAAGATGATCATCCAGGCCATTCCGGAAGTGCTGCAGAACGCCATCGGCGGCGGCATCGGCCTGTTCGTGGCCTACGTCGGCTTCCTCAACGTCGGTTTCTTCACCTTCACCACCAAGGCCGACGCCAAGAACGGCGACACCGTGCAGGCAACCCCAGGTCTGGCCGTCATGAACAATCCGACCATCTGGCTGTTCATCATCGGCCTGTTCCTCGCCATCATCCTCACCGTGCTCAAGGTGCGCGGCGGCATGCTGATCGCCATCGCGGTCACCGCCATCGTCGGCATTCCGATGGGTCAGACCACCATGGCCAACTCCATCTCCATCGGCGACACCTTCGCCCAGCTGCCGCAGACCTTTGGCGCGATCTTCAGCGCCGAGGGCTTCCCCGCTCTGTTCTCCGACGTGTCGAAGCTGCCGATCATTCTGCTGACGATCTTCGCATTCTCCATGTCCGACACCTTCGACACCATCGGCACGTTCATCGGCACCGGCCGCCGCACCGGCATCTTCTCCGCCGAGGACGAGAAGGCTCTTGAGAACGGTTCCGGCTTCTCCTCCAAGATGGACAAGGCCCTGTTCGCCGATTCGATCGCAACTTCCATCGGCGCCATCTGCGGCACCTCCAACACCACCACGTATGTGGAATCCTCCGCAGGTATCGCAGCCGGCGGCCGCACCGGCCTGACCTCCATGACCACCGGCGTGCTGTTCCTGCTGGCCGTGGTGTTCAGCCCCCTCTTCCTGACCATTCCCTCCTTCGCTACCGCTCCGGCCCTTATCATCGTGGGCTTCTACATGATGGGTTCTGCCATCAAGATCGACTTCTCTGACCCCAGCGAGGGCATCCCCGCCTTCCTGACCATTCTGGCCATGCCCACTGCCTACAGCATCTCGGAGGGCATCGCCATCGGCGTCATCTCCTGGACCATCATCAATGTCGCCACCGGCAAGGCCAAGGAGAAGAAGATCAGCCCCCTGATGTATGTGCTGACCGTTCTGTTCATCCTGAAATACGTCCTGCTGTAAGCTGTTTCCCACAAGCTTTCCAGCAGCATAAAAAATGCCATCGTCTTGCGACGATGGCATTTTTGTTTTGCTTATTTTTTGTGGGGAAGATGGATCTCCGGGATGGCCACGTTATC
>OICS01000566.1_pt1 | contig 12600 bp, 13 predicted proteins | sample 1581341 | NCBI WGS metagenome assembly OICS01 (sample SAMEA3882550, study PRJEB24775) | human gut metagenome | biome: human-associated habitat; feature: intestine environment; material: feces | place: Netherlands | collected 2009/2010
ATAAGACGCTGATGATAGCCGCGGGAACATAAACAATGCCTTCTTCATCTCTAACTTCTACTGCACCATCTTTGCGGTAAAGCTTGGCATGTTCTATGTATAGAAATGTGATTCTGTCCTCAGTCCGGCCTAATTCTGTCAAATCAGGCTTCTTGTAGCTTGCTTCTACTTTCATTTTTAGTCAACCGGAATGACGGTCATCAAACCCATGCCAAAAGCCTTTTCCCGGCCAATGCCAGAAGTCAGCATTGCTTTGAATTGATCTAAGTTACTGATTTTCAGCCGGCCTTCAAAAACAGTTCTGTTCAATGCCACATGGGTCTTTTTGCGCAGAAGTGGCCGGTCATGCCCGACCACTTCTGCTGCTACAAGCTCAAAACCGTTTTTCTCTGCTTTGCCTTGCAGCCACTTCATCTGTTCATCAACAGCAAAGCAGGGAATCAAGCTTCCCGGATGGGAACTGCTCTTGCCGCCGCGGCGGACAGGATTAGCTGTCAATTTGAACTGCAGCAGCTGCCCCTCACTCAACCTGCTCAAAAACGGTTCATAGTCTTTGCTGATGGCCGTGCCTGGCTTGCCATATCTTTCAAGCTCATGCAAGTCTGGCTTTTCTGGACTCAACAGAAGCAGGTAATTTCTGCCATTTAACGTATCAAGCCGCCACAAGTGCCGCTGCCGTTCACCTTCGGCAATTTCTGCTGGAAAGGACCGCTCAACCCAGTTATGGTAAGCTCCGAGATGGGACAAGTCTTTGATTTTCTGCCGATTGTCAGTATCGATCTCAACTCTTGATAAATACATCCCGTTCCTCCTTTACAGATAGTCCATAATGTCTTGAGATTTCTGCTCGTAACACGGATTTTTCAAATTGATTCTTTCCTTAGCCGTCAAACGAAAACCGAAGCACCGGCCTTGCGGATCAAAGCTCTCCACCCGGTCTTTTACGGTTTGTGTAAAAGCAGCATCTGGCAATAAATTCGCGTCAGCAATAATTTCAGCCGTAAATTCTGCCTTCCGCTTTTGCTTATTTTGATACCACTTTTCTGCCTGCCAAGGCATATTTTCCAGCACTTTAACTGGATCCGTATCCGCAAAACTTTCAATCCGCAAAACGCCGGCCGGCGGACAAGCCCGGCGGCCAAGATAAAGCTGGAAGCGAGGGTGTTTCAAGGCATACTCGATTTTCCCGATCAGATCTTCATCTTCACTGCCGACCGCTGCCACGTAAACTGCGTCTTGATAATGGTCACGGTAAGTCAGCTTACGGGTTCCCGGCTTCCACTCGACAGTCTGGAATTCCGTCATTGTCTTGCCAATCTGGTCAACTCTAACCGCATATGCCAAGTCATTCAGAGACTTGATCCGTTCATCTTCACGCCGCATCCCTAAAGCAGCAGCAATCATCCCAACTACCGCGCTTTTTGATGGTGCAGGCCAGCTGGTCCGCCGCTCAAAGCTCGCTTCATTCCCATAAGCCTGCAGTGGTGCCGTCAGCTTAATTGTTAAAGTCTTCATTTTCAACTGCCTTCTTTAAGACGTCCTGCAGCTTACCCAGCAAATCTTGCAAGTTTCCGGCTTGTTCTCCGACAGTCGTTTCGTACTTGCCAACAGTTACGGTCGCCAGCGGTTGGTCAACAAACTGCAGTGCGTCTTTGTATTCATTTTCCAACTTCTTGACAGAATTCTCCACGTAACCTTCGCCTGCCTTGGCAACTACTGGACTTTCAAAAGCAGAAACTAAGTTAACTGGAGTGTCGTCACGGACAGTTACCATCAAATAGTTAGGCAAAGTCTTGTTGGCAAAAGAATTTTGCTTGCCAGTTGGCATGGACAGGGCAAAGTCCTTAACAAAGGTTAAAGCACCTTCGATTGCGTCTTCATCACCCAAGTTGTAGCTCAGCTCAGCCATATTGATGTTGGCGTAACGGTACAGAGTTGCTGAGTCATATTGAGTGGTCTGAATCAAAGCAGCGCCGCTCTTCTCCTTTTCTTGCAGGTCGTCCAAGGCAGTGAAGTAGTCATACTCTGGAATGATTTCATGAGTGGAGATTGCGTGGGCTACTTGTGCAGACGCGTCAACGTTAAGTTCCGGGTTGTCGGCAACCATCCGGCCAAACAATGCCAGGTCAAGTGAATTGCCTTCCATTAAGATCTTCTTAACTTCTTTCTTGTCAAGCGTTTCATTCTCTAAAACGTAGCTGGCAAGCTTGGCAACTTGACCCGGGCTGACCATCAGCAAAGCACCAGTTTCATTATCCTTGTTTGTCTTGATTCCGCCTTCCTTCAAAGCATCAATTGCCTTGCTCATAGCAGCATCCTCATCAAGACTTGCATCGAGATCTTGCAGCTTAGCAGCAAGCATTTGCGGTACCCGCTTGGTCCGGGTGCCAATGTTTGCTCCATCTTCAGCGAAAGCCTTTCTTACTGCCCGCTTCCAGGACTGGGATGACACCCGGGCCCGGGTAACGCCGCCGTAAAAGGCAGTCTTTGGTGCACCAGTGTCGTCACGGTTAATGTTTGAAGATGGAACAGTTTGCAAAACGTTGATGTCGACGTATAAATTCTTAGTCATGATTTTTTCTCCTTAAATTATTGCTGATTAGTGTCTAACTTTTTAAAAGCACGATAGTACTGCTCACCCCAACGCAAGCGGACTTCGTTTGCCTGACGGTAACCAAACTGGAACTTGTACAAGTCACCAGCTAAACGGGCGTAGTCAATCTTAATCCCGGTCTTTTTACTCTTAATGATTTGCATTAAGTGGACCAACTGATCAATTACTGCATTGTAATTATTCGTCCCCAGCAAAGCCTGTACCCGCCGGTCCAGGGCTTCATGAGAATCAGTCCCTTGCTTGAGACAATTCAAGGCTTCAAACAATTCACGGCTGTTTGTCTCCTCATCCTTCTTATCAGAATAGTTTCTCCGGCCAAAAACGCAAGAGTCTGAAGCTTGCTGATGCAGGGCATACATTCTTACCGCCGCGAAGATTGCTGCTTCCTCTCTAGTCGCTTTGCCATTTTTGCTTAACCACTGCTCATCAAGATTGCTCAAAAAGACTGGCCAGACTTTTTGGGCCCGGTAGCCGTCAATTGTTGCAGCTGACCGCAAAGCTGACAATGACGCTTTGTCAGTATCGCCATTGTTGTACAGCTGGCGGATGATCCGTTCGGTAGCCTTCTCAATCTCAAATGCCATCACGATCACCTTTCCCTTCTATTTTTCGTTCTTGTTCAATGCTTTGTTAATTCCGGCCCGATACTTGTTAGCCGCGATAAAGATGTTACTTTCAGTACTCTTTGTTCCACTTTGGCTCTTATCGGCCTTAATCCCGGAAATATCGCGCGGAGCGATAATTTCCAAGAAGTCATCCAGAGTCCTCAAGGCAATTTGCCTCAGTTGCTTTTTCCAAAGCTCCTGCTGCTTATCACGGTCATCTCCACCAGACAAGTTGGCCAGCCAATTTTCAAAAGGCTCGTTCAAATTGTCGTAGAAAGTTTGACTCTTTCTGCCAGCAAAATCAGCAGCACCTTGTGGGCCAAAGCGAATTCTGCCGACTTCCATCAAAAAGCCGTAATACTTCCGGCCAACTTCCTGGTTTAAGTCAACCATTTCTTCGATTCTCTGCGGCCAGGCATTTTTACGGTCCTCAGTTTCATCGAACAAAACATCGGCTTCAATCCGTAAATTGTCATCGAATTCAGCCGCCGGCATTAGCGAAGTTGCCCCGCCATTGCTGATAATTCCAGAAGTATGCAGGTTGATCATTTGCTGATTCAAGAATTCATTCTTGGTTTTCAAGTAATTCAGCCAAGCTACAGTCAGTGGCTCTCTAGATTCGGTATGGCCTTCGATATCAACATATTGGCCGAAATTCCGCCACATGGCAATGCCGATACTGCTTAACTGCCTGGTTGCTGGATAATAATTCTCATCTTTTTTATTCATCCGCCAGGTACTCATTGGTTCAATATCGTACGCATTGGCGCTATCAAAAGCAGGCAAGCCAGCACTGAAAATTGTTGGTGTACCATCCTGCCATTCGATATGCAGCAATCTTGACCAAACAGTATAAGTTTCAGCAAAGTTGTCCGGCTTAACTTGCGACAAACGTCTCTTGACGTATTCACCTAAATCTTCTTCCCATACGGGCCGTTGTTGAGTGTAGGCTGGCTTATTTGGGTTAAACAGCAACAGATTCAACATCAAAGTCTCAAACAGATTCTTCCCTTGTGCATAAACAGGATTAAGAGTATACAGCCAGCCCCGGGAATTAGACATTTTTTCCTTTGCCTTGACTTTGGTCTTGTCAGTTACGCCAGTAAAGTTCTGATAAGTAATTACCCAGCGAACCAGTTCATCCAAAGTGAGCTTATTCTTCCGATTTGCGCTTTTTGGTGAAAAAATTGCCACGGAGTTGCCACTTTGAGAAATCAAGCGATTGATCTGCATTAAATCAACCGTCCCGGATCCTTTAGCAATTTTTTTATTATCCGGAACAAAACTGTCGTATTGTTCAGCAGTCACTTGATAAAATGGCCGGTCACCAAAGAAGTCGAAAAGTCCTTTGTTCTTGTCTAAATAATCAAACACAGCTTCAGAAAAACTGCCTTCCTTATAAAGCGCATTCCATGTCTTCGTAAGAACCTGTAATAACGTTGAGCCTTCGATTTCATCGTCATAGGACCGAACGTGCATCTGCTCGTCAAGCGTCACCCACTCATACTCTTCATCATTTTGATCAACCCTGGTATAAACAGTTGTCAAGATTGCTTCCAGCAAGCGCAAAACTGCTAAATCCTGTGCATGCATTTCACCAGCTAATTGCCGGTAATCACTTGCATTTTGCAAAAGTTCTTTGATGGAAACCATATGCTCAGAGTTGGTCTTACCATCCAATACCTTAATCCAAGGTTCAGTTATTAAGTTATAGCTTTCCATGGTTAATTATCAACCTCCTTTTCATAACTCAAGCCAGTCTCAGTCGAATACCTTAGCTTATAGCCGTTAAAGCTTCCCTTTGCATGCTCATCAAGCACAACTGCCAAGGACCCCTTCAGCCATGGACTGCCCTGCCAATCTGGAAATGCCTGGGCAGTATTTTCTTCCAAAATATTGATTGCCTGTTCAATATTTGGAGTTACCGCATTAGGCAAACGGATCAATTCTTTAGCTAAATCCTTATCCATCATTTCAGAAACCTTATCGCCATTCATTAGGTAATATTCGCCCGAAATTTCTTTAAGTAAGATAACTTCAATGCTTTCCCGAATATCACGAACAGCCGCGGAAGCTTGATTATCGTCGAGATTTCCTTTATCACGGTCCAACCAGCGATGAATAGTTAGCTCTTCAACCCACGTATCATCGTAAAGATCGTTCTTGGCTGCGGGGTAAACAGGATCATTGATCTGGAAGCTTTCTGCCTTGCTCTTCTCGCGATTACGGTCCACATTCAATTTGTCACGTGCCTCATCCAAATTTTCGACTTGGTCGTCAGTATCTTCATCGTAAACCAATTGAACCAAGCGAGAAATATCATTAGGAAGCTGAATTTTTTGCGGCAAAAAGTGTTCGGTCTTTTGCAGATAATACTTCTCATAAACAGCTTCATTGGCTGGTCCATAATCATCCGAGTCTGGCTTCATTACATACAACTGCCGTTTTTCCAATCCTTTAGGACGGGAAATTTTATGCCGGTGCAGCCGGCCGGCTCTTTGCAAAAGCAGGTCAATCGGAGCAATATCGGTAAACATGACATCAAAGTCAATATCCAATGATTGTTCAAGGACTTGAGTACCGATTACGATTAGTTTATCTGGCCGCTTTCCTTTCTTGCCAATCAAGCTCTGCAACTCTTTTTCCAGCCTGGACCGGTCAGTTGCCAGAAAAGCCGAATGTAAAACCAAGCACTGGCAATCTTGCCCAACTAAGCCGGCAAATTCTTGTGCCCTCTTTACCGTGTTAACGATAATTCCAGCGATACCGCCATCTTTAATTTTATCGTTAACCTTTGCTAAGACTTCTGTCGGCTCATCGTTAATATAATTGAGCTGCATTTCTCTAGGCTCTGCTTTTGGTCCGAAGTCGCTGTACTGCCGCAACTCTTTGCCATCAAGAAGGCTCAAGAGCGGATATGCACGATTGCTCTCCCAGCCTTCTTGTGCTTGAAGGACTTTTTTCACCCGGCGATACTTTCCTTTAGTGTAAGACTTGATCAATTCATTTCGCTTTTCTTTCGGTAAAGTAGCCGACAGAATAACCACCGGAACATGATATGCGCCTAACCACTTCAACGCCTTTGACAAATAGCTTTGCATGTACATATCGTAGGCATGAACTTCATCAATGATCACAACCTTGTTGCTAAAGCCAAGGTGTCGTAAGAAAAGGTGCTTTTGTTTAAGCCCCATCAAAAGCAAGTTGTCGATCGTCCCAACCGCAAAATCCGCTAAGATTGACTTCTTACCTGAAAACCAGGAGTTTACAGTAACAGTTCCTGCATCTAATTCTTCAGCTTCAATGTCTTCTGCTCGTGGCAGATCAGTATACCTGGAATTCCATTCTGCTTTACCATGGAGCAGCTTGATATCCGGATTGATGCCCTCAATGCCAGCAATTTTCGTCAGCCAGGAGTTAACCCGGTCAAACATTGCATTTGTAGTTGCTTGGGTTGGCAGGCCAATGTACACGCCCGTTCTGCCAGTTACATAAGCTAATTGCTCCGCAGCAGTGAGCGCAATCTCGGTCTTACCGATCCCCATCTCTGCTTCGATGATTACCAGACCTGGGTCAACTGCCTCCTTAACATGCTCTTCCATAGCTGCTTGTATTTGCCGCGGCTTAAAAGAGAAATGTTGCTCATAATAATCATCAACATTTGCTACCTCTTCTGGAATCCACGCGTCATTGATTGCCCATGTAGAAATGGCATTTTGGTAGCGGGCCTTCATATCCAAATCGTCAAAGCTTTGGTCTAATCCGATCAGATTAAACATCGGTTTATCAGGGTCATTGTTCAAACAAGTACTGGAGGCTAACCAGTCGGCCATGATCAGTAACCCCTCCAAGATAACTGCTTCCGGCTGGTTAACCGGTGGCACTTCACTGATATCCTCATATCCAGCCAGTTCGAGCCCATAATCAATCAGTTCCCTTTGAGCATCTTTCCAAGGCTGCTGAATTTCTTCATCGTTATCAGCTTGGTAGTAGTTTGATGTAAAAACATCTATCTGTTCCTCTTGGTCACCGTTTTGTGGTTTGCCGTGGTGCCCGCCAACAATAGCAGCTATCGTTTCATTCAACCCTGCCCTCTCAAGTATTGCCTCACCGGCACGAGCATGCGGTGACTTGCTGCGACTTGGCAAACTCAAATCATTTAGCTTCTTAAAGGAATGACTAACCAATCGGTGGATCAGTTCTTCATCCAGCTGATGATCATGGTTATATGATTCCTTGGTTTGAAAAGCTGGAGTCGCCTTGCCAAGGTCGTGAATATAGCACAGGAATGACACCAATTTTGACATTTCAGCATCGCAGATCCGAGTAGTCAGCATGCTTCTTTGCCCTTCACTTAGCCAGGAATTATAGAGCCAATGTCCAACATTCATGGTGTCCACCATGTGTGCCACTAATGGCAGCCAGTGCTCATCACCATCTTGATTTGATTTCTTTCCCCATAAAGATAGGGCCTCTTTGCTTAGTTTCATTACAATTCCTTCAACATGTAAAAACTTTCATTCACAATTCAAATTGTACTAGCTAATTTTGCCATATAATAGCTTTCATGGATGAGAGCGTTTTGCCCACTTTTCAAGTAAAATTTTCCACAATTTGTGAACTGTTTTTTCTCCATGTTAGCCGCCATTAAGTGGCTTCTTGAATTGAAACTCCGGCCTTATCTTACTGAGATCGTGAAGATAACAAGTCAACCTTGCTAATTCCCACAAATCTGCATCCCTTGCATGATTCTTCATACAATATCCTCGTTCCTATTTTATAACACACAACTTTTAACCCATATGTGAGCCTTTAACAGTTGCACATGCACATCCAATATTTCAGTTAACTAAATTTACAGTTTCCTCATTCAGAAAATCATCTGTTCACAATTTGAATTCTATCACGTAATATTCTATTGTGCAAGCTAAAATAAAAATGCCTTGCCAAAAGTGACAAAGCCCCCCCACTTACGTGAGGAAATATTATTGATCCCCATCTAGACACACAGTATCCTCAGGGTCACCCCCATTTACATGAGGACTAAAGTAAGTATAGCATAGAAAGCAAGGGATCAACTTTGACAATAAAACGAAAACAGCCTTCTATGGCTATAAGCCAAAAGAAAGCTGCCATCGTATTAGTTCGTCGAAAAAAATATAACTTTGGATCTACCATCCAAGGTATCCAACACATCCAACCTCACTTCAGTTTTTCCGCGAATTTCTTCCCCTGCTCTTTTACTTTGCTCAACTTTACAGTATAATAATAAATGTTCTGGAGAGTTGGCAGAGCGGTAATGCAGCGGACTCGAAATCCGCCGAACCAATGTTGAATTGGTGCGCAGGTTCAAATCCTGTACTCTCCTTAATAAGGTCAAATGGTATCCCTACTAGGAAGTATTTCAAAGTAGCCAGTAGTTTTAACTACTGGCTTTTTTCTATCCTTGGCCCAAAAATTATCTACATCTATAGTAAATAAATGGAAAGGACATCTAAATCAAATGAACGCGCTACAAGAATATCTTGATCAAAACGATGTCACTCGCTACCAAGTAGCTAAACAAACTGGGATTGCTAATACGACCTTAGCCAACGCCGTTAAAGAAACTAAGCCATTATCCGGACAAACCGTCAAAGTTATTAGCGCAGTCGCACAGACTCTGGGTAAGACGCCAGGCCAAGTTCTTGATAATCTGATTGAACTTGATGAGGATAATTCAAAGTAACCATTTCTCATCTAGTTTTCCATGCAAAAAGTCGCTTAGAAGATCTCTAAGCGACTTTTTTAGCTCCTCAAAATTCTGTGTCAAACCATTATTTAAGTATCTTGTCAATCACCTTAAAAGCCAGCCAAAATAGGGAGATAATACCACAAATCACAATAAACATGATCACATCAATGTAGCGCCATATAAACCACATAAGCAATCCCGACAGGATAACTCCTATAATCACAGAGCATCCCCACTCGTGCCACCATTCTTTCACCCTAACACCACCACATTCCTCCAGCTAACTTAAAGAGGCCGCCCGTCGCCCCCCGACTAGAAATTCCCCTTTACTCCTCAAAACTCCCTAAACTTTTTTCTACGTTCCGCAATGTGATATTCCAAATTGTCCAAATCTCCTTCGTTCCAAGCCCAACGGCGGATAAAATCTATCGTAATCCCCCGCCTCATAGCATAGTTCTTTTTAAACTCTGATTTTTCTGCGCCGCTTAAACTTTCCCACTTTGCCCTCATCCTTTTGTCTTCTTTAGATTCGCCCATTCCATTGCCTCCTAATAATACGTTTTCTTCCTCCAAATTATGCCATCTCCCCGCCCTCTTCCTCTACCTAAAAAGCGGATCAAGCCTTGCAACCTGGTCCGCCTTTTGCGTCTGTTCTAATTTTCTTCTTCCGCGATCTGCTTTCTGTATTCGCTGACGCCCTTCCAAATGGTAAAAGCCCGTAGGAAGGAATTCTGTCAAAAGGTGCAAAAAAGCCAGGACAAATTTGCCCTGGCTTAACAGCGATTAATCCTAATTTTCAGCTTGCCTCTAACCTCATCAACCTGCTTTTGGACTGACTCCGGCGTCGGTCCTCCCAAAGAAGTCCGCTTGGCCAGGCAGTTATGCAGGTCAATTGCCTGGTACAAGTCTTCCTCAAACAAGTCGCTGTAGCCCTTGTAAGTTTCAAGCGGCAAGTCTTCTAAAACCGTGTCCTGGTCGATGCACAAGGCCACCAATTGCCCGGAAATATGGTAGGCATCTCTAAATGGCATCCCCTTCTTAGTCAAATAGTCCGCCAAGTCCGTCGCGTTAATAAAGCCCTTCTGCGCCGCCTGGTACATGGCATTTTCATTAGCTTCCAATGTCTTGATCATCGGGATAAAAGTCTCCAGGCACAGCTCAACATTATCGATGGCGTCAAACAAGGCTTCCTTGTCTTCCTGCATGTCCTTATTGTAGGCCAGGGGCAGTCCCTTCAAAAGTCGTCAAAATCGCCATCAAGTCCCCGTAGACCCGGCCGGTCTTCCCCCGGGCCAGTTCAGCCATATCAGGATTTTTCTTCTGCGGCATGATGGATGACCCAGTCGCATAAGCATCCGCCAGGCGGACAAAGTGAAATTCCCAAGATGACCACAAGATCAGCTCTTCGCTTAAGCGGGAGAGGTGCATCATCACCAGCGCCAAATCACTTAAATCTTCCACCACATGGTCCCGGTCGCTAACCCCGTCTAAACTGTTGGCTACCGGAGCCTTAAGTTCCGCTTCATAAACCCGGTCGATCGGGTAAGTCGTCCCGGCCAGGGCGCAGCTGCCGATTGGCGAATAGTTCATCCGCTCTTCCATCTGCCCGAGACGTTCCAGATCCCGCATGAACATGTAAGCATAAGCCATCAGCTGGTGGCCAAAAGTGACCGGCTGGGCCCGCTGCAGGTGGGTATAACCCGGCATGAGACTGGCCTTGTACTTTTCTGCCTGGTCGCAAAGAGCCGCCACCAAATCTTTTAAAAGCTGCTTGATCTGCCCGTTTTCTTCCCGCATGTACAAACGGATATCCAGGGCCACCTGGTCGTTTCTTGACCGGGCCGTGTGCAAGCATCTTCCCGTCCTGGCCGATCCGATCAGTCAGGGTCTCTTCAATGAACATATGAATGTCTTCAGCGGCCGGATCGATTTCCAGCTTGCCGCTATTTAAGTCAGCCAAGATGCCCTCCAGGCCGGCAATGATTTTCGCACTTGCTTCTTCAGGAATAATCCCCTGCTTGGCCAGCATCTTGGCATGGGCAATGGAGCCGGCTATGTCTTCTGGATACATTATTTGGTCAAAACGGATGGATGAGTTGAAGTCGTCCGCGATCTGGTCAGTCTTACCGGAAGTTCTGCCGGCCCACATTTTTTATATCACAATCACCTAATCTAAAAAACTTGTCCCGTCTTACTTCTTCTTGGCGTCCAGCTTGGCTTGCACCTGGATCGGCAGCCCGAAGAGGTTGATAAAGCCAGCGGCTTCTCCGCTTCTCGTCCAAAATCTCCTTTAGTTCATCCCCGCCCAGCTGGGCCAAATCCGTCATTGCCGTCCCTCTTTTCTTAAGCCAGAGCTTCCTTCAGCGGCTTAAAGCGCTTGTCGCCCGTGGAAAAATCTCTGACCAGCCACTGGAAGTCACCTTCATACTTGCAGTACAAAAAGCAGCAGGCCAGGTAGTCCCCCTGCTCTTCAGTAGCCCGGTCAAAAACTTCCGTGTCCGCGTAATTTTCCAAGACCAATTGGTCTTCATGCTCGTCCCGGTAGTAGGCCCGGCTTTCTTCCACCGTCTTCCCCAGCCTCTTTAAGTCACCTAAATTGACCAGGGCCAGGACTTGCTCATAATCCTGGTAGTTTTCCTCCAGAATCCGGCCGGCGGTTTCCAAGTCCCCGTCATGGTCCAGGATCAGGCTGGAAACGGTATTGTCTTTTTCTTGAACGGCAATCATGCTTTGCGTGTCGGTCATTTTATTCCTCTTTCTAAAAAAATTACTTGAAAAAGCGGTCAAAGAAGCCCCGCGGCTTCTTTTCCTCGCTCTTGGCGGCTTCCGCGGCCTCCTTGGCCTGGGCCAGTTCATCCTGCAGCTTCTGGATCTGGTCGGCCTGCTCCTTCTTCTCAGCTTCTGCCTGCTGCTGCTTTTCGGCCTGGGCTTCCTTTTCCGCCAAAAGCCGGGCATTCTGTTCAGTGACCTTCATCATCTGGTCCATCATTTCGGCATTCTTCTTCAAGTATGGAGCAATGTTTTCGCCCATTATCTGCCCCTGGACTTCCGCGGCGGCTCTGGCCTTTTCCATTTCAAAGCGCTCAGCCGCAATCCCGGTTTCCTTCTCATAGCGCTCAGTCAACAAGTGGTTGCCCTGCCAGAGGTCCATATTGGCCATCTTGACCGTCAGCCCCTGGCTGTCAAAAGTCTTGCAAATCTCAGCTGAAGCCGGCAGGTAGGCGAAGTAGCGGTTGATGTCGTTGCCCTTGTTGGGGAAGACCCGGGCCGGAATCATGCATTCCGGATTGTCCCGGGTAAAGGTAATTTCCGACAAGGTCGCCTCATCGTGCAAGAGAATGCTCCAGTTCCGCCGGCCCAAGTCCTCAACAATATTGTAGTTCTTCATGTGGAAGTAGCACTTGGTTTCCGTGTTGACCAGGCCGTATTCTTCAACTAGCTGCCAGAAGGCGTGCTTAACCGGGTAGAGGAAGTCGTGCTTGAGCTTCAAGTAGTCCTCGTCATCCATCTCTTCCAGCCAGCGGTCGATCTGCCGGGTCAGGTAAAGAAAGAGGGTGTTGTTCAGCCAGTGGCCGTGGTTGTCGGTATTGCCATCCAGGTATTCAAAAAAGTGGATGTCCGCGTCAGTCTTCTTGCGGAACTGGTTG
>OICS01000581.1_pt1 | contig 12403 bp, 10 predicted proteins | sample 1581341 | NCBI WGS metagenome assembly OICS01 (sample SAMEA3882550, study PRJEB24775) | human gut metagenome | biome: human-associated habitat; feature: intestine environment; material: feces | place: Netherlands | collected 2009/2010
CGTCGCCTGCTGCATACGGCCGTCGCGCACATGTATGCCGATCCGACTTCGATCGAATCGGTAATCGCCGAAGCGACCGCCGCCGGCCACCGCATTCTGACGATTCACTTGGGCGAGCCGCCGAAGAGCTTCGACTGGGAGTGGACCGACAAGGACGGCGAGTTCCACCGCGATGGTGAGATCACGCCTGTGGAATTCTGGCAGAAGTACGTCGGTTCCGCCGATTTGGAAAGCTACGTGTGCCTGGTCGACGATCCTCGTCAGGAGCATGCGAAGGGCAAGAAGATCGGTATCGAGCACTTGGGTAATGTGGCCGGGGGAGACCCGACCGAATACCTGAACGTGCCGAACCAGTTCATGAAGGATTGCGTGCGTCAGATTCTCGAAGAGCAGGGCATTCCAGTATGGTTCGGTGCCGACTGCCACCCGATGATGGATCGTGAAAACGGCGCTTGGGCCACTGATCTGTTTGAATACGGCAAGGTGTATGGCGTTGATTTCGACCTGAACAAGGAAGATCGCGTGCGTTTCGCCGATTCCGCAATGAACCACGCTATGGCGTTCGTCGGCGTGGACGTGGCCGAAGACGGCACGACCACCCGTCGTTGGCGCGTGGAGAACTCCTGGGGAGACAAGATCGCAGACAAGGGCTACTTCACCATGAGCGACGACTGGTTCACCGAATACGTGTACGAGGTCGCCGTGCCGAAGGCGCTGCTCCCTGCCGAATATCAGGCCGCTCTTGACGAGCCGGCCACCATGCTTCCCGCATGGGATCCGATGGGCGCGTTGGCTATGTAGCGTGCGAAGCGCGCGTAGCCAACACGCGCCGAGCGTTAAGCGAGAGCCCAGTGGGCTCTCGTAGCGAGGAGAAAACGCCGACAGGCGTTTTCGAGGCTGCAGGCCTCATCGCCTCAGCCCGGCAGGCCCCATGACGCACGTTTCCCCCAAAAAAAGACCCAACCCGGACTCTCCGTCCGCGTTGGGTCTTTCCTATATCGCTTTCTTCGTCCCACGTCACCCCCCACCCATTCCACCATGCAGTCGCCCATCCCCATATTCCGTCCCCATCCGTTAAGGTAACGACGGTGGCGCTATCGCGCTACGCAAGCATAATGATGCAGGGGAGGAGCAGAAGAGATGTCAGGTCTTCGCGGTCCAGATAGTTCGAAGGATGCGCAGTTGTTGGATAACGCCGTGTTTCCGGAGACCGTGGATGTCAATATTCGACAGCTAGACCCGATTCCGGCTCCCCGATATTTTCTGAAGGAAATCCCGCTTACCGACGAGATGAGCGATCTGGTGTTGAAGTCCCGTCAGGAGATTCGTGACGTGCTGCATGGCCGTGACGATCGTCTGCTGGCCATCGTCGGCCCGTGTTCGATTCATGATCCGAAGGCTGCGCACGAGTATGCGGAGAGGCTTGCCGCCGTCAAGAAGGAGCTTGATGATCGTCTGGTCATCGTCATGCGCGTGTATTTCGAGAAGCCGCGCACCACGATCGGTTGGAAGGGTCTGATCAACGATCCTGATCTTGACGGCCAGTTCAATATTCGCAAGGGCATGTTCATGGCTCGCAAGGTGCTTACCGACGTGCTGGGGCTCGGCTTGCCCGCCGCTACGGAATGGCTTGATCCGATTACCCCGCAGTATATTTGCGATCTGATCAGCTGGGGCGCTATTGGCGCGCGTAATACGGAAAGCCAGGTGCACCGCGAGCTGGCGTCCGGCATGTCCATGCCGATCGGCTTCAAGAACGCTACGGATGGTTCCATCAAGCCGGCGGCCGATTCGTGTTTCGCGGCCGCTTTCGAGCATCATTTCCTCTCCATCAATCTGGATGGTCGTGTGATTTCCGCGGAGACCAAGGGCAATCCCGACTGCCATCTGGTGCTGCGTGGTTCCTCGCATGGTCCGAACTACGATGCCGCTTCCGTGGCCCAAGCGTTGGCGGATCTCAAGGCTTCCAAGGCTTCCGGACCAAGCGAGCATGGTCTGATCATCGATGCCGCGCACGGCAACTGCGGCAAGAACGAGGTGCGCGAGGCCGAAGTGGTCGAAGAAATCGCCGCACGCGTCGCGGCCGGCGAACAGGGCATTCTCGGCATCATGATGGAAAGCTTCCTCAAGGCGGGCAATCAGAAGCCCGCGCCGCTCGACCAGCTGGAATACGGCAAGTCGATCACCGACGCATGCGTGCCGTGGGATCGTACCGAGCAGCTGCTGCACACGCTTGCCGACGCGGTCGACGCGCGTCGCAAGCTTGGCTGATGTTTCTGCACCATCGTTGCTATCCTTGGGAAAGGAAGCGACAAGGAGAGCGAGATCATGCAGCAGCAGCTGAACACGCCTGAGGATTTACGTGCCATTAGGCAGGCCATGGATGAGGGCAAGAATCCGCTGGTGGAGACCGACGTGCCGCGCTGGGAGGACCAGGTGGGCATCAGCCGCATCGTGAACCGCCGCGTGCTGGAATTCGAAGTGTTGCCCACGCCGGCGCAGGTGTTGGGCGACCTGCCGTTGAGCGAGCAGGCGCAGGAGATCGTCGCCTATTCGCGTGATGAGATTCGTGCCTGCCTGTACGGTCAGGACGATCGCCTGCTGGTGGTTGTCGGTCCGTGTTCCGTTCACGATCCGAAGGCCGCGCTCGATTACGCGCGTCGCCTGTCCGCGTTGAAAGGCGAGTTGGATGGCGAGCTGCTGATCGTCATGCGCGTGTATTTCGAGAAGCCGCGCACCACGGTCGGTTGGAAGGGTCTGATCAACGATCCGGATATCGACGGCAGCTGCAATATCAGGAAGGGCTTGCTGTTGGCCCGCCGCACGCTGCTTGGCGTGCTTGACGAGGGTTTGGCGGCGGCCACGGAGTTTTTGGAGCCGACCAGTCCGCAGTATATTTCCGACGCGATTAGCTGGGGTGCGATCGGCGCGCGCAATACGGAAAGCCAGGTGCACCGGCAGTTGGCGTCCGGCCTGTCCATGCCGATCGGCTTCAAGAACGCCACGGACGGTTCCATCAAGGCTCCGGCCGATTCCTGCTTCGCTTCCGCACAACAGCACACGTTCTTCGGCATCGACCATCTCGGCCGCGCCGCCGTGGTCAAAACGCTCGGCAATCCCGATTGCCATGTGGTGTTGCGTGGTTCCTCGCACGGCCCGAATTACGATGCCGCTTCGGTGGCCAAGGCCATGGACACCATCCGCGCCGAAATGCCGGCCGATTCCGCTGCGGCACATGGGCTGATCGTCGACTGCTCGCATGGCAACTCCGGCAAGGACGAGCATCGTCAGGCGCAGGTGGTGCGTGACATCGCGGGCCGTATCGCCAAAGGCGAGCAGGGCATCACCGGCATCATGATGGAAAGCTTCATCGAAGGCGGCAACCAGAAGGCCGCGCCGCTCGACCAGCTCGTCTACGGCAAGTCCATCACCGACAAATGTCTGAGCTGGAACACCACGGAACAGCTGCTACGCGAGCTTGCCCATGCGGTGGCCGCGCGCCGCTGGAAGTGACCGATTCGATTCACTATCCGCGCGATTGCAGAAAATTCGGGAAACGCGAATCGCAATCGCGTAAAACAACACTCAAGACAGCACGTAAGACAGGGAGGGTGCAATGACCGCAATCGCCATCATCGGCGCCATGGATGAGGAAGTCGCCAATATCGCAACGGCACTGAGCAACGTCACCGTCACCGAGGAAGCCGGCGTCAAGGTGACGCGCGGCACCCTCGAAACCAACAAGGGCACCGCCGTCAACGTCGCCGCGACCGTCGGCGGCATGGGCACCGTCAACATCGCCGCCACCACGCAGCATCTGATCGACGCTGACCAGCCGGACGCCGTGATCTTCTCCGGCATCGCGGGCAATCTCAACACGAATCTGCACATCAACGACGTGGTGCTCGGCGGCACCCTGCGCTATCTCGACACCGACATGCGATTGGTGGGCCAGTTCAAGCCCGGCACCGCCGACCGGCCCATCGAGGAATACCATAGCGACGACCGTCTGCTCGAACTGGCCGACCAGGCGCTGAACGACTTGAACATTCACCATATCGTCGGCATCATCGCCACCGGCAACTATTTCGTCGATGATCCGCAGAAGGTCGAGCAGGTGATCCGTGAGACCGGCGCGGACGCGGTGGAAATGGAAGGCGCCGCCGTCGCGCATGTCGCCGCCCGCAACGACGTTCCCGCATTGGTGATTCGCGCGCTGAGCGACAACGCGGACACCGACTACGAGGATTTCAAAACGTTCGACATTTCCGAATACGCGGACACCGCCGCGAAACTGACGGTGAACATCGCCAAACGCATGTAGCGTTCATGTGGCGTTGCGAAACGCCTAACGTTGCGAAAAGCCGTTTCCACATCCCGTTTCCACATCCCGTTTGCCGCATGACCCGTCATCATGCATCGTCATATCGGCAAACGGGACGTCTCATATTCCGATATGCTGCGTTTCGGAAGATGAACGGCAGGAAAACTTCCGGTGGCGTGAGAGAATCGCATACGCGAAAGCCTCTCCGAAGCCGCTAGTCTTAAGGAAGAACTGAGGATTATCGGAAGGTGAACGCATGACGTTGGAGCAGATGCTGGCAACGCCGTCGGTGGTTGCGGCATTGGTGGTCGTGGCCGTGGTCGTGTTCGTCGTGGCGTTCCTGCTTGGCCGCAGACGAGGCTTCCAGGATGTGCAGGACGGCGTCGACCCCAATGATCCGAGCCTGTTCGGAGCTGCGAAGAACGCGTCCCTGTTCGGCCCCCGCGTTCCCGTGCAGTCCACGGAACGCCAGCTGGTGGCCGTCATGCCCGAAGCTTTGGTGGTCGTAGACTCGCTGGCCACGGTCCAATACGCATCCCCGGCCGCGCGGCGCTTCGGCATCATCCACGACCAGGCGATGGCGCTCGCGGAAATCCGCGACATCGTGAAACTGGTCTCCACAGACAGCGTGGTGCGCGAACGCGAACTGACCATCCCCCTGCACGGCCGCACGCGAACGGGCGTGGTGAACACGAACGGCAAAGGCGTCGAAGCCGGCAAGCCGCTGCCCGAAGACACGCTCTACCTGCACGTGCGCGTCGGACAGATCGCCGACAACCTATTTGCGATTTTCATTTCCGACATGAGCGAGCAACGCCGTTTCGAAATCATGCGGCGCGATTTCGTCACCAACGTCTCGCACGAACTGAAAACCCCGGCAGGCGCGATTTCTCTGCTCGCCGAAACGATCGGCGACGCGGCCGACGATCCGGACGCGGTGAAATACTTCTCCGGCCGAATCTCCAAGGAATCCGAACGATTGACGGAACTGGTCCACCGTCTGATCGACCTGCAGAAAGCGCAAAGCGCGGCAGCGATGCTCAACGCGGAACGGCTGTCCGTGCTGTCCGTGGCACGCGAGGCGCTCGCCGAAAACCAGGTCAAGGCCGAATCGAAGCACATCAGCCTGGTCCTGTCCGTGAACGGCCGGCAGGTGCTGGTGCATGCGAACGCCGAGGAACTGGCCAAGGAAGCCGAACAGAACCTGGACGTGTTCGCGGTCGCTGACCATGAGACCATCAAAACTGCGGTGAAGAACCTGGTGGAGAACGCCATCAACTATTCGCCGGAACATACCACGGTGGCCGTCGGCATCGGCATCGAATCCGGCAAGGTGGCGATTCGCGTCGTGGACCAGGGCATCGGCATCCCCGCGGCGTCGCTCAGCAGAATTTTCGAGCGATTCTACCGCGTCGATCCGGCGCGCTCCCGGGAAACCGGCGGCACCGGCCTGGGATTGGCCATCACCAAGCATTGCGTCGAGGATTGCGGCGGCACCATCTCCGTATGGTCGCGCGAGGGGGAGGGATCCACCTTCACCATCACGATGCCGCAGGCTTCGGGCGCTGCGGAACCCGACCATCCGGCGGATTCGGCGAATGATAACACCCGTGAAAAGAAACAGTCCGGCCACTCCACCACAACAGAGAATGAGGAGAACCACTGATGACGCGAATTCTGATCGTCGAGGACGAAGAGTCGTACCGTGAGCCGCTGGTCTACCAGCTCACCCGTGAAGGGTACGACGTGTCCGCCGCGGCCACCGGTGAAGAAGGATTGGAACTGTTCACCAAGGGTGGTATCGATCTGGTGCTGCTCGATCTGATGCTGCCCGGTCTTGACGGCACCGCGCTGTGCCGTCGGATCCGCGAGCAAAGCCGTGTGCCGATCATCATGCTGACCGCGAAAAGCGCGGAAATCGACAAGGTCGTCGGCCTTGAAATCGGCGCGGACGACTACATCACCAAACCGTATTCCTTCCGTGAGCTGCTGGCACGCATCCGCGCGGTGCTGCGCCGCAACCAGATGGTCGCCGAATCCGGAGAAGCCGCCGACGACGATATTCCGCTCGTATGCGGTGACATTTCCATGAGAATCGGCCAGCATGAGGTGACGGTCCGCGGCGAGAACGTGTTCTTCCCGCTGAAGGAATTCGAACTGCTGGAATACCTCATGCAGAACAAGGGCCGCGTGATGACCCGCCACCAGCTGATCGACCGCATCTGGGGCTCCGACTATGTCGGCGACACCAAGACGCTGGACGTGCATGTCAAGCGCGTGCGCGCCAAAATCGAGGAGGACCCGGGCCATCCCAAGTATCTGACCACCGTGCGCGGCCTCGGATACAAGATCGATACGCCAAGCGAATGATGATGAAAGGCTTGGTATAGCGCGCATTCGCATCGTGCTTGCAAAGAACGGTGAACGGAAGGAACGTCGAACGGCGAAGGTGTCGTAGACTGTTCATCTTCCGTTCACCGTTTTTGGTTTGGGGCGAGTGAAACGCCCAATAGGCTGGAGATTGTCATGAAGAACGATGGCGACAACAGAAAATCGAAAAATCAGAAGCATACGCCATCTGAACGTTGACAGAGGGAAAAGAATAATGCGTAACTCCATTCTCGTACGCTCCATCGCCGCTGTGTCCGGCATTGTGATGCTGGCTTCCGTCGCGGCTTGCGGTGACAACACCACCGCTTCCACCGATTCTTCGGCCAAGTCCGATACCAAGACCGAAACCGTTTCCGGCAACTTCTCCGGCGCTGGCGCTTCTTCCCAGCAGGCCGCCGTCGAAGCTTGGATCGCCGGCTTCCAGGGCACCAACCCGGACGCCAAGGTCGCTTACAACCCGTCCGGTTCCGGCGCTGGCGTGTCCACCTTCCTGACCGGTGCAACCGCATGGGCCGGCTCCGACGCTGCTCTCGCCGATAACGAGGTCGAGCAGTCCAAGAGCGTGTGCGCTTCCGGCACCGCCTTCGACATCCCGGTCTACATTTCCCCGATCGCCGTCGTCTTCAACCTGCAGGGCGTGTCCGGCAAGGGCAAGACCCTGAACATGGACGCCGAGACCATCGCCAAGATCTTCGACGGCAAGATCACCAAGTGGAACGATGACGCCATCAAGAAGCAGAACCCGAAGGTCGATCTGCCTGACCTCGACATCACCGTGGTGCACCGTTCCGACAAGTCCGGCACCACCAAGAACTTCCTGAGCTACGTCAAGGACGCCGCTGGCGACGCATGGAGCTACGACCTCGGCGAGAACTGGCCGAACGAGGTCGGCCAGGGCGCCAAGGGCACTTCCGGCGTGATCTCCACCGTGCAGCAGGCTGACGGCACCATCGGTTACGCCGATGCCTCCCAGGCTGGCGATCTGGGCACCGTGGCCGTGAAGGTCGGCGACGATTACGTCCCGTTCTCCGCTGAAGCCGCCGCCAAGGTCGTGGACGCCTCCCCGCTCGACGATTCCGCCAAGGGTGACAACCGCGTGGTCGTCAAGCTCGACCACAACACCACCGAGAAGGGCGCCTACCCGATCGTGCTGGTCTCCTACGACGTCGCCTGCCCGGCATACAAGGACGCCAACACCGCCAAGTTCGTCAAGTCCTGGCTCACCTACGTGACCAGCGACGAAGGCCAGCAGACCGCCGCTTCCGCAGCCGGCTCCGCTCCGATGTCCAACACCCTGCGTCAGAAGGTCGTCAAGTCCATCGACGCCATCAAAACCAAGTGAGCCCATCACAGTGGGGCGATCGCTTTCGGTGATCGGTGACTGACCGTAGGTTTCAGGCCGCAGCCGCGTAAAAAACGGCTGCGGCCTGAAACGATACCTACGGACGATACGCAAAACCAGAAAAATCGAAAGCAATCGCAAGCAAACCAAAAGGAGAACCCGTGAGTTCGCAAAGCAAAACGGCACAGCAGCCGGTGAGCGGCAAGAACGCGGATAAGGTGTTCAAGGGCGTGGCCTACGCCTGCGGCATCCTGATCCTCGTCGTGCTCGCCGCGGTCGCGCTGTTCCTGCTGTTCCGCGCGTGGCCGTTGATCGGCGGTGACCAGAAGGCCAACAGCGCGACCATCAGCAACTTCACCGGCGGCAAGGCTTCCAGCTTCTGGGGCTACGTCGGACCGCTGCTGTTCGGTACTGTGTTGATCTCCGCGCTGGCACTGTTGATTTCCTTCTTCGTGTCGGTCGGCATCGCACTGTTCATCTCGCATTACGCGCCGAAGAAGCTCGCCACCGCCCTGAGCTATGTGGTCGATCTGCTCGCCGCCATCCCGTCCGTTATCTACGGTCTGTGGGGCGGTCTGGTGCTGGTGCCCGCCATCTACCCGTTCTGGAATTGGGTGGCCAAGTATCTTGGTTGGATTCCGCTGTTCGCAGGTCCGGCCGCCAATCCTTCCCGTACCGTCGCCACCGTGGCCGTGGTGCTGGCAGTCATGATTCTGCCGATCATCACCTCCATGTCTCGCGATATCTTCCTGCAGACTCCGCGCCTTCAGGAAGAGGCAGCGCTCGCATTGGGCGCCACTCGTTGGGAAATGGTCAAGCTTGCGGTGCTGCCGTTCGGCAAGTCCGGTGTGGTGTCTGCTTCGATGTTGGGCTTGGGCCGCGCCCTTGGCGAAACCATGGCCGTGCTCATGATCCTGTCTCCGGGCCTCAACTACTCCATCAAACTGCTGCAGGCCTCGCAGAACCAGACGATCGCAGCCAACATCGCCGCACAGTATCCTGAAGCCAACGATCTCGGCGTGTCCGTGCTGATCGGCACCGGTCTGGTGCTGTTCCTCATTACTTTCGTGGTGAATTTCATCGCCCGTAAGCTTACCGAGAAAGCGAGTGCGTGATGACCGCAGTGAATAACAACGCTTCTCCGATGGACGGTGCCCCCGTCATCGATTTCGACAAGTTCAAGCCGACGCGTTCCTTTACCGCTGCGCGTAAGCGCAAGGATCTTGCGATGCGTGTGCTGATCGCTCTTGCGTTCATTGTGGCGCTGATTCCGCTGTTCTCGGTGCTGCTCACCACCATCGTCAACGGTGTCAAGAGGCTGAACCTCAACTTCCTGAGCTATAACATGACCGGTGTGGTCGGCGGCAATCCGACGCCGTCCGGTGGCTACGGCGGTATTCAGCACGCCATCATCGGCACGTTGGAAATCACGTTCGGCGCTATGGTCATTTCCATTCCGATCGGTCTGATGTGCGCCGTGTACTTGGTGGAATATTCCAACCGTGGCAAGCTGTCTCGCGTCATTACCCTGCTGGTCGACGTGATGAGCGGTATTCCGTCCATCGTCGCAGGTTTGTTCGCATTCTCGATGTTCACGATTCTGATTGGACCTGGCACCATCAACGGTTTCGAAGGTTCCGTGGCACTGTCGCTGCTGATGCTGCCGACCGTGGTCAAGTCTTCTGAAGAAATGTTGAAGATCGTGCCTCACGACTTGCGTGAAGCGTCGTATGCTTTGGGCGTTACCAAGCAGCGCACGATTACGAAGATTGTGTTGCGTACTGCTTTGCCGGGCATTGTTTCGGGTGCGATTCTCGCCGTCGCCCGTGTGATTGGTGAGACCGCTCCGTTGCTGATGACCGCAGGCTACATCGCCTCCACGAACGTCAACCTCTTCTCCGGCCAGATGACCACGCTTCCGGTGTACGTCTACCAGGAGTACTCCAAGCTCAACGCGAATTGCCCGGCTTCCGCCGACGCTTCCTGCGTGACCACCATCCCGATGGAACGCGCATGGGCCGCGGCTCTCGTGCTGATCCTCATCGTGCTTATCCTCAACCTTATCGGTCGACTCGTGGCGAAGGTCTTCGCCGTCAAGTCGGAACGATGAGCGGTAGTCTTACATACAGAAACAACATATAAGGAACCAAAATGGGACAACGTATTGATGTCAATCATCTGAACATCTACTACGGCGACTTCCTGGCCGTTGAAGATGTGAACATCAACATCGAAGCCAACAAGGTCACCGCTTTCATCGGACCTTCCGGCTGTGGCAAGTCCACCGTGCTGCGCACCCTCGATCGCATGCACGAGATCATTCCGGGCGCCCACTGCGAAGGCGAGGTGCTGCTGGAAGGCAAGAACCTGTACGACAAGGATGTGGATCCGGTCGCCGTCCGTCGTGACGTCGGCATGGTGTTCCAGCGTCCTAACCCGTTCCCGACCATGTCCATCCGCGAGAACGTGCTTGCCGGTGTGAAGCTCAACAACCGCAAGATCTCGAAGTCCGACGCGGACGATCTGGTCGAATGGGCCCTGCGTGGCGCCAACCTGTGGAACGAGGTCAAGGATCGTCTGGACAATCCGGGCATCGGCCTGTCCGGCGGCCAGCAGCAGCGTCTGTGCATCGCACGCGCCGTGGCCGTGCACCCGCAGGTGCTGCTCATGGACGAACCGTGCTCCGCCCTCGACCCGATCTCCACCCTGGCCGTGGAGGATCTGATCAACGAGCTGAAGAACGAGTACACCATCGTGATCGTGACGCACAACATGCAGCAGGCCGCGCGTATCGCCGACTATACAGCTTTCTTCAATCTGAAGGCTGTCGGCCAGCCGGGTCACCTCGAGTACTTCACCGACACCACCACGATGTTCAACAACCCGCAGAACGAAGAAGCCGAACGCTACGTCTCCGGACGTTTTGGCTGATCGATAAGGCCGATTCGACAAAACGTAGTGCCAACCCGGTGGGTTGGTGCGAGTCAGCTTCAGCTGGCCAGTTAATAGCGCTTCGCTGTGCGAAACTCTGTAATTGTACGTTTTGGCTGATTGGCAGCTCCTTTTCCCCGCAAACCGACGTTGAGATTGCTCTCGGCGTCGGTTTGTTGTTTTTCTTGTGGAAGCGACACGCGCTGTTGAGAATCATTCTCAGTTACGGTTATGATGGATTCACCGAAGCATGAAGCGTATGAAAATGGAGGAACCATCGTGAACCGTTATGCAAGAATTGCGATTGCCGTACTCGCTTCCGTCGGCCTTCTCACTTCCGCGTCTGCCTGCGGAACGTCGCAGAACGGTGCCGGTTCCGCGCATGGCGCGATTTCCGTCGTCTCCTCCATCAACCAATGGGGCACCCTCGCCGAGCAGCTCGGCGGAAGCGGCGTGCGGGTGACCAGCATCATCAACTCCACCAACGTGGACGCGCACGACTATGAGCCGACCACGTCCGACATCGCCAAACTGCAGAAGGCGCGAATCGTCATCGTCAACGGCGCCGGGTACGACTCATGGGCCGTCAAAGCCGCGCAATCCGCCAAATCGCAAGTCATCAACGCGGCGGAGATCGGTGGCGTCAAGGATGGCGGCAACCCGCACGTCTGGTTCTCGGCGGCGGTGCGCAAAGCGGTCGCACAGGCCATCACCAGGGCATACGAGGGCACAAGGCCCGACGGCAAGGCCGATTTCGACAAGCTGAACCAGCAATGGCGTTCCAAGGAAGACGAGGTCGCCCGAAAAATCACGGAGACCAAACGCAAGGCGGATGGCGAAGCCTATGCCGCCACGGAATCGGTCGCCGAATATCTGGCCGGGGACCTGGGCCTCAAAGACGCGACGCCGACCGGCTACATGCGTGCCACGGCCAACGAAAGCGAGCCAACGCCGACCGACATCAAACAGTTCACCGACATGCTGGAGGCCGGCAAGGTCGGCCTGCTGGTGGTCAACATTCAGGAGGAGACCGAGTTGACCGGCAAGATCGTCACCGCCGCCAAATCGTCCAATATTCCGATCGTGGAGCTGACCGAGCAGATGCCGGAGCAGTACGATTCCCTGACGGACTGGATGGCCGCGCTCGTCGACGCGTTCTCCCAAGCCATCTAATGCGGATCTGCGTCAAACCGATACGAAAGTCGATAAAAAAAGGGCGATTCCACTGAAGGAACCGCCCATTTTCCGTATGAAAAGGACTGTTACAGCACTGCGGTGATGATGAAGTCCAGAATGAACAGCACGGCCACGACCCAGATCACCGGATGCACGTCCTTGGCCTGCTTCTTGCAGGTCTTGACGATGCAGTAGGTGATGAAGCCGCCGGCGATGCCGTAGGAGATGGAGTAGCTGAA
>OICS01000593.1_pt1 | contig 12248 bp, 9 predicted proteins | sample 1581341 | NCBI WGS metagenome assembly OICS01 (sample SAMEA3882550, study PRJEB24775) | human gut metagenome | biome: human-associated habitat; feature: intestine environment; material: feces | place: Netherlands | collected 2009/2010
CGATGTTTGCCTGCGGATGGAAGTCGTCGCCTTCCGCGTACACGTATCCGAGTCGTTCATGGATGGCTTCTGCGACGGTGGATTTGCCGCATCCTGCAACGCCCATCACCACTACGTGAATGCTCATGTTGCTCTCCTTGCTATTGACGATCCTGTGCCGCTCCGCACCAGGAATAAGACTACTATAAACCGTAAAAGTAGTATCAGTCAAATAAAAAGTACTACGAATTGGAAAAATCGTGTGACTTGCTATGCTGAAGATAGTGCAAAATGGCGGTAAATCACGCAATCGCAGATACGCAATCATCTGCGATTGGTGATTGCCGTGCGTGTCGCAGAATACGTGAAACATACCGTGAAACAAAGCAGGCATGGTGTGAAGTGGACAAGGGAGGAGCGATCGATGGCTGAAGGCACGGTAATCGCAGAAAATACCGTCGGTGAGCTGATGCAGGATTCGGTGAGTCGAACGCTCGCCATCGAAATGCTCGACGGCGTGTGGAAGGCTGGCGAAAGCCTTACGTTGGAAGCCTTGCAAAGTCGTTTCGGTATTTCCAGAACCGTGGCGCGAGAAGTCGCGAAAACACTGGAATCCATGAATGCGGTACTCGTCAAACGTCGCATCGGACTTGTTGCACGTCCATTCGGCGAATGGCAGGCGCTCAACCATCAGGTGATCGAATGGCGTCTCCACTCCACGCAACGCGAACGGCAGCTGTCATCCCTCACTGAGCTGCGACTGGCCGTCGAACCGGCTGCGGCCGCCTCCGCCGCACGGCTCGCTCCCATCGACGTCAAGGCGAAATTCCCTGTGTTCGCGGCGCGAATGCGGCAGATCGCCGAAGCCAACGAAGAGGGTGAAGCGGGGCTCGTGCAATTCCATGATCTTGACGTGGAATTCCATACGCTGATCCTGCATGAAAGCGGCAACGAGCTGTTCGCCGCGCTTTCCGACACCATCGCCACCGTGCTGCGCGGGCGTGTGGAACTCGGCAAATACCCGATGAAGCCGAAGTCGGCGGCGCTCGACGCGCATGACGCCGTAGCCGACGCTATCGCCAGGGGAGAACCGGAACGCGCGCGCAGCGCCATGCTCGACATCGTCGACGAAGTGGCACGTGCCCTCAATTTCTTCTGATTTTCGAATCAGCATTGCTTCTTTCGTAGACTCTGAAGAAGATTGCAATTGCGATTACTATGCGGCCGACTCTTGCCATGCGTGACTTTTCAGACGTAAGTTGACATCGGAAATACGGCATGAAGGCAGCTCTGCCAACGTTTCTTTAGGCAAATATGAAGACGCCAGAGGGTTCCCTTTGACGGCTTGGAGCCTTCCTTGTTACCGGGAGAAAGCTTCGCCATGATGACAAAATGCGCATGCAGAATCAATCGGTTGCGGTGATTGAATCTACATGCGCATTTAGTAGACAAGTACTACTTGCGGGTGGGGTCTTTTTGCAGGAGGAGGAAGATGAGGGCGACGATCAGCAGGATTGCGATCGAAAGCACGCCCACCGAAGCGTTGCCGGTCAGCGACGTGGTGGTCGCAACGAGGAAAGTGCCGATAATCGAAGCGGTCTTGCCGAAAATATCATAGAAACCGTAATATTCGTTGGCACGATTCTTTGGAATGATCTTGCCATAATACGAGCGCGACAACGCCTGGATACCGCCTTGGAACAGGCCTACGAGAATCGCAAGAATCCAGAATTCCGTAGCGGAACGCAAGAAGAACGCGGCGAACAGCACAATGCAGATATAGGCGACCACAGCCGTGGTGATCATGGTTTTCGCGCCGAAACGACCGGCAAGCTTGCCATACGCGATCGCGCTCGGGAATGCCACGAACTGCGTGACCAGCAGCGCCATTACCAGATGCGTAGAGTCGATGCCTAACTGCGTGCCGTATGAGGTGCTCATGGAAATCACCGTGTTCACCGCGTCTATATAGAAGAAGAACGCGATCATGAACATCCACAGCGGCTTGTTCTTGCGGATTGCACGAAAAGTGGAGCTGAGCTCTGCGAATGTGCCGCGGATGGCCTCACCGGTCTGACCCGCGGTAGCGCGGTAGTGCACCTGCTTATAGCTGGTGAGCAGCGGAATGGTGAACGCCACCCACCACAATGCGGTGATTACGAACGAAGCGCGCGTGCATGCCACCGTGGACCATCCAAGCAACGAAGGACCGCCGAAAATCAGCGCGATACAGGCGATAAACGGAATCGTGGAGCCAATATAGCCCCATGCGAAACCATGCGAGGACACGCGGTCCATACGTTCATTCGACGTGATATCGACCAGCATGGAATCGTAGAACGTGAGCGAACCGTTCAGGCCGACCGTGGCGAGAATGCACACCACCAAGAAAACGAGCCAGCTGAGCGGCAACGCCATCGCACAGCAGGCGACCACGCCCGTCAGGAAGAATCCGGTAAAGAACTTCACCTTCATGCCCTGCACGTCGGCCATGGAGCCGAGCACTGGCATCATCACCGCGATGATCAGCGACGCGATGGTCTGCGCGTACCCCCATGTCGACACGATATTCGATTGGCCGGCGGACTGCAGCAGCGAGTTCGCGTAGATTGGCACGACTGCGGTCGACAGCATCACGAATGCGGAATTGCCGACATCGTAGACGATCCACTTCTTTTCGCGGGTGGTAAGTTTTGCGTTGGGGTCCGGCATATGCTCTGGGGCAGTCTCTGAGGCCATGTCGGACGTAGGTGCGGATGCGGGCGCTGTTGCGCGTTCGGACATGATTGTTGACTCTTTCGAATAAACCGTCAATTCACTATTGTATATACTACAGTTCATCTTAAGCGGCTGTAAGGGGAGCGTTCTGCCGTTACGCATGAACATTGCATGAACATTGCGACTGATGTGTGATCGACATAAAAAATCTGAAATATCGAAATGCTGCAAATAATACTGGGAATACTGAAATGACGGAGATGAACATTTGCAGATTGTAGATTGCATCATCTGTATGTTGATGTCGTATGTTGATGTCGTGAAAAACGTTCGCAGAACGGTATATTGGAACGTGTCAAAATACTGGGAAAACACGAACTAAGTTTGCTGTGTGTGACTGCCGCCGCGCTGTTGCGTCGGCATATTTCTGCGAAGAGTCGAGGAGTCTGTATGAGTGGGGAAGTTCCGGACATGCTTGGTGCGAACGCTGAAATATTGCGCTCGATATTGAGCCAGCCATTGCCTGACACGCTTGACATGATCATCTGGCGTGGTGTCACGAACTCCGCGCAAGCGTCGCCATTCGAACGATTCGCGGCACGACTTTTGGTGGAAGCCGGTGCTGCGGGCATCCGAGACATTGCTGCCGAAAACGATTTTGATGTGATCCGACTGAGCACGACGAAACGATTCTGGCTGCGCTGCAACGGCAACGATCTTTCCAATGAACAATTCAATGTTGTGCAGGCGGTCGAATCGGCGCTTAACCGCATCGACTATGCCGACGACGAAGCGCGCAGGGCGGTGCACGGAGGTATGCCGGAAGCGTGCATCGACGAAAACTTCTATATTGCGAAATCGCAACAGTATCTGCGAAACGTGTCGGGTGCGATCGTGGCAATCGACAGTCTGCAGGAAGGTGAAAACATCTTCCGTAGAATGAGGGGTACGGAAGGGGCACGCGGCGGAAATTGGGATATCAGCACCAGATTCGCCAATGTTTGCGAAAATCTCGAATTGCCTTTCCGCTTGCATTACCGATTTGACGTCGATGCGTCCAGCGGCGTGATGGTAGTGCGTTTCAGCATACCGAACACGGCGATCATGCCGGTTGCGTCGCAATATCGCGACGGATTCGCCTCCGCGTATGCCGTGCGATTGGCGGGCATGCTTGCGTGGGCGGCGTTCTCGTCAAGCGTACGACTGACGCAAGTCAATCTGACCGGTTGCGTGGGGGATGCTGACGGCATTCCCGTGATTTCCATGGGATTCGATCGCGTGCCATTCATGATGGGTGCGCTGCCTGCCATGAAAAACGGACAATGCGACGCAGTTCCGTTGGATGTCGATCCGCTGGCGCTGCTCAATTTGCTGCGCCCGGTGCGTTATGTGGGTTTCTTTGATGGGAACCGTGCCCTGACGCCAATCACACCGCTGGCAACGTCAGCCGTATTCTTGGAGAAACGTGTTTCCGAATGGCAGGATCAACGTGCGCTGCCTGAAGGATTGCGGGGATTCCTACGTGCCGACCGTGCCTGCGAACTTGACGTGATGCATGACGAATCGCTGGTTTCCACCGATGATGTGAACGCGATTATGGAAGAAAACGAAGGATCCCCCATGGTCGCCGAACTCCAATTGGAAGCCGCGTTGGCGCAACTTGGCGAAAGCGGTGAAGCAGGTGGGGTGTGCGAAGCGGGCGGAACTGACGAGACAGGCGTAGCGAAAATTGGCGAAAACGGCGAAATTCCGCTCTACTGCAGCCGTCCAGGCGTGCGACTCATCATCTCCCTGCTAGACGGCGACGAACACACGCGCTACTGGAAACTGCCGGATGCTGTAGTCGACGTACACCAGAATCTTGGGGAACTCGCCAAAAACAATGGCGACTATGAGCGCGCGGAACGTGAGCTGCGCGCCTGCATCAAACTTGCCCCAACCAGCGTACGTTTCTACGAGGAACTATCGCAGGTATACGCAAGAACCGACGAATACGGCAAAGCGGCCGACGTGCTCATCGGCGCGTTGAAAATCGCAGTGCTGCCTATCGATTGCGAAGTACTCTACTATCGACTTGGCTACGCATTGTGGCAGTTGGGACGTCTGCCGGAAGCGCTCGCCTGCTATGCGATGATGGTCAACGGCGGCACGCCATTCCGTACGGCCGCGCGCGATGAGGCCGAAGAAGTGAGTAGGCAGATGGGATTGCCTTCGCCGGATATGAAATATGGGGATGCGTGCGATGCGCTGCGATCCGGCGGCGTGCCGGTTGCGCCGGAAGACAAGGTGTTAGATACGATTGCCCGCGCCGCGATTTGCCTGACGGATGCTGGTTTCCCGCTACTGGCTCAGGATGCGGCTTGGATGCTTGGAATGCGCGATGGCGGTGATGTGATCGGCGCGGTTGCGATGAGCCTGCGTTTTGGAGCCGAAGGGCGTTCGAAGAACTAGCGCGACGACGCCGGGTGGGGTGTGCTGGGCGGTTTGACTGGCTGGCGGCTCGGGCTATGACTGGCTGGCGGCGTCTATGCGCGGGCAAATGGTGGTTTGGATGTGCTGTCTGCCGACCTGACGAATGTTGACCAGACAGCGGCATTCCGGGGAATTTAAGGCGATTGCTATCCACAAATTTGCGATTGGCTGGGGCTGGTTGTATAGTTGAGAAGTTGTGTGTTCTGCCTTGCATTCAGTTGCGGGGCATCGAACGCGCAGACTTGCAAGTCAATAGTAATTATAGGGAGTCCATTATGGCAGCTCGTTGCGCAGTGTGCGGCAAGGGACCGCAGACCGGTTTCACCGTTTCGCACTCACATATTCGCAATAAGCGCACCTTCCGCCCGAACCTGCAGCCGGTTCGCACCACCATCGACGGCGAGAACGTTCGCGTTCGCGTTTGCGTGAAGTGCATCAAGGCTGGCAAGGTCCAGCGCGTTGAAGCGTGAATCGCGAAATAACAGCTTGAAACCCCGGTAAGCCGAATGGCCGCCGGGGTTTTGCTTTATCTGGCCGTCCACAAGCCGTGTTGCGGCGAATGGCGCCGCCACGAATAATGGGGAATTCAGCCCGCCGCACAATCATCCGGTCGTGCCACAATGGAGTGTTATGAGCACCACATGGCAAACCCCGATTTCCTCGTTCGAAACGAACCGCCGCAGAGTCGGCGCGCTGAAATCGCTGGGCGTGGTGTCCGTGGGCGACGCGCTGACCTACTATCCGTTCCGCGTCACCGACCCGGTTCCGGCACGCGCCCTGCGCGAAGCGAAAATAGGGGAGAACATGGCCTTCGCCGCGCACGTGCGTGGCGTGCGCGTCTTTCCGATGGCCCGTCGCGGATTCCGGCTGATCGCCGACGTTGATGACGGCGATTTCGCACGCAGCCGGCACATGGACGCTTCCATGGCGTCTCTCGTGTTCTTCTCCTATCGCAAGTCGTACGTCGATTGGATCCAACGCAAACTGCACGAAGGCGCGTTGCTGGTGGTCGCGGGCGAGCCAAGCGTATACAACGACCGTCTGCAATTCACCCATCCCGACATACTGACGGTCGATCCAGCCGGCGAGCAATTGCGCAGCCGCTCATCTGAGGAAGCCGCCGAATGGGATGATGGCTTCGGCACGGAACAACCGGCGGTCGTCCCGCAATCGCCGACCATGCCGAATCTCAAATACGATGCGGCTTCCGTACCGGAGGCGATGCGCCACGTATGCCGCCCACGTCCCGTCTACCACGCGAACTCGCGCATCTCCAGCGAACACATCCACGAGTCGATCGAAAAATGCATGGACCGGCTGTGCGGTGACGAATACGCTGCGGCACAGGCAGCCCGTGCATTGCATGGCGCCGATGCCAGCGACGCGCAACATGGGGAATTCGACGCGCCGCAAGCCGACCGGCAGGCACGGACGGAAGCGCTTGCCGCCGCCATTCCCGACATCATGCCGGAAGCGTTTCGTATGGAACATGGGCTGATGCACCGAGCCGAAGCGTTCAGGGCGATTCACGATCCGCAAAACCGCGACGGTTTCAACAAGGCGTTGCGTACACTGCGCTACGAGGAAGCGCTCATCTGCCAAACCGCGCTGGTGCAGTCTCGTGATTCGTCGCGTAAGGCCACGGCCACAGCCTGCGCCGACACGCGGCTGAAAGACGATTTCGTCGAGTCGCTGCCGTTCTCGCTGACGGACGGGCAACAGCAGGTGATCGCCGATATTTCCGACGATATGGCACGTGATTACCCCATGCAACGCCTGCTGCAGGGCGAGGTCGGCTCCGGCAAAACCGTGGTCGCGGTGGCGGCTATGATGCAGGCCGTCGGCTCCGGCAAACAAGCGGTGCTCGTCGCGCCGACGCAAGTGTTGGCGGAACAACATTACAGCAGCATCCGCGGCATGGTGGATCGGATGTGTGGTACCGGCGAAGAGGCTGACGAAAACGCGAAATCAGGGGAATCGCAGACAAAATCAACGCACCATGCGGTTGTGGATGAAAGTGGACAAGTCACGTCGGGAAACGCGCCGGAACCGCAAAACGGTGGACAATCGGATGGCGGCCAGGTGGAGAAACTGCTGGACGGCCAATCGAACAGCCTGCCGGACATTCCCGTACTGCTGCTCACCGGCGGCATGAAACTCGCCGCCCGCCGACGCGTCCTCGCGCAAGCGGCCTCCGGCAAACCATGCATCGTGGTGGCCACGCACGCCGCGTTCTCCAAAACCTTCCAAGCGCCCAACCTCGCGCTGGCGGTCATCGACGAACAGCACCGTTTCGGCGTGGAGCAGCGCGAATCGCTGAACGCCAAAGGCTCCACGGCACCGCATCTGCTGGTCATGACGGCCACGCCGATTCCGCGCACCGCGGCCATGACCTGGTTCGGCGATCTCGACATTTCCTCGCTGACCGAACTTCCCGGCGGCCGCAAGCCGATTCGCACATTCGTAGTGCCGGAAGACAATGCGTCGTTGATGGGCGAAATGTTTGCCCTGATTCGCAAGCGCATCGACGCGGGGGAACGTGCCTACGTGGTCTGCCCGCGCATTGACGCCGATGCCGAAGATGCGGACGGCGCGCTGGCGGCGTCAGCGGCTTCAGGCTCGAAAACCGCAGGTTCGTCGGCCGCGGCTTTTGACGACGCCTACGATCTTGGCGAAGACGACGAACAGCGCGCACAACGCCCCCCGTTGCATTCCGTGGCGGAAATCGTGGAGCGTCTGCAATCGCTGCCGCAGTTCAAAGGCATTCGATTCGCCACGTTGACCGGGCGTGACGATGACACCACAAAATCGCAGGTCATGGCCGATTTTGAATCCGGCATAACGCCGATTCTGGTGGCGACCACGGTGATCGAGGTCGGCGTGGACGTGGCGAAAGCCAGCTGCATCGTGATTTTCGATGCGGACCGGTATGGGCTTTCGCAATTGCACCAGTTGCGTGGGCGCGTCGGCCGAGGCGGCACCGATTCGGGGGCTTTCCTGATTTCGCGTGCGCCCGCGGACAGTGATGCCGCCCGCCGTCTTGACGTGATTCAGGGCACGTTGGATGGTGCCGAAATAGCGCAGGCCGATTTGGAATTCCGCGGCGCCGGCGACGTGCTCGGCGACGCGCAATCTGGCGGAAAGTCAGGTTTGAAGCTGCTTCGTGTGGTTAAGGATGTGAAGATTATTGAGCATGCGCGGGTTGAGGCTACGAGGCTTGTCGCTCAGGATCCTGATTTACTCGAACATGTGCAGTTGGCCGGGGCGGTGCTTGATTTCACGCGCGGCAATGAAACGTTCCTGACCAGTAATTAGTTTGGTGCGATTAATTAATCGCCTGGCACGCTAGAGTGGTGCGTATGCGCGTAATTTCAGGACGATTCAAAGGCGTTGCATTGACCACGCCGAAAGTGGGCACTCGACCGACCACCGATCGCACCAAAGAGGCGATTTTCTCGCATCTCGATTCATGGGGAGTGTTGGACGATGCTCGCGTGCTCGATTTGTTTGCAGGAACCGGCGCTTTGGGCATCGAAGCATTGAGCCGTGGCGCACGAGAGCTGGTGGCGGTGGAATCATCCGCTCCGGCGGCCGCATTGATCGCGCAGACGCTGACCGCACTGAAACACAACCGTTCATGGGAGCTGGGCATGAGCGCGCGCGTGATCAAGGCGCGCGCGGAAAAGTACGCGGCCTGCGCCTCCGCGGCGGCCCCGTTCGACGTGATCTTCATCGATCCGCCATACGCGTTCGAAACCGAGGCATGCAACCAGCTGCTGACCGATCTGGCGGGCCGCGAGCTGACCGGCGATGATACGGTGATCATGCTGGAACGCTCCACACGATCCGCCGAACCGGCCGCGCCGGAAGGCTGGACCATCTCCGACCACCGCGATTACGGCGAAACCGCCGTGTACTACATCGAACTAAGCAAGCCAATCGCTGAATCGTAAATTCGGCGCTATGATGTCAGCATGTTTACCAGTGCCGCATCGTCGCGAATGTTTTATGTCGACAGCGAACTCGATTACAGTTCGGTGATCAACTCCGATCACCGCGAATCTTGGGGCAGTAATCAGCTATATCCAGCAATTGTGCGTGTGCATACGGAAATGCCTGCGCAGAATGTGCCATTGCATTGGCATCTTGGCTCGGAACTGGTATATGCGCGTCATGGTGACGTTCGTTTGTTCATCGACGGCATGGACGTTACTCTGCGCAGCGGGCAGTTGTGCTTGATTAGTCCCAAAGCCCTGCATTCCATTCATCCAATGCCGCATGATGATTCACAGAACGTGTTATCCATATCCTTCGATGGTGAATACTTGTCTCGCATGTGTCCGGAATTAGCGAATATACGGCTGAATCAAGGGGTTGTCTACGGAGTAGATGGCATTGTGGACGGTCAACTCCTTGGCTTGTGCGAGCAGATTGTCGGTTGTGTGGAAAATGATGGCTCGGCGCTGCAGATGCTGCAACTCAATGCGTTGCTGTATGAGCTGCTTTATCATGTGTGTACCCAGTGTACGGTGATGGATTGCTATACTACTGATGGTGAGGCAAAACATATCAGCAGTAACGCAGTCTGCAGTACTGCACATGCTTTCAATGCTGGCGATGTTGCGACTGTCAGCGAAGGCTCGGGTGTTGGCGTGCGTCGTATCACTGAATATATGGAACGGCATTACGCGCAGGATCTGTCTATCGGGCAGCTCGCATCACAGTTCGGCTATTCACGTGAGCACTTCTCTCGACTATTCAAACGCGGCACAGGAGTTACGCCCGACCGATATCTGACGGAAATCCGGTTGCAATCGGCTCTTGATGATTTGCTCAATACTGGCGATACCGTTGCGCAAATTGCGCAGCATAATGGATTTCCCAACGTGCGATCGTTTACAACAGCATTTGCAGCACGTTTTTCCGCTACTCCTGCAGTATATCGACGTGCTCACAACGCATAAAATATGTAGTGCGGGTGCTTGCGTAACGTTATGCTTAACTCTTGCGTAACGTTATGCTTAACTTGAGTGATTTTTCGCGAAATCAAGTATTCTCAGCGTGTCACAAAACCGACTTTTTCTGTCAAAAAGTCACCTAAATAGTTGATATGTGCTCTCGTAAGCTGAAATCACAGCCGCATGTCGAAGCAGACAGGCGGCACAGTGCACGTGAACAGTGTGCATAAAGAGAAATAGCGAAGGAGCGAACTATGAGTGATACCACCGTGACAGCTAAAGCTGCCCCAATGTCGCAGCTGCCGCAATCCGGACCGAAACGAGTCATGCTTAAAGGTGCAATCTTGTCTCTGGCTCTGCTGCTACAAAGCATTTTTCCGTTACTGCAGCAGTCGTGTCCAGTCTTAAACAAGACTTTCCCAACGCTTCTGCCATGGAACTGCAATGCTTTGTGACAGTGCCTGTGCTGGGTAACATCATTGCCACGCTGATTGGAGGACGCTTCGCCACAAAAATCGGTAAGAAAAACCTGTGTATCATCGGTACGTTGTTGTGCTTCATCGGTGGTTTTCTGCCAATGTTCGTGCCGATACTTGATGGACAAACCGCGCTTCGTGTGTTCGCAGGTTTTGGTTTGGGTTTGATCCAGCCGTTGTCTGCATCGTTGATTGTCGATTGCTTCAAAGGTAAGGAAGCGGACACACTGATGGGTTTCCAATCCTCTGCGGTTGGTTTGGGCGCCACTATTATTTCTTCCACCATTGCAGGCATCATGTCGTTCGACTGGCACTACTTCTACTACGTGTATTTCTTCGCACTGGTGGTTATGGTGATTGTGTTGTTCTTCATTCCGAACGCAGTAAACGACTTGGGTCGTGAAGAAGTAATTTCCACTGAAACTAACGCAGCTCCGAAGCAGCGCAAGAAGATGCCGATTTCCGCGTATTTCGGCATGTTGCTACAGATCATTTTTGCCACTGGTTACGGCTTCTACACTATCAATCTGTCGCTTGCCGCTGAAGAAACCGGCACCATCACCGCAGTACAAGCGGCAACGGTCATCACCATCATTTCCGTGTCTTCCCTGATTGGTGGTCTGTTCTTCGGACTTGTCAAGAGCTTCGTCGGCATGTGGGTTGGCGTGATCGCCATCGCCATGCAAGGTATTGCACTGCTCATTTGGGGTAATACCACTTCGCTTGCCGCTTGGAACGTGGCTGGTGTGCTGCTGGGCGTGGGTTTCTGCTGGTTCATGCCATACGTGAACATTCTGGTGAACGAGCATACCGATCCATCCATCTCTGCACAGGCCACTTCTTATGCGTTCTTCGGCAACTCCGTTGGTTCCTTCATTCCGCCGTATGCATTCGCAGCACTGGGCGCAATCACCGGTATCACCAGCCCGTGGAAGTCCATGAACATGGGTGCCGCATTCATGGTCGTGTGCATCGTGCTCATCCTGGCATTCATGGCGTCGGAAAAGAAGAAGACTGCAGCAATTGTTGCCTGACGGCAATTCGTGTACTGCAACATGCATATTGAAAAATGGAGAAAACAATAATGATTGATATCGAAACCATGGTAGAACCACCCGCGGCGGAGCCACTCAAACCAATCTTCACACCAGTCGATAAAGTCGCGGAATTCCCCCATTCCGATGAGCTGCCGGAAGGTTGCCAAGTATTTGACATCAACACTGACGATTTCTTCTACTCCACGTATATAACGCACGAAACATATGTGACGCGACGTGACGTGGACGGCAACGACCTCGATCTGCAGATGACCATCTACACACCGTTCCATGACGATGGCAACATGCCCGACGGTAAACCAGAAGCAGGTTGGCCGGTAATCGTGATCATACGTGGAGCCGCTTTCTTTAAGCCGAACCTGTCCAGTTTCAACAGTCTATATATTCGACTGGCGGAAAAGGGATATATGGTTGTAGTGCCGGAATATCGTCCAAGCACCGTCGATCCGTTCCCTGCACAAATGCAGGACTGCAAAACCGCTGTACGTTATGTGCGCCGCAATGCCGAACGGCTGGATGCTGATCCTAATCGCATCGCATTATTCGGTGACTCTGCTGGCGGCCATACCGTACTTATGGCAGGTTTT
>OICS01000597.1_pt1 | contig 12233 bp, 9 predicted proteins | sample 1581341 | NCBI WGS metagenome assembly OICS01 (sample SAMEA3882550, study PRJEB24775) | human gut metagenome | biome: human-associated habitat; feature: intestine environment; material: feces | place: Netherlands | collected 2009/2010
ACGCCGCCCTCATTCAGGCGAAATCTCCCACAAATTGTAACGCACATCTTACAGAGAGCATTTTTCAAACACGCTCTAAAGAAAAGAGGTTATTATGAGAAAATTCATGTGGAAAAAAGCTGCGGCTGCAGCAATGACTGCAACGATTTTAGCAACGAGCGCAACGGTTCTCCAAGCTGCTGCACCACCAGACGGATATACGAATGCACAAGATACCGTAGAGGCTTACGGTGGAGCCTACAGCAATTGGATGACAAAATGGAACAGTACAATCAGTAAAGATAGAGAGCAGATTTCTCTTTCTCCAGGAAGTGATAACAGTTCTGTAAATTTCGCATGGTATACAAAAAAATCTGCCGGTGTACAGAAGTTAAAAATCGCGGAAAATAAAAGACTGACAAATGCAAAGGTATATGAGGCAGAGCAGACAAAGGCAGTTACTGATAAAGATGAGACAGAATATGTTTCAAATAAAGTAATAGCAACGGATTTAAAGGCTAACACAACCTATTATTACAGTTATCAGAAAGATGGACAGTGGACTGCACCAGAAAAATATACAACAGATAATGGCAGTAAGTTCAGTTTTATTTTTGTAGGTGACCCTCAGATTGGTTCCTCAAATGAATTAAAAGGAGCAGCTACAGAAGAGTTTTATAATGCACAGTCTGCTGCAGTGGCAAATGATGCATTTAACTGGAATACTACATTGAATCAGGCAATGGAAAAGACAGGTAATAAAGCAAGTTTTGTTTTGTCTTCCGGTGACCAGATTCAGAGTACAAAGAAAAAGTCTCCGAATAAGGCAGCGTGGGGAAGTGAAATCGAATACAGTGGATATTTAAGCCCGGATGTATTAAAGAATCTTCCGGTAGCAACTACTGTAGGTAATCATGATGCAGATAATGCAAACTACACCTATCATTTTAATACAGCAAATGCCAGTGAACTTGGTTCAAATGGAAAGGTAGGCGGTGACTATTGGTTTAAACATGATAATGCTTTATTTATTATGTTAAATACACAGGACACCAATGTAGAAGAACATAGACAGTTTATCGAGCAGACGGTAGCAGCAAATAAAGATTGCAAGTGGAGAATCGTTACGCTCCATCAGGATATTTATGGTTCTGCAGAACATTCCAATGAGCCTGAAATCACAAATTTAAGATATCAGCTTGCACCAATTTTTGAAGATAACAAAGTAGATGTTGTTCTTACCGGACATGATCATGCTTACTCCCGTACACAGATTTTAAAAGGCGGACATAAAACAACAGAATATACAGATGATGAATTTGATCCAATGTTAGATGAAGATATGGATGCAGGAGAGAATCCAGATACGGTATATACAGCAAAAGAAAATATTAAAGCAGACACGACAGATCCATCTCAAAAAGCATATCTTAATTACTTAAATCAGGTGATGGATAAAGATGCGATTCAGCAGGTAACAAAGAAGGGTACAACCGTATTTAATCCAACGGGTATTCTTTACATGACAGCAGGTTCTTCATCAGGTAGTAAATACTATGACTTAGTGCCAAGACAGCAGAGCTATATCGCAAACCGCTGGCAGCAGGATGTACCTACATATTCCGTAATTGATATTACAGATACAACATTTACGATTAATACCTACCGTACAGACACAGAAGAAAAGATTGACGAGACATTCAGTATTGCAAAAGTAAATGAATCTGATAATAAAAATCAGACGGATAATACACAGACAGATAATAAAAAACAGCCAACAACAGCAAAGAAAAATACAACAAAACCGGCTGAAAAAGCAGTTGCTCCAAAGAAGACAGTTGTTAAAAAAGTAAAAGCTCTTGGCAAAAAGAAAATCAAAATAACAGTTAAAAAATCTTCTGAACAGGTAAGCGGATATGAAGTTATCTTATCCACAAAGAAGAACTTCAAAAATGCAAAGAAAATAACAACAAAGAAAAATGTAGTAACAGTGAAAAAATTAAAAGCTGGCAAGAAATATTTCGTAAAAGTACGTGCCTTCAAGAAGGTGGGTAACAAAAAAATTTACGGAAATTACAGCACAGTGAAAAAAGTTATTGTAAAGAAGTAGCTGTAAAGAAGTAACATCAAAAAAGCAACAGTGAAAAAGTAACAGTAAAGAAATAACAGGAGATCTTATGTCAGAAGAATTAAAGAAAACTGACATAAAAAAGATTGCAGGAAGGGGATGCCTGATTGTAGCGGGCATCCTGTTTCTCATTTTTTTATGCCGGTATAATCAGATAAAAAAAGAATCCCTATATGATACGGAAGGGCGGACATTTGCCAAAGCTACTGTAATGAACGTCTTACAGGACAACGAAACCAAAGACGGAATTTACATCGGAAGGCAGCTTGTAAAATTAAAAATCACTTCTGGAAAATGGAAAGGAAAAACAATGGAAGCAGACAGCTCTTCTGCATATTTATACGGAGCACATTGCAAAAAAGGCAGTAAAGTTATCGCATTAGTAAGTGAGGCAAATGGTTCATTTTCTGCTTCAGTTTATAGTGTTGACAGAGAGATGCAGGTCTATCTGATTATCGCGATTTTTCTGTTAACTCTAATTATTATCGGAGGAAAACAGGGATTTGCATCAGTGATTGGGCTGGCATTTACCGCGATATGCATTCTGTTCTTATTTTTACCGATGATTTATAAAGGACATTCTCCAATCCTTTCTGCAGTATTTGTTGTTGCGTTAACGACAATCGTGACAATGTATTTAGTCGGTGGAGTCTCTGGTAAAACCGCTGTGGCAATTATCGGAACAATTTCCGGAGTATTGATATCAGCCCTTTTTGCATTCCTGTTTTGTAAAATGACAGATATCAGCGGTTATAATGTATCATCCATCGAGAGTCTTATCTACGTAAGAGACCAGACGGGAATAGACGTAGGCCAGCTTTTATTTGCAGGAATTTTAATTGCATCATTAGGAGCAGTCATGGATGTAGCAATGTCCATTTCTTCAACAATAGAAGAAATATCCCACCAGAATCCAGAATTAGGAGTAAAAGGTTTGTTTTTTTCAGGAATGCGTGTTGGAAAAGATATGATGGGAACCATGTCAAATACATTAATCCTTGCCTTTGCAGGCGGTTCCATTAACACACTTGTATTTATTTATGCATACAATTACGAATATTTACAAATGATTAATATGTTTGATATAGGGATTGAAATCATACAGGGAGTAGCCTCAAGTATGGGAGTCATCCTGACGGTACCAATTTGTTCACTTTTGGCAGCATGTGTACAGGGAAAAATAGAATTTCCCTCCCCAGCCAAAGCACAGCCCCCGAAGAGAGTCTAGCCCCTATATTTGTGGCCTCGGAGCAAGGTTTGGATACGAGCGTGTATAAGCGAGTATTCAAACCGCCGCGACTAAAGTCACAAATATAGGGGCTAGACTCTCTTCGGGGGCGTCTCTTTGACTGCGGTAAATTCCTATTTACAAAAGAAACTCTTGACAAATGAAAAAGAGTAATATATGATGAGTCCTAGTAAGAAAATGGGAATTGAGGAGCAAGATTATGATGATGATGTGTGTCATGCCAATGAATTGCATAACTTGTAGCTGCGAAGATTCGCAGATGTATATGTCTTCTGAGAAGGAGACTGGCTTGCCTGCACATAATTATCAGAATGCGTGTTCATAGATTTTAGATGAAGTTTTTTGAAAGGGTAAGGGAATTTAAGAAATAAGAAAGATTCTCACCTGAATAAGAATTGCATTTACACAGCACTAAAGATGAGTTTTAAGCAGGTAGCGATACCTGCTTTTTTCTTTAGGTTTACAATGCTTCAATATGACCTTATAATAGTTAACATTAAGTTTTAATGTACTCTAAATCTGATAAAAGTTTATATTAAATTCTTTTCTGCAAAATGCAATATGTTAATAACTCAAGTGTAACAGTCAGACATAGAATAGATATACAAAATGTTCAGGCAGAGAGTACATTTTCAAGAAAGGGAGGAAGGCAATGTCAGAAATTGTAATAGAGAATCTGTATAAATCTTTTGACACAAAAGATGGAACAGTAGAAGCTCTTAAGAATGTCAATTTAAGCATTGAATCTGGTGATATTTACGGGATTATCGGTATGTCCGGTGCTGGTAAGAGTACACTGGTACGATGTATTAATTTCCTTGAAGTGCCGACAAAGGGACGTGTCCTTATTAATGGAAAGTCATTAGGCGATTATACTTCAAGAGAGTTAAGAAAGCAAAGAGAAGATATCGGAATGATTTTCCAGCATTTTAACTTGCTCATGCAGAAGAATGTTTTAGAAAATGTCTGTTTTCCACTGTATATTCAGGGTAAGTCCAAGAAGGATGCAAGAAAGAGAGCGAAAGAGCTTTTAGATATCGTTGGACTCGGTGACAGAACGGGAGCATTTCCGGCTCAGTTATCTGGTGGACAGAAACAGAGAGTTGCGATTGCGAGAGCATTAGCTTCTGATCCGAAGATTTTACTTTGTGATGAGGCAACCAGTGCACTTGATCCTCAGACTACTTCTTCGATTTTAGCATTGTTGAAGGACATTAATCAGCGATTCAATATCACAATTGTAATTATTACACATCAGATGTCCGTTGTTCGCGAGATTTGTTCTCATGTAGCAATCGTAAAAGATGGTGAAGTTGCAGAACAGGGAACAGTGGAAGACATTTTCACACATCCCAAAACTGCTGTGGCAAGAGAACTTCTTAAGAATGATGTCGGTGATGACGGAGAGGAAAAAAGAGGAACGACAGCAGGCGGCAAAGAAATTATTAAGAGCGGGGAAAAGATTCGGATTGTCTTTTCTGAAAACTCTGCATTTGAGCCAGTTATCGCAAATCTGATTCTCAACTTTAACGAGCCGGTAAATATTTTAAAGGCAGATACAAAGAATGTCGGCGGCGTGGCAAAGGGCGAGATGGTTCTTGAATTTGCTCCAGACTGTACAAAGAATAAAGAAATGAAACAGTATCTTTTAGACAGAGGATTAGAAATCGAGGAGGTGAGTGAGCATGTGGACTAAAGAAATCACAGATATGATCATCAACGGTGTGTGGGCGACACTTTACATGACAGTAGCTTCCACGGTTTTAGGATATGTATTTGGCCTTCCGATGGGTGTACTTTTGGCAATCACGGATAAAGAAGGATTAACACCGAATGCAGTTGTATATAAGATACTGGATGTAATCGCAAATATCGTGCGAAGCATTCCTTTCCTGATTCTCCTTATTTTACTGATTCCATTTACGAGACTTCTTGTTGGACAGAGTTATGGTTCCACTGCAACCATTGTTCCACTTGTTATCGCAGCGATTCCATTTATTGGACGAATGGTAGAATCTTCTATTAAAGAAGTAGACCCAGGTGTTATCGAGGCAGCCCGCTCTATGGGGGCAAGTAATATGCAGATTGTCATGAAAGTCCTTTTAGTAGAAGCAAGAACTTCTTTACTTACCGGAGCAACTATCGCAATCGGAACCATTCTTGGATATTCTGCAATGGCAGGTTGTGTCGGCGGTGGCGGACTTGGTGATATTGCCATTCGTTACGGATATTACCGCTATCAGACAAGTATTATGATCGTAACCGTTGTACTGCTTGTCATACTCGTACAGATTTTCCAGAGCATTGGTATGTTTCTTGCAGCCAAGCTCGATAAGAGAAAATAGTATATCAGTTGGGAGATGACTCCCACCTCTATAGGTGATGAGAAACAAGCTGGTATCAGTGGTGGGAGTCAATCCCCCAGCTGATATAGTCTTCGGCAGGATTGCAGAGGTGCGCAGTAGAAGTATGTCATGCAATTGCATGACGCGCACCTCGCAGCAAGAATGCCGAGGCATTCTTGAATATTTTTCACTGCAAAGCTTAAAATAGACTTATAGAGTTTCGTAAAAATGGAAAAGTAATTAGATAGAATTCTACAAAACTATCCGAAGCTGATTGCAAATGGTATAAATTATAATTATCGGCTATTTAGAAAATTAAGTGAAAACATTAGTAATTCAATTGTCAAGTGTTTTACGCTTATAAATTGAAAACTTTTCTAAATAGTTATAATAAAGAAAAAAGAGATAGTTTTTGACACTATCAAAAAAGAGAAAGCGAGGAAACAAAAATGAAAAAATTTGGAGCATTTTTATTAGCAGGTGTACTTGCAATCGGAGCTTTAACAGGCTGCGGAAGCACAGACAAGAAAGCAGAAAGTTCAACAGGAAGCACAGATACACAGGTAATCAAAGTTGCTGCTTCTGCTACACCACACGCAGAAATCTTAGAGGAGGCAAAGCCACTCCTTGCCAAAGAAGGATACGACTTACAGGTAACTGTATTTGATGATTATGTACAGCCAAACGAAGTTGTAGACAGTGGAGATTTCGATGCGAACTATTTCCAGCACGCTCCTTATATGGAACAGTTCAACAAAGAAAAAGGAACTAAGTTAGTAGATGCAGGAGACATCCACTACGAACCATTTGGAATTTACCCAGGAACAAAGAAGAGTCTTGACGAAATCGCAGATGGTGATGAAATCGCTGTACCAAACGATACAACAAACGAAGCAAGAGCATTACTTCTTCTTCAGGACAACGGACTTATCAAATTAAAAGATGGTGCCGGACTCACAGCAACAGTAAATGACATTGCAGAAAATCCACACAACATCAAAATTGTTGAGTTAGAAGCAGCACAGGTAGCTCGTGTAACAGGCGAAACAGCATTCGTTGTCTTAAACGGTAACTACGCACTTCAGGCAGGATACTCCGTAAAGAAAGATGCACTTGCATACGAAGCGTCTGATTCTGAAGCTGCAAAAACATATGTAAACATCATCGCAGTAAAAGAAGGCAACGAAGACAGTGATGCAATCAAAGCCTTAGTAAAAGTTCTCAAATCTGATGATATCAAGAAATTCATCGATGAGAAATATGATGGTGCAGTAATTGCGTTTGAATAAATAGGAATTTGCCGCAGGCAAAAGAGACGCCCTCTGTAAGGTAAATAAAGCATATTTGTGACTTCATTTATCTTACAGAGGGCTGTGTTTTGGCTGTGGAGGAAAATTCTATTTATTGCTGGAGGGATTTGAATAGGCTCCAGAAGGATGTGGCTTTCTGTGGAGTTGTTTTTTGAAGGACTGATACTTGAATTATTGTTGTAGTATGCTGAAAACACTTCAAAAAAAGACATCATCCATAGGACATAATGTCTGAATCTGGGCGTGGTATTGTCATAAACTTTACCACAGCACAGAAATCCGGGAATTAAATCATCTTCTCCCCGTGGAATGTCTCACTATTAACTGGGGTTCATATTCCAACCGCATTATCGGACGTTTCTTTTCTCTTTTACCATCTTTTTGTTCCATGCGGTTTTTCTGATTCATAAGCATTGATACGGCGTAAGCTCCTTTTTCCCCGATACAGTGGTCGATCGTGGTGAGGGAGATTCCTGAAAAAGAGGCTACAAGGGTATTATCAAATCCGCAGACGGAGAAATCTTCCGGGATTCGGTAGCCGAGGCTTGTAATTGCATCCATAATTCCGATTGCCACAAAGTCATTGGTTCCGACAAAGGCAGTAATATTTTCCAGACCTGTCTCTTTAACGTCTTCTTTATTTTCTATAGCGTGTTTTGATGAAATATCTTCTTGCTTTATTTTTTCAATCTTCTCCACTTTCTTTTTTTCTTTCAAAATTTGTGCTGCTTCACTATCTTCTTTCTTTTTGTATAAAAGTTCTTCTCGTTTTTTGAAATATTTTCTTGTAAGTCCATATCCGGTGTCATAATGCTTATTTCCTGTGATAGTTTCCTGGTCTTCTCTTTTTCCTGAAATGACATGAATCATAGCCGGGTCAAAGCCCTGTCTTTCGTATTCTTCCTGCATTCCTTCTAAACGCCTGCGTCTTGGCACTTCTATAGAGGATAAAGGGGTAGTCATATAACCAATATCCCGATGTCCTAATTCTAAAAGATGTGCAGCGATAAGCCGGCCGGACTTTTTACTGTCTAATTCTAATAATTCTATTTTTAAGTCTGGATTATGGTCGTTAATGAGAACTAACGGAACCTTTTCATGCAAATGATTCAGGGAAGTTACTGCTCTTGGGGCATAGGTATAAATCACACCATAAAATCCCGTGTCTGCCGCCATATTCAGATAATATTCTTCCCGTTCTTTGGAGCGGTTTGTGTATGCAGTAAGAGTACACAGTCCATGTTCCTGTGCTTCCTGTGTGATAAATTGAATTAATGTTGTGTAATACTGTGTTGCAAGGGACGGACATATAATCATAATTGTATCATTCGTTCCTGTCTTTTTTCGTTTCGCTCTTGCCTTGTACTCGTATCCCATTTCTTTGGCAGTACGCTTTACTCGCTCAATTGTTTCTGGAGCAAAATGGATATCTTTTCTGCCGCTTAATATCATCGAAACTGCCGACTGGGATACAAAACATGCTTTTGCGATGTCTCTTGTTGTAGTTCGTTTCTTTTCGTTCATTCTATACTTCCTCTACATTATATTCTCTGTAAATTTATTTTACTTTAAGCAAAAACATTTTCCATATCTTCATGACATACTCTCCACCTGCAGGACACCTCTGAAAAAGGATAAATCAAAACTGTATTTCTATCTTTATTTCTCTTTGTACCGCATATCGCTAATCATTTTTTAAAAATTAATCAGAATCACACCGCTCTCCCATTTTCCTTTTGATTAGTAATCAAACCAACTGGTTTTCTCCTGTTTTTCCATGTATTTTTACTAATCATTTTCTTGATTAATTGTACTATGATTTTGATTAGTAATCAACGGTTTCCGCCCATATTGACGGATGATTTTTTGTGAGTATACTGAGAAATATCAAAACAACAACACAGTATTTACCCGTCATTTTAATCACCCCATTACATAATAGACAGGTAAAAAAACATACAAAACAATACATATGGAGGTTATTTATCATGGCAAAAAAAATCAATTTAAACGACTACTTAGGTCACAGCATGGATTGCACATGCGGAAAAGAACACAAGACAAATCTTAAAATTGTAGATATCGATAAAGATGCCGTAAGCCGTCTTCCAAAACACATTGAAGCGCTTGGATATAAGAAACCTTTCCTCGTTGCTGATGTAAATACATGGGCGGCTGCCGGAGCATTGGCAGCTGAAAAGTTAGATGTGGCTGGTATTTCCTATAAAAAATACATTTTTAATGAGAAAGAACTGATTCCTGACGAAAGAACTCTTGGTTCTTTAATGATGGCATTTTCCAGAGATTGTGACGTTATTGTTGCTGTTGGCTCCGGAACGTTAAATGACCTTTGCAAATTCTCCAGTTTCCAGCTTGGGCTTGACTACATGGTATTCGCTACCGCTCCTTCTATGGACGGTTTTGTATCAATTGGAGCTGCTCTCATCACAAATTATGTAAAAACTACTTACCAGGCTCATGTTCCTCTGGCAGTCATTGGAGATACGGATATTCTCGCCGCCGCACCGATGGAAATGATTACGGCAGGTCTTGGAGATATTCTTGGAAAATACACCTGCCTTTTAGACTGGAAAATGGCACACATTATCACAGGAGAATATTATTGCAGCCATATTGCAGATATGGTAAAAGAGGCTGTAGAAATCGTTGTGGAAGAAAGTACACGAATTAAAGACCGGAATCCTGATGCTGTAAAGGCAGTTACAGAAGCTCTCGTATTAAGCGGTATCGCTATGAGTTTTGTCGGCAATTCCCGTCCGGCTTCCGGAAGCGAACATCATCTTTCTCATTACTGGGAAATGAAGTTCCAAGCAGAAGGCAAAAAACCAATTTTACACGGTATCAAAGTTGGTATCGGTATGATTGCTGTCACAAAAATGTATGAAACCTTGGAAAATGAACAGTTTGATTTTGCCTCTTTAAAAGAACGCTCCTTTGATTATGCCGCATGGGAGAAAAAGGTAAAAGACTGCTATCAGGATGCCGCTCCCGGCATTATCGCTTTAGAAGAAAAAGCACAAAAAAATAATCTGGATAAACGAAATAAACGACTTGCTATCCTTGAAAAAAAATGGCCGGAAATCTTACGCACTATAAAAGAAAGCCTGCCTTCCTCAGCTGAAATGGAAAAACTGCTCGCAAGTCTTGGTGCACCAATTAATCCGGCACAGATTGGCGTATCTTCAGAACTCGTAGAAGATGCGGTTATCCTTGCAAAAGAAGTACGCGACCGTTTCACCTTATTGCAGGTTCTCTGGGACACAGGATTGCTGGATGAGTATGCAAAAATGATTGCGGCTTATTTTGGGGAGAAGGCTAACTGTTAAGTTTATTAAGAGACGAAACTAAGGAATCAAAAACCATGTCTTGTAAATATTTTCGCGCTCTGATATTATTTATATAAATACAAAAAACAACATGAAGGGAGAATGTACAAAATGAGTAAATATGCAATTGGGGTAGATTATGGAACACTTTCTGTAAGAGCACTGCTTGTAAACATTGAAACTGGCGAGGAGGCCGCTACTAGTGTTTACGAATATCCACACGGGGTTATGGAGGAACATCTTCCTACAGGAGAAAGACTTCCTTCTGGCTGGGCTTTACAGGAGCCACAGGACTATGTAGAGGGATTAATTATCACAATCCGTAACGTCCTTGCTGAAAAAAAGGTACTTCCAGAAGAAGTAATCGGTATCGGCGTTGACTTTACTTCCTCTACTGTTATTCCAGTAAAAGCAGATCGCACACCACTTTGTCACCTTGAAAAGTTCACACATAACCCTCATTCTTATGTAAAACTGTGGAAACATCACGGAGCAGAAGAAGAGGCTCTTCAGATTGACCGTATCGCAAAAGAACGTGAAGAAAAATGGCTTCCTCTTTACGGTGGAAAGGTATCCAGCGAATGGATGATCCCTAAGATTTTAGAAACTTTACATCACGCACCAGATGTTTATAAAGAAGCAGACCGTTTTATGGAAGCTCTTGACTGGATTATCTGGCAGATGACTGGAGAAGAAACAAGAAGTGCCTGCGGCGCTGGTTACAAAGCATTTTATCGTCATGACAGCGGATATCCAACAAAAGATTTCTTTAAAGCACTCGATCCTGCTATGGAAAATATCGTAGAAGAAAAACTCGACGCTCCAATTAAGTCTATCGGTGAAACTGCTGGATATTTAACAGATTCTATGGCAAGAGAACTCGGTCTTTTAGCCGGCACCCCTGTTGGAACAGGTATTATTGATGCACACTCTTCTCTTCCTGGCTGTGGAATCGGAACACCTGGCACCATGATGATTATCGTTGGAACTTCTTCCTGCCATATGATGCTTTCTGAAACAGAAGCAGGTATCGCCGGTGTTGGCGGACTTGTAAAAGACGGTATTATGCCTGGATACTTTGGATACGAAGCTGGACAGTGCTGTGTAGGTGATCATTTTGCATGGTTTACTGATAACTGCGTGCCAGAAAGCTATGAACAAGAAGCACGCTCCCGCGGCATCTCCATCCATCAGCTTCTCACAGAGAAATTAGCTGGTTACAAAGCTGGACAGAGTGGTTTATTAGCGCTCGACTGGTTCAACGGTGTTCGTTCTCCATTAATGGACTTTAACTTAAACGGTCTCATTATGGGTATGAACCTTCTTACAAAACCAGAAGAAATCTACCTTTCCTTAATCGAAGCAACTGCTTACGGTACCCGCATGATTATCGAACAGTTTGAAGATGCTGGTGTTCCTGTAAACGCACTCGTATTAAGTGGTGGAATTCCTGCAAAGAATAAGATGCTCGTTCAGATCTACTCTGATGTCTGCAACAAAGAAATCCGTATTTCTGGCACAGATCAGGCAAGTGCACTCGGTGCTGCCATCCTTGGTATCGCTGCTGCTCCAGAACGCATTACTGGATTTAAAAATGCAAATGAAGCCGCAAAAAAACTTGGAAAGGTTCGCGATGAGGTTTATAAACCAAACCCAGATAATGTAGCAGTTTATGATAAGCTGTATCAGGAATATAAGACATTACATAAGTATTTTGGAACTGGAGAAAATGATGTAATGAAGAGACTTAACAAAATCCGCGAAGACAGATTAAGTGAATAGATCCTTACTGATTTGTGAGTCTGCAAGGCAGACGAACTCCTGAAGCTAAATAAAGCATATTTGTGACTTTAGTCGCGGCGCGTTGGATGCGAG
>OICS01000609.1_pt1 | contig 12096 bp, 7 predicted proteins | sample 1581341 | NCBI WGS metagenome assembly OICS01 (sample SAMEA3882550, study PRJEB24775) | human gut metagenome | biome: human-associated habitat; feature: intestine environment; material: feces | place: Netherlands | collected 2009/2010
GCGTGCGTCGCGCCAAGCTGTACTACCTGCGCAACCTGCGCGGTAAGGCCGCTCGCATCGTCGAGCGTCGCGACAACTCCGACAAGAAGTGAGTTTCAATCGCGAATAAAGCGTGAAATTGGCCCTCAGCCTCACGGCAGGAGGGCCTTTTCCTGTTCTAGACCGCTATGATAGGGGTCAGTGTGCAAACCGGACGATAAAGGAATCATGTATGAAGCATGCCAAAGAAAAAAACAATAGCGGCGAAAGCTTTGGCTGGCGCGACACTTTGGTCTGGTGCGGAATTCCTATTATTATCGTGCTGCTGATACGCATTTTCCTGCTCGGATTCTACGTGATTCCCTCCGGATCCATGATGAACACCATCGAACCAGGTGACCGCGTGATCACCTCGAAACTCACCCCGAAAGTCTTCGATCTGAAACGCGGCGACGTGGTGGTGTTCAAGGACCCCGACCACTGGCTGCGGCAGGAAGACAGTAGCAAACTCGGCGGTGACTACCTCATCAAACGGCTCATCGGATTGCCAGGAGACACCGTGGCATGCGAAGGGCCAGGTAAGCCGATCACCATCAATGGTGTGGCGATTGACGAAAGCGCATACATTCGCCCCGACGTGGATCCCAGCTCATTCGCGTTCAACGTGACCGTGACCGAAGGACACGTGTTCGTTATGGGCGACAATCGCGCCAATTCCGCCGATTCACGCTATCATCAGGGTGATTCCTCACATGGACTTGTGCCTATTTCCGACGTAGTGGGTGTCGGACTCGCGAAATATTGGCCGTTGAACCGCATCGGCGGGCTCGATGCGCACCATGAAGTGTTTGCCGACGTTCCGGAAGGAGGCTCGGCGGCCTGATGGCGGTTTCCGTAATTCCCACATTGGATTTGGAACGTGCTATTGCCGAACAAGGCTACGATGTGATCGTCGGCTTTGACGAAGTGGGGCGTGGATCTCTCGCAGGGCCGGTAATGGTTGGTGCGGCTGCGATTTGGGCGCGTGACTTAGACGGGCCGGCTGGAGCTTCGCAAGGAGGCTCGCAAGAATCTTCGCATCTGGAAGTGCCGAAAGGCGTGGCCGACTCCAAAATGCTGACCGAACACAAGCGCGAAGCCATCTTCGACGAACTCAAATCCTGGTGCGCATCTTGGGCGGTTGGCGCCGCCAGCAACAAGGAGATTGACGAGTGGGGCATTTCCCATGCACTCGGCGTAGCCGCGTTACGTGCGTTGGCACAGGCGGAGGCGAAGCTCGGCATTGACGGCAACGGCATGCTCTCCGGCAAACCGGTGAAGGTCGGCGCGATCCTCGACGGACCGAACGATTACATCACCAAGACGCTGAACACCTTCGACGCGCCCGAAGTGCCGGTGCCGGCGAACGTTACCACCAAAGTGAAAGGCGACCGGTATTGCGCCGCCGTGGCCGCCGCCGCGGTCATCGCCAAAGTCACCCGGGATCGGCTCATGGTTGAACTGGGAGCGCAACCCCAATATGAACCATATGAATGGGCCCACAACAAGGGTTACGGTTCGGCCGCACACCGTGACGCCATCGCTGAATTCGGGCCCAGCGACCTGCACCGCCTCTCCTGGCATCTCGTCTGACATACGGCATCTCATCCGCAGTCCGCGATTACGCTAATCCTTGCGGATGATGCATGCCGGAAGGAAACCTGTAAGTTCATCCCGCCGTCTGATGGCCGGGACCAATCCGTTTCCGTACCGTAGGAAACATGGAACACATACTTCAGGCGACCGATCTGGTCATGGATTATTCGACCCAACAGGCGACACCAAACGCCACACACATGCTGGCGCTCAATCACGTGGATTTCGGCATCCAGGCAGGCGAAAGCATCGCGGTCATGGGACCGTCCGGTTCCGGCAAATCGACGTTACTGCACGCACTCGCCGGCATCATCACCCCGACAGCCGGCAATGTGATGTTTCGCGGTGCCAACCTGGCGCGGTTGAGCGACGCTGACCGCACCAAACTGCGCCGCAGCGCCTTCGGTTTCGTCTTCCAATCCGGACAGCTGCTGCCGGAACTGCCGGCCATCGAAAACATCGCGTTGCCGATGATGCTGGGCGGCGCAAGCTACCAGCAGGCCACCGACACGGCCATGCTATGGCTGGAACGATTGGGATTGCGCCAGCTCGCGCAACAACGTCCCGGCGAAATGAGCGGCGGCCAGATGCAGCGCATCGCCATCGCACGTGCGCTCGCCGCGCAGCCGGCAGTCATCTTCGCCGATGAACCGACCGGCGCGCTCGACCAGACCACCGGCCACGAAATCATGAGCATTCTCATGCGGACCGCACGACAGACCGGCGCGGCCGTGGTCGTGGTGACGCACGATTCGAACGTGGCCGCATTCTGCGATGCCACCGTTACCATGCGTGACGGCAGGCTGAGCTCGCCGCAGCAATCCCAACCTACCGCCGGAGGCGCACGATGAACATGTTCCGATTATGGCGATTGTTCCACCGCTCCGGCACCCGCGGCACATCCAGCCGCACCTCTGCGCTGGCCATCGTTGCCTTCGCATCCGCCACCGCCATCTTCCTCACCGTGCTCGGAGGCCTGCATGGCTTCATCTGGCGGGCCTCCGCCGACCACACGTTCGGTTGCATGATCAATTCCAACAGGTGCGCGCCCGGTACATACGAAACATGGTCCAAAACCCTGGCGCACGCCGACAAGCTCGTCGCCACGGTCGGCGACGGCCATTGGACGGCCGACCAGGCCACAGCCGTCATGAACACCTATTCCGACGGCTATGTGCTGCTCGCCGCATTCGCCAGTCTGCTACTCATCGTGCCGTTCGTGGCGCTCGCCGGCTCGGCGGCCCGTCTCGCGGCCTCCCGCAGGGACGCACGTCTCGCCGCACTGCGACTTGCGGGCGCCACCACCGCGCAGGTCACGAAACTCACCGCGCTCGATGCTGGTGGCCAGGCTCTGCTGGGCGCGCTGGTCGGCATGGCCGGCTACTTCGCGCTGATACCGGCGATCATGCTGCTCGACTTCCAAAACCAGCATTTCACCTTCGAACAGTTGTGGGTGGGACTGCCTGCTCTGGCGGCCGTGACCGTCGGAGTCACGCTGCTTGCCTTGGTCTCCGCGCTGGTCGCCCTACGCCGCGTGGCCATCACCCCGCTTGGCGTGATGCAACGTACCGGACAACCCATGCCGTCCGCATGGCGCGCACTGATTTTCCTTGCCGTGTTGGCCGTAGGCTACCTGCTGCTCAACAGCATCTCCGCATTCGCGCACTTGGGTCAGATGGTGGTCTACGCCATCATCTTCGGCGTCTTCTTCCTCGGTTTCGCCATGGTGAACGTCGTCGGTACCTGGGTGGTGGCGATGCGCGCCAGATCGCGTGCGAAACACCCGAAGGACGCGGCCACTATGATTGCCATGCGCCGTATCCTCGACAATCCCAAGCGTGCTTGGCGCAACGTGTCCGGCGTGGCGCTCGCTGTGTTCATCGCGGGGATGACGTCGGTGTGCGGATTGCTCGCCACCGGAATCGGAGGCAACCACGACCCGTTCGACCCATCTATGCTGTACATGCGCGATATAGCGATGGGTGGTTTCCTGACGCTCGCCTTTGCCGCGGTGCTCGCCGCCGTCAGTTCCGGCGTGATGCAGACGAGCAACGTCTACGACCAGGCCGACGAGTACCGCATGCTTGCGTTGGAAGGCACGGATGAGGCGACGCTCGACAAGGCACGCATGATGGAAGTGATCACCCCGCTCAACACGGTGATGGCCGTTTCATTGGGGTGCTCGGTGTTGTTGCTGTTTCCGATTCTGGCAACGTCGTTGCTCAATCCGGCTTCGTTGCTTACGTTGGCCGCGGGAATCGGCTTGTGTTATGCGCTGATGGTGCTCGGAGGGTGTGCCGCGAATCATGCGGCGCACGGGCTCGGTCATGCCGGCTACCGTACGGACGATTGATGGCCTCGCCGCGGCGGTCGTGGATACCGCGGCAAGGACTGGCGAGGTCAGCCGAGGAGCACCGCGATGATTGCGATGAAAATCGGCGACGACAACGTCGAGAACAGAATGCCGTCGCGTGCGAACGAGAGACCCACGTTGTACCGCGCCGCGTAGTTGTAGACGTTCTGCCCGGTCGGCAGGGCGGCGAGCACCACGCACGCGTACAATGTGGCGCCGCGGAAGCCCATCACGAAATACGACAGCAGGAACGCGATGATCGGCATCACGATGTTCTTCAGCACGGCCACCGTGAACACCGCCGGAATATTCGACTTGTCCTGCAGCGGCTTCGTACCGTGCAAGGACATGCCGAACGCCATCAGAATCATCGGCACCGCGGAATTGCCGATCATGTTGATCGGGTCGTAAATGCAGCTCGGAATCACGAAAAAGCCGACTTCCGCGGAAATCGCGGACACGGCGATGCCCAGCAGCGAGCCGATGAGCAGCGGCTGATGCAACGGCTGTTTCAGGATCTCCTTCGCGGAGACCTTGCCTTTGGTGGTCACGTCGAGCACGGTCAGGCCGATCGGCGTGAACACCGCCTGCTGCATGACCAGAATCGGCGCGACAAGCGCTGGATTGCCCAGAATGTACGTGGCTATCGGCAGGCCGATGTTGTTCGAGTTCAGATACAGCGAATTCAGTGCGCCGATGGTGGCGTCCGCGGCTTTCATATGGAAGAACAGCCGGTTGAGAATCAGGAAGACCACACCCACCAGCACGGCCGAGAAGAACGCCACGACGATGGAGGAGTGGAAGATCTCGAAGATCTTCTCCTTGGACAGGATGGCGAACATCAGGCACGGGCTCGACACGAAGAAGCTGAACCTGTTGAGCACCATCTGCGCGGTCGGCCCGCCGATGCGCATGCGCGCGGCCACATAGCCGGTGGCGATGACGATGCCGATGACGCAGAAACCTTCCATCGCGCTCAATAGACCCGGCATTGCACTCTCCTTTTCGCTGCGGCCGTTGCCTCGGACCGCTACCTAGTGTGTCACCAAGCGCACGACAGCATGGCCGACCGTCTCAAAAGCACGCCCGAAATGCGATTGTCACCGGCTTTTGCCGGATAATGGACGGCATGAACGAACTTACGATTGGATTTTCCGCTTCCGCCACCAAGCAGGAACAGCTCAACGAGCTGATGGAACAGATCATGGGCGCCTACTCCGTCAGCGACGACGAGGGCCCGCTGACGGACGCCGTCGAGGTGTTTTTGAAAAAACAGCCGCATCTGACGGTGCGCAGGCACGGCGACACATTGGTGGCATCCACCGATTTCGGCCGCGAGCGCCGCGTGATTCTTGCCGGCCATCTCGACACGGTGCCGGTGATCGACAATTTCCCGCCGAAATGGCTTCAGCCGGGCGATCCGCTGATTCGCGAGGACGTGGCGGCCGGTCATGAGCATGAGCGTGTGATCTGGGGTCGTGGCGCCACCGATATGAAGGGTTCCGACGCGGTCATGCTGTATCTGGCGGCCACGCTGACGGACGCGAAATACGATCTGACGTACGTGTTTTACGACCATGAGGAAGTCGCGGCCGAGAAGAACGGCCTGCGCAAGGTGGTCGAGTCGCATCCGGATTGGATTACCGGCGATTTCGCGATCATCGGCGAGCCGACCGATTGCGGCATCGAGGGCGGCTGCAACGGCACGATGCGATTCGACGTGATCACGCACGGCGTTGCCGCGCATTCGGCCCGCGCCTGGATGGGCAAGAACGCGATCCACGCGGCGGCCGAGATTCTGAACCGTTTGAACGCGCATGAGAACCGCGCCATCGAAGTAGATGGCCTGACCTATCAGGAGGGCCTGAACGCCACGCTGATTTCCGGCGGCAAGGGTACCAATGTGATTCCCGACGAGTGCCGTGTGCACGTCAACTACCGGTTCGCGCCGGACAAGTCGCTCGCCGAGGCGAAGGCGCTGATGATCGGCGCGGATGCGGGCGCGAAACTTGGCAACGGCGAGCATCAGGCCACTGGTGGCGTGTTCGAAGGCTTCGGCATCGAGATGAAGGACGAATCGCCTAGCGCGCGTCCGGGCCTCAATTCGCCGCTTGCCCAATCGCTGGTATCGCTTGTCAAGGAACGTACCGGTCGTGACCCGCTTGCCAAGCTGGGTTGGACGGATGTGGCGCGTTTTGCGATTCTGGGCATTCCGGCCGTGAATCTCGGCGCGGGAAGCCCGCTGCTGGCTCACAAGCAGGACGAGCAGTTGCCGGAGACCGATCTGCTGCTCATGGCCGACCTGCTGGAGGACTGGCTGCGTTGAATCGCCGTTAATTCGCTGCCGCGGGCTTGCCGCAGAACCACTATTGGTCCACCGTTGAACCGCTGCTGAACCACTATGCCGGCGCACGTTCATTCACGGCGTGTCAACGCGAATCATTGGAAAACGGAGCGTGCAGGGGGAATAAATTCCCCGTCCTGTCACGCTCCGTTGTTTTTTGTGTCATACTTATAGACGGTGGTTCTGCAAAACCGCCGACGCATCCGATGGCGTTGATCCCCTCGCGTGAATGTTCTGTGAGTCGCGAGCGCAGGTGTCCGCCGTCGCATGATGAAGACTTTTGACGGAAGTTGCTTCCTACGGGCGCCATGACGCGCGGCCACGGTGAGAGCGTGGTGTGAGAACCGTTGGGGCTTGAGTGAAGGCGATGCGATTGCAGCGCGTTGCCGAGGAGCGTTGTGCCTACTACCAATGAGGGCCTCGATCAGGTCGAGGCTGTTGTGTCATCCGATAATTCAACCAATAATGCGGCAAGCAGTGCGGGTTCTGTGTCTGCCGATCCGGCTCCGCGTCGTCGTCGTGGGGGTCGCCGCGTGGTGCGTGGCGTAGGTGCCGCGGGCGCGTCTTTGGAGCTGAAGGTCGAGGAGCATGCCAAAGCCCCCTTGTTTGAGGAGCCGAAGCTTGAGCATGCCCAGCCTGCGCGTGATTCCGCTGATTTCAATGATGCCGATGACACCGAGCCGTCGCGTCCGCGTCGTCGTCGCGTGACCCGTTACGATGACGACGATGAGATGCGTGACGAGCGTCCGCGCCGTCGCCGTCGTTCCTCCGTGGACGTGCAGGACGAGGATGATCGCCCGTCGCGTCGCCGTCGCCGTATCAGCGACGAGCCGCGTGATGACCGTGACGATCGTGACGATTACGGCAATCGCGGCAATCGTGACGAATCATCCGAAGACCGTGCGCTCGACGCCGTCAGCGCGCTGCCGGAAGGCCATGAGACGCGTCACAACCCGCGTCCGATGACGTCGCTGCTGTTCCAGGAGCCGATTCTGCCGGCCGCCCCCGCGGGCCGTGGCTCGTCCGACGATGACGATGCCGACGATACGGGCCGCAGAGGTTCGGACGATGCCCGTGACAGCCGTGATGACCGCGACGATGACCGTCCGACCCGTCGCCGCCGCCGTCGCAGCCACGACACGGCCGACACGGACCGCACGGACGCTTCGAATGACGGTCGCGGCCGTGATGATGGCAATGACCGCAACAACGACGCCGAAGACGATGATCATGGCGATTCCCGTCGTTCCCGTCGTTCCCGTCGTCTGAACGCGCAGGAACGTCGTGCCGCTGCCGAAGTGGAGCAGATCGAGGAGGACCTGGTCCTCGATGGCATCACGTATGCGCCGATCGATGACGAGTCCCGCAATGGAAACGATGATGACGACGAGCAGCCGACGCGCACCCGTCGCCGCCGTCGCGGACGCGGCAACCATGAGGAAGCCGACGAGCAGCAGACCTCCGAACGCGAATCCCGTCGCCGTCATGAGGATGACGATGAGGAAGAGGGCACGGTGACCCGTCGCCGTCGCCGCCGCCGTGGAGGGTCGAAGGCCGAGGAATCGGACGAGACGATGTCCCGTCGCTCCCGCAAGCAGCAGTACATCGACGAAATCACCGACGTCGAAGGATCCACCCGTCTGGAAGCCAAGAAGCAGCGCCGCCGCGACAACCGTCGTGAACGCAGCCGTCAGAACCAGCTCATGGAGCAGGACTTCCTGGCCCGTCGCGAACACGTCGAGCGTCTGATGGTGGTGCGCGAACGTGAGCGCCACACCCAGATCTCCGTGATCGAAGACAATGTGCTCGTCGAGCATTACGTGTCCGACATCCAGGAAGTGGCCACCGTCGGCAACATCTATCTTGGCCGCGTGCAGAACGTGCTGCCGAGCATGGAGGCCGCGTTCGTGGACATCGGACAGGCCCGCAACGGCGTGCTGTACGCCGGCGAGGTGAACTGGGATTCCGCACGTCTGGAAGGCCAGCCGCGTCGTATCGAACTGGCGTTCAAGTCGGGCGATCCGGTGCTGGTGCAGGTAACCAAGGATCCGATCGGCCACAAGGGCGCAAGGCTTACCTCGCAGGTCACCTTGGCCGGCCGTTTCCTCGTGCTGGTGCCGTCCGGCGGCATGACCGGCGTGAGCCGCAAGCTGAGCGAGCGTGAGCGCGCCCGCCTGAAGAACATCGTGTCGAAGATCGCGCCGAAGGATATGGGCGTGATCATCCGAACCGCGGCCGAAGGCGCTTCCGAAGAGGCCATCACCAAGGATCTTGAGAACCTGGTGCGCCAGTGGGAACGCATCACCGCCAAGCGCGACGAGTTCCTGCACGGCAAGCGTCCGAAGCTGCTGCAAGGCGAGCCGGACGTGGCCATCCGCGTGGTGCGCGACATCTTCAACGACGACTTCTCCAAGATGATCGTGGAAGGCGACCGCGTGTACGAGCGTATCGAGGAATACCTCGACACGATGGCCCCCGACCTGAAAGACAAGCTCGAGAAGTGGGATCCGGCCGAACATGACGGCAAGGACGTGTTCGACAAGTGGCAGATCGACTCCCAGTTGCGTAAGGGCATGGAACGTCAGGTCTACCTGCCGTCCGGCGGTTCGATCGTCATCGACCGCACCGAGGCCATGACCACCATCGACGTGAACACGGGCCGTTTCATCGGCCGCGGCAAGAGCCTCGAGGAAACGGTGACCCGTTGCAACCTCGAAGCGGCCGAAGAGATTGCGCGACAGCTTCGTCTGCGCGACATCGGCGGCATGGTGATGATCGACTTCGTCGACATGGTCATGCCGGCAAATAGGGATTTGGTGCTCCGCCGACTGGTGGAGTGCCTGGCGCGCGACCGCACCAAGCATCAGGTGGCCGAAGTCACCTCGCTGGGACTGGTGCAGATGACGCGCAAGCGCATCGGCCAGGGTCTGGTGGAGGCGTTCTCCGAGGAATGCCCGACCTGCAAGGGCCGCGGCTTCATCCTCCATGACGAGCCGACCGTTTCGGCGGATTACGACGATCCGTACGCTCTGAAGGGCGGCGATCCGTTCGTCAAGACCAACAAGCATGGCCATGGCACGGACGTGCAGGTGCCGAAGGGCTCCTCGCCGGACGTGAAGGCCAAACTCGCGCAGATCGCGGCGGCAGCCGTGGCCGCCAACAATGCGGACCTGGGCGAGGAAGAACAAGAAGAATAAAGGAAAATCCCGGTATGTCAACTTGACACGCCGGGAGCAGACTTGCGGTTGTACGCGGGTATGTGTAAATTAGATTGCTGGTGTCTGGCCGCGAGGCTCGAACGTGCCGGGCAGTAAGCTTTCCAAGTTAATAAAGGAACGGATATGTACGCTATTGTGAAGGCCGGCGGCCATCAGGAAAAGGTCGAGGTCGGTGACGTCATCCTCGTCAACCGTCTCAACGCCAAGAAGGGCGACACCGTGGAGTTCCCGGCTGCCCTCGTGGTGGACGGCTCCAAGGTCATCCTCGGCGCCAAGGATCTCGCCAAGCTCACCGTCAAGGCTGAGGTTGTCAACGATGAGGCCAAGGGTCCGAAGATCAGCATCATGAAGTACAAGAACAAGACCGGCGTTGCTCGTCGCAAGGGCCATCGCCAGCAGCTGACCGCTGTCAAGATCACGGCTATCGCCTGATTGGCGCAGGGTTAGAGTCAAGGACCGAAAGGAACAGACATGGCACATAAGAAGGGCGCGTCCAGCTCGCGCAACGGTCGCGATTCAAACGCGCAATACCTCGGTGTGAAGAAGTTCGGCGGCGAAGCCGTCGTGGCCGGCAACATCATCGTTCGTCAGCGTGGCACCAAGTTCCACCCGGGTGAGAACGTCGGCATGGGCAAGGACCACACCCTGTTCGCCCTCAAGGACGGCAGCGTGAAGTTCGGCGTGCGTCGTGACCGCAAGGTCGTCGACGTGATTGCCGCCTGAAATACGCGCAATTAACGCTTATAAGATAAAGCCGCGCCCGTTGTGGACGCGGCTTTTCTTTATTTTGATGATTGCTGAGGATTGGTTTCCTCCAGTCCGTCCCAAACGTCACGTAACGTTGCATGCAGAACATGCATGCAGATTTGCGAACGGACAATAAATCGGACCGTTTCGAACAAACGATTAAGGTAGATACATGAGTGATTTCGTCGATCGCGTGACCGTCCATGTGAAGGGCGGCGACGGCGGCAACGGTTCCGCCGGCATCCGTAGGGAAAAATACAAGCCGTTGGCAGGCCCGAATGGCGGCAACGGCGGTGACGGCGGTTCCGTGATCTTCATGGCCGACCAGAACGCCAACAGCCTGTTGGATTACCGTTTCATGCCCCACCGCGAGGCTGGAAGCGGCACCATGGGCTTGGGAGACACCAAAGACGGTTCGAAAGGTGCCGATCTGATCCTGCCCGTTCCTGTGGGCACCGTGATTTTCGAAGCCAAAGGGCCGCAAGGCAAGCCTAAGCATCCGGGCGAGCAGCTCGCCGATCTTCGCCATGCCGGAGACAAGTTCGTGGTGGCGGCCGGCGGCAACGGCGGTCTTGGCAACGCCGCATTGGCCAACCGCACCCGTCGCGCTCCGGGATTCGCGTTGCTTGGCGAACCAGGCGAGGAACGTGACGTCATTCTCGAACTCAAATCCATCGCCGACGTGGCCTTGGTGGGCTTCCCCTCCGCAGGCAAATCCAGCCTGATCGCAGCCATGAGCTCCGCCAAGCCGAAAATCGCCGACTATCCGTTCACCACGCTCGTGCCGAACCTCGGCGTGGTTATGGCCGGAGACATGCGGTACACCATCGCCGACGTGCCGGGCCTGATTCCGGGCGCATCCCAAGGCAAGGGCCTCGGCCTTGAATTCCTGCGCCACATCGAACGCACCGAAATCATCGCCCACGTCATCGACTGTGCCACGCTGGAACCTGACCGTGATCCGATGAGCGACTACAAGGCGCTCGAACATGAGCTTGCCGAATATGCCGACAAGCTGGAACTGCCGTTGGGCGCAATCCCAATCCCCGAACGCCCCCGAATCATCATCCTCAACAAGGTCGATATGCCGGAAGCCAAGGAATTGGCCGAATTCGTCAAACCGGAATTCGAAAAGCTCGGTCTCAATGTGTATGTCATCTCCACCGCATCCCACGAAGGTTTGAAGGAACTCAACTGGGCGTTGGCGGCCATGGTCGCCGACATGCGCAAGGAAGTCGCCGAACGCGAACAGGCCGAAGAAGAAGCGCGCGTGGTCATCAAGCCGCTCGAAGAGCCGCGCAACCGCCGTCGCCGCAACGACGAAGGCGGCACCGCGCTTGACTTCACCGTGGAACGCAAGGAAGCCGGCAACGGCGACGTCTGGTACGAAGTGCTCGGCACCAAGCCGGAACGTTGGGTCATGCAAACCAACTTCGACAACGACGAAGCAGTCGGCTACCTGGCCGACCGCCTCGCCAAACTCGGTGTCGAAGACGAGCTGCGCAACAAGGGAGCCAAGCCTGGCGACGAAGTACGCATCGGCAAGGGTGCGCGAGCCGTGGAATTCGATTGGGATCCGACCATTGCTGCGGGCGCGGAAATGCTCGACGGCGCCCAGCTTGGCGCACGAGGCGTCGACCTGCGACTGCAGGAACAGGACGGCCGTTCGCAGCGCCGCACCAACGCGGAACGCCGTCGCCAGTACCACGAAATGATGGATGCGCGCCAAGCCGTGCGTGAAGCCATGATGGCCGAACGCAAGGCCGGACACTGGGCCGATCCTTCCGTGGACGACGACCGTCACGACGAAACCAGTCTTT
>OICS01000621.1_pt1 | contig 11941 bp, 7 predicted proteins | sample 1581341 | NCBI WGS metagenome assembly OICS01 (sample SAMEA3882550, study PRJEB24775) | human gut metagenome | biome: human-associated habitat; feature: intestine environment; material: feces | place: Netherlands | collected 2009/2010
TCATTGACTATAAAGAAGTAGTACAAATACGCTCTTGAGTTCTCAAACCACCACCGCACCAGCAAGCCGCCCCAATCTCCAGGAGCGAGGCCGCCGTGCTGAGCAGCAAGAGATAAACTTACACGAGAACCCGCAATCGCGCAACCCGCAGGGCGCAATGAAGCACGGAACCGTTGGAAATCCAACGTTCCATCGGCGTGTCGAAAACCGGGAAAATGCGTCCGGAAAGCGCCGATACCATCAGAATAGACCCCGAAAACCACAACCAGGTGAACGCAAAACCAATAGCTGTCGGCGTGTCGACCATCAACATGGTCAACCACATCCGCATTTTGCGGTCCAACCACGGTTCTCGCATAACAAAAGCCGGAAGCTCCGTGGTTAGCGGAGGCTCCCGGCTTTGTTGTTCGGCTACTGGATATTCAGCTTTGGTCATTCGAATCGCTGACCATTGCTAATGCTGCCTGTAGCCGACTGTTTTCAGTTATTACTTCAGTTATCGCTGATCAGGCAGCTCACTCGGCATTGGCCGGGCCGGCGGCAACCGGTTCTGCAGCCGACTCGACCGTGGCGACAGCCTTCTTGCGGTTCAGGTACCGCTTGATGGCCACAATCTCCAGGCCGATCACGAGCACCGCGGTCACGCCCCAAGCCACGTACATGGCGGTCTTCCAGATCGGGGTGGCGACCTTCGGCTCGCCATTCGCGTACTGCCAGCTGTTGGCGGCCGTGTACAGGATGTTGTGCGCGGCCTGACGCATCGCCTTCACGGAAGTGGCGGACTTATCGGTGATGTGGTTGGTGATCTTCGTGGTGGCAAGCATCGAATCGTTGCCCGCACGCACTTCCTGATCGGCGTTCTGGTAGCCGTAGCCGCCGAAGTAATCGGTCAGGACGAAGCCCTTGAAGCCCCACTCGCCGCGCAGCACGGTCTGCAGCAGGTTGCTGGAAGCGCCGGCGTAGGTGTAGCCGATGTAGTTGAAGGAGCTCATCACGGCCTGGGCGCCGCCTTCCTTCACGCTCATCTCGAACGGCTTCAGATAGGTTTCACGGATGGACTGCTCGTTGGCCCACGTGCACACCATGTTGGTGCGGTTGGTCTCCTGGTCGTTGAGTGCGAAGTGCTTCATGAAGGAGTACACGCCCTTGGACTTGGCGCCGGCGATTTCGTTGGAGGCCATCGCACCGGAGAGCAGGGAGTCCTCGGAGAAGTACTCGAAGGTACGACCGGAGAATGCCGAACGGTGGATGTTCATGGCCGGAGCGTACCAACCAGCCACGTGCATGTCGTGAGCCATGTCGCCGATCATCTCACCGAACTGCTTGGCGAGATCACGGTTCCAGGTGCAGGCGAACGCGGTGGAGGCCGGGAAACCGATGGAGCCAACACCGGTGAAGTTGTTGTTCAGCGAGGCCGGGCCGTCGGCGTCGGTCAGCTGGATCTTGCCGACGGACTTCACAGCCGGAGTGCCGTAACCACCATTGGCGATCAGGTTGTCCATATCGTCGAAGGTGAGCTGGTCGAGCAGCTTGTCCCAATCGGCGTCGTCATAATCCTTGCCATACATCTGGTACAGCTTCAGGCCATTCTTGGCACCGGTGGTCGGCATCTCGTCCGAATCGTTGTCATACTTCTTCGGATCGTAGTTGCTGTTGTTGGTGAACTCGGCCTTGGCTTCGTCGCTCATCGAGAAGTTGGTCGGAGCGGCGGTGGCCTTGGCATAGTTCGCGAAGTGGCCCGCGCGAGACAGGTACGTCACGTCGCCGGCGGCGTAATCGAACTCGTTGGTGGCGGCCACGGCATCGCCGTTATGGGTGTTCGAGTCGGAATTGTAGGTGACGGTGTCCTTCACGGTGACCTTCTGATGGTCGATCACGTGGTGCGAATCGGACTGGATGGAGATGTCGTAATCGCCCTGCTCCAGCACGTACGCCTTAGCGTCCTTCTGGTCGTAGGAGGCCATGTCGTCATCGTCGAACTCGATCTTCACGGTCTGGGAAGCGCCCGGCTCGAGCTTCTTAGTCTTTTCGAACGCAACCAGGTTCTTGGATGCCTTCTCGATGCCGCTATCGGTGTACGGCGGGTTGTAGTAGACCTCGACCACGTCCTTGCCGGCCTTGTCGCCGGTGTTGGTGACGGTCACATCGAACGAGATCTTGCCGTTCTTGTAGGAGACCTTGCCCATCTCCTGCTTGAACGTCGTGTAGGACAGGCCGTAGCCGAACGGGAACATGACGGTGTCGTCGTAGTTGATCAGACCTTCGTCGGCGGCGGTCTCATAGAACTTGTAGCCAACGTAGATGCCTTCGACGTAGTTGACGAACGTCGGGGTCACCGTGACCTTGTCGCCACTGAAGCCCATGTAGGAAGCAGTGAGATCATCCGCATTGTCGTAAGTGAACTTGCCGTTCGTGCCGACGGACGAAGCGTTGCCGGCGGCGGTGCCATCGGTGTTGTTGAACACAGCGGTCTTGGTCAGGTCCTTCGCGAACGTGTCGGAGGTCTTGCCGGACGGATTCACATCGCCGGCGAGCACCTCACCCAGTGCGGAGAAGCCGGTCTGGCCGGCCGGCGGGCACCACAGCACGGACTTGATCTGCGGATACTGGGACAGGAAGTCGAACTGGAACGCGTTGGCGCCGTTGTAGACGAGCGTCACCTTCTTGAAGTTCTTGGTGACCAGGTCGATCATGTCGCGCTCGGTCTGGGACAGCTGCAGGAAGTGCTCGCCATCCTTGAAATCTTCGTAGTCCTTGGAATTGTTGTTGTAGGTGATGCCCTTCGCCTTCATGTTCGTCGGCAGGTCAGCGCCTTCGCCGCCGACGCGGGTGATGGTGATGACGGCTTCGTCGGAGAAGTCCTTGGCGTCGGAGATCAGCTTGTCGGAATACTGCTTGGCCGGAACCTCAGGCAGGGTCCAATCCTGCGACCACATAGCCACCATCGGGCGGTCCTTGCGGTAGTCGGTGTACAGCTTGGTCAGCTCGGAATTGGTTTCGATGCCGGCCTGCTTCATGCCGTCAAGCATGGAAACGGTCTCGTACTGGTCGGACATGGAGCCGGAGCCGGTGCCGCCGTAAACCGGGTTGGTGGAGCCCCAACCGAACACGTTGACCTTCTTGTTGGACAGCGGCAGGTTGGAATCGTCGTTCTTCAGCATGGTGATGGCTTCCGACTGCACTTCCTTGGCCAGCTCGTTGGCCTTGGAAACAGTGGTGTCAGACAGCATGTACTTGGTGATGGTCGCGTTGTTGAGCAGCGTCGACAGCGGACCGGACAGCATCATGGAAACCGCGACGACAATACCGACCAGCGCCACAAGCCAAGACTCGGAGTGGATGATCTTACGGGTCGCCACTTCCTTCACCGTCTTCTTGTTGACGGCAAAAGTGATAATCAGCGCGAGCGCGAACAGCACGCCAATCGCAATAAGGTACGGCGTCAATGAGCCGATGACGTTCATAACGTCAGCCATGTTGATTTGCAGCATGGTCTGCCTCCTCCTTGATTCTCATAACCAAACGACATGCAGGCTCCGATTCCCTCATCGAAACCAGAAATCATGCAACGCTGCCCCGCGTCACGCAATTTCCAGAAGTGAAGACACTTCTTCATGTCGATGTTTCGATTTCACCAAAATCCGCGAAAAAAGCACCCTGATTTTTCCCAGCCTGTCGTTTCGCGTGCATAATCTGCATACCACCTGCGCATGTAAAACTACCATTCGTGCACATATAATCCCGTTGCGCGCATGCATCTGGCACAATGTGCGCTCATCCGCAGATTGTTGCAACATCCTTGCCTTGATTGCGGAAATCATCGATCTTCATTGCGCTTCCAACTCCATAATCGCAATTCCTGCGATATTTTCGGCACACTACAGCGAGCTGTTCCAGCGGCAACTTACGTAAGGCAAGTACCATGGGTGCCATGAGCGACTTAAGCGCATTGAATCTGGAGGCAGGCAACCTCGTTGGCGGATACACGTTGATTTCCCGGCTTGGTTCGGGTGCCATGGGCTCGGTATGGCGTGTGCGGGACGATGGCGGCCATCAATATGCGATGAAGATTTTGCGTGATTCCCTCTCCGACGACGATTCCCCGCAGCAGCAGCGCGACGAGTTGACCGCACGCGAGCGCCTGCGCAGGGAGGCGATGGCGTTGCAGAAGGTGCGGCATCCGGGCGTGTGCGGCATTGTGGATATGGAACTTGACGACGCGTTGGCTTTTATTGTGACCGAGTTGATCGAAGGCAAGAATCTGCGTGAGGATGTGCGCGTCAATGGCCGATATGTGGGCGACGATTTGGAACGGCTGGCACGCAAGCTGATTGAGGCGGTGCGTGCCGTGCATGCGGCCGGCATCGTGCACCGCGATATCAAGCCGACGAATGTGATGGTGTCGAGCACCGGCCCGGTATTGGTGGATTTCGGCATCGCTATGGGCGAAGGCGAAAGCCATGTGACGCGTACCGGTCTGGTGATGGGCACGCCGGGGTTCATCGCGCCGGAAATCATTGATGGCGCGGAATCGGATGAAATGACCGATTGGTGGTCGGTGGCGAGCGTATTGGCGTTCGCCGCTACGGGTGAGCCGGTGTTCGGCACGAAGCCGATGATGACCGTGTTGGAACGCGCCGCGGCCGGCAGCGCCAATCTTGCGGGACTTCCCGCGGGCACGATGGCCGCGTTCCGTTCGGCGCTCAATCCGGATCGGACGAAGCGGTGCACGCCGGACGATTTGCTGCAGGCGATCGCCGTGGATGCGTTGAATCCGCAGGCGTGGGTTGCGGCCGACAATGGTGGCGCAGCGGATGGCGATACGGAGGCGATGCCCCCTTTTGTTGAATCGCCCGACAATCCGCGCACGTTGTGGCAATCGCAGGACGACATAACCGGCGAAAACGCCATCGGCACGCGCACGATGCCAAGGCTCAGCGAAGCAACGCAGGCGATCGGGCAGCCCGATGTGAGCGCAACTCAAGTAATCGGGAAACAAGTGACCAGCCAATCCGACGCGAGCGCAACGCAGGTGATCGCACCTGTTGACGATGCCGAGACCAGCGTGCTTTCCGACGCACTTCCCAACGTGGGCAGCACGCGGGCGATGCCGACAGGCACGCAGGTAATGCCGCAATCCATGCCGTCAACACAAATGCTGCCGGCCCAGAACGCATGGAATCCAGCGGAAGCGCCGACGCAAGTCGACCCGACCATCAAACCCGCGTTGCAACGCATCGCCATGCGGCAGCCACCGTCCGTCATACCGCAGGCCACGGTGGCCGCGGCGCAGCAATCGCCCGCAATGTCATTCCCGCCGGTACCCGGTATGGATGGGCCGAACGTTGCGGAAGCACCCAATCCCGCCGATGTGAAGCGTGGCGCGATGTTGGGCCGGGGCATGCTCCCCTGCGCGCTGATGGCGATTCCCGTGGCCGTCTGCGGACTGTTCTCACTGTGGACGGCGATGGCAGCCGCGTTGCTGTTCGCCTGTGCGCTGGCCACTATCGGATTCAACACGGAGGCGCAGCTCGAGCGCGAAGGCAAACGTGGCGGCGAGAAGAAAAGTTCCGACTGGCTGCTGCGATTGGCGGGACTGCCCTGGCACATCGTGAAGGGCTTCGGCGTCGCCATCGTGCGGACGCTGATCATGTTGGCCGTGGCCGCGCTGGGTTTGTCGCTCACCACGGTCGTGCTGCAGCTTCCGTATGCCGTGATGGATACGTGGATATTTGGATTGACGATTCCGATGCCGACGCTGCTTGGCGGTCCGCTTTCCGAAAGCGGGCTGGCGCAGGCTGCGTTCTGCGCGATCGGCTGGCTTGTGGCCGTGGCCGCTCCGGGCGCGATCGTACTGCGATTGGGCGGCGGCGCACTGCGTAAACAGCCGTATCTGCGCCACTTGAGCGAGCTGCCGACGCAATCGCAAGGCAATACGGAATTCCCGGCGAATCGATAGCAAGGCATCGCTAGTATGGTGCCCAGCATAACAACGTGAGGTCGAAAGGAATATCGATGGCCCAGAACAGCAAGGATGCGCAGAAGCGTACCAGCCGCGCCGAGCGTAGGGCCGCTGAGGCCGCGGCGATGAAGGCGCGCGCCGAGCAGATGGAGAAGGAACGCAAGCAGCAGACGATCATCGGCGGCATCGTGGTGGCGGTGCTGGTGATTCTGGTGGCGATCGGCGCGTTCACCGTGTACCACAACATGCATAAGAAGGCCGAAACGAAGGCTTCCACCGAAACCGTGCAGGAAGCGTACACGGCGTTGCAGAAAGTGAAGAACACTCCGAAGCTCGTCGATAAGAAGGGCGGCCTGCTGATTTCCAAGAACGGCTACGGCAAGGCTGTGGAGGGCGCGCCGACCGTCGAGCTCTACATGGATTTCCTGTGCCCGGGCTGCGGCAACCTGCACCGCCAGTTGGACGCCGACCTGCAGAAGATGGTCGATGCCGGCCAGATCAATCTGGACCTGCATTTCATGGCGTTCATGGACCGTTGGTCCACCGACGAGTATTCCAGTCGCGCGGCGAACGCGGCCATCTACCTGGCCGAGCATGACAGCGACCCGAACCATCTGATCTCCTTCCTGGAGAAGGTCTACGCCGAGGATTTCCAGCCGGAGGAAGGCTCCGCATACAAGTCGGTGAGCGACGCCAAGATCAAGGAGCAGATGATCGCCGCGGGTGTTTCCAAGGATGTTGCGGACAAGGCGTTTGGCCGCGATTATCAGGAATGGCTTGATGCGATCGACACTTACACGCCGAAGCGTTCCGAACTGTGGCATCAGTCCGGCAGCTACAAGGGCAGCATGACCACGCCGACCGTGATCATCAACGGCAAGTATTGGGATATGGACCAGCTGACCACCGCCCAGACGACGGTTAAGGACGGTCTGTTGGAATCGATCGGCCTGAAGGACAGCGAAGTCGGCGTTGCCGGCAAGATGCCGTCCATCGGAGCCAAGAAGGGACCGATTTCCGTCACCACGGGCGAATAACCCCTTACGGGCAGCCGGCGTGTCTCAACCCGCAATACTAAGTTGACTGCGGTGGAAGCGCTGGTTATGCTATTCATCGTTCCTCTGTTGTTTTCATAGCAAAAGAGGACATGCCTCCTTAGCTCAGATGGCCAGAGCGGCCGCCTTGTAAGCGGCAGGTCGTCGGTTCGATCCCGACAGGAGGCTCGAACCCGTATGACGGGCTTGGACCTCTTACCATGGGTAAGTGCTCCAGAAGTCTTCCCCCAACTTGAGACTTCTGGCAAAGCGGACGAGACGTCCCCCAACCTGTCTCGTCCGACCGGGGGCAGGACATCCCCTTCTCTCCTGCCCTCTTTTTATTTTTCGCTTTTCGCACCTGCTTTCAAAAATGTGGCGGTATGGATAAAACCATCGGAAAGCACGGCGACCGTTCCAGCTGAGCCGTTACAATAACGGCGTTGTAGGCAGCGCTGAAAAGAGGATAAATGACGAGAAGGTGGACCCCTCGGAGATTCGTGACGCTTCGTCGTGTCCGCGTCATGGCATGCGTGGCCTCATTGACTTTGACTTCGGCGTTGGCGTTTGGTGTGGGCGCGCGCAAATCCGTGGCGTTGACCGTCAATGGGGAGACCACCACGGTGACCACATATGCGATGAGCGTGGACCGTCTGCTGCAGGAGCAGGGCGTGAAAGTCAAAACGCACGACCTGGTGGAATCGACCAGCCCGACCAGCATGCTGAAGAACCATGATGTGGTGAACGTGCAGAGCGCATACCAGACCACCATCACCATCGACGGCCAGGAAGTGCCGTTCTGGACGGTCGCGTCCAGCGCCGAGCAGTTGCTGGACTTCTTCAACCAAAACGAAACCGAAGCGGCGAAAATCACCGTCAATATCAGCAACGTCTACAACAAGCTCACCGGCGGTCTCATCATCAACCAGAAGGGGCCCGTCACCGTCATCGCGGACGGGAAAAGCTCGATGGCGCCGAACGGCAAGCTGCCCGCTGCCTCCATTCTTGACGCCAAAGGCATCACGTTGGGCAAGGAGGATCGCGTCAGTGTCGAAAAGGACGGCAAGACGACCATTCTGCGCGTCCGCCGCGTGACGCATGGTGAGGAGACCCGCACGAAGGAAGTGCCGTTCGGCACGCAGACCATCATCGACCCGAACCTGCAGCCGGGCGAAGTCACGGTACGGCAGGAAGGCGAAAACGGCGAAATCCAGCAGACGTACGCCGTCACCTACGTGGATGGCGTGAAGGAAAGCGAGACGCTGACCGGAGAGAAGACCACGAAAATCGCCATCGACAAAGTCATTGCGGTCGGACCGGAAAAAACTACGGACGATACCGACAAATCCGACAAATCCGACAACAGCGGCAACGGCAACAGCAACGGCGATAACGGCGATTCCGGCAAGACGGACGACGGCAAGAACGATTCGGGTAAGAACGACTCGAATAAGTCCGATTCCGACAAAACCGATTCGAACAAGTCGGATTCCTCGGATAAGAACAATTCGAACAACAACTCGAATAACAATTCCAACAACACCGAGAAGGACGATCCGGCACCGACCCCCACACCAACCCCTGCACCGCAGCCGACTCCCGCACCCCAGCCCAAACCGCAGCCCACGCCGCAGCCGAGCAATCCTTCCGCAGGCTGCCGCTTGTACCATCCTTCCGCGGCACAGGCACAGGCCTACGCTTCCGGCGCGGCGGCGCAGCGCGGCTGGACCGGCCAGAACTGGACGGATCTGGTCAAACTCTGGAATCGCGAATCCGGATGGAGCTGGAGCGCGGAAAACGTGTATTCGGGCGCATACGGTATTCCACAAGCGTTGCCGGGCAGCAAAATGGCCACGTTCGGCGCGAATTGGAAGGACGATGCCGCCGTGCAGATCGACTGGGGTCTGAGCTACATCGCACAGCGGTACGGCAGCCCGTCCGCGGCGTGGCAGCACTCCGAACAGACCGGATGGTACTGATGATCCGGCTAATCGCCAACGATTTTCGTACCGGCATGAACGGATAATGAGGGAATGACAGAAGAGGGAATGACGGAAAACGTGAACGAGCATACGCAGGGCCATTTGCTGGGGGCGGCCGACATCCGACGCATCGCCGCCGACGCGGGTATCAGCCCGACGAAGAAATTCGGGCAGAATTTCGTGATTGATCCGGGAACCGTGCGTCGCATCGTGCGCGAGGCCGGCGTGACCGCCGACGACCATGTGCTGGAAGTCGGTCCCGGACTGGGTTCGCTGACGCTGGCGATTCTGGAAACCGGCGCCACGATGACGGCTGTGGAAATCGACCCGCCGGTCGCCGAACGCCTGCCGAAAACCATCGCCGAATTCATGCCGGACGCCGTGGACCGCTTCCGTGTGGTCAACCGCGACGCACTCACCGTCAATCCGGAGAATCTGCCCGATTTCAAGGATGACGATTCCTTCACGCTGGTGGCCAATCTGCCGTACAACGTGGCCACGCCGATTCTGCTCACCCTGTTGGAACGTTTCGACAATCTGGGCACCTTCCTGGTGATGGTGCAGAAGGAAGTGGCGGACCGTTTGAGCGAGAAGCCCGGTTCGAAGATCTACGGCACGCCGAGCGTGAAGCTCGCATGGTACGGCACCGCGGAACGCGTGGGCGTCATCGGCCGCAACGTGTTCTGGCCGGCCCCGAACGTCGATTCCGCGCTGGTGCTGTTCAAGCGCTACCCGGGCGGTCACACCCCCGCCGCGGACAATGCGGACGGTTCCGTGGTGGATCGCGAAACCGTGTTCCGTTTGATCGACGCGGCTTTCGGGCAGCGCCGCAAGACCCTGCACGCCGCATTGAAGAAAATCGTGCCGTCCGAAGCGTTCGAGAAGGCCGGCATCGACCCGACCCGTCGTGGCGAGACGCTCACCATCGACGAATTCGTGGCGTTGGCACGCGCGTTGGATGAGGTGTTCGCGTCATGAGCACCATTGATTCGCCCGCCATCGGAACGGCCACCATCAACGCCGTGAGCGTGGACTGCCCGGCGAAAACGAATCTGACCCTGCATGTGGGCCCGTCGCATGCCGAATGGGGCGGCCGTCATGAACTCGACACCATCTATTGCGCGGTCGGCGTATACGACACCGTCACCGCCACGCGCAAAGCGCCGGGAAGCGGCTTCTCGCTGAATCTCGAGGGCGCGTATCTGGGCGACCTGGCCTCTTCCGGCAGCGATATGCGCCGCAACCACGCCGTGCTGGCATTGTTCGCCATGGCCGAAGCGAGCGGCCATGAGCCGGACGTGGCGTTGAACATCGACAAGCGCATCCCCGTCGGCGCGGGCATGGCCGGCGGTTCCGCCGATGCGGCGGCGACGATTCTGGCATTGAACACGTTGTGGGATCTCGATTGGCCGATCGAACGCCTGCAGGAAGTCGCGGCCACGCTGGGCGCGGACATGCCGTTCTGTCTGACCGGCGGTTACGCGCGCGGCACCGGTTTCGGCGAACGCATCGAACAGCTTGATGACGATGGCGATATCGTACGCGATCTTACGGAACGTGGGTTTACCGGCCATCTGCTGGTCGGCGCATACCGTGCGGAACTGCGCACGCCGGAAGTGTATGCCACATTCGATCAGATCGGTACCGGCGATGGCGATGAGAACCACCTGCAGAAGGCGGCGGTCTCCCTGCATCCGCGTAGCGGACAGGCGATCGAGGAAGCCTTGCGTGCGGGAGCCAGCCAGGCGTTCGTCTCCGGTTCCGGCCCGTCCGTCATCGCGTTCGTGCCGACGGAGGATGCGGCGGACGCCGTGCAGCGGGCATGGCAGGACAGCCGTTGCGTCGATCGCATCATCGCCACGAACGCCCCAGCCCGACCGATTGTGCATATCACCGCATGACACATATCACCGCATGACAGTAAAGTTGATGGCAATTGGTTTGTTCAAAAGGAATTCGTAAATGACCCAGGCTAACGACGAGCGCGCCGCGCGCAAAGAGTACATTCGCCGCCGTCAGAAGACGGTGTTCAGCATCGTCGGAGCCGTCATGGTGGTCGCCATGGTGGTGTCCCTGCTGTTCTTTTTCCATGTCGGAGGCCTGGGCAACGTCAAGTCGGCCGCCGTACAGCCGAACTACGGCCAGCAGGCACCGTGCCCCATCAAGGAAGCCGACGGCAACAAGGCCAAGTATGTGGAGAATCGCAACATCACGCTGCGTGTGCTCAACGGCACGAAGTTCTCCGGCTTCGCCAAGGCGGTGAGCGACGCGTTGCAGAACCGCGAGTTCAACCCCCAGACGCCGGACAACTACACCAAGAAGGTGGATCGCACGATGATCGTCTTCGGCAAGAACGGCGTGAATCAGGCGTACACCGTGGCAAGCAATTTCACCGACGCCATGCTGGTTATGGACGACCGTCAGGACCAGCTGATCGACGTCATCGTGGGCGCCACATTCGACAATCTGCAGGATACGAAGAAGGTTCCCGCCGCAGGCAAGGCGATCACCGGCATCCAGGGCTGCGTCGCGGTGGACAAGATGACCGACCTGCCCAAGGCGCCCGAGCATGATGCGGTGAATCCGCAAAGCTGACCGCCAATCGAAATCGATATAGGCAATATGAAAAACCCGCGCTCCCCCAATCGGGAACGCGGGTTTTCGTATTCGAGCTGTTCCAAGCACACTGTTCCATGCATGCGGCGAAACCACCGCATGTCAATCGCTATTCGCCCTGCTCCTTGTACCAGCGTTCCAGCTCGGCAACGGCCACGTCACGCTCCACCGGACCGTTATCGAGGCGGTATTCCAGCATGTGCTTGTACGCCTTGCCGACCATCGGGCCTGGTTCGATGCTTAGCAGCTGCATGATCTCGTCGCCGTTGAGGTCAGGACGGATCGCGTCGAAGTCTTCCTTTTCTTTCAGGTCGCGCACACGCTGTTCCATCTCGTCCATGGCCGCC
>OICS01000622.1_pt1 | contig 11939 bp, 10 predicted proteins | sample 1581341 | NCBI WGS metagenome assembly OICS01 (sample SAMEA3882550, study PRJEB24775) | human gut metagenome | biome: human-associated habitat; feature: intestine environment; material: feces | place: Netherlands | collected 2009/2010
GGTTTCGCTCCTAACATGAAGGACTCAGAAGAAGCTTTGAAGGCTTTGCACGAAGCTATTGAACGTGCTGGTTACGTTCCTGGCGAAGACATTGCCATCGCTTGTGACTGTGCCGCTTCATACTACTACAACAAGGAAGACGGCAAGTACCACCTGGAAGGCAAGGTTCTTGACGGTGACCAATTGGCAGAATACTACGACAAGTTGCTCGCAGAATTCCCAGAATTGATCTCAATGGAAGACCCATACGACGAAAACGACACTGAAGGTATGGTTAAGTTCACTCAAAGCCACAAGGACCGTCTGCAAATCGTTCTTGACGACTTTATCTGCACCAACCCACGTTTGTTGGAAAAGGCCATCAAGGAAGGCGCAGGTAACGCTTCATTGATCAAGCTGAACCAAATCGGTACTGTAACTGAAACTTTGGAAACCATCCGGATTTCACGTAAGCACGGCTACAACACCATGATTTCTCACCGTTCAGGTGAAACTGGTGACACCTTCATCGCTGACTTCGCTGTTGCTACTAACGGCGGCCAACTGAAGACTGGTGCCCCAGCTCGTTCAGAACGTGTTGAAAAGTACAACCAATTGTTGAGAATCGAAGAACAACTCGGTGACGGCGAACGTCTCGACTTCTTCCCAGCTCAAGACTAATCATTACAAAATTAGCTCAAAAAAGATCCGCATAAGCGGATCTTTTTCTGTACGCAAAATTCCCCTGGGGAATTGACAGCTTTTCCCTTGCTCTTTATACTAGTTCAGACCAACTTGCCAGACGAGGCAGTTAAAAAGCGGGCAAAATCTATTTTTGCCAATGGGAGTATTATTTTGGCCGCGCTTTCAGCACTGCTGGTCAGCTACCACTTGACCGGCCACGGTCTGCCCTGCCTTTTCCGGGCACTGACCGGCTACTTGTGCCCCGGCTGCGGGATGACCAGGGCGGCAGTTGCTATTTTGGGAGAGGATTTTGCCAAAGCCTGGCAGTACACCCCCCTCTCCTTGACCCTGCTGCCTGTTTTTGCCTTCTACCTGCTCTATATCTATAAAACTGGCCGCTATATTCGCAAGGGAGAGGAAGATTTCAAGCTGGGAGAGAGCGTCTTTCTGCTCCTTATCGCCATCTGCTTTGCCATTGCAAGAAATCTGTAAGCTTTCTTGGTTTTTATCTAATTTAGGAGGAACAATGTGTTGCTGCGGGGCTAAGTTGCCCGAGGGTACCAATTTTTGCATAAAGTGCGGGGCATCAGTTGAAAAAGTTGAGTCCGATGGCAGTGAGAAAAAGCCGTCGGTGCGTCGGTGGTGAACCAGGTTGACAACAGTATCGACCAGATGGGCGAGCAAATCGGCCAGGGCATTGACGATGCCGCTAAAGACATTACTTCTGGCTTGAAGAAAACTGGCGAAAAAACGGGAGACTTTTGGGAAAACTGGCGGGACTATCTGACACCTAACAACGCGGAAAAAATTCGTCAGCGTCGCCCTCCTCTTCCCCCTCTTTATGACCGTGGTTTTGTGGCTGCTGACCCGCGTGTCCGGCTGGGTCTACGGCCAGTATTTCCTGCCTTTATATGACTTCTTCTTCGCTATTTTCCAGATTGCCATTTTCCTGGTCAAAGCCCTCTTCCTGATCGGGTCTGGCTTGGGTGTTGCCGCAGCTGGCTATGTTTTGTATAAAAATGAGAGCAAGCGGACGGTCTGGGGCTGGCTTACCGGCGCGGCCACTGTTTTATCCTTCCTGGGCTGCCTGGGGATCAACCAGTCATATCCATATAATGGCTTGACGCAGACTTTCAAGATCTTGGGCTGGGTGGCCGTTGTCTGGGGGATCGATACCTGCTCCAGAGTCCTCCTGCAGAAATTGGGAATTGACGTTGAACCAATCATCAGCCGGGATCTGGCCGCTTACCGGGACTTTTACCAAACCTACCGGGCCAAGCATGAAGCTGAAGAAAAGGCTGAGAAGGAAGAAATTGCGAAGGCCCAAAATGGTCAAGCAGGTCCTGTCTCCTACTTTGATGGAACTGGGACCGGCCTGTTTGGTACTTACCTGCTCTATGCCCTTTTAACCATCATTACTTGCGGCTTCGCCGCGCCTTGGCTTAACTGCGCCATTCAGCGCTGGAGAACCAGGCACATGGTAGTTGACGGCAAGCGGGTAACTTTCAATGGGACTGGGGCTTCTCTTTTGGGCCACTGGATTCTCTGGGAATTCTTGACCGTGATCACCTGCGGGCTTTTTGCATTTTTCATCCCGGTTGGCCTGCAAAAATGGAACATGAACCACACCTACTATGAAGGGGAAAAGGGTGCTGAAGATTCCCGCTTTGACGGCAACACCTTCCAGTACATTGGCTACAACATCATGCAATTCCTGCTCTTAGTTGTGACTTTTGGCCTGGCCTACCCATGGACTCACAAGATGATTCTCCGTTGGCAGACCAAGCACCAGCTCATTAACAATGACCGCCTGATTTATGACGGGACCGCCTTAGGCATGCTTGTCCGGGCACTTGTTGTGATCCTCACCCTGGTAATTCCTTTTGCCTTCCTGGCATCCCCATGGGCATATTGCTGGCTGTGGCGTTACCAATACTCCCACACTCATGTGGACCACAGTTCTGCAGAATAATATTTGACAAAAAATAATACGCTCAGATCAGCTTGATTTGAGCGTATTTCTTTGCTTTATTCTTCCGTCTTGATGACCAGCTTGCGGCCATCCAGGGTCCCCTGGAGCAGCTGCCTGATCAGTTTCTTGGCATTTTTTTGCGACCGGGCCAAGAGGCCGGACTTTTTGGCCACGCCTGTCGCCTTCTTTAAGGCCGCCTGCTCAGCCTTGGTAATGTCTTCTTTTTGGTTCCAGTTAAAAAGAGCATAGCTCTGGTCATAGAACTTGATTGAGGACGGGTCGATCTTCTTGTCCAGCAGCTGGCTTTGCGGCAAAGTCACGGTCACCTGGTCTTGATTGACTTGGACCTTGATGTCCTTGACCTTGACCCCGGCTTTAAAGTTGGCCGTATAGACCATAGTGAAGCCCTTCTTGGTGATAAAAGGAATCTGCCCGTTAGATAGTTTGCAAATGCCAGTATAGGTGTACTGCTCAGTCGCCAGCTCCCCAATAGCCTTCAATTTAGCGGAAACCGTGGCCACCGTTACCTGCTCCCGGCTTTTCTTGGGCAGATGCTGGCCGATCATGATCCCGCCAGCCAAAAAGACCACGGCGATCAAGAGGGCAGCCAGCTTTTGGAGAAATCCGGTCCTTCTGCCAGACCCTTTATCTGTTCTTTTTTGCAAAAAAGTCCCTCCTTACGTTCCCCCTATCATAGCAAGGGCGGCTAGAAAAAACAATCAAGAAGCCAGTGATTTCTAAATATCTTAGCAATTTGCCCCCAAAAAATCTTCTTTTCTTAGCTTTATACGGATATCTGGCTATTTTACCTATTTTTACAATCTTTTTCATGAAAGTTGTCATTTTCCCTTGCATCAGCTTCCCTTTTGCGCTAAAGTAAAAAATCAACAAGAGATTTAATCTCAGATTTATCTTTACTTTTATTTTTAAAGGAGCAGATCATAATGAGGACGAGGACTTACCACCACCGAACATAGCACCATCCACGATGGTGACTGAAGCTGTTTCATTGCAAGGCGAAGACTGGCAATGAAAAGCTGTCATAGTCATAAGTCGCTCATTGGCTCCAGTATTTCAATTACTGTCAACTTGATCAATTTTAAGTACTCTTGCCCGGAACTTTGCCGCTTGTCAGCTCTTCATTGCTTGTGTCCTTTTAGACGAAGGATTAAACATGAACAAGATCATCGAAGTTAAGCATCTGAAGAAGAATTACGGCGACAAGGAAGTTCTCAAGGACATCAATGCCGTCATCGAAAAAGGAAAAGTCATCACGGTTATTGGTCCATCCGGTTCAGGTAAGAGTACTTTTTTGCGCTGTCTGAACCTGCTGGAAAAGCCAACCAGCGGCCAGGTGATTTTTGAAGGAACGGAACTGACCGACCTTAATGAAGAAGAACTGGACCAACTCCGGCAGAAGATGGGCATGGTCTTCCAAAGCTTCAACCTCTTCCCTAACATGTCCGTCATTGAAAACGTCAAGCTGGCGCCGATGAAGGTCAAAGGGATGAGTGACCAGGAGGCCGGCGACCTGGCCCATGAACTTTTAGCAAAAGTTGGCCTGGATGACTTTGCTGACCACTCCCCGGCCAGCCTGTCCGGCGGCCAGCAGCAGCGGGTTGCTATCGCCCGGGCTTTAGCCATGCAGCCGGACATGATGCTTTTTGACGAACCGACCAGTGCCTTAGACCCGGAAATGGTCGGGGAAGTCTTAAAGACCATGCAGGATTTAGCCCAAACTGGGATGACCATGGTTGTGGTCACCCACGAAATGGGCTTCGCGCGAAAAGTCGCTGATGAGGTCTGGTTCATGGCTGACGGTTATCTTTTGGAACAGGGCAGCCCCGACCAGGTCTTTGACCACCCGCAAAGTGACCGGGCCAAGGACTTTTTGGCAAAAATTTTGGAAGCCTAGCAAAGGAAGAATGAAGCAAGATGAAGAAACTTATTAAAATTATGACCGCCCTCCTCCTCTTGGCCGGGCTCTTTACCGCGGCAATTCCAGCAGTTGATGCCGCCAGCAGCAGGAAAGTGGCCAGCGGCACGGTCATGAAGAAGATCAAGAAGTCCGGCAAATTAGTTGTCGGCATTTCCGCTGACTACCCGCCATTGGAATTTACCAAGAACGTCAACGGCAAAAACAAGTATGTCGGCGTCGATGTTGAACTGGCCAAGCAGATCGCCAAGGACCTGGGGGTCAAGCTGGAAATCAAGAACATGGACTTTGACTCCCTCCTGGTTGCCCTGGAAACTGGCAAGATCGACGTGATCATTTCCGGGATGACCCCAACGGCTGAACGGAAAAAGAGCATTGACTTCTCCAAGATCTACTACGCTGAAAAGTCCGACTACTTTGTCATCAGCAAGACCAACAAGGCCAAGTATACCAGCACCGCCTCCTTTAAAGGCAAGACGGTTGGTGCCCAAACCGGTTCGCTTCAGTACACTTCCTTGAAGAAAAACGCTGCTAAGAGCGGGATCAAGGTCAAGGGGCTGGCAAAGATCAGCAACCTGCTCATGGCGCTTAAGTCCGGTAAGGTTGACGCTGTTTTATTAGGTGAACTAAACGCCAAGACTTACGCCACTAACGACACTTCCCTGTCTTTGGTCAAGTCCAGCCTCAGCCAGGCTCAGATGGGCAACGCTGTTGGGGTGGCCAAGGGGCAAGGCGCCCTGGTCAAGGCCATCAACAAGACCATCAACAACTGCCAAAAGCAGGACCTGTTTAACAAGAAGTACATCCCGGCCGCTGCCAAGGCCATGAAGCAGGCCTCAAGCAAGACCAACAACTCCATGAGCAAGTACGCCAGCTACTTCGCGACTGGCCTGGGCTACACCATGATTATTACGATTTGCTCCATCACGATTGGTTTAGTCCTGGGTGTCATCTTCGCCTTGATGCGTCTGTCTAAGAACAAGCTTTTGCACGCCATTGCCGTTTGCTACATTGAGTTCCTCCGAGGCACTCCGCAGATGGTTCAGATCATGTTTGTCTACTTCGGGGTCGGGATGCTGATCAAGAATATGCCGGCTCTGGCCGCCGGGATCATCGCCATCGGCCTTAACTCCGGGGCTTACGTGGCTGAAGACATCCGGTCCGGGATCAATTCCGTGGCCAAGGGGCAAACGGAAGCTGCCCGGTCCCTGGGCCTCAGCCAGGCCAAGACCTACCGCTACGTAGTCTTCCCGCAAGCCTTGAAGAATATCTGGCCAGCCCTGGGCAATGAATTCATTACCTTGACCAAGGACAGCTCCCTGGTCTCCATCATCGGGGTTGGGGAATTGATGTACGAGACCGGCCTGGTCCAAACCGCGACCTACCGCGGGGTCATGCCGCTTTTTATCACCATGTGCATCTACTTCGTGGTAACCTTTATTTTTACCCGTCTGCTCAATTACTTTGAACGGCGGATGAACATGACTTCAAGCCGGGCATAAAGACAAACAATAGAAAGAAACTGGAAACCTAGATTGGCTTCCAGTTTTTATTTTGCATATAGGGCAATAATTTGCCGCATTAAGGGGGTAACCACCCGGTCTTTGCGCCAGACTAGCTGCAGGCGGGTCCGCCACTTAGCCGAGTCGATTGGGTAGATGTGGCCTTTGGCATAAGTTTTGGCGATTGATTCCGGCACCAGGGCAATCCCCAGGCCAGAGTCGCTCCAGCGGATAGCGGTTCTGGAATCATCGCACTTAACCACAAAATTTGGGGTGAGACCTTTTTCCGCGAAGGCTTCCTTGAACATGTCCTCAAAGCGCCGGTAGATGACCAAGGGCTGGCCGGCCAGGTCCTGCAGCCCTACTTTTCCCTTGCCAGGGAAAAAGTCCTGGCAGGTAACCGCGGTCATCGGCTCATCGCTGATGTCGACAAAGTTCAAGTTGACCCGGTTGTAGGGGGTGCGGACGATGGCCAGGTCCAGCAGGTTGCCCTGCAGCTTGTCCAGGATGCCGAAAGTGTTGTCTTCGTAGATGTCAAAGGAGACGCCGGGATGCTGGCGGGCAAAAGCCGTCAATTTGGCGGAAGGAAGCTCGCCGATTGAAGAAGAGACGGAACCTAATTTAACCCTTCCCCACCCGCCCCGGTCCAGCTCCGTAATTTCGGTTTGGACGTTTTTGGCTAATGTCAAAATCTGACCAGCATAATCCCGCAGCTTTTTTCCAGCCTCGGTCAGTTCAATTCCATAAGGCTGACGGATAAAGAGCTTAGCCCCTAGCTCCTCTTCTAATTGCTTTAATTGGTAGCTGAGGGCTGGCTGGCCGACAAAGAGCCGCTTGGCGGCTGAAGTAATCTGCCCTTCCTCGGCTACGACCAGAAAGTAATTGAGCTGCTTGAAATTCATTTTCTTCCCTCTTTTTTTGATGATCTTTGAGCTTAGTAGATATCAACTCTTTAGATATCTAACATCATAAAATCTAACATCATAAATCAGTATTTTGTTTATATCAACCTGGGGGCTACAATGAACAGTGAGAGAAATAACTTCTAAATGTAACACGTCACGACTGAAGAATAATTATAAGGAGATCTTTGCATGAAAGTAAAAGGCTTGACGCAGGCTGAAGCTGACCTGCGCTTAAAAAAAGACGGACTCAACCAGGTGCCGGAGCCGGAATTCAGCTTCTGGAAGGAATTTGCCGGCAAGCTTTGGAATCTCAGTGCCTGGATTCTGGAGGCGGCACTCCTCCTGGAATGTGCCCTAGGCAAGTGGATCCAGTCCCTCTTCGTTTTGCTTATGCTGCTCTTTGCCGCCTACAACGGGGCCACGCAGAAGAAGAAGTCCCGCAAGGTCCTGAGTTCAATTTCCCAGCAGCTGACCCCGGTTGTCGCTGTTTTAAGAGATGACCGCTGGCAAAAAATTGACTCCAAATACCTGGTAGTCGGCGATATCGTCAACCTGCAAAAAGGGGATATTTTGGCCGCCGACATTGACCTTTTGGACGGGAACTTGACCTTAGATGAATCCTCAATCACCGGGGAAGCCAAAAATGTCCATAAAAAAGCCGGGGCGACAGCTTTTGCGGGCACGACCGTCATGGACGGCGAGGCTCTGGGCAGAGTCAGCGCGACCGGGACCAATTCAAGAAGCGGGCAGACCATCAACTTGATCAACACGTCCGCGGCACCTGGCCACCTGCAGCAGCTTTTGACCAAGATCATCTACTACCTCTGCCTCTTAGACGGGGTTTTGACCGTCATCCTCTTGATCGCGGCCGTAATCCGGGGTGAAAATATCTTGGAAATGCTGCCCTTCCTGGCCATGATGTTCATCGCTTCTATTCCAGTAGCTATGCCGTCAACTTTTACCCTCTCCAATTCCTTTGAGGCCACCCGCCTGTCTAAAGAAGGAGTTTTGACCAGTGACTTAACCGGGATTCAAGACGCGGCCAACCTGAACCTGCTCTTGCTGGACAAGACCGGGACCATTACTGAAAACAAGACGGCTGTCGCCTCTTTTGCTAATTTTTCAAAGCTCTCAGATGAAGAAGTCCTAGCCTTGACCAGCCTGGCCATCGACCAGCGCAACCAAAGCGTGATCGACCTGGCCTTAATGGACTTTCTGCAAGAGAAAAAGATACCAGTTAAAGAAGCAGAAGCCTTTACCCCCTTCACTTCCAGCCAGGGCTATTCTGAAGGCCGAGGAGAAGGCCACGACGTTAAGCTGGGTTCAGTCAAGCAGTTCAGTAAGATTGATCCGACTATTTCTGAACAAATGGCAGCTGTCGACCTCAGTCTGGGCCGGTCAGTCGGGATTTTGCTCGACGACCGTTTGGCGGGTATTTTTATCACTAAAGACAAGGTCAGAGCTGATTCAAAAGCCGCCCTGGCCGAACTGGTCAAGCGGGGAATCAAGCCAGTCATGCTGACCGGGGACAACCAGAAAACCGCGGCCAGCGTGGCTGAAGAAGTCGGCTTGACTGGCAAGGTCATCTCGATCAGCGACTTTAAAGAGGGAGTAAAGGCGGAAGACCTGGCCGGGATCGCCGACGTTTTGCCGGAAGACAAGCTGGATATGGTCAAGTACTTCCAAAAGGCTGGCTATATCGTCGGCATGACCGGGGACGGGGTTAACGATTCCCCTGCCCTCAAGCAGGCCGAAGTCGGCATAGCTGTATCAAATGCCGCTGACGTGGCAAAAAAGAGCAGCAAGATGGTCCTTTTGGATGAGGGCCTTAGCCCTATCGTCAAGATCTTGGATGCCGGCCACCGGGTTTACCAGCGGATGACCACCTGGTCTTTGACCAAACTGGCCAGAACGGCTGAACTGACCATGCTCTTGACCTTCTCTTATCTTATTTTCGGCTACCTGCCGATGGCCTTAAATGCCATGGTCATCTACACGATCATGAACAACATGGTCACCATGATGATCGGAACCGACAAGACTCACATCACTTACAAGCCGGAGAACTGGGACATGGGCAAGCTGGCTAAAATTGCCTTCTCCTTGGCCGGAGCCTGGACAATCATCGGTTTTGCCTTCGTCTCTGCCTTAACAAAGGCCGGAGTAAATCATGATCAAGTTGGGACCATGGTCTACGTCTTCTTAGTTATGAGCGCCATGATGATCGTCTTGATCACCCGGACCAAGCGCTTCTTCTGGCAGTCTGCCCCATCTAAGCCGGTAGCCAGTGTCCAGATCGCCGATATCCTTTTGACCTGCCTTTTAGCACTTTTGGGCATCGCCATGCCGGCCATCGGGATTAAGGAGCTCTTGACCCCTTTGGCCGTAGCCTTCCTGGCCGCCATTTTGATCGACCTAGTCTACCAGCCGGTCATGAAGAACAAGTAACAAATAAATGTGTGTTTGGCTATTTTTTGCCAATTAGCTTTACAGGGAAAGAAGAATTTATGCGCAAGAGAATTTTTAGAATCATCATGAGTCTGGCAATTCTGTTGCTGGTCATCTTATCCGGCATGCTGGCCTACAGCTACTTCAATGTTGAAAGAGCCGTCAGCCGGTCCTATCAAAAAAGCGGCTTAAAAGCCGCTAAAAATGAGAGCAAGGAAGAAGTATTAAAGGGAAAAAAGCCCTTAGTCGTCCTCCTGCTGGGAACTGACACCGGGGCCCTGGACCGGGACTACAAGGGACGGACCGACTCCATCATGGTTTTAGTCCTTAATCCCCGGACCAAGAAGTCGACCATCGTCAGCATCGAGCGGGACTTCCAGGTCAACTTCCCGCAATATCCTCAATACTCCCCTTCTAAGATCAATGCCGCCTATACTTACGGCGGGGTCAAGCTGCTCAGCCAAACCTTAGACCGGTATTTCAAGATTCCAGTCAATACTTATGCCTTGATCAACATGGGCGGGATGAAGTCGATCATCGACCAGCTGGGCGGGGTGACGACCCACATGAACGGGGACAAGGCCCTGGAATACTGCCGGATGCGTTATGACGACCCTGAAGGCGACTACGGCCGGCAAAAGCGGCAAAGACAGGTCTTGACCGCGATTATTAAAAGTGGGGCTGACGTCCAGAGCCTCTTAAAGCCGGCCTTCCTCAACTCTGTTTCCAGCCAGGTCAGAACTGATTTGACTTTCAGCGACTTGACCCAGATGGCCAAGTCCTACCGGGCAAGCGGCGACCAGCTGGAAACCGATTACACCCACGGGACCGGCTTTAACCAGGACGGGGTCTCCTACCAGCACATCAGTCTGGCAGAGCGGCAAAGAATCAGCGACCTGGTCCGCCAGGCTGCTGGCCTGAAAAAAGTTCAGCTGGCTAATGGCCAGTAAGACAAACTATATCATCTACTAAATGCTTTATACTTATTACTGTTTAATCTGACAAAAAGGACCCGCTTTTGCGAGTCCTTTTACTTAGTTCTTATATCTACTTTCTGCTTACTGCTTACTCTTCACTTGCCTCTTTGCTCTTTTCCAGCTGCTTTTGCCGGTAGGCAATCAAGCGCTCGAATTCCGTTTTCAGCAAGGCCCCCATCGGGACGGCAATCAGCATCCCCACAAAGCCGCCCATGGCCCCGCCGGCAATCACGCAGGCGATAACGTACAGGGGGTGGATGTGAATGGCTGAAGACAAAAGCTTAGGATTAAGAATATTGCCATCAATCGCCTGGATCAAGAGGAGAATAATCATCCCCACGATCAAAGCTGTCATATTCTGGCTGAGGGTGCAGGCTAAGATAACCATCCCATAGCCTAAAATCGGACCAAAGTATGGGATTAGGTTCCCCAGCCCGGTTACCAAGCCGATCAAAAGACCATATGGGACCTTGGCAATCAGCATGGCCAGGCTAACTAAAAGGCCAACGATAAAAGCATCGATAATTTGCCCTCTGATGTAGCCGGAGAAGGCCCGGTCAGCGTCTGCTAAGAAGCGCTTGATTCCCTTGATCACCTTTTTATTTAAGAGGGTGCCCAGGTTTCTCTTCCAGTATGCCGCGATCCGCTGGCCATCGTAGAGGAAGTAGATGGCAAAAATCACCCCGAAGAAGAAGTCGCTCAAAAAGCCAGTTACCCGGCCGACCCCCTTTTGCATATAAGAGACCAGGCCGCTGGTCGACCAGCCCTGCTTTTGCAGGTAGGCTAAGATTTCGTTGATAAAGCTGCTGTACTGGGCTTTCAGTTGGTCATAGAAGCTTTCTAAGCTGTCCAGGCTGAAATGGCTCAGCTGCTTGGAGAAGGTCACGAAAACCGCTGTTGCGGCCAGTAAAATAACCAGCAAGAGCAAGAGCAGGGTCAAGGCCACTGCGGCTGACCGGCTGGCCGTCGCCACTGCCCCCCGGCTGCTGCCCTTGGAAAACTTCCGGTCAAAGAAGTTGGTCAAAGGCAGCAAGAGATAGGTTAAAACTAAGCCGTAAGTCAAAGGCTGGGCAATTGCTGCCAGAATCTTGCCTACCCGGACCCAGAAGCCAGTTGACTCATAGGCTAAAAGCAGGATGAAGAGACCGGCAAAGACCGTGCCCAGACAGTAGAGGGCAATCTTAAAATACTTCTGATCAATGTGGTTCCAAAATTTGTTCATCATACACCTCGCTAGTTTGACTAGCTTTTATTATAACAGTTTCCGGCCCTGGCCAAAGCAATAAAAAACAGCAGTTGCGAAAACTGCTATTTTTTATCTTCTTCTCGATTATGATTTTTACATCACGTGGTGGATCCAGCCTTCTGGGGCTTCGACTTCCCCGTTTTGGATGCCAGTCAAAGTGTTGTAAAGTTCTTCCATGAACTTGCCTGGCTTGTCCATGCCTGATGGCAGGTCGATGACCTGGTCGCCATTGACGATGCGGCCAACTGGTGACAATACGGCAGCCGTGCCGACCAAAGCACATTCCTTGA
>OICS01000627.1_pt1 | contig 11877 bp, 17 predicted proteins | sample 1581341 | NCBI WGS metagenome assembly OICS01 (sample SAMEA3882550, study PRJEB24775) | human gut metagenome | biome: human-associated habitat; feature: intestine environment; material: feces | place: Netherlands | collected 2009/2010
GGCGTCAAGAAAATAAAGACGCCTTCTGGCATTTGTTGGCGAACCGTTCTGGCCCCGTTGACATCGATTTCCAGCAAGACGTCCTTGCCGGCAGCCAGCATTTCCTTGACCGGGCCCAAAGGGGTCCCGTAAAGGTTGCCGACGTATTCGTTGTATTCCAGCAGCTGATTGTCAGCAATCGCCTGCTTGAATTCTTCCCTGGTCACGAAGTAGTAGTCTTTCCCGTTCACTTCGCCTTCACGGGGCTTGCGGGTAGTCATTGAGACTGAGTATTCGAAGGGGAAGACCTTGTGTTCAACAATTGCGCTTTTGACGGTTCCCTTGCCCACCCCGGACGGGCCGGACAAAACCAACAGTAATCCTTTATCTGCCATGATAGCTCCTTTTTTGACTAGTAATTCTATTTTGGACCATAAGCGCCTTCTGATCAAGTCTTAAGGCCGAAAAAAGCTTTTTTAAAAAAGGGGCTTGCTTTTTCGAACACTTGTTCGTATAATATGTTTACAAACAGGCGTTCGAAAATGATTTACTTAAAGGAGTCTTCACCATGTCCAAATTTCAAAACTTTGCCAGCCAAGCCGCTCAGCCCCTTAAGAAGGCCTTTCACTATCTCTTTGCTTATGACGAAGACCGGCTCACCCTCCGCGGCGACAGCCTGGCAGTTAACTTAGCTAAATTGCAGCTGGCCTTCTTGAAGAGGCAATATCTCCTGGTCACCTTGAATGACGGCAGCTGGCGGGTTGGCAAGATCACCAAGCGGATTTCACCCAGCCGCTTCGTTTTCTGCGATGCCGACAACAAGATTTTTTACCAGCTTGACATTAATGACATTTTAACAGTTGAGCTGCCTTAAAGCAAAAAAGAGCCTGGCTTTTCCAGACTCTTTTTGCACTTATGTTCTCTTACGCTTTTCGTTATTTCACGCTGGCGTACTTGAACTGCCAACCGCCGAGGTTGTCGTTGTAGACATTCTTGATTTCCGGTCTGATCAAGTAAGCAGTTGAGATGTAGTAGATTGGGGTGATCCCTTCATCTTCCAGCAGAATAGCTTCGGCCTTTTGCAGGTCGCTTACCCGCAGGCTGCTAGAAGCAGTTGTCTTGGAGTCCGCGATCAAACGGTCGTATTCACTATTGCTCACCGTAGTTTCTGCTGTTGTTGCTGGTCAGAAGGTCCAGGAAGGATATAGCGTCGTTGAAGTCGGCGATCCAGGTGGAAACCATGACATCGAACTTCCCTTCTTCCCGGCGGGCCATCCGGGTCTTAAACCGCCGGTCCAAAGTCACGACCAGCTTGTAGTCGCCTTCTGCTTTCACGCCCAGGCTGGATAAAGGCTTCTTGCCGGCAAGTAATAGCCGTGGCATCTTGATGCCCTCAAACAAGTAGGCATATTCTGAAGCCGTCTTATGGTTGACCGTTCTTCGACAGGAATAGACAAAGTCCTTGGCCGTGACCGGACTGCCATCACTTCACTTGGACTTGCGCAAAGTAAAGGTATAGGTCTTGCCGTCCTTGGAAACCGTGCTGCTGGTGGCCAGGGCCGGCATCAACTTGCCATTTTTCCCGATCCGGTACAAGCCTTCCATTGTGTTCCGCAATTGGTCAAAGCTGACAGTATCACTGGCCTTGGACATGTCAATGGTCGAAATTTCAGCTGAAGTCGACCAGGAAAATTCCTACTTCTTGCTGGCCTGGCTATTGGATTTGCCGCAAGCCGTCAGCATAATCATTGACAAGGCCGCCAGAGCCAGCGGCGCTTTAATCTTAATCGGTCTCATTCCCATGCGCATGCAAAAAACTCTCCTGCCTTCTGGCAAGAGAGTTGTTTTTTGATAATTATTTTCTAATCTTGTTTCCGCTGACTGGCAATCAGGTCGGCCGCGTTTTGCTCAGCAGCTTCGCTGACATTAGCTCCGGCCATCATCTGGGCGATCATATTGATGCTGCTGTCTTCATCAAGTTCCTTGACCTGGGTAAAGGTCTCACCGGCTGCAACCTGCTTGGCGATGGCAAAGCGGTGGTCGGCGCTGGCCGCTACCTGCGGGGAGTGGGTGATGGCGATAACCTGCTTTTGGCCGGCAATCGCGTGCATCTTCTTGCCGATGGCCGCTGCCACCCGGCCGGAAACCCCGGTGTCAATTTCATCAAAGACCATGGTGCCAACCGGCTCAACCCGGGAGAAGATAGCCTTTAGGGCCAGGATCAGCCGGGACTGTTCCCCGCCGGAAACGATCTTGACCAGCGGCATCAGCTCTTCGCCTGGGTTTGGCGCGATGTAGAAGGCCAGGTCATCAATCCCCTTGACCGTGAAATTATCAGTCTTGGCGAAGCGGATGGAGAAACGGGCCTTGTCCATGTACAGGTCAGCCAGTTCATGCTTGATCGCTTCTTCCAGCTTCAAGGCGGTAGATTCTCTGGCCTGGTGGAGGTCAGCCGCCATGACTGACATTTTTTCCTCAACAGCGGCTATCTGCTTGACCAGTTCTTCTTCGTCAAGGCCACCAGTTTCAAACTGGCTGAGCTCCTTGGAGACTTTTGCATAGAAGTCAAAAACGTCTGCCAGGCTTGGTCCATACTTCTTCTTCAAGTTGTTCAAGAGGTCCAGGCGGTTTTGCACGTACTGGTAGCGTTCTTCATCAAATTCCAAGCTGTCCATGATGTCGCCCAGTTCTGAGCGGGCATCGCTCAGCGAATATACCCCGTCAGTAATGGACTGGGCCACATTCTTGAAGTCCTTGTCCAGGTTGGCCAAATCTTCTGCCGTTCCTTGGGCATCCCCCAGCAGGCTGGTTAAGCCATGCTCGTCATCGTCAAAAAGCTGGATCATGAAGTTGGCGGATTCAGCAATCTTCTGGTAATTGTTCAGCTTGTTGAACTCGTCTTCCAAGTTCTGGTCTTCCTGCTCATCCGTCAAATCCGCTTGGGTCAACTCTTCGACCTGGAACTGGAGGATGTCCTGGCGCTGGGCCAGTTCCCGGCTGTCCCGGCGCAGGTGCTCCAGGCGCTGGTTAAGGCTTTGCCAGGTCTGGTATTCAGCCTGGTACTTGCCTAAAAGGGACTTGAAGTCCTTGCCCGCGTATTCATCGACCAGGTCAATCTGCCGGCTTTGGTCCATCAGCATCTGCTGGTCGTTTTGTCCATGGATGTCGACCAGGTACTCACCAATTTTTGCCAAAGCGGTGATGGTGGTCAGTTGCCCGTTGATCCGGATGACGTTCCGGCCCTTGCTGGAAATCTCCCGGCTGATGATCAGGTCATCACCGTCCATCGGCAGGCCGTAGTCAGCCGCGATTTGTTCAACTTCCCGCATTTCCTCATCTTGCAGGGTAAAAAGGCCCGTCACCACTGCCTTGCTCTGGCCAGACCGGACCAGTTCTTTTTGGGCCCGGTGGCCCAGCAAAAGTGACAAAGCATCGATCAAGATGGACTTGCCGGCCCCGGTTTCCCCGATCAGGACTGTCATTTGCGGCTGAAACTTGATTTTCAGACTCTTAATGATAGCGAAATTCTGGATATCCAATTCGACAAGCATAAGCGTCCCACAGCATCCTTTCTACAGACCCTGGGCAGCCCGGTCAACCAGCTCGCTGACTGAGCCGGACCAGAGATTCTGCCCTGGATTTGCCTGGTCCTTCTTCAAGTGAAGCAAAAATTCAATATTCCCCTTGCCGCCCTTGATTGGTGAATAGTCAACGCCCAAAATGGAAAAGCCAATTTCCAGGGCCTTGGCCATAGTGTGCTCGATCACTGCCTGGTGAACCGCGTGGTCCCGGACGATCCCGTGCTTGCCGACATTTTCCGGACCGGCCTCAAACTGGGGCTTGATCAAGCAAACGGCATCCCCCTGGTCTTTCAAGATTTCATACATCGGCGGCATGATCAAGTCCAGGGAGATAAACGACACGTCGGTCATGGCGAAGTCCGGCAGGCCTTCGGTAAAGTCGGCGGGAACCGAGTAGCGGAAGTTCTGCCGCTCCATCACCACCACCCGGGGGTCATCCCGCAGCTGCCAGGCCAGTTGGTTATAGCCCACGTCCAAGGCATAGACCAGCTTGGCCCCATTTTGCAGGGCCACGTCGGTAAAGCCACCAGTTGAAGCCCCGATATCCAGGCAGACCTTGTCTTTTAAGTCAATGTTCCAGACCTTGACCGCCTTTTCCAATTTGAAACCGCCCCGGGAAACATACTTGAGATTATCCTTTTTAATGAAAAATTCCTCGTCAACGGGAAACTTCTCCCCGGCCTTATCGATCCGCTGGTGGTTGTGGTCAGTTACAAGACCCGCCATGATGGCTCTTTGGGCCTGAGTTCTGGAGTTAAAATTTCCCTTGGCGGCCAATAATACGTCCGCGCGTTCTTTACTTGCCATTACAATACCTTCTGATACAAATCCAAAAAGCCCAGCAAAACTTCTGCCTTTTCCCCGGCCAGGTCAGCCTTGCCCTTTTCAATCAGCTGCTTGAGTTCATTTCTGGTTGCCTCTGCCCCCAGCATGGTCAAGCTGTTGTTCTTGCCCACTTCCTGGTCCTTATGGGTCGCCTTGCCCGCTTCTTCCTGGCTTTCAACGATGTCTACCAGGTCGTCATAGAGCTGGTAAGAGCGGCCAAAGTGCTTGGCGAAGGCCAGGTACTTTTGGGCCTGCTGGTCAGGGCAAGCAGCTAATGCCGTGGCCATCTGAACGCTGGCCAAAATCAAGCAGCCGGTCTTCAGCCATTCCATGTGGTCAATCACTTCTTCACTGCTGTCTTCATTGTTGGTGGTGTCGATGTCCAGATATTGGCCAGCCACCATCCCCTTTGGACCCACAGCTTCAGTAATGATCTCGACCAGCTTCCAGTTATGTTCAGCCTGGGCGATCCACTGGATACCTAAAGGCTGGAGGGCATCCCCGGCCAAAATAGCTTCAGCTTCGCCCCATTTCTTGTGGCTGGTCAAATCGTCATTGTCCATGGCCGGCAGGTCATCGTGGATCAAAGAATAGGTATGGATCAGTTCAATCCCGCAGGCGGCCTGGACTTCTTTTTCGGTGATCTCAACGCCCAAGGCATCTAAAGTTGCCAAAAAGAGCAAAGGCCGCAGGCGCTTGCCCCCAGCCATAACTGAATAAGCCATGATTTCAGCAAAACGGGGGTCATCGCTTTCTTTTGCCAGTTGTCCTTCTAAAAAATCATTAATGATTGGCGTGTACTTAGCTTGAAATTCTTTAAAAGTTGTCATGGCTTTATTCCTTTGGTGCTGAAGCATCGGTTGGATCAAGTTCCTTCTCGCTGCCATCAGACTCGATCAACTTGGCCACGATGTTTTCGGCCTTGGTCAATTCCTGCTTCAATTCCCGGCTCAGCTTGACTCCGGTCTGGAACTGGGCCAATGATTCTTCCAGTGACAACTGGCCATTTTCCAGCTGGCCAACGATTTCCTGCAGCTCCTTGAGCTGGCTTTCAAAATTGTTCTTCTCAGTCATTTTTTTCTTCCTTAATCTCTTCAATCCGGCCGATGGCCTGTCCATCCTTTAAGTGCAGGCGAACCTGGTCGCCTGGAACCAATTGCTGAACTGACTTGACCACGTTGCCGCTCGCGTCAGTCGTGTAGCTGTAGCCCCGGGCCAGGGTCTTTAAAGGACTGTAGTCGTCCAGCTGCTGGACGGCCTGCCGGCAGGCAGCCTGCTTTTGTTCCAGAATCCGCTTGATCCCCATTTCCAGGCTCTTGGCCAGGTAGCTGTTTTCCTGCTTAAGCTGCTTGATTCTCCGGTCTGGGGCCTGGTGCTGGAGGCGCTGGGTCAAAAGGCTAAGCTTTTGCCCCTGGTCTTTGACAATTACTTCCATCATCCGACTCAGCTGCTGGGACAATTGGTCGACCTGCTGCATCTTCTGCTCATAGAGGCGCTGGGGCTCTTTCATGATAAAAGAATTCTCCAGCTGGGCCAGGGCCTGGGCCCGGACCTGGATCACGGCCCGGATGTCGGTCAAAAGCCGGGTCTGCAGCTGGCCAATTTCAGCCAGGACCAGGGGCAGGGCCGGCGTCGCCATTTCAGCGGCTGCCGTTGGCGTAGCCGCCCGGCAGTCAGCTGCCAGGTCACAGAGGGTGGTATCTGTTTCGTGACCAACTGATGAAATCACCGGCATCTTCATGGCATAAACCTGGCGGACCACTTCTTCTTCGTTAAAAGGCCACAGGTCTTCTAAAGACCCGCCCCCCCGGCCGATAATGAGCACGTCATATTCATCTGCCCGGGCTTGGATCTGCTGCATAGCAGAAACCAAGCTGCCAGCTGCGCTTTCCCCTTGCACCTGGGCTGGGAAAAGGTCAATTTCAGCGTGCGGGAAGCGGCGGTTAGCCGTTACCATGATGTCGTGGATGACCGCCCCGGAGGCTGAAGTCACAACCGCGATCTTATCTGGAAAAAGGGGAAGAGGGCGCTTGTGCTCTTGGGCAAAGAGGCCTTCTTTAGCCAGCTTCTCCTGCAGCTGCCTAAAGCGTTCATACAAGGCACCAAGGCCGGCCGGTTCCATGCTTTTGGCATAAAACTGGTAGCTGCCCTGGGCTTCATAAGTTGACAAGCGGCCGGTCACGTAGACCTTCATCCCTTCTTCCGGCTCGAACTTAACCTTGTCAAAGTCTCCGCGGAACATCACCACATTGATTTTAGACTTGTCGTCTTTTAAAGAAAAGTACTGGTGACCACCTCTCCGGAAGCGGAAATTCGACAATTCCCCTTGGAGAAAAATTTGCCGCAGGTAGGGATCCCGGTCAAATTTCTGCTTAACATACCAATTTAATTCACTGACAGTCAGGTACTTTTCGTCCGTCCCCTTAATCGAGTCCATGCTGTCTCCTCGTCAATTTGATGACTTCTTCCATTAAAAACTCTACCGTCAAAGGGCCAACCCCGCCAGGCACAGGCGTGATCCAGCTGGCCTTTTCTTTAACGGGGGCAAAATCAACGTCACCGACCAGGTGGCCGTCCACCCGGTTGATGCCTACATCAATCACGACCGCCCCTTCTTTAACCATGTCCGCCTTGATCATTTCCGCCTTGCCGACCGCGCAGACCAGGATGTCGGCCTGCTTGGTCAAGTCAGCCAGGTTCCGGCTGCGGGAGTGCAGGATTGAGACAGAAGCGTTTCTTTCCAGCATCAAGGCAGCCAGGGGCTTGCCGACAATGTTTGACCGGCCGACAATCACGGCGTTCTTGCCAGTCAAGTCAATTTGGTAGAAAGACTAGATCGGAAAAGGGCAATGATGCCAGCAGCCGTAGCTGGTTCGACAAAGTGCTTGCCCTGCCAGAGGCGGCCGATATTGGCCGGAGTCAGGCAGTCAACGTCCTTCTCCGGATCGATCCTTTCAATGACCCGGTCAGCATTGATCTGCGGGGGAACCGGTAACTGGACCATCAGGCTGGAAACTTCCGGGTCCGCGTTCAAGCTGTCGATCAACTTTAAGACATCCTCTTCGCTTTCATCAGCCGGCAATTGATAAACTACCTGCTTGATGCCCAGCTTCTCAGCCTTCCGCTTCTTAGAGGCGACATAGACCTTGCTAGCCGGATCATCGCCAATATTGATGACGCAGAGCTTGGGACTGACCCCATGCTCTTTTAGGGAATCCACTTCACTGCCTAACTTTTCCCCTAATTCCCGGGACAGCTTCTTCCCGTCTAAAATTTCTCCCAAAACTGCCTCCTTAAGAAAAAAACCGGCGAAACACCGGCTTAAAGATTATTTTAAAGATTATTCTTGCACAAAGTTTGCCAATATGCCATTGATGAAGGCCTTTGACTTCGGATCATCAAACTCGTCACACAAGTTCAAAGCCTCGTTGATGGCTGACCGGTCTTCAATAACCGGGCTGTACAGCATTTCATACAGGGCTACTTCCAAAATCGCCAAGCTGGTCTTGCTCAGCCGCTCCAATCGCCAGCCTTGCTTCAAGTTGGCGGAAAGCTTGTCACGCAGTTCAGCCTGCTTGTCGATCACGCCGCTGACCAGTTCCTGGCTGTAGGCCGGCAAAGTATCCAAGTCCAAAGCGGACTTGACATTGTTTTCCAATTCACTGGCCGTAAAGCTGGGATCCTGGTTGTACAGATAAATGGCTTGCAGTGCAATTCTTCGACTATCGTGTTGATTCATTACTTATCTTCTTCTTGATCGGGGAATAGTGGTTGACCAGCATCTTCAAAGTTCTTTTCATCTTCAGGGAAGACGAGACCAACGACATGAACATCAATGGACTTCAAATTCATATCCGTCATCTGAGTCAGCTGCTGCTTCAGAGCTTCTTGAATCTTGCCCGCAACAGCTGGCACGTTGACGCCGTACTTGAGATATACGTAAACGTCAGCCGTCAGTTCGCCGTCTTCATCAACTGAGACGGAAACTCCCTTGCCCCGATCCTCGCGGCCAAAGACACGGCTCAAGCCTGACTTCAAGCCACCGCGCATCCCGGCAACACCGTCGACCTTCTGAGCTGAAATGCCCAGAATGACTTCGAGTACCTGCAGGTCGATCTTGATTTGATCGCCCTCATCATTGCCGCTTAAAACGATTGTTGAATTATCAGCCATTTTTCCACCTCGAAAATTACTGCTTAGAACGTGATACGTATGAACCGTCACTAGTATTGATCGTCAGCACGTCACCAACATTGATAAAGAATGGCACAGTGACAACCAAACCGGTTTCCATCGTAGCTGGCTTACCACCACCTGATGAGGTATCGCCGCGGATGCCTGGTTCGGTTTCAACGACTTCCAGGTCAACCGTGTTTGGCAGGTCCAGACCCAAGGTTTCACCATTGTGGGAAATAATGTTCACAATCATGTTTTCCTTCAAGTACTTGGCTTCCTGGTCGATCTGAGCGTTCGACACTTCCAATTGCTCGTAAGTTGCCGTGTCCATGAAGACATAGCTCGAACCGTCGTTGTAAAGGTATTGCATTTGTCGGGTTTGAATGTCAGCCGTTTCAACCTTGGCAGTTGAACGGAAAGTGTATTCTTGAACGGCGCCAGTCCGCAAGCTCTTCAGCTTTGAACGAACGAAGGCACCGCCCTTACCTGGCTTAACGTGCTGGAATTCAACGATACGCCACAGGTCGTTGTTGTATTCGATCGTGAGGCCGTTCTTGAATTCGTTAACAGAAATCATTGTCATCTGGTAAATCCCCCATTTCTACATCTTAAATTGTACCAATAAACACTAAATTTTACCATAAAAATAATCTTACAGGTGAATGAGTTCGTCCTTTGGCAAAGTGGACAAAACTTCCGGAGTGTCGCCATTAACCAGAATATCATCTTCGATCCGGACCCCGCCTTGCGGCAGGTAGATGCCTGGTTCAACCGTGTGCACAATCCCGTTTTCCAGGGTCGTCTGGCTGAACAAAAATTCCGGCTGACACATTTCATGGATTTCCAGGCCGATCCCGTGGCCAATCCCATGGCCGAAGTATTGCCCGTAGCCGGCGTCATTGATGTAGCCCCGGGCTGCCTGGTCAACGTCCTTGCCAGTTGCCCCGGCAACAGCGGCGGCAATCCCCCGCTTTTGTGCTTCCAGAACAATCTTGTAGATCTTTTCCAGTTCGTCTTCCACGCTGCCCAAAGCGTAGGTTCTGGTAATGTCGGCGGTGTAGCCGTTATATGAAGCGGCCGCGTCAATTACGACCAGTTCGTGCTCTTGCATCAAGCGGTCGCTGGCCACCCCGTGGGCCCAGGAAGAACGGGGACCAGAAGCGATAATTGAGTCATAGCCCGGGCCGTCGCCGCCGTAGAGCTTGAAGAGGTAGTCGAGCTTGGCGCCCACGTCTCTTTCCTTGGCACCTGGCTTAAGCATTGGCAGAACTTCTTCAAAGGCTCTTTCTGAGATTTCAACAGCCTTTTTAAGAGTGGCCAGTTCCAGGTCATCCTTGACATTGCGGACCCGTTCAACGATTTCAGCAGCCATCACCAGGTCAACATCTGGCAGCTGGGATTTGATCTCGTCATATTCATAAGCAGAAACAAATTCTGCTTCGACTAAGAGTTTCTTGACCCCCAGCTTCTTGACTTCTGCCGCGATTTCGGCCGCTTCGTGGCCATGCTTCATGACTACCTTCAGTTCACCCACTGCCTGGGCTTCGATTTGCGGGGCAAAGCGGGAGTCTGACAGAAGCACCCGGTCGCCGTTTTTGGTAATGATCAGCTGGGCTTCTTCACCGGTAAAATTGGTCAGGTAGCGGTAGTTTGCCCGGTTGAAAACCAAGAGGGCATCCGCGTCCTTGTCCTTGATCAAGTCAGCAGTTCCCTTGATCCGTCTGGTCAACAGACTTAACAATTCATTGTTCTTGCTCATAAGCACCATCCTTTTCTGCAGCTTTTAAGCTTTTATTCATGATGTTTTTTATTATACAAAAGATCAAGGACTTAAACATGCTTTCCCTGGAAAAAGGGCAAAAAAAAAGCAGGCAGCTGGGCTGTCTGCTCCTTTGCCGGCTTGATTATTCAGCGTCTTCTACTGGCAAAACAGAAACTTGCTTCTTGTACTTGCCAAGACGTTCGAACTTAACAACACCGTTAGTCAGTGCGAACAAAGTGTCGTCGCCACCGCGGCCAACGTTCTTGCCTGGGTGGATCTTAGTACCACGTTGACGGTAGATGATTGAGCCAGCGTGTACTTCTTGACCGTCGGCACGCTTTGCGCCCAAACGACGACCAGCTGAGTTACGACCGTTGGTAGTTGAACCACCACCCTTGTGGTGGGCAAGTAACTTTGCGTTTGAAAGAATGTTCATCATCATAGTGTTCACCTCTTACTAAGCTTCGATGCTCTTAACAGTAACCTTGGTGTAAGGTTGACGGTGACCGTACTTAGAATGTGAGTGCTTCTTTGGCTTGTACTTGAAAGTTACAACCTTCTTTTCCTTGCCTTGCTTGTCAACACTAGCAACTACCTTAGCACCTTCAACTAATGGAGTACCAACCTTAACGTCGTCACCATTAGCTACCAGGATAACTTGGTCAAAAACAACTTCTTCGCCAGCTTGTACGTCAAGCTTTTCAACGAAGATACTTTCGCCTTCGGCAACCTTGTATTGCTTGCCACCGGTCTTAATAACTGCGTACATTAGTACACCTCCGTATAAAATTACTTAGACTCGCCATCAAAGGTGCTGCCCAAAGCAGGCTTGTCAACCTTATCTGCGCGGTTGCAGAATCGAGGTATCACTCAAATTGCAACTCTATCAGTATAGCACGCTTTGCCCGCCTTGCTCAAGTCTTTTGCCAGGCAAATTCCTGTTTTTGCCAGATTTTTTGCGTTAAACTCAAAAGAGATAATTTAGTAAGGAAGAAATCGAGGGAAAAACATGCCAAAATTCTATGGATACAAGCGCTGCTCCACTTCCCGGAAGGCCCAGAAGTGGTTTGACGACAAAGGCATCAGCTATGACTTCCAGGACCTGGTGGAGACTCCGCCGGAAAAAGACCTGCTCTTGTCCTGGCTGACCAAGTACCAGGACCGCGGCCTGCGCTACTTTTTCAACACCAGCGGCCAGCACTACCGGCAAATGGGCCTGAAAGACAAGTTACCAAATATGACTACAGAGGAAGCCGCTGATCTCTTGTCTAAAGACGGCAAACTGATCAAGCGCCCCCCTGGTCGTTGATGACCAGCACTTAACCTGCGGCTTTAAAGAAGAGGTCTACGAGCAGACCTGGAAATAAGCAAAAACAAGTTCCGGCTTCTGGAACTTGTTTTTTTGCTTTTATTCCCCTAAGGCCTGGGCCAGGTCGGCAATCAAGTCGTCCGCGTTTTCCAGGCCCACTGAGAGCCGCAAAAGCCGCGGCGTAATTCCCAGCCTGAGACGCTGGTCTTCTGCAACATCGTCATGGGTCTGGTAGTGAGGAATGG
>OICS01000630.1_pt1 | contig 11865 bp, 13 predicted proteins | sample 1581341 | NCBI WGS metagenome assembly OICS01 (sample SAMEA3882550, study PRJEB24775) | human gut metagenome | biome: human-associated habitat; feature: intestine environment; material: feces | place: Netherlands | collected 2009/2010
AAAATAATTGTAAATATCATTTCCATATAAAGTTTCATTGTCTCCGTAATAAGTGTTGGTCCATCCAACTGTCGGTAAATATTCGAGTGCCATTGCCATCTTATCTGCAGAATATCCATAATAATTCAAAGCCATTGTAAGAGATGTGATCTCACATCCGGTAGGAAGCTCCGGCATCTGTCCTGTAAATGCAAAATCAGAAATACTGCTACTCTCCGGAAGGGGTGTCTCTTTCACTATTTCCGCATTTTTTATCTTCCACTGCTGTAACAGACTGTCTTGCTCCTTTGATCTGTTCTAATTTTGCTTCTATATATGTAGTATCTTTTAATGTAAATCCTACGATAACGGCGCCAACCAGTATCCCTGCTGCCGCTGCGATCCATTTTGCTGCACTGCGAATCTGCATCCGTACCTCCGTTTCTTAACACTTCTGTAACAATTCCGTCATATATACTACAACTTTTTTCGTGTTTCGTCAAATCTGCGGGGGAGTTTTCACAAATATTTCATAAATATGATAAAATAGCAAAAATCCCGATGACATAATTCATCGGGATTTTTATAAGGCATATAATGAACTGCACAGATGCGTTGCTGTTTAATTTAAAAGTCCATGAGAGATTTATTGATTTAAAAATCAACTGTGACAGCAAAAATGAAATGAAAATTCCCGATGATTTACTTGACGATATTATAAAACTCGGCGGAAATGTCACCACGGAATATGACGCAGACACGCTGTTTGTGTTTGTTCGTATGCAAAGCGGAGGTGATGACATATGACACCCATCCTTGAAATGCGTTCGTTTGTTTGTGTTATATTGATGAGTGTGCAATTTGTTGTTGCCTGTGCGGCAATATACAACGCAACGCAATCTTTTCTTTATAAAATCAGGTTGTGGAAACCGATTTCAGCGGTTATAATTGCAGTAATCTCTTTGACAATGTTTTTGGTAAGCACTCATGTCTTGAGTAAAATATATTACGATAACCAAATTAATAAAATGGCTGAATTTTTTGGCAGAATGCCGTTTGCTCTGTCTGTCGGCATAACGGCATATTGTGCTGTAATGTCTGTGTACATAACGGTAAGGCTTCATCATTGCAGGAATACCGATATTACCGCAATGTCAATTAAAGAAAGCTTTGACGGCTTGCCGACAGGACTTTGCTATTTTGACGAAAACGGACTTGTTGTATTGAAAAATAACCTTATGGAAAGCATATGCCTTGAACTTACGGGTAAATCGCTTAATGTTGCAATGCCATTCAGAGAGAAGATAAAAGAGGCTTCTCAATATGAAAATGACGGGGCATTTACAGTCAGATTAAAGGACGGCAGGGTTTTCAGCTTTTCGTTGTCGGAAACGGAAATTTTTTCAAAACCGTATTTTCAGCTTGCGGCAACCGATATAACAGAGTTTACAAAGCTTACATCAACCTTGGAATATGAAATAGGCGAGTTAAAAAAGGTTAATGCTCATCTGAAAAAATACAATGAAATGGTCTATGATCTGACAAGAGAAGAAGAAATTCTTCGCACAAAAGAGATAATTCATGACAGGCTCGGCAGTACGCTGATAACAACAAGAAGATATCTTGAAAACGGCACTCTGTCTGAAAATAACAGTAAATTACTTGAAATGTGGAAAAACAATATTTCTGTTCTGAATACCGCAGAGAATGATTGCAAAGACGAAAACTTTGTTAAGGATATTGAAAATGCCGCAAAGCTTGTCGGAATAACGCTTGAAACAGTCGGAAATCTTCCGACTGATAACAATGCGGTTGCACGGGTTCTGACTTTTGCAACAATGCAATGCCTTAACAATGCCGCAAGACACGCAAAAGCAGATAAAATGATTCTTGAAAGTCTTGACGACGGTGAAAAATATATTTTTAAATTTGCAAATAACGGCAGAAAACCGCCTCAAAAAATCAATGAGGGCGGCGGACTTTCTTCCATAAGAAAAAAGGCGGAACAAATCGGCGGAAGCATGAAAATATCGACTTCCGAAATTTTTGTTCTTGAAATCACAATACCGAAAAGCGAGGTGCTGCAGTATGACAAGAGTGCTGATAGTTGAAGATCAGTCAATGCCGAGAACTTTATTTGAAATGTATGTAAACCAAAGCGAAAACTATACGCTTGCGGGCTCAATAAGTAATGCCGATATGACGGATTATCATTGTGAAAATTCCGATGTTGACCTGATTTTAATGGATATATGCACTTCAATGGGGGCAAACGGTCTTGAGGCGGCTGAAAGAATAAAAGCAAAGTTCCCGAAAATTAAGATAATCATTGTTACCTCAATGCCCGAATATTCCTATCTAAAGCGTGCCAAGGATGCAGGAGTTGACAGCTTTTGGTACAAAGAGGTAAGTTCCGAACCTATTATTGAACTTATGGACAGAACGGTGAGCGTGTGTTTCCCGACACAACTCCCAAAATTAAATTCGGCAACGCAATGAGTACGGATTTTACCGAAAGGGAGCTTGAGGTTTTGCGTGAACTGACAAGCGGTGATACAAACACGGAAATTGCCAAAAGACTTTACATTGCTCCGGGCACTGTCAAGAACTATATACAGTATATGCTTGAAAAAACAGGCTTTAAGTCAAGAACAGAGCTTGCCGTAAAGGCAAGAGAGGCGGGACTTGTAATCCTTGACGATAGAATTAACGACAAATAAATACTTTTTTCTGAATATGTGCCGTTTGGCACATATTTTTTTGCTGTTAAAACAGTATAATACAATTACAGGATATAAACTGCTCAGACGGTGAATATCTTTTGTGCAAAACGCTATCTTTGTCCGATTAATAATCAAAGACAAAGGTGCATAAAATTTATTATTTAATGACAGGAGGAAAAACTATGGAGGCAAAAGGTTCAACTTTTCTTAAAGTAACGGGAATCCTTATGATTGTATTTGGTGCTATTGCATTGATTGTATCAATCATCGCCATTCTCGGTATCGCCGCACTTGCAGCTTTTAACGACGGTACATACGATATGACTATGCTTTATGTCGGCGGCGTTTTCGCACTTATCAGTGCGGTTGCTGAGTTTGTTGCAGGTATTATCGGCGTTATCAACGCAAAGCTTCCGCACAAGGCAAATACATGTATTGTATGGGGCGTTGTTGTTGCGGTTATGTGTATTGCAGGCGAAATTATCAGCATGATAGGCGGATCACAGTTCAATGTATTCTCTCTTATCTGCGGTCTTGTTATCCCTGTACTTTACATTATAGGCGCTGTTAAGAACAAAGCATAATTATTTTATTATTTACCCCCCTTTTAATTACCCACCGTAAATATTTTTAGCACAAGGTCACAGCTGTCCGAACAATCGGGCGGCTGTGCTTTTTTTGTTTATGTTGTGAAATATGCCGTTTGGCACATTCATCTTCTATCGCAAAATTGTACAATATAAGTGAAAGATATAGGTGAAAAGGGGTGATGTCCGTTGAAGAAAATTTTGCTCAGTGTTCAGAATAATTTGCTCAGTGAGGCTATTCAAAATGCCCTTGTAAAGAAGGGAAGATTTTGTATTGAAAATGTTTTACCGAATCAAGACGGGAAAATTCTTGATTTGTGCATTGCAGAAAGAGTTGATGTTTTGCTTATGGATGTCACAAGACTTGCCGATTCAACTATTGAGAAACGGCTTGAGCTTTGTGGAAAAGTAAAGGAATATCTGCCAAGCTGTAAAACGGCTCTGCTCTGTGACGAACAGACATATCCCGACCTTGCCGACAGGGTTAAACAGGCAAAACAATTCGGAAAAATAAGCTCGTTTTTTTATTCATCCGTAACGGCAGATTATCTTGCCGCCGCACTTGACGCACTTTAAAAAGGAGGTACTGTTTATGGGTATATTTGACAGCTTAAAAAATATGACAAATCAGGCTGTAAAAAACAATGTTTCAAAGGCCGTTTCGGGAGCGGTAAACAATGCGATGCACAAAAGCAAAACATTTGTATTTGCCGATTATCCGAAAAATGCAGATGAACTCAAAAAAATGCCGGAGCTTGACTTTTCGTCACCTCTTTCAACAGCGGCATTTGCTATGCTTGTGTTGCTTGAATATGATGAAAGTCCGGAAAACACAATAGAAATGCTTAATGTATTAAAAGGACCTCAGGCGATGAACGGGATGGATGTTCAGTTTTTGCGTGACAGAATCAAGGGCAGGGGATATATTCCTCGCTCATATTTTGAGGGTTCATCCGTGAAGAACGATTATACACCGAATGTTCCGTACAAAATAACCGTTTCCGAGTATGCATATACCTATCAGAGCGAGGGTTATGCAAAGGTTCAGGTTCAGTCGTCGGGAGCAGACTCACCTCGTCCGATTGAGCTTCGCAGAAAGGGCAATCAATGGTTCTTATGGCGTAATCTTGCACTCTCTGATATACGAACTCCGGCTTCGGTTGATCCTTGGGCATGAAGGAGGGATTTTTATGAAAATCAAGAAAAAAGCAAAGCGTATTTCGAGTGTTGTTTTATGCTTTCTCATGCTGTTGACAACACTTCCTATGACAGCCATAACCGCAAATGCGGCGGCTCAGGCTTATATCAAATATATCGACACCGAGGTTTACATAGGAGATGTCCTTAACATTATCGTGGGAGTAAACGGCGGCAGTACAGGCGAAACCTTTACCTATCAATGGCAGGCAAAATATCCGAGCCTAAACTGGGTTAACCTTTCCGATAAAACCGACAGACCCGACTCGAAATTTTCGGGTGTTTTTACAGACCATCTTAAATTTCAGACCTACGCAGAACTTGTAGGACCCGGCTCAGGGTGGAAAGATGTTGTCTTTAGATGTAAAGTAACGGGTTCAAAGAGCGGTACTTTTTATTCGGGAAAATGTAACTTTCCGGGACTTCTTGAGAAGACAGAAATTCCTACAATTGGATTTTTAGGCTTGGAGAAACCTGAACAGGGAAAAATCCCCTCAACAACGGCAACTCCGATAAACAGCACTTATTACAGCTTTGATTATATTGAGTGGTATAAGTACGAAAACAACAAAATTAGCAGAAAGCTCGACAGCGGAGAAACTTTTGACAGCGGTATGTATTGTTGTCAGCTATACTTTAATATGAACAGAGGATATGCGGTTGCCAAGAACGCAGTATGTGGTTTGTACAATGGCGACAGTCAGGCGACAATTCTTCAGGATGAAACCACAGGTCAATATTATATTTGGGCATATTACAATGTTCCATATGAATCGCCATCATTTACACATCAGTTCCCTGAGGCAGAAATTATGATTATGAAAGGCAAAGAAGAAATTATATGGGTTGCTACCAAAAATGCCGCAAGCTATCAGTGGCAGATGAAAGTAAAGAGAAGAACACCCACCGGTATAATAAGAATGTGGAAAAACATAGATGACGACTCATCTACATTAAACCAGTTTTCCTTCAAGGGTACAAAATCAAATACTTTGAGAATCAGACCGAATACGGATTTTGATGAAACTCAGTTCAGATGTGCTGTTACGGGTAAAAACGGTGATGTTATTTACAGTGAATCGGTTAAAGTGACGCAAGAGGTTAAGGCCAGAATTACAATGAACTTAAAAACAGGCGGCTCACCGAAGGACACTATTACCGTTAAGGTGGATAGATACACTTTTGACGGCGTTTATAAGGGCGGCTTTGAAGATGAAACGGTAAACAGTAATGCAAAACCCTTATATGTGGCTTTTGATACATCCCCAGGCAAATATGTCATTACTGTAAGCAAACCGCAGTGTATTGCAAGGGTGTATGAGATATATCTGTATAAAGACGATATTAGTTTTGATGTAAAAATTACAGTTCCGTATGATGTCAATATGGATGGTGTTATTAATGTTGTGGACGCAACCTTGGTTCAAAAATACATTGTCGGGTTTGAAGAATTTGACGATTACACTTTAAAAATTGCAGACACAAACGGTGACGGCACAATATCAGTTGTTGATGCTACAAATATTCAGAAGAAAATCGTGAATCTTTTGTAAAGGAGAAAGTTTATGGGACTATTTGAAAAGAAATATTGTGACCTTTGCGGTGACAAGGTAAATGCCCTCACAAGGCAAAAGCTTTCAGACGGTTATCTTTGCAGCGACTGTAAGCACAAGCTCAGTTCGCTTTCATCAGGCTGGAAAAACAGGACATTAGCAGATGTTAAAACTCATCTTGAACAGCGTGAACAGAACAGACAGAAATATTCGGCATTTGTTCAGTCGGCAAGTGCCGGTACAAACGAAAAGCTTGTTGTAGATTTTAATAACAGAAAATTCTATTTTACAATAGGCAGAGATTTCAAAAACAGCAATCCTGAAATTTTTGATTTTTCACAGCTGCAGGACTTTTGGCTTGAGCTTGGATATACAACTCTGCAGGATTCCGACCGTGACGGAATTCCTGATGAGTATGACCGCTATGATAACCGTCAGGGCAGGAACAGCGGTTTTGGCAGTCAGTTTGATACAACAAACTCATTTTCGGGGCAAAACGGCATGCTTGATGTTCCGCTTGCACTTCAGCCGTATGTTCGTGATACAAACACATCGTCATCACCGCAAAGAATATCTTCTTTAAAAGCAAAATTCATCGTAAATCATCCGTTCATAACCGATATATCAATGTATGTTGATTCGTCAATCGGTACTGTAAGGAATGAGCTTATGAGAGCGTTTGATGACGGAATGCAGTTAATGAGACTGTGTGAACAAATAAGGAATGGTATGCAGAACAATATGGGCTATCAGCAAAGCGGAATGTCCATGCAGAACAATATGGGTTATCAGCAGAACGGAATGCCCATGCAGAACAATATGGGCTATCAGCAGAACGGAATGCCTATGCAGAGCAACACAGTAAATCAGCAAGTTTCACAGCCGTTTACTCCGCAAAATGCTGCGGCAATTGTTTGCTCGGCTTGCGGATATAAGCCAGACGGCAATCCGCCGAAATTCTGTCCGTTCTGCGGGGCTGCCATGACATAACCGATATGACTTTACGGTCGTTATTTCATAATATTTCCAAACGAAAAATGCGTGTAAAAAAAGAAATTGTATCCGTGAGCTATTCAAAAAATCATTCAAATTTTGACTACTGCTGTTCTTTTTATGTGCGAAAAAAAGGTGTAAATTTCCTTTTTGACGCTATCTGCAAATGCGGTTATATCGCTTTTGAAAATGTTTTGATCGACGAAACGGATATGAGACTGCTGTGTGACACCGCCGAAGACGCATTGGAAATTCTGAAAAAATATAATCCAAAAAACAAAGGACTGACAGTCGATGACGCCACGGTTACAATCGTTGAAATCATATTTTCCGACAAAAACAGTATGTCGGTCAGTATGACGGAACAAACCTTGGATTCGCTCGAAAAAGCGTTCTTTGCCCTTGCTGAAAAATATTGCAAAGATGTTTAATCTCTAAAAATAATTGAAAAGCAACCCTATGAAAACAACTCCCACGGTAAAATAATCGTGGGGTTGTTTTTTCTGTAACAGAAAATGAGTGCATTTTTTCTTGCCATTACCGTAGTAATTGTTTATAATTAAGGTATGACAATAAAAGAAGGCATGAACAATGCAAACGATAGATGAGGCACTAAACAAACTGAAAAAATCTGATTTTCGCAGTCGGTTTCATTTAAAGCAAAAGGACATTGACTATATTAATGAAAAGGGAATGAATAAAATCCGCTCCCATGCAGAAGATTTTGTCAGAACACGGCTTGCACCAAAATATATTCCGAATGACGGAAAGCAAACGCCTATGAGGGGACACCCTGTTTTTATCGCACAGCACGCCTGTGCCTGTTGTTGCAGAGGGTGTCTTAACAAGTGGTACAGAGTTGCAAGGGATAAGCAGCTTAACGAGGTCGAACAGCAGAAAATTGTAAATCTGCTTATGGCTTGGATTGAAAGGGAATACAATGATTATAATTCCAATAAAGAATGATAGATAAGGGCAAAAAGATGAGTGATAAATTAAGCGTGTTAAAAGATTACTTCGGACACGATTCTTTCAGAGACGGACAGGAACAGATAGTTGACGCTTTGCTTGACGGCAGAGATGCACTTTGCATTATGCCCACAGGTGCGGGCAAGTCTATGTGCTATCAGATTCCCGCATTACTTTTTGACGGGGTGACAATTGTTGTGTCACCTCTGATTTCGCTTATGAAGGATCAGGTCGGCTCACTCGTTCAGTCGGGAGTTCCTGCGGCATATATAAACAGCTCGCTTTCATATCCGCAATTTCTCCGAGTGCTTTCAAATGTTGAACACGGAAAATACAAAATCATCTATGTTGCACCCGAAAGGTTGTTGACTGACGGAATTCTCGACACCTGCAAAAAGATAAAAATCTCAATGGTTGCAGTTGACGAGGCTCATTGCGTTTCACAATGGGGACAGGATTTCAGACCGAGTTACCTCAAAATTATTTCATTTGTTGAAAGCCTTGCAAATCGTCCGATTATCGGAGCATTTACCGCAACGGCTACGAATGATGTAAAAGAAGATATAAAGAAAATTCTCAGGCTTGAAAATCCGTTTGAAATTACAACGGGATTTGACCGCCCCAACCTTTTCTTTGGCGTAATAAAGTCATCGTCAAAGGACGAAAAGCTTATTGACCTCATTCGGGAGCGTGGCGACAGGTCGGGAATTGTCTATTGTGCAACCCGAAAAAATGTTGAATCTGTCTGCGAATTGCTCTGCGATAACGGCTTTTCGGCGGCAAGATACCATGCAGGTCTTGATGAATACGAACGCAGGAAAAATCAGGAGGATTTTGTTTTTGACCGAAAAAATATTATGGTCGCAACCAATGCTTTCGGTATGGGAATTGACAAGTCAAATGTTACATATGTAATTCATTACAATATGCCGAAAAACATTGAAAGCTACTATCAAGAGGCAGGACGGGCAGGTCGTGACGGCGGTGAGGCTGATTGTATTTTGCTCTACAGTCCTAAGGATGTTCGCCTAAATCGCTTTATGATTGAAAATTCCGAGGGCAACGATGAGCTTACAATTGAAGAAAACGAGCAAATTCGTGAGAGTGATTTTGAACGCTTAAAATATATGACCTTTTACAGCACAACAAACGATTGTCTGCGTGGATTTATTCTGCGGTATTTCGGCGGTGAAAAAAAGGCTTACTGCGGAAAATGCTCCAACTGTCTTTCAGTTCACAAGCTTGTTGATGTCACAATTGACGCTCAAAAAATTATGTCGTGTATTGCAAGAACAGGACAAAGGTACGGCAAAACCGTGATTTGTGATGTGTTAAAGGGCAGTAAAAGCGAGAAAATTCTAAAAGCTGAGCTTAACAATCAGTCAACCTACGGAATAATGAAAGAGGTTACGGCAAGGCATATTTTCGGCACAATTGACTTTCTTGCCGAAAAGGAGTATATTTCAGCCGACAATGAAACCGAGGTTCTAAAACTTTTGCCAAAGAGCAGAGATGTGCTTTTCGGGCGGGAACGGCTTGTGATGAAGAAAGTTGAAAACTCCGAAAAGGTTGTCAAAACGCACCGCCCCGAAGTGCCTGTTAATTCCGAATTACTTGACGCACTCAAGGCTTTGCGAAAAGGCATTGCATCCAAAAAGAGCGTTCCTGCCTATGTTATTTTTACCGATGCAACGCTGATTGATATGTGCAAAAAATGCCCCGAAACACCAGATGAAATGCTTGAAGTTTCGGGTGTGGGCAGAACAAAGCTTGAAAAATTCGGAAAACAATTTCTTGAAGAAATCGCAAAATTCAGATAACTTCATATACTGTTAAAGGATGAACGAATTCGTTTGTCCTTTTCTTTTACAATTATCAAAATTGCATTGAAATAATTAGTACAAAGTGATACAATAATTACAGAGAGAAAACAGATTGGAGGCATTTGTATGGCTGACATATTTGATTACATAAGCTGGCGCGGCGATTTGACATTTGAACAGGATGGTTTTAACGAGCTTGACGCACTTGTGCTTTCACGGCTTTCATATCTTCCTTTTGACGGTGCGGTATCGTCCTGTCTGTTTGATGAAATTACCCTTGAACAGGCGGCAATGCGTGTGTTTGCAACCGATGATTACGAGAAAAATCTATTGTGGAAGGGTGACGCCGACCTTTTGAAAGCAACGGCAGAGAGCAAGAGATTCGGCAAAATTCTTGTTTCGGGGTATGTAAACGAGGTTGAGTCCGATGTGAGTATGCAGTTTTCCGCAATCACTTTTGAATTTCTCAAAAAGAATTATTTTATTTCATACAGAGGAACGGACTTTTCTCTTGTCGGCTGGCAGGAGGACTTCAATATGTTCTTCACATTTCCGTTGCCGTCACAGAAAAAGGCTCTTGATTATTTTGAAAAGGCAGTCCGTATGCTCAACGGAAAATTCATTCTGGGCGGTCACTCAAAGGGCGGAAATCTTGCGGTTTATGCCGGTGCTTTTACCGATGAAAATTCAAGAAATCACATTGATTATATTTACAATTTTGACGGACCGGGGTTTTCTCTTGACAAAATAAAGGACAGCGGATTTTATGAAATCGACGACAGAATCTACACCTTTGTTCCGCAGTCAAGCATTTTCGGCATGATATTTGAGCATGAGGAGAGCTACACAATTGTAAAGAGCAATCAAAAAGGTTTTCTCCAACACGATGTCTATTCGTGGGAGATTGAGCTGAACAGGCTTGTCAGACTGAAAAGCACTACAAATTTCAGCGTTTTCTTTGACCACACGCTGAAAGAATTTGTTGAATCGCTGACAATTGCTCAAAGACGGGAGTTCACAAAAGAGGTTTTTGCCCTTTTGTCGCTGACCGAAACCGCAACCTTTAATGAGATGCTGAAAAATCCGCTTAAAAACACGGGAACAATCCTAAAATCCTTTGCAGGTCTTGACAGCAAAACGAGAAATATGCTTTTGAAAACAATCTTCGCATTCGTTAAAAGTGCAAAAAACAATTTTTCCGACATAACAGGCGGTCAGAAATCAATTGAAATAACGACATAATATCATATAATATTATAAATACTCCTCAGATACTTGATTGCATCTGAGGAGTTTGCTATAATTATATGGTAAGAAAAAGTGTATTGATTTTTTCGACTGTTACAGAGAATAAGAGTTCTTCACAAATTTACATAAAAGGATAATGACATATGAAAACGACTAACAACATTAAGAGAACAATGACAATTGCAATTGCAGCGGCAATGATTACAGCAACAGCAATGCTTTCGGGTTGCGGTTGTGACGATAGTAATGCAACGAACAAGACTGCAACAACAGTTCAGACTACAAGCGTAGAAGAAACAACAGTTCCTGAAACAGCACCGACTCTTTCTGAAACAGATAAAGCAATTACCGATGCAGGACTCAAAGTAGGTGCTGACGGCAAAATTACTGATAAGAATGGCAAAGAAGTGAAAGTTGATAAGGACGGTAAGGTTGAGGTTAAAAACGAAAAGGGTGAAACCGTCAAGGTAGATTCTTCTGAAGTGAAAAAGGCAAATCAGAACAAGGTAAAGGTGGACAGCTATCCTACAAACTCATCTTCTCAGAAGAAGGACACAAGCACATCAGGCAAGAATAACAATTCTTCCTCAAAGTCAAATACTTCAAAATCTGACAGCAAAAAGGACACTTCATCTAAGAGCGAAAGCTCAAAGCAGGAGAGTTCAAAATCTGAATCCTCCAAAACACCGCAGAGCAGTTCATCAAGTTCAAAACCTGACTCGTCTAAGAATGAATCTTCAAAGCCGACTCCTAAGCCTCAGCATACACACAGTTGGACAAACATTACCGAAAA
>OICS01000631.1_pt1 | contig 11855 bp, 9 predicted proteins | sample 1581341 | NCBI WGS metagenome assembly OICS01 (sample SAMEA3882550, study PRJEB24775) | human gut metagenome | biome: human-associated habitat; feature: intestine environment; material: feces | place: Netherlands | collected 2009/2010
TTTCTTCTTCAATATAATAATATTTTTTCCCACTATTTTCAGCTTCAAATTCCGATACAATCCCCTGATCAACTAAATCTCTCACGCAACGTACAGCCGTTCCTCTTGTTATTCGTAATTCATCTGAAATGCTTTTCATCGTCATTGGTGGATTTGTATTTAGTAAATGTTGTATTTCTTTTTTTATATTTCCCATTTCTATCCTCTCCTTCCACCGCTATTATACAGCAGAAGGAATGCGTTTCCAAGAAATATTCATTTCTTGGAAACTACCTCGCATATAATCTCATAATACTTCCTTGGTACAGATTTTATCCCCAGTAAGTAATAATATAATTTATTCTAATCGGCACTGAACCAATATTGGTATTAAATACTGCATGCCAAGCTCCATTCTGATAAGTGCATCCTTCTACATGCACGCCAGTAGCAGCCCCATCACCGTTCGATACCATCACTGCAGTATTTCCATTTGAACTATTGCTAACACCCAACAAACTATTAATTTCTGAGTTGCTAAATAATTGTCTTGATGTTCCAGTCTTGCCAGCAGTTAACACTTTTGTTCCTGCAGTCATCCTGTGTACATTTCCTGGGAAAAAGTTAACTAAACTGCTCATACCTCGGCCGTTTATCCATGTATCTTTATCATCAACTACTAAGGATGGCACTGATGCCGAGCCGGCCTCATGAGATGGCTTCGTTGAAATTCTAGTAGATGAATTTCTAAGATATGTTTCTGTTTCATATACACCTATTTCCAGATTACATATAAATACTTTTGCGCAATCGACACCCTCTCCCAATCGAATTTCATCACCTTTAAAAATCGCAAGTTCTTCCGAACCTCTACGCACCTGTACGCTAGTTCCATCAACGTAAACATTGAATCCAGCAGCATTACCGATCGTAGCGGTTGGAGCATATACTGGTTCTGATGCTACTCTCCAGTTTGTGCCATCATATGTGAAGGTTACTGTTGCTCCATCAGTCCAGTATACATCCCTGACGCCTTGGATATACATTGCTTTTGTACCTGTACCAGCAATGTTAAGTGTTGGACTGGATGCTGTATTTGCATATCTGAATCGTACTGCGACAGTAGCACCGGCTTTGAGGGATAATGTTCCTAATGCAAGAGTTGCAACTTTCGCTACAGTTTCAGATGCGGTATCGCATGTCGCATAGAGCATTTGTCCATCTTTACCAGCTGTTCCTGTCTGCCCTTGTGGCCCCTGTGGTCCTTGTGGTCCTGTATTACCTTTCACTCCCTGAGGTCCCTGAGGACCTGTAGCTCCTGTGGCTCCCTTATCTCCTTTTTCGCCTTTCGCTCCTGTTTCACCTTTGATCTTACTCCATGTATAAGTTCCCACCGTAGTAGGATCCGCCCGATTAAAGTCCGTACACTGTCCAATGTAATCCCCGACTGTTTCTCCAGAATTTGATGTGAATGTCTTACCACCATCATTGGAGTATTTAATGTGCAAGTATGATGTTTTCCCATCTGCACCATTGGTTCCTGGGATTCCCTGTGTTCCCTGTTCACCTTGTAAGCCTTTAAATCTGTACCAGGTATATTTGCTTGGATCTGTCGAATCCGGCTCTGTATAGTCCACATAGGTTCCGATATAGGTATTCGGTATTTCTGACATCTGTGATGAGGTTGGATTCTCTACTGGGGAATATTTTATATGGAAATAACTGGTCTTCCCGTTCGTTCCGTCTTTACCAGCCGGACCTTGGGGACCTGTTGCTCCGGTGGCACCTGTCTCTCCTGTTGGACCGGGGATACCCTGTTCACCCTGGAGACCTTGCAATCCCTGTAAGCCTTGGGGGCCTTGTTCACCTTGTGGTCCCTGAGGACCTCTCTCGCCCTGAAGACCTTGTTCGCCCTGAGGGCCCTGTTCGCCAGTATCCCCTTTCTCCCCCTGTGGGCCTTGTGCTCCTGTCTCTCCTTTTTCTCCCTGCGGGCCCTGCGCTCCCGCTTCTCCATCAGATCCATCGTTGACATTACTGATCGTAACTTCGCAGGTTCCCCGCAACGTATCTCCCTGATCTCTTACCTCCAGTACGTACGTTGCTGTGCCAGATACATCCGATGCTTTTACAGTAACCGATTTTTCTTCCGAAATCTTTGTTCCTTCTTTTAACCAGGTTATTTTCAGATTGTCTGTGATGTCTTTGCCCCCGTCTATAACCTTTGCCGTCAGTGCTGTTGTTCCTTCTCCATTTTTGAACATGGTTCCGTCGCTCGAAACAACTGAACACTGATATGGCTTTGATGCATCCATTAATTTTTCAATCTGTTTGGTCGTTGTTTCACTTACTTCGCTCTTTAATTCAGAAAAATTGTCAAATGTCGTTTTATTATTTTTCTTATTCGTGAGACTTATAACCTGTTCTGTAACTCGTGCTTTCAAATATAGCGTCGGGTGGAATGCAGTATCTTCTATTGTTACTGTATCTCCGATTTGTGTGTCTACATAGCCTTCTACCGTATATTCTGCCTTCGGTACACACAAAGTTTTTAGTTTTGCCAGAGCCTTTGAGTACAGAGTGTTTTTGTCTTTCGTATCATAGCTCCATATCTTAACAGCATACCGATCTGTCGTGTAATCTGTTAGCATCGAAGGAAATCTATCCTTTGCCTGCACCGCCAGAATATTCGTGCCACTTGTCTGGTATTCAAGATTTCCATCCTTGTCATACTCTTTTTTACTCAATCCACTGATGGTTATGTTGTCTGTTCCATATGGACGAATCGCCGTGCATAGTTCTGTGATATCCATCTTTCTTTCGACGCCGTTAAGTCCTTTTCCATAACGGATTATCTCTCCTGACCGGTCCTGACCGATTCCCTGTGTTGTGTCCGAATGTTCCTTGTACACATTCATTGTGATCTGTTTCAACGAATAGTCATTATTCAGTTTCGGAACAAATTCTACTTCAGCATCGAAATTTGTTGCTAAAGAATATAATCGGCTCAGCATGTTATCACTTGACTCCCACGTGAGCCTTCTGGAATATGTTGATATTTCGTTGATACCTATCTTCACCGCTCCAGGCCCATCAAACACTTTCATATATTCTACGAAAGTCATAGCTTTCGATGCTGTGTATGCATCTTTTTCTTCTTCAAGCAGTTCAAACAGTAATGCGTAAGATTCTACTGTCACGGTATTTTCATCTTCGTCCGCACTCATGATGTTGAAATAATAATCTCTATCTTTATATTTGAATGCCAGGTGATTCCCGACCGTCAGATATTGTGCATCTTCATGCTTTGCCGCCACGCTGAATTCAAAGGTGCATGCAGCGCCTTTAAGATATGTATGCAGTTCATCATTATAAAAATGCAGTGCTTTAGGCACCCTGTTATCCATGAACGCTACTGCATGATTCCCTATATCAAGTACTGCAATCCTTACATTTTCCATCTATATAAACGCCTCCCTTATATATGCCTTCACCGTTGGTTCCGGCGTGCTAAATTCCGAACAATGTATCTGCACTGTTGTCTCTCCCGGTGGAGCCAGAAAATATGTACTTCCCAATACCTCGTCGTCCATGCTGATCACATTATCCACATACACCTTGGATGATTCTCCATCTACCCTTATTGTGCATCCGGGTTGGTATCTATTCGGGATGTCGTATCTGTAAGGAACTTTGTCCTTCCGGAAAGATAACTCTGTCAATAGCATTCTTCCCTTGTTTGCCTCCGTGGAAAAAAAGCTCTCTGTTGCTCCTTTCATGTTTCCCATGAATATCGTAACTGTTTTCGCTTTTTTTGCAGCAAGCGTATCATTCCGGAATTGATATTTTTTTCCACATATGTTGAACTCGAATAATCCTGCGTTTTTAGTAATAGAAATCAAGTTGCCGGACTTTGTCGTCAGGTTGGCATAGTTGGGTGTGAATTCAATTTTATTTTTGTCCTGTCCGCCTACACGACACTTATAGTGTGCTGTATTGGAAGTCTTAGATGTTTTGTTAAAATAGATCAGCGCCAGGACTCCTCCCTGCTCATCACCGATTACAAACTGTAGGATTCCGGTCTGTCTTACTCTTTTGACTGTTTCATAGTCTACTCTACACTGCGCTTTGAAGTTTGCCGCACCAACTTCTCCGTTTTCATCTGCAGGAAGTGTGATTGTTTTGCACGCCCCTCTGTAGTAATTTCCACTTCCGAGCGATGACAACGTTATCCAGGATCTTCCATTGTAATTCAGGCTCTTAAATGTTCCGGTTTTACCGAATGTCTTTTCTGAGGTCACTCCTTCGCCTGTTGTCATCTGATCGAAGTCTGCATACTTTGTTAGGTTGATTAGCTGTACGGATTTGTTCGCTTCTCCGTCATCTTCCTCATCGATACGTCCAAGTTCGATGGCGCCATATTGTGATACGATTCCGATGTATCCATTCTCATGGTTGTGTGTGATTTCATAGTCGATCGGCACTGCTTCCGAGCCCTCATTTATAATGGTCATTTCCAGGATACCATCTTCGTTTTTTGCTGCAGTAAATTCTTTTTGTGTCGTTGACCATGCTATTCCTTCCGGTATCAACCAGTTTATGGTTCCTTCTCCCAGGCACCCTGTTTCCTCAAATTCAAGATCTCCTGTTGGTATTGCCCAGCAATATCTATCTGGCGTATTGCCAAATACCAGTTTTTTCGGTTCATCCACATTCAATATTTTCTGCAAAACATCATATTTTTCTTTTATATTGTCAAGTATGGTAAATGGCATCGGTATTGTCTTCGCCTTATATGTTGTGTAGGAAAAATCGTCACCTTTTGTCACATCTCCCCTGCTTATCACATTGGGTTCCCAACTCGGGCCTACAAAAGGCGTAAAGCCCTGGAGAATATCTATGTATTCTCCAAGCTCTTTCCCGTCAAATTTCACTGATAAATTCATTCCTTTACGCCTCCGATCATATTCCTTAGTTTCTTCTGTTTGTCCAGTCCTTCTTGGATCGGATCAATGATTTCTTTCGCAATCGTCTTCTCGTTCAGCTTTATTTCAGCAATTATTGGTCTTGACTGAATTATTTTTGCCAACCTCTTGAGATCATTTTCTGACAGCTGATCTGTCGTCTCTTCTTTTTTATGTCTTGCGTATTCTTCTGCAGTCGCCGAGGCTGTAAGTTTTCCTGCTATATAATCCTGCTGATCCATCGCTGTCGCATACACTTTTGGCATTATTTCTGCCAGGTCAAGCCCTTTTAATTTATCTGCTATCGCCTCAGTGTCTATCGCAGATACTGTTTTCTCAGCTACTGCTTCTGCAGATTGCACAGCACTTTTTGCCTCGTCATCAATTCCAAGTCCAAAACCTTCGCTGAACCAGCGTCCCAGTTTTCTTGTTAATTTTGATGGAGAGTGTTCATCCAGCGCATGCTTCGCCGCTTTATATGCCGCTTTCGCCATTTCGGCAGCTTTTGATGCTGCACCCTTGATCCACGATCCGATTCCTCCTACAAAACCTTTGCCGAAATTATATCCAGGATCATGACCGCTCACACTGCCAGCTCCAGATTTCGCATTGTTTCCAAGAGATTTTCCTCCCGAATTCGCCTGCCTCGTTTTACTACTTACACCAGAACTATACTGTGTTCCGAATTTTCCTCCTGTACCGTTCGGATTTACACTTCCTGCTCCTTTGTTGGCCGCATCCGCATTGCCTTTTCCCGCGGATCTTGCTTTTCCAACCAATCCGCCGATTCCAGATGCGAACTTGGTACCAAATCCTTGTCCTGTCGTTATCGGGCTTACACTTCCGGCTCCTTTGTTGGCCGCGTCTGCATTAGCTTTTCCTGCAGATGCCGAATCTTTGGTTTTGGATGATACTCCTATTCCAAAATACGACATCACTTTGTTTCCAAGGTTTTCCAATTGTTTCCCAACATCACCTGATGTAAACACATTCAGGAATGCTGATACAAATTCTCCTGCTTTGGTTAATACGTTCTCTTTTCCGGCTTCAACACCGTTTGCCGCACCATCCATCGCAAGCTTGAAGATTTCTTCTGTCTTCTTAGATGGAGAATGTTCATCTAGGGCTGATCTAAGAGATTCCAGAAACTCATCTACACCTTCTTTTGCCGGATCTTTCAGCTCATCAAAGCCTTCCAGCCCCTCCAATGCGCCGTATACCGCATTAGCGAATTTCTTCTTTGTCTTCTTATCTAAGCCATCGAATTGATCTAATATGCCATCTACGGCACCTTTCGCTTCTGATGACAGCTGACCTTTCATGTCTCCGGCTATCAATGCTGCGATTGCGGCCGGTGGAACTTTTTTCAGTTCATCTGCAGATTTTGGTGCAGCCTTGGCAAATTCTTCCAGAGCTGCTTTTGTGGCTTCAGATGCCTGTTTCTGCATCTCTTCTGTGAATCCCGGTGTTTTATTCTTCACTTCCTGCCGGATCAGATCTTCCGTCTTAGATACTTCAACTACCTGCTTCTGGAGCTCCTCGCTTGTAGCATTATTTGCAGTTTTTACTCCTGCAGTAATTTTATTAACTGCCGCTTCGATTGCATCTGCATTTCCACTCGCTGCCGCTTCCGCCAGCTGAGTATACTGCTCAATGTCACTCGCATATTGCGCCAGTGTATCAGAGCTCTCCTTATATGCGTCTTTATTAGCTTTCAGTGCCTTATTGGCATTATCTACATCTTCTTTTTGTTTCTGTATCTTTGCATCCAACGTTGCTACAAGAGCCTTATTTCCTTGCACAACGGCATCGCTTTTTTCTTTCTGCAGTTCTTCCAGTTTGGCGCTTTCTTTTTTTACAGTATTCTCTGCCTTTTTCTTAGCTGTATATGCTTCACTAGCCTCTTGAGCCGCCTGCATCTGGTTGTTTACAGCTTCTTTATATTTCGCTTCCTGAGAAGTAAGAACAGCCTCTATCTTCTTCTGCTGAATCGTCTTCTGGATCTCTTCCTGCAGTTTTTGATAGTTTTGAATCTGTCCATTAGTAAGATTGATCTCTATTCCAAGCGCCGACGATAACTGAGACGTGATGAATGCCGCTCTGTCTGCTTCTCCATCTTTAACTTTTCCATTGGAATCAACTATCGTACTCAATTCATTGCTCAGTGACTGTAGACTATTTAACTCGATCAAATCTGCTGCCGCTTGTTTGTCCTGGGTGGCCACCAGATCTTCGTAAGACTGTTTTCTGTCCTGTGCAACTTTCAGATTCGTCTCTGCCTCTTTTGCAGAATCTTTTAATGCTCTGGAATGTGCTTTTTCTGCTTCCGTCTGCTCAGACAATTTATTTCTCATTGCAGTGCTCACTGCAATCATTGCAGTTGTTGCCACAACAGCTAAACCAATCGGATTCGCCTCTATTGCTTTTGTCAATCCTTCTTGTGCTGCTTTCAAAATATTTGTAGAAGCTGCCGCTAAACTTACTTTTCTCTGGAATAATCCAAGTACCGACTGTCCTGCTGTCAGCGTAACATTATATTGCCTTCCGGTATATTTTGCCGCTTCCATCTGTTCTGCATAACGACCGATAGCAGTCTGTGCAGTTTTCCACCATGAGGAGCTATTTTTCACAGCTTTCCCCAGTGTTGTAGTGGAATCCCCTAACTGTTTGGTGATTTTTAATTCTTTGTACGCAGCCACCAATCCTGTGACAATCGGTATTGCAGTTTTTGTATTTTTCGCAAGGAATTTCATTCCTTCCGCTACTTCCGGAAGTACATTCTTTGCAAGTTCCCCTCCGGTATTGACGATATCTCGAATCGGCTCAACAATGCCTTCTGCTGCCGGTCCGAACTTATCCACCTCGTCACAGGTGTCATTGAATATTTTTCCTGCTTCTTCAACTACTCCATTCAGTCCACCAGTCGTAAATGCCTCTGATAACCGGTTTATATCTTCCGTACCAGCGTCTACTGCACTCTTAAGTGGCTTTTCCATCTTTTCGTATACGTTGATGCCAAAGCCTTCTAACGCAGATCCTGCGATTGTGATACTTCCTTTCAGGTTGTCATTCATGGTGTTGGCCATCTTTTCAGATGCACCATCTGCGTTTTTGATTGAAGATGCCAGCTTTTTGAAATCTGTATCCGAAGCATTCACGATCGACAACAGTCCAGACATTGCCTCTTGTCCGCCAAGTGCGGCTGCAGCTGCAGCTTTTTCATCTTTTGGAAGTCCTCGAAGGGAATCTCTCATATTTTCCATTACTTCCATCAGTGACTTCATGGATCCATCCGAGTTTTTCATGGAAATATCATACTTTTCCATTGCCGCAGCTGCTTCTTTTGGCGGCTTGGCCAGTCTTGTCAAGATACTTCTAAGGGCTGTACCAGCCTGTGTGCTCTTGATACCAGAGTTGGCCATTAGTCCGATTGCCTGAGACAAATCTTCGATGTTATAGCCCAGTGCTCCCGCTACTGGTGCTACATACTTAAATGTCTCACCCATCATCCCAACATTTGTGTTGGAATTAGATGATGCCGCTGCCAGAACATCCGCAAAGTGTCCGGAATCAGATGCCTGTAATCCCATCGCCGTAAGGGCGTCTGTTACGATATCTGAGGTTGTAGCAAGATCTTCTCCTGATGCCGCTGCAAGGTTCATGATGCCTTCGATGCCGTTCAGCATATCTTCGGTCTTCCAACCGGCCATTGCCATATCGGCATGTTATCGTAAGGCTTTTTATCCTTACTTCTACACCATTACAGTGCAAGCCCAGCGTACCTTTTTACCGCCTCCTTCTGCAGGACGCCCTACCCGATAGCGAGGCCTCTTGGGCAGATTATATTCTGTATCATCGCAGATACAGGTTCACCACCTACGCGTTGCCGTTGACTACAACGTTACTTGTAACCTTAACTGTCTGGTTACGGTTACAAACCGCCTCCCAGCTTCATTCCTCACTTATATTCCGCAACTACTTGATAGGTTCATTACGGACGTCATCAGCTGTAACTATGTATTTATCGCGTTACAGCCGCTTCTCTAACTAAATGCTTCAGCCGATTGTGCGGCGCTAAATTTGGTTTTGGCGCCCATTTCTTTCGCCTTGTCTGTCAATTTCTGAAGGTCGTCTCCTGTTGCTCCGGATATTGCAGAAACCTTACTCATGGCAGCTTCAAAGTCCGTTCCGACCTTGATGGAATACCCTGCCATAGCAGTCATTGCAGTGGATCCGGTTACAATTGCCGTCTTAACTCCAGCCATTGCAGTTTTGGCATAGGATGAAAATCTTGACATGGCTTTCTCTGTCTTTTGGGAGTCCAGCTCCGTGCTGATCTTAATCGATCCGTCCGCTGCCATGTCATTTCACCGTCCTTTCTTGATTTCTCTTTTTTACATACTCCTTCCATTGTTGGTTGCGCTCTTCCAGTGTCAGTTTCTTTCCTGTATCCAGCTTGTACGCTTTTTTCATCTCATTCACAAAGGCACGCCTGTCTTTGGACATTCCGGATGTGCTTACTGTTCTGTAGTACATGATCTTCGCCATCTTCGTCTCTTCTCCAAGAGACTCGAACAGCGCCAAAAACTTCCACCAATGCAATTTCTCTTGAGACAGCAGATCTATCCCATACTGTTCTTTAAAGGCCGCATATATATAAGGTGCGTCCTGTAAAAAAGAAAACGCCGGTCCTCTGTTGGACCGACGTTTGTATCGTTCTTTCTTCTCTTCTTTCTTTTCTGCTTTTCCTCCACGGTAGAACCACAGCATCTTTTCTACTGCTTCTTCCAGATTGTTTGGGTATTCCGGGTAATATAGGGTTAATAACTTTTCAAGTTTCACAATATCCGGTGCTTCGCTTTCCATGATCTCGTCAAACTTCATTCCTATCCTGAAATCCCAGTTAATCTGGTACTTTCCGTCATCGATTACAACCTCTTTTGGAAGTCCGTCTGTTATGATGTTTGGTTTCACTTTTCTCCCGCTTTCATTTTTGCGATTTCTTTGTTCATGTATGGAACAACCTGATTCTTGTACATTGTGGTTAATTCAAAGTATGCCTGAAGGCAGGTAAGGAGATCTGTCTCCTCGCCTAATACCTTCTTGGCACTGCCTTTTCCGAAGATATTGTCAATCATCTCAATTACTGCTTCGCACTGATTAACAATTACCTCTTCGTCTGTTTTTCCTTCTGTATCATTCGCTTTCTCTGTAACCTTATCGATTTCCGTCTGATACTTCTTCACTACTTTCGGATTCAGGAGATCCGCACTCAATTTCTGGTTCAGTATTGTTACTGCTATTTTCTTCAACGTCCTGTTCCTCCTCTATCGGTTCGCCGTTTTCCTCAGCTTGCGTTCAAGCAGCCACATATGTATATTCTGCAGGTGTTGCTCCCATTTTCTTAAATTCGACGTCGATAGAAGAAGATTCTCCTGCGTTTCCTGATCCGTCGCTGTTGACAATAATGGAACACTGTCCTTTTTCTCCTTTTCCTGTCAGGACATTAAAATACAGATAGTTTGTTACTACACTGTTTCCTGTTCCATATTTTGTTTTGTGGGATAAGCAATAATCCTGTGCTTCATCGCCGACGTATCTGTCACCGGTTACAGAGAAAGCTCTCTGCGTACCTGTCTTCATGGTGTTCTGACCGGCACGGATATAGGTCTTGTCCTGCGTGATTGGATTTAACTGCGCGTCCAAACCAGCAATTCCCATTTCTACTACTACGTAATCGCCTTCTTTTGTTGCAGTCGAACCATTCGGCGCAGTGTCGATTGCAAATACGTAATCATCATTGGTTACCCAGCCTTCATAGCTTTCACTTGGTGTATAGTCTTTCATTAATTCACTTAATTTCATCTTCGTCTCTCCTTCTCAAAATATAAAACCCTGCATGGTATCTGGTATTGAGCTACTTTATTCTCCCAGTCTACCGTTGCAAGGTTTGGCATGTTCTGTAAGTTTTCAATTTTCTTTACCTGACATCCTTCGAAATCCGGATAGTTTTTTATGGCGTTCTGCTCCTCAATCCATTCCATGAACTTCTGACCGAGGTTCATGGCCTGCATGTTGATATCATCCGTTTCTTCCGAGTAATACCATGTCAGAAGTATGGTAAAGCCATATTCTTTATCTGCAGCACGGACATACTTTTTTACAATCTTTCCGGCATAATTTGTCAGGAAGGATACCGATGTAGCTTTTCCATCAGCAAAATTAAATGTCAGTATGGAATCACACAGTTCTTTTATTTTGTCCTGTACATACGAAACCATAACCTCATGTTTTGTCATAACTTATGTCCTTTCACATATGCCTGTATTGCTCTAGTATAGTCATCTATTCTCGTAGCTTTCATTTTCTTTTCCCATTCAGCAGTGGCAAGGGGGTGTCTGGCGGTGCTGTATTTCAAATGTCTGCCGGTTACTACCTTGCTTTCACCATGTCTGGCATACGGACTTCCGGTTATTCTAGATACCATCACCAGTCCTTCGTGTTGGAAGTTGGCGTACGGGCTTGCATAATGCACAATCCCGACATTCCCTTCTACGTAAGTCCTGGCATTGGCCGCCAGTACCAGATTCTTTGCCGGCACAAACGGTTCCATCAGGCGCTTGGCTTCGGTCGCCATGAAGAGGAGCGTCTTCTTTCCTCCAGTTGCTTCTTGTACAATGCTCGGGATTGGTTTATTCCAGTGGAATTCTACGTTCGACATTTAACCACCTACTCTGTAATGTTTTCCTCTCAGGTGCGATGTATTATCTGAGAAAGCGGTAATCTGAAATGCCTCCGGTTTCTGTCTTGCCAGTAGCTCTGAGGCTGTATTTGGCATTTTCCCAGTTATTTCTTCCATGCATGCATCTTTTACCACTATATCTCCCGGATTCAGGGTGAAGCTGTTACCAGCAC
>OICS01000634.1_pt1 | contig 11792 bp, 10 predicted proteins | sample 1581341 | NCBI WGS metagenome assembly OICS01 (sample SAMEA3882550, study PRJEB24775) | human gut metagenome | biome: human-associated habitat; feature: intestine environment; material: feces | place: Netherlands | collected 2009/2010
GCGAAGTGCATGAGAACCTGCTGCAGGACCTGCTCACCGAACGGTTCGGCTGGTCATGGACCCTCAAACAGGACACCAACACCAAAGCCATGGTCAACGAGATCGAAGGCGTTCCACAGGAACTCATCAACGCGTTCAGCAGCAGGGACGCGGAAATCGATCTCCTACTCAAAAAGAAAATCAAGGAGTACGAGACCTCCACGGGCAAGCAGGCCGGTTGGAAGACTAAAGCGGAACTGCATAAGGAAGCATGGCTCGCCACCCGCAAGGCGAAGCCAGAGATCCAACCATCCCTGAAAGCGAAACGCGACCACTGGTTCCGGAAACTCGGCGAAGTCGCTCCCGGCATCCAGATCGACCAGATGCTCAAAGACGTCAACTCACACAAGACCGGCCTCATGCATGTGGACGCAGAAGGCGAGGACGACATCGCACGACTCCTGCTCGGCCAGCTCGCCGACCTCACCCGGCTCGCCGGAGGCGGCGACGAATATCTGGACCGTCAGGCACGCGCCGCCATCCGGAAAACAGTCAACGCGCACACCGTATGGAAACGCACCAACGTGCGCGCCGAAGCCGAACGTCTCCTGCGTGAGGTGCGCATCGACCCCGCACAGCGCATCATCGTCGCGAACAAGATCGCCGACAAGGCGCTCGGCCAATGCGTCAAACTCACACCCGACCGGTACAAACTCCCGGACGGCGCGTTAGACGATCTGAGCATCGCCACACGCCAAGGGCAAAACGTGTTCGAGGACGCCGACCTCGAACAGTACACGACGACCGACGTGCTCGAAGCCGAACAATACATGATCGCCAGCCTCGACAAAACCACCGGAATCGGATACAAGCCAGGGCAAGGTAACCAGTGGCTCGACCGGTGGAACGAGCGGATGAAAGCACAAGGCGGCTATCCGCTCGCACCCGACCAGCAGCGTGCGGCCGCATACGCGTTGGAGAACCCCCGCCTGGTCAGCAGCATCATCGGACCGGCAGGCACAGGCAAGACCACCACCATGAAAGCGGTCGCGCAAGCATGGCAGGCCAAATACGGTGCCGACAGCGTCATCGGCCTGGCGACCAGCGCCAGGGCGGTGGGCGAGCTCAAAGACAGCATCGGATGCGAAAGCATGACCATCGCGAAGCTTTTGACCCTCAACAATCCCGAACGGATCAAAGCCGAAATCCAACAGGAAGGCAGACTCCAACAACAGTTGAGGAACGCGTCCAACCCGTTGGAACGATTGTTCATCCGCACCAGGATAGCGACCCGTCACATCACGGACTCGTCTACGATCCGGCCGAACCAGCTGATCATCGTGGACGAGGCGGGCATGACCGACACCAGACTCCTGCAATGGATCACCAAACTCGCCGAATTCCATGGAGCCAAGGTCATCCTCACCGGCGACCCCAAACAGCTCGACTCCGTCTCCGGAGCCGGAGGCATGCTCGGCTACGCCGACCGGCACGGGAAATGCGAACGATTGACCAGCCTCTGGCGGTTCACCGGCAAAGCCGAGAAATGGGCGGACGATCCGGACGGTCCCGCTTCCCGACGACGTTGGGAAGGCGAGGCCGACGCGACGCTCCGGCTGCGTGAGGGCGGCGACCGGTTGGACGAGTCGAGCGTTGACGAATGCCGCCGACTCATCGACGAATACATGGAGCACGACCGTATCCACTGGGGCGAGGACGTCGACCTGGAGGAAGAGGCGTACCAGATGTGCATCAAATGGCAGGCACTCGGCAAATCCACGCTTCTGCTCGCCGGCACGAACGCGCAGGTACGCGACATCAACCAACGGTTCATCCTCGAACGACGCGCGCAGGGAAGAAGCGAAAGCGATCCTGCCAAGCTCTGCCGTCTGCGCGACGGACTCGACGTCGGAACCGGAGACCAGATCGTCTGCCGAACCAATTCGCGAAGCGTACGCGACCAGATCGGCCGGCCCATCGAAAACGGCATGACGTTCAAAATCATCTCCACCGGCAAAGCGGGCGCGAGATGCGTGAACCTCGCGGACGGCGTCGAATGCAGAATCCCGAACGACTGGCTCAAGGAAGCATGCGAAGCCGGATACGCTGCCACCGTCCACCGCAGCCAGGGCATGACCGTGGACCGGTGCGCCGCGGTGTTCCCATCCGACGAGAACATGGCATGCAACCTGCAATACGTCGCGGGCTCGCGTGGCAAGGAGGAAAACCATTTCCTGTTCGGATGCAAAAGCGAAGAGGACCGTCATATCGACCACATGCTCACCGGTGTGGAAGAGGACCCGAGGAAAATCGCCATGAGCCGCATGCTCGACTCGCTATTGACCCACACGGAGACCATGACCGCGACCGAAACCATGGAACAGGAATACAAGGACCGGTACGATCTGAAACGACTGTTGCGCGAACACGATTACGCGGCCGGACTCATCGTCGGCCCCCACCTGCTCGCCATGCTCGGCAAATCACATGACAAGAGGACCGTGGACAAGATCAAACGCAGTCCAAGCTTCGAATGGCTTCGCGGAGTCTGGTCCCGCGCCTACATGACCGACGCGAAACGGGCGACCGCGATCATCAGCCAAAGCCTTGAAAAGAAACCACGAAAACTCACCGTGGAAAAAGCGGAACAGGCCGCCATTCGCGCGGCACGCGGTATGATGCCCGAAGCCGGCACGGAAACGGGCGACGCGTTCACGCTCGACATGGATGCCAAAACCGACATGGTCGAAATGGTCCGACGCATGATGGATGAGACCGGTATCCCATACCGCGAGGAGCCGGCCCTGGATTCCGGCCGCGGCCGGTTCACCATGGACGAACGGTACACGCCGGCCGTCCAAGCCATGCTCGACGCGCACATGCAATCCCGCGACGACATCGACCAATCCATGTTCCCCGAATGGGAGTTCCTGCGCAAAACCGCCCGCGGAATCATCAATGATGATCCCGATCTGAAAAAGAAGAACCGTCCCGTGGAACCCGACTGGGCGGCCACCATCGCGGGACGGTTGAACGCGGGACTCTTGGACCGGGTCAACGGCAGCGTGCATGACAACTGGATTGGTGGCATCCTGCCGCCAATCCGCTCCCGCAAGCATGACGCGGTCCTTGACGTGGTACGTCAGAACGAACGGATCATCGAAACCAAGATCGACAGTCTAGAACAGGAGGCCCACCATTCCGGACAGGCATGGGTCGGCCGAGTACTCGCCGCCGCCGGAGACTCCGACAAGCATCTCCTACGCGACGTGGCCGTCTACCGGGTCATGTGGGGCGTGGAGGACGCCGACAGTCCACTGGGGGAGAGACCTCCGGCGGAAAGCGGCAGACAGGAACAGCATTGGGCCAACCTCAACGGACGCATCAACCACACCTTCACCACGGTCAAGGCCACGAAAACGCAACGCATGCAGGCATACCAGCCGATACAGGACAAGCCGCACGTGGAACAGACGACACTGGAAACCGGTCACGAAAGGATGACGACATGGCAGACACCATTCCAGGATTCCTCAAAACCCTCACAGAATGGGTTGTCTCAGTAAGCCAATGGTTCGATGGTTGGGACATCATGCTACTGGTGCCGGCGCTCATCATCCTCACGGTGATCGCCGGCGTGACCGGCCGCGCGGCCGTCGGTCCGAGACTCTGGATGCAACTCGTCTGGGGAACGGTGACCGTCATCTTCGGTCTGATCGAAGTCGCCATCATCTGGACCATCATCGCCCGTTACCTGCCGGTCGCAGACATGGGCACGCTCATCCAGAACATGCTACAACGCAAGCCGCTGCTCGTTACCGAGTAAGCGGAGGAACGGTCCCGCTCGACAAGACTGTGGGCTTGGAGAAACTCGGAGTGAAGGTTCCAACGCTCACGCTAACCATGGAATGACCTTTTATGTGTTGCAGCAATATGTGCTGCAACACATAAAAACAGTCCTGATTGAAGAATCAAACCAATCCACATGAATCAGGAAGAACTGTTCACAGTTCCTCCAATCCAATAGGCGAATAGATTCATTAGACTTTCCCATCGAGTCCAAATCTGCCGGTCTGGATGATTTCATTTTTCATGACCTCATACTGTTCCGCGAAACATAATAATGCATTGATATTTTGCGGCCTGCGGAGTTCTTTTTGGCTCATTTTCTTCGTCTTTGCTAAGAAGTGTGCCACTGTATCCCGCATCGCATTCTGGACGGTCGAGATGCGTCGCCATCATCCAGACCATGGGACTGCCGTGCGGAATCCTTTTTCATTCTCCAGTTCCTGCAAAAAGGCTTTCTCGACATAAACGATGATATCGGCTAACAGGGGAGTGCCGATTGAGGCACTGCTAACCTCTCCCGTTCTTCATGGTAAGCAAGAAGTCTTTTGGGAGAGCCGAAACCGGCGGGGTGGTCTCATTTCCATCCCTCGACCAAGCGTTGGGCCGGTGGAATATCGTTCATGGTCGAATTCCCTAGAATATAAACAATCTAAACATATATAAAACATTAAGACGGATGGAAGCGGAACACGGCAACATGCTTGAGTCTTTCCGACTTTTATTGTACCATTTTCTGTACATGTAATTGTCGTTGAAGGAGGATGGCATGGTCACGGCGGTCGCGTATACCAATTTCCGCAAGGATCTGAAGTCATATCTACGTCGCGTGAACGATGACGCGGATATGCTTCTGATTACCAACAAGGATCCGAGGGACAACGTGGTGGTGATGAGCGCCGACGATTACGATTCGCTTATGGAGACATTGCGCGTTTACCAGAATCCCGGATTGTTCGATAAAGTCCGCCGTGGCATGGCACAGGTACGCTCAGGTTCCACCGATTTACATGATCTGGTCGGAGAGTGATAATGCTGCGTTGGACTGATGACGCGTGGAACGATTACCTGTATTGGCAGGTTCAGGATAAGAAAACCCTCAAGCGGGTCAACGCGCTGATACGTGATGCGATGCGTTCTCCATTCGCGGGTCTCGGCAAGCCAGAGCCGCTCAAATGGGAACTGCAGGGTGCGTGGAGCCGCCGCATCGATTCCGCAAACCGCCTGGTATACATGATTGAGGACGGCGACTTGTGCATTCTGTCCGTCCGTGACCACTATTGAGAACGCGGTGGCTCTGGTCTCGGCAAGCTTGGCATAAGACTCCGCTCGATAAGACTGTGGGGTTGGAGGAACTTGGCATGGAGGTTCCGACGCTCGTGTTGACCATGGACTGATCTTTTTATGTGTTGTGGCAGTGTAATCCACAACACATAAAAAGATCAGTCCACCATATGTTGTCCGCTTTTGCTTGACTTCCTAGTTTAATTGAGTTCGTGAGTTGCTATGCCGGCAGATGTCTCATTATCCACTGATGGATCGGGCTCTGGTAAAGGATCGCTCTGCGTACTTTGGACGGCAAAATAAGAATCTCGCAGGTTTTCCAATTCTATAGGCGAATTGAATAGAGCCTTTTCCATAAAACGACGAAGAGGAGCTGGATCCTTGAAGTCGGGGTCGAAAGTATTGTCAAGTACAAGAGCGTCTCGGAAATATTGGGCGTTGGACGCGAAAGGCTCATTGCCGATTATGAATCCAAGCTGTCTGAGGTACAGTATCGCGAATACAGCAGTCGTTCGAGTGTTTCCTTCACGGAATGGATGAATTTGCCATACTCCAGAAATGAATCCAAATGCAGAGGAAGCGATTTCATGCCTGCCGATTTGGGGATACTTGGCCTGTCGTCCTTTTTCTTGACCGAAATCATAATCCAGCATCTCTCCAATCAGATGGAAGGGAGCGTAAGAAACTGAATCTCCTTGAAGAACTGGCTCCTTTTTGGTCAGATTGACCTGCCTCCACTGTCCAACCCAATCATTTTTGAATACACCGTCAAAAAGATGACGATGAATCTGCCTGAGCATCGGGGGAGCGAAGACGAATGATTCAGTCTGGAGGAGGGAACTGATTCTGGTGGATACGATGTCAGCTTCAAAATGCTCCGCCTCTTCACTATCCGCGGAATGGTATTCACGTAGACGATGCTCGACTTCGGCATAGGAGGCTTTTCCCGAAATCTGCTCCTTGGACTGTTCTATAGCGTAGTCTGACGGGGTCAGTCCGTCCGCAGCCTGCAGACCAAAGCCAATATCCCAAGCGTTGGAGCGAGTCGCCGGGGTTCCCTCATCGGTTGATACATAATATACGTCTTCAGGCAGCAAACCAGAGTCCTTTCATGCCAGGCAGGTGAAATCGTCTGTCGAACAATTCGAGTATATCCCCAGTATCTAGTGATTATTTGACCCTTCTTTGGTCCGATCATCCTGTTCAATGGCGTGGTAGATATCCACCGCCGTCATGCCCTTGAGCTGCCCGTGAGGAAATTCTCCCGCGAAACTGAACAAGGACGTGAACGGGACGTTAAGGGCGTCGCAAATCAGAATTGCCTCATCGATAGTCATCTTTCGCTCATGGGAGACAAGCCTGCGCAAACTGTTGTATGGCATGCCACAATCGGGATGCTTGCTGTGGATCAAAGTCAGAAGTCCGTTTACGCTGAGGTGTCTGTCCTTCAGGATCTTCCTCACGTTGCCCATGGCGATGCAGGTGATTGAAAGAGAGGGCGGGGAAGTGTACATGTGATGTCCTACTTCTTTTTCCTGTTCAGATCGTCGAACGATAATCCGATGCCATACTGCCGGTCCGGTACTAGGCGCGCGTCGAACGTTTTGCCCGCCTTCGACTTCAGGCCGGACACTTTCGGACGTTTGCCCTCCAATGTGCGGCGGACCATGCTATCGGTCAGCTTCTTGCCGAACTTCTCAGAGAAGATCTTGTAGCCGCAACCCTCGCCGAGCTTCCAGGCACCGGCATCATCCTTCACGCTCTTGTTCGACGAACACTGCCAGACGCTCCCGGTCTTGACGACGGGCTTGCCGCAACGCGGGCAGGGTCCGAACGACTCACGTTCGCCGGCCTGCCGGACCAATTGCTGCAGATTGTCCCGCCGGGTCATTTCCATGACCCGCCCGGGCATTGCCGCGCATGCCGTGCGGATCTCGTTCAGAAAGACCGTCTCGTCGCCCTTGCCTTGTTCGATGTCGGCAAGGCTCTGCTCCCATTGCGCGGTGAGTTTCACATCCTTCAACTCGTCGATGGCGACACCGACGAGCATCCGCCCGGCGGGAGTACTGCGTAGCTGCTTGCCCTTACGTTGCAGGTAGCCGCTTTTGACCAGGCTCTCGAGAATGCCGGCGCGGGTCGCGGGCGTGCCGATGCCTCCCGAATGGCTCGTGTCGTCATCCAAGGCGGCTTTCAGGTCACTGTCCGCGACGAAACGGCTCGCATGCTCCATGGCGGACAGCAGCGTGGCCTCCGTGAACGGTTTCGGCGGCGCTGACACGCCCTCCGTAAGAGACGGGGCGCCGGACTGGGGGAGAGGACCCTTCCCCAGGGAGTCGGGTATCCGATTCACAGGCTTCTTCTCCGCATCGTCCGTTCGCGACGTGCCCTCGATGGCGGTCCAACCCGCCTCGACGGTAACGTCGCTCGAAGCGGACAGCGGAACCCGTTCCATGGAACCGTCGGCATGACGCTCGTCCAACACGGCTTCGACCTTCACCGTGTCGTGGACACGGTCCGTGGCGCAGGCGGCCCACATGCGCGTCAGGATCACGGTCATGACCTTGCGTTCCATGTCCGTCAGGTCATGCTGGAACACGTCGTATGTGAGACGCCGCGTCGGAAGGATTGCGGTATGACCTTGGACCTTGTCGTCCGCGACGCACCTTATCGGATCGAACCCTCCGGCGGAATACAGGTCGTGGATCGCCTCGACAGGTTTCTGGTCCAGGAAGCCCAACGCGTATTTCGGCTGCAGGAGTTCCTTCAACCCGTCCACGTCATCATGGGTTATGTATTTCGAATCGGTACGCGGATAGGTCGCGACCTTCATCTCGTACAAATGCTGCAGACAGTCCAACGTCTGTTCGGCGGTCAGCCCGTGCCGTTCGCTCATGGCCTTCTGCAAGCCGGTCAGGTCGAACAGGGTCGGCGGCTTCGCATGCTCGCGGCACCGTCTCACCTCCAGGATCTCCACGGGAAGCCCCATCGAGTCGGCCAGTATGCGGCGCGCCATCACCTGGTCCTCGATCTTCCCGCTTTCGAGCGTCCAACTATCCATCGGCACGATAAGACGCCAGAACGGTGTCGGCTTGTGTGATTCGATGGCGAGATCACGTTGGACGACCATGGTCAACGTTGGAGTGCGCACGCGTCCGAGCGACAGGCTGCGATGCCATGCGAGCGTGTGCGCACGTGACGCGTTCATACCGACCAGCCAGTCGGCCTTCGCCCTCGCGTCGGCCGCTACCGCCAGACCATCGTAATCGGATGCGGGACGCATACGGTTCCACGCGTCACGGATGGCCTGCTCATCCAATGACGCGACCCACAGGCGCAGGGACGGTTTGGAAACCTTCGCGGCCATGAGGATACGACGGAATATCGCCTCGCCCTCACGGTCCGGATCGCACGCGTTGACCAGTTCGGTCACCTTGTCGGATCGGAGCAGTTCGACGAGGGAACGGTAGCGTTGTGCCGCGCCCTTCGCGCCGCTCAGACGCCAACGCCATGACTTCGGGTCGATGGGAAGGGAGTCCATCGTCCACTTATGCGCGGACCAGGGCATGTCCGAATACTCCTCCGGGTCAGACAATTCGACCAGATGGCCCTGCGCCCACGAGATGAGCGCCCCTCTGGCCGACACGTATCCGTCACCCTGCCGCACACCGCCCAACGCCTGCGCGATGGCGAAGGCCACGGAACGTTTCTCGGCGATCACAAGACGCAATTCAATTCCTTCCCGATATCGAATGGTGCGTCTCTTCCACACGCATCCCAACCGATATCGGTTTTTCATCCTCGAAAAAAAATATCGGCGGCGAAAAAACCGGGGGGCATGTGGACAGGAGAAAGACGGGAAAGCCCCGTCGGAAAGGAAACCATCATGGTCAACGTAACCCAACGGTCGGAACTGTCCTTCATGAACCATGACGCTCTCTCGCACGCCATCGAAAACATCCTCGACCGGCATGAGGAGATCCAGGACTGGACCATCCTCTACACGCCACAGGAACTCGACGTGAGATATCCAGGCATCGACTTCTCCACCGCGTCCACACTCGCGAAGATCGCCACGGATCCCGAACTGTCCAAGGAATTCGACCAATCACTTACAGCCGATGCTATCGAACGCATGAGAGCCGTTCCGCTCCCGGAACATCCGGAACATCAGTCGAACGTCAACCTGCCGATGCCGGATTCCGGCATCGGCCCGGCCGCCAGTGCGAATCCCATGGGTTCCGGACTTGGAATGTGACGGAAAGGAGACAGGCATGGAAAAACCGACTTTGGAACAGATGGAAGCATGGCGCGACCAGGCGACCGAACGGCTATCGGTTCTCGCCCGAAACAACGCCATCGAAGAGCCGATCGAAATCGGCGAGGAATGCTACCAGCTCGGAGATGACTGCTGCAAGCCCGACGGATACGGGCAATTCCGTTGGGTGACCGAAGACCAGTTCGACTCGGTGCTCCCGCCGGGAATCGAACACGACCGGTACGTCGCCATGACGAACACCTTCGACTTCGATGACGAGGCCAAGGAATGGGCCGATAACTGGAACGATCCGGAATATTGGGATGATGCCGCAGACGAGGCATTGGGGGACGGTCAGGCCGACGGAGCCTACTGGACCACACGCGACGAGGATCCGGTCGACGCCAACAGCGCCCGCGCCCTCGCCGCGTCGCAGATCGCCCTCGAACTGGACGGCGAGCATCTCATCGAACGCACGCCGGAGAACATCGGACTATTGCATGACATCGTCGACACCGTCCACGACACGGATCCGGAAAGCAGCCTCGGATACTACCGCGCCTGGCCATCCATGACGGCACGCGAAACCATCGGAGAGCATCTGACCGACGGGGAGATCACGGAGAAAGCCACGTACGGCGGATGGAATCCCGACAGGGACCCATATCTGAGGGTCAACAAGGACGGCGACTGGGTCGGCATGGACCAGACCACCGCGGACCGGCTCGTATGGGACAACCGGAAGACGATTCTGAAAAACGTCGGAGCCTACGCCGATGACATGCCGGACGACCTCACCAATCGCGTCTGCGCCATGGACGAACGCGCGGCCGTTCCAACCCCGGTCCCCGACCCGTGGATCGGCGTCGACATGGACGCCCTGTTCGGATCCGACGGCCCAACCCTTCCCGATCCCGACCCCGGCATCGACCCGAACGCTATCAACTGGCCTATGGGTCCCGGAATCGGAATGTGAGCTCCAATCATGCCATCCATCGATATGGAACGGTTCCGCGAGGACATCAACCGGTACCGGTTCGAAACCGACACGACATGGACCGCGCTGGCCGAAAAAGCCGGCGTGAGCCCGGCAATGTTCACCCGCCTCAAAAAAGGGTCGGTCGTCACCCTCGAAGCATTCGCGCAGCTTTGCGCATCATGCCGACTCAACCCCATCGACTACATGCCGGAACTCCAAACGGCACAGGAACACGAAACAGCAAAGGAGCATCCAATGGAAGAAACGAAAAGACTCAGCATCGACGGCAAGGAATTCACCATAAGGGACGTGGACATACGGTCCGGCTCGGCCTGGGCGAACGGTCCACGTATCAGCGACGCGGAACTGCCCGACGGGCAGGTCCTCGGCAGCATCATGCCATGGCACGGCGAATGGCTCTGGCGTCTCGCCGGAGAGGACTGGCAACGGACGAAACCGGCCGAAGGACCCATGGCCGCATACACCGGCCAGGAACCGAACCGTCTATCGGCCATCGACAACCTGCTGCAAGCCATCGAGGACCGGTATTCCGACACAAACACCGACCCATGGGCGTCCATGACGGACGCCGCCTCCACCACTCCGGACACCGTAGACCAAACCACGCCGGAACCAGTCGGAGACCCCTGGTCTCTAATCCCCTCGGATGATGCCGGGCTTCCCATGCCGAACCCTGGCATCGACCCGGGCGCCGACATCACGGCGAATACCGGAATCGGCATATGAGAGGACATCTCATGAACGACGACGAGACCTTGGAAAACAAGACAACGAATCACGAGACGGAAGCCGTGAAACGAAAGAAGGCGGAAAAGCCGCGACCGGTCTTGGATGACCAGTGGAGGCCGCCAATGTTCCTGAACCCATGGGCGCGCGCGTTCGACGGCGACAGTCTGCCGGACGAACCGTTCATGGGAAGCAACAAAAGACCGAAACAACTCTCCGACATGCTCCCAGACCCCAACCCGGCGTGGTCCGCGGAAGAGGACGGCCGGCCGCAGTGCGCGCCGGAAATCATGCGATGAACACGAAAGGAAACGCACATGACGAACAATGACGAGGACACTAGCCGGCAGGCGGAATCCCTCTGGCGGTCGGACGATTGGGCTGACCTGCGGTGGGCGTGCGAACACTCCACCCCGCAGCAGATCGCAAGGCACCTGCTCGACCCGCAGTGGCGGAACCGCGACTACAACGCGTTGGACGAGCTCGTGGAGATGACCCATGACGCGGACCTTTCCAGCCTCTCCGAGGATGATCTGGAAACCCTCGCGGCAAGCGGCCTGCCGGAACTGCGCCAATCCGTCATCCGCTACAAGGACACTCCGGCGCGACTGCTCGAAGACATGGCCCGCACCGAAAGCAACACAAGACTATTGCAGATGCTCGTCGAATCAGGCAAACTCGGCCAGAACACCATCGACCTGT
>OICS01000640.1_pt1 | contig 11717 bp, 7 predicted proteins | sample 1581341 | NCBI WGS metagenome assembly OICS01 (sample SAMEA3882550, study PRJEB24775) | human gut metagenome | biome: human-associated habitat; feature: intestine environment; material: feces | place: Netherlands | collected 2009/2010
CCTGCCGATTCTGCGGACTTACAGCCGAAACGCGCACCATTGTGCCGGTGGACGGATTGCACTTTCACTTCCCCTGCAACTACGGTTTTCCGCTCATTTTCAGAATAGTTTTCCGCCGAAGTCATCATCATTTTCCGATGCAAAGATAGTATGCAGACGGGAACGACTTTGGAAGTCTTGACCAATGGCGCAGCCGTACAATCTTCCTTTATCGAGCCTTCCGGTTTTGCCTACGGACAAAAATAAAGAGTATTGATGCGTCCGGCCTTGGTGCATCCCCTTAACTGCACCTACTTTTTGAGGCAGCGTAAAATTGATTTAATAACTTCTAAAAACAATTCATTATGAAAAAGCAGGAATATATTATTATCGTGTAAGTGAAGTACGTGATAATTTAGAGGTCACTTATGATACAACTCAATATATTGTAAAAGTTGATGTAAAAGCAAATGATAGTAATCAGTTTGATATTTCAGTTGATATTGTAAATGGTCAAAATGAATATATTGATCAAGATAAACTCGACTTTACTAATAGACTTTTTGAATATAAAGTAGCTTTATTATCGATGGGTGGTATTAAAACTGTCAGTGCCGGACAATCCGTTATAATGGATGATGGTTTGTTTAGATTTGGTTTATACGAAGGAAATGATAATGAACAAAGTAATATGATTGATACTGCTAAAAATGATACAGTAGGAGCTTATAGCTTTGATGATGTAGAAATTGATCAACCGGGTACTTACCATTATACGATTGAAGAAATGAATGCTGGTAAGGAAGTTGCTGGTGTTGCTTATACAAATCATCAATATCATGTAGAAGCTGTTGTAAATAAAGACGGTAAAGGTGGCTTGAATGTTGATTCGGTTAAAGTAACGGATGAAAATAATCAAGTTGTTAAAGATCAATCGGTAGTTGTAGAGACTTCACAAGATTTATCACTTACAAACCAAGCTGTTAAATCATTAAAAGTAAATAAGGTATGGAATGATCAAGGACATAGCGACACCATCCAACCTGTAACAGTGCATTTAGTTAAAAATGGTAAAGTTGTAGAAGGACAATATATTGTATTATCAAATGATAATCAATGGAGTGGTTCGTTTGATAATTTACCAATAAAAGATAGTCAAGGAAATTTAAACGTTTATACTGTTAAAGAAGATAAAGTAGATTATTATAAGACACAATATATTCAAAATGAAGATGGTAGTATTATGATTACAAATACTTATATCAATCCAACGGCAGTAGATGTTCAATTGATTGCTAAAAAGAATTTAGTTGGTGGAAAAGCATTATCTGCAGGTATGTATCAATTTGATTTATTAGATAGTAATAATGAAGTTATTGAAACACAAACAAATGATGATCAGGGTAATATTTACTTTAATACATTGAATTTTAATCAAGAAGGACATTATGTTTATTATATTCAAGAACATATAAATGATAATGATCCATTTGTTGAATATGATCAATCTATTTATCAAGTCAATATTGATGTTTCAAGAAACGGTAATAATTTACAAGCTGAAGTAGAATATCTATTAGATGATAAACAAGTGGATGATGTTACATTTAATAATATTTATCATCCGTTATCATTAACTGTTCAAAAACGTTCTAAAGATTTATCGAAAGATCCTTTGGAAGGTGCTGTTTATGGATTATATAAAGTAAATGAAAAAGGAACAGATATTCTTATTGAAAAACAAACTTCTAATAGTGAAGGATATATGACATTTATGAAAGCTGTTCCTGGATATCAATATTATTTTAAAGAAATCTCTGCACCTAATGGACATACAGTTGATGAATATAAGACAAGAACATTTACAATTAAATGGATACGTCATAAAAATGGTAAAATTTCTTATCAATTAATTTATGATAATCAAAAAGAAGATTTAGAAGAAGAAAAACAAGAGGATAGTTTAAACTTATATGCACAACAATCAATAGCACTATTAGAAAATGAAGATACAAGTGTCAACTTAGAAGCTATTGGAGTAGCAGATGAAGTAACTAAATTAAACGTAACGAAAGTAGATAATCAAGGTAATTATTTAACAGGAGCACATTTACAAATTCTTGAAAAAGAAACAGGAAAAGTTATTTGTGATTGGATTTCCACAACAGATACATTTAGCACTTTAAGAGAATTAAATGTAAATACTGTTTATATCTTAAGAGAAGTTGAAGCTCCAACAGGTTATGTAAAAGCAAGTGATACAGAATTTAAATTAGATGATTATGGTATTGTAACGAAGATTTCTGGAAATGCTCAACTTGTAGATGATCAAACATTTAATTTATATAATTCTAAACAAATTAAAGAAAAAGTTGTTTATAAAACAAATGTGACAACTGTAAAAACAGGAGATAATACAAATATTGTTATTTATGTAATCTTATTGTTTGTTTCTTTGTTATGTATCTTTGGTTTCTTGAAGAAAAAACAAATAAAAGAATAATTTGTGATTTAAAATAATAGATATCTTTTAAATCATCAAATGTGTGGGATGAAATTCATTCCACTTTTCTTTTATATCAAATTGACAAGCGAAGAATGAATATAAGTAAATGATACTCATAGTCTCAATAATAAAAAGGAACGAAAAAAGTTTGAAAAAGTAAAGATTTGTAACTATGGCGGACACCCCTTATATATTTATGAACATATATTTTCTATAATAAATGTGTCAATAGATAGAATGGAGAAAGGAATATTAGTGCAGTTTAGATTTAAAAAATGTCGTTTGGTTTTGTAGGATTGTCAAAAATTGAATAAGGATATAAACTAATAAAGTTAAATAAAAAATATGTGAAAAACGGAGAAAATTTGTTATAAAAAATGGCTTTTGGAAAATTGAAAAAGCGTTGATTTTATGATAGAATTCTAGTGAAGGATAATAGCAAAATTAGTGAAAGCTAATGACGCAAAGTTACGGGTCTAAGTACAAAAGTATATGATTGCCGGGCCGCCCAATTCAAAAAAGAATAGGCGGCTTTTTACCGTCTTATAGGAATATTTAATAAAATGGTGAATATATATATTAAAATGGGAGGTAAAAATTATGCTGAAACGTATGAGAAGAATTGGTTTATTTGTTCTAGCAATAGCGGTAGTTATTAGTAGTGCGATTATTGCCTCTGCTAATGAAAGAAGTGGTACAAACGGAAGTGCAACAACCCAATCAACCGCTTCTAGTTATGTAATAGAAAATAAAAGTAGCGAAAAAAAAGATATTACAGTTACAATTCAACATTATAATGGAAGCAAAAAAATCTATTCAGATGATGTGAAAACTCTATCTTATGGATCAAAAATCAACGATTACGCTAAAGCAATAAATTGGGATGTAAGTAGTGTAACTGTTGATGGAAATGCCGTATCAAATAAAAATTATATTGAATTGACAGGAACTGGAAGTGCAACGGTTGTAGTGAATTACACTGCCAAAGAAACAGATGTATTAGGAGATACTTCTTTCTATGATTACACAGTAAGAGCTGGTGAATCAAATGGAAAATATTATTCTTTTAATATGTTAGGAGATAATACTAATCAAAAATTGACATCTGGGACATCTAGAAATTCATGGAAAGGTGTTTATTGGAATGGATGGCAAAATATTGAATATCAAAGTAGAAGTGATTTAGGTACAGGAAACAATTATGAAACATATTCTTATGAATTGATGAAAGATGACTATGATGTTAATGCTTATACAGGAAGCAGCAAAGTAATTAAAGGATTGTTGAATGGTGTAGATAGTGATGGAAATGTAAAATTTAATTATACTGAACCAGGATTCTTTGTTAAGAGTAATGAAACAGTAACAATCAATGGAAAAGAAACTTATCTTAGACGTTATATAGATAGTATGAATTTGAAATTTCATAAAACAGGTGATACTTATAAATTAACTTCAGTTATTGATACAGCACAAAATAATAAAGAAGTGACAACAAGTGGTTCAAATTTCTTCCCACTTAATGATTATTCTACAGAAGGAACACCAAATTACTTTTTTGGAATGAGATATGATGTTGAATTCACAATAGGTGATTATGTCGGTGATTTGACTTATAAATTTACCGGTGATGATGATATGTGGGTGGTTTTAGATAATACCAATGTCATTATTGATTTAGGTGGAATTCATGATGCAGCTACAGATAGTGTTGATTTGTGGAGTAAATTAGGCTTAACTCCTGGAAGTTTAACAGAAGAGCAAAAAAATCAAACGCATAAATTAACAATTCTTTATATGGAACGTGGCGCTGCAGAATCTAATTGTCAAATGGAATTTACTCTTCCAAATGCAAAAGTTGTTGATGTTATAGAAAAGCCAAAAGCTGGTTTGAATCTTCAAAAGGTTGATGAAAACGGAAATGGATTAAGTGATGCAGTATTTAAGTTAGAAAATGATTCAACAAAAGAAGCAAGTAGAGTTAAATCAACTAGTGATGGAAATATTACTTTTAGTGGTTTAAAAGAAGGTACCTATACCTTAACAGAAGTAAGTGCTCCAGATGGTTATTTAGTTTCTGATGATACATGGAAAGTAAGAGTTACAGTTGATAGCAATAATAATGCAGTAGCAAAGCTCTACTTGGTTAAAGATGATCAAGAACAAGAAGTAGCACAAACAAATGGTAAATATAAAATTGAAAATAAAAAGGTTCAAGAAATTATTGAAAACTCTTTACAATATGACAAGACTGCAAAAGTAAAAGATTGGGATGAAAGAACATATGATATTAACATTACTGCTAAATCTTTATCTACAAGTTCAAGCGTAGTTCAAAAAGAAGCAGTAGCTGATATTATGATGGTTTTAGATATTTCAGGTAGTATGCTTTACAATGGGAATAGTAACAATCCTACAGATAAGGGAGGATTTAGAGCTGTTGGAAAATACTGTGATGCAAAAAATAGTTTAGATGTTGATAAGGTATATTATTATGATAATACATTAACAGATGTTTCATATAAGCATACTAATGGTAATTCATATACTTATAAAAACGCTAAATATCCAATGATTTATATAAATGATACATGGAAATATTATAACGGAAGTAGTTGGGTAAATGTACCAGATAAGATTTCAGGTTATTATGGAAATAAAAGGGATAACAACACAACAATTTATACATTGGATAGTGGATTAACTGGATTAAAAGAAGCATCTTCAGCATTTATTTCAGCAACAGCAGAATCCTCAGAAAATAGTAGAATTGGTGTTGCAACATTCAATGCTTATGGAAATAATTTAAGCAATCTAGTAAATGCAAGAGATAATAAAAATAGCTTAAAACAAACAATTGCAAGTATCTATGCAGCTGGTGGTACGTCTCCTCAAAAGGGCTTAAGTATAGCACAAACAAATTTAGCTAATTCTAAACGTACAGATGTTCCTCAATATGTTATTTTATTTACAGATGGGGCACCTTCTGAAGACACGGATAAAAATGATTCCAAAGAAATAGCAAGACAATTAAGAGAATCGGGTATAACGGTATATACAGTTGGATTAAAGTTGAATGATGAAACATCTAATTGGTTATCTGAAAATATTGCATCAACAAATTGTGCTTTTACAGCAGCAAATGTTGATGAATTAAAGGTAATCTTTGCTAAAATTCAACAAACAATATCACAAAATATTGATATTAAAAATGCTAATATTGTTGATGTAATTGATCCACGTTTCCAACTAGTAGGTAATGATGGAAATGTTATAACAGATGATGAACTTAAGCAAGGTGAAATAGAAATTACAGGAACTAATGGCAAAGTTGGTATGGCGTATTATGATGAAGTTAATAATACCCAAGCAATTAGATGGACTGACCAAACGATTCCAAATGTTAATACTGGTGAATGGAATACAACAATAACTGTTAAAGCACGTGACAAATATATAGGTGGTAATAACGTTCCAACTAACGTAAGTCCAGATTCAAAAATAACGACAGGTTTTGGTGAAGCTGTTTTACCTCAACCTAAAGTGAATGTAAAAGTTGATATTGCAACCAGTAATGATGATATTTGGATCAATAGTGGTGAGACAGTTCCAGTTGATGATACTAATATTGGAAATAGTAAAGTCTTTGATATAGAAAATGTTGTTAATAGTAAAGGTAATGTTGTATATAAGTACAATGAATCAACGAAAGAATTTGAAAAAATTACAAAAGGCGATTTAACTATACAATGGTATACTGATGATCAATGTACATCAGAAACTACGAAAGATAAGATTTCTAAAGTTAAACCAGATGGTAGAACGGATTTCTTCTTAAAAGTAGGATATGATGGTGGTAGTGCTACTGATGAAAGTAACACAAATACCAATGGAAATAAGGTTGGTAATAGTGAATCTAATATAGGATATGCTATTAACGATGGTAAAAATGGTAATGACAAAGAATGTGTTACTGATTTTGAAAATTGTAAAAAGAATAAATCTGAATATGGTATTTATAGAATACATGTGAAATATACTTTACCTGAAACAGGTGGAACAGGAATTTATTGGTATATGGCAGGTGGTATGTTGCTTATGATGGTAGCAGCAGTTGCTATATATAGAAAAAGGTATAATGAGTATATGAATAAATAGGAGACTATTTATTCATAGCTCTTATATATAAATAAAAAAGAAAGGGAGATTGAATATGAAATTATTTAAAAAAGTTTCAGCAATGATGGTTTCATTATTGATGGCACTAGCAATGATGGTACCAGTAGCTGCTGCTAATCCAACAATTACAGTAAAAAACATTGCTACAGACGAAAATGTAACATTATCTTATTTAAAAGTTGTTAAACAAGATAAAACTACAAAAACAGGATGGGCTTTTGTTGATGAAACAGTCGCTCAAATTTTTAGAGATGAGTATGGTAAAACTGATGATCAAGCTATTTTAGCTTCATTAGCTAATAGTGCTGCTCATTCTAAAGCGTTAGCTAGATTAGGTAACTTAAGTGGATTTACTGGATTTACAAATAACGGTAAAAGAAAAACAGAAGTAGATGGTGCAGGGTTATATGTTGTTAAAGTTGTAGATAACTCAAATAAATATACTTATAATGTTATGGCTGCTCCAATTAATTTTGAATATGCTAATAATCCAGCAACATTAAAAAATGCTGAATTAAATGTAAAAAGATCAGAAACTAAATTAACTAAAACAGTTAATGATGCAGATGGTGCTGTACACAATGGTCAAACAGTGACTTATACAATTAATGTAAAAGTTCCTTCAATTGATCCAACTGCAACAAATAAGTTATTTAAAGTAACTGATGCATTAACAGGTGCAGAATACAAAAAAGATACAGTTGTTGTTAAATTAGGGGATAATGAAATAAATATTGCTCCTACATTTGATGATGCAACTAATTCATTTGAATTAGATTTATCATCTTTAATTGATGATACAAACAGTAATGCTGGAAAAGATGTTACAATTACTTATGATGTATTGGTAACTTCTGAAAATGATAAAGTAACAAATACGGCTAATGTAAGTCGTACAGATTCAGAAAATTATTCAAGTGATTCTGTAGATTTATATGAAGGTGCAATTACTTTAACAAAAACAAATGATTATGAAAAAGAAAGTGATAAAAAATTATTAGCTGGTGCAGGATTCAATGTATTAGATAAAGATGGAAATGTTCTTAAATTTGTTGATAAAGGTAATAACACTTATGTATTAGCTAAAGATCAAACTGGTGTCGTAACTGAAGTTGTAACTGGTGCAAATGGTCAATTAGTAGTTAAAGGTTTAGATAAAGGTGAATATCAATTTAAAGAAGTTACTGCTCCTGATGGATATTCTATTAATGAAACTAATTCAAGCGCGACTTTAACAATTAGTGGTGATAAAGCAACTGCAGAATTTACTGCTGATACAGATATGAGAGATACAGAAGTAGGTGCATTACCTGAAACTGGTGGTATTGGTACTACAATCTTTACAGTAGGTGGATGTGCAATTATGGTTGTAGCTGCTGCATTATTCTTTATGAATAGAAAGAAACATGAAAAATAAAATAATTATCAGAGGCTTTTAGCCTCTGATTCTTAAAATGATATAAGAATAAGGAGAGTCCAGATGAAAAAGAAGTTAAGCAATATAGTTATAATCTTGATATTCGTTGCTGGTTTGTCCTTATTGGTATATCCATTTGTTGCCAATAAGTGGAATAGTTATAGACATGATTGTTTAATCAGTAACTATGAAAAGATAGTAAGTCAAAAGAGTGATTCAATAGATTATGATGCAGAAATGAAAAAAGCAAAGGCATATAATGATGCTTTAGCACCACATATTTTGCCGGATTCATTTATTAAAGCAGAAAATCAAAAGTCAGAAGATAAGTCATATACTTCAGCTTTAAATCTTGCTGGTGATGGAATAATGGGTATTGTTGAAATTCCTAAAATAGATGTGAAGTTACCTATTTATCATACAACGAGTGAAGAAGTATTAAGTAAGGCTGCTGGACATTTGGAAGGAAGTTCTTTACCTGTAGGGGGTAAAGATACGCATGCAGTTATCTCTGCACATAGGGGGTTGCCAAGTGCAACATTGTTTACTGATTTGGATCAAGTTAAAAAGGGAGACCACTTTTTGGTCCATGTTTTGAATAAAACGTTATGTTATGAAGTTGATAGTATTGTTGAAACTGAACCTGATGATACATCAGCTTTGGCTGTGCAAGAGGGAAAAGATTTAGTTTCGTTGCTTACATGTACACCTTATGGTGTGAATACTCAACGTTTGATTGTAACAGGTCATCGTGTTTCTTATAACAAATCTGTTGTAAATAAGGAAAATAAAAATGGTTTTACAAGTCTTCATACGAATTATTTGTTATGGGTTATTGTTGGTTTAGCTGTTACTGGTGGTTTTATCTTTATTTTATATAAAAAGGATAAAAAGATGAGATCTAAGGAGTAGTTATATGAAAAAGAGATTACCGAGTATTTTGGTTGGATTGTTATTTTTAGTTGGGTTGGGTATTATGATTTATCCTACTGTTTCTAATCAATGGAATACTTATCGACAAAATAAATTGATTAGTAATTATGAAAAAATAGTTGATGATATGTCTGATGAAGACTTTAGTCAAGAATGGCAAAATGCACAAGCATTTAATGAAACAATAAGTGGGAATAATGTTTTTGCTGATGTGTTTGGTGAAAAGTCCAAGGATAGTGAAAATAGTGAATATAATCGAGTTTTAAATATGAATAATGATGGAATCATGGGATATATTTCTATTCCTGAAATCAATATTAAATTAGCTATTTATCATGGGACAAGTGATGATGTTTTACAAACGGGTGTTGGTCATATTAATGGGTCTAAACTTCCTATTGGAGGTGAAAGTACACATTGTGTTTTAGCAGCGCATAGAGGTCTTCCTAGTGCAGAATTGTTTACTGATATTGATCAACTACAAACAGGTGATAAATTTTATTTGCATATTTTAGATAAGGTTTTAGCTTATGAAGTAGATCAAATTTTACCAATGGTTGATAAAGATGATCATCAAACTTTACAAAATGCTTTGTCTATTACTGAGGGTCAAGATTATGTTTCATTATTTACTTGTACACCTTATGGAGTGAATAGTCATCGTTTAATTGTAAGAGGACATCGTGTTGAATATAATGGTGAAGAAGATGTTAAACAATCTGTTGGAGATAGAATGTTAGAGTCTATTAAAAACTATTATATGTTGATTTTAGTTTTAGGTTTATCAATTACGATACTTGTTATTATTATAATGAGATATGTTTTTAATAAAAAGAAATAAGGGAGGATATGAGGATGAAAAAGAAATTTTGTAAGTTATCGGCTATCTTTATAGGGTTGATAATGATGTTTACGGTTGTTGTTTTACCAAATGTTGAAGCAGCATTACCTGTAGATGTTAATAAAAAATGTAGTTTAGAAATTTCAATTAGCTCTCATAGTTATGCTGAGGATTTATCGAAAAATTATGTTCAGGTGGATCTTTATAAGGTTGCTTCTATTAGCCAAGGTGGCAATTATACAGGTTTAGATGTATTTAAAGACATTGATTGGTCAACTGTTAAATATGATGCAACTCAATCAGCGAAGACTTGGAAACAAAGAGCAAGTGAAGCTTCTAAAGTTATTAAAGATGCTACTCCAGCTTATACAGCAACTTTAAAAGGCGGATATGTTAAGCTAACAAATTTACAAACAGGACTTTATTTAGTTGTTGTTAATGATATGAATAGTCAATATTATTCTTATAAGTTTACACCTTATTTAGTTTCTCTTCCAAATAATTATTATTATACAACTAAAAAGGATGATACATGGTATTATGATTTAGTTGGTTCGAAAGCTATTGGTATTAAAGCTGATCGAGAATTAAGAATGAGTTCTATTCAAATTACTAAAAAATTAACAAGTCAAAATACAACTTTAACAACAAATGCAACATTTGTTTATCAAGTTGATATTGAAACAATTGAAAATCAAAAAGAAACAAGATTTATTACTTTAAATTTTGATGAAGTAAAAGAGAAAACAATTAGAATTGCTGATATTCCAGCAGGTTCAAAAGTAACTGTTACGGAAGTTTATACAGGAGCTGGTTATGAAATTGTTGGTGATTCTAAAAAAGTTTTGGAATCATTAGTGGCAGATGAAGATAGTCAAGAAATTGCTAGTGCAACTTTTGAAAATAAGGCTTCTAGTGAAATTCATGGTGGTTATGGAATTGTTAATAATTATAAATATTCAAAAGAAGATCAAGATTATACAGTTAAACAAAGTAAAGAAAATAAGACAGTTCAAGAGTAGGAGGATAGAGATATGAGAAAATTTAACAAAAAATTAGTATTATCTATTGTTGCTCTTGTGATGATTTCTACTTTAGGTATTGGTAAGGCTTTGGGATATTTTACGACTCATACGAATGCAACTGGTGGATATAAAATGGATTTAGGTTTTACAGATACGAAGATTGAGGAAGATGTTGATAAAGATGGAAAACATGTTGTGATTACTAATGTTGGTGATTATGATTGTTTTGTGAGAGTTAAAGTTTTTGCAGCGGATAACCTTAAAATTAGATATAATTTAGGTAAAGATTGGCAAGAAAGTGATGATGGGTATATTTATTATAATAAAGTGCTTTCTTCTAAAGATAAAACAAGTGAATTAAATATTAAATATACACTACCTGAAGTAAATGATGATAATAAGGATAAAGATTATAATATCGTTGTTATTCAAGAATTTACACCGGTTGTTTATGATGATCAAGGAAACTTAATTGCTAATTGGCAACAAGTTTATGAAACAGAGTAGGAGGTTATGGTAATGAAAAAAGTGAAATCGATTTTTATGAAACCTACAATCCTTCTTGGTATAGCTGCTGTTTTATTACTTGGAAGTGGTGTAGGAAGTGCACGTGCAGCACTCACATATTATAGTGATCAATATTCGGCTTCTATGGATATGTCTACAATTGGAGTTTCTTTAAAGGAAAATGGAAAGGTTGTTAGTTCAAAGACGTATGATGATCAAGGAGATGCAACAACTAATGGTGAAGGTAAACTTCTTCAAAATTTATTAAAAGATGATGAAAAGTTTGCTTTAGGAAAAACTTATGATGAAAAGTTAGCTGTAGAAAACAGT
>OICS01000647.1_pt1 | contig 11665 bp, 8 predicted proteins | sample 1581341 | NCBI WGS metagenome assembly OICS01 (sample SAMEA3882550, study PRJEB24775) | human gut metagenome | biome: human-associated habitat; feature: intestine environment; material: feces | place: Netherlands | collected 2009/2010
ATCGACGGTGCTCACGCAGCCGGAGTCAAAGTCATCGCTTCCAACCATGACTTCTTCAAAACTCCTGCAAAAGCAGATATCATCTATCGTCTCCGCAAGATGCAGGATATGAACGCTGATATTCCAAAAATCGCAGTTATGCCTCAGAATAAAAAAGACGTTCTGACGCTTCTTGCTGCTACAGAAGAAATGACCACAAACTATGCAGACAGACCGATCATCACAATGTCCATGGCAGGCACCGGCGTTATCAGCCGTCTCTGCGGTGAAGTATTTGGTTCTTCCATGACTTTTGGTGCAGCAAAGAAAGCATCCGCACCGGGACAGATGGGAGTAAACGATCTGAACACAGTCCTTGGACTTCTTCATGGCGCTATGTAATATAGCGTTACTGTTCACAGATAGTATCCTGTGAACAGTAACAGCGTTTATTCTTATTCAAACAGTTTCTTTACCATATCTGCATCAAATGTTACAGAAGATACATGATTGACTTCAATCTGATACAGTGCATTTGCTGCAATGTGCTCAGCCGCCTGTTCAAGATCACGGATACCGGTCGTATCGGCAAACTGCTCAATGACTGCATCCAGACCGTCCGGTGCCACCACACACTCTTCCGCTTTCAGGCTCATTCGTTTCAGGACTTTCGGAAGAGCAAATTTCGAAAAGATCACTTTCTTTTCTTCTGCTGTGTAATCCGGAAGTTCAATAACCGCAAAACGTGACATTAACGGCGCACTGATCTGTGCCTTGTCATTTGCTGTGGCGATCGGATATACACCGACGGTCGGAACCATACATTCCATATAGTTATCTGTAAAACCAAGGTTATCCAGCAGTGTCAAAAGCACGTCTGCCGGATTTCCGTTTCCTTTACCTGATGCAGCCTTGTCAAGCTCATTGATGATAAATACCAGATTGGATTCTCCTGCCATGGAAAAAGCCTCCATGATGATTCCAGGCTTGGCATTTGCATAAACACGAGAGCTTCCTGTAAGCTGTTCCGGATCATTGATCGAACTCATATCCAGGGTTGTCCACGGCATTTTCAGGATTCTTGCAACTGCATAAGCGATCTGAGATTTACCGGTACCTGCAGGTCCTACAAGAAGCAGTCCGTAAGCAGGAAGTGTATGAGTACGGTTGATCTGAATGATCGTCTCAATGATCCTCTGTTTTACACGCTCCATTCCATAAAGCTCCTCATCCAGGATACGACGTGCTTCCTTCGGATCAATAGACTCAAAATAATTATGCTTCCACTGAATATTCATCATGATGGAAAGTGCTCTCTGGGCATGGCGTCTTTCCTCCTGAGAAACCTCATGAGAACGGGCAACTGCCAGATTTCTTCTTGCCCAGAGACGGATATTATCCGGCATAGTCTTTCCGGCACAGTTCATAAAGTCGGTGATACTCTGAATACTGGTAAGCTTCATATCGTCACCGTCTTCTTCCTCCTCATCGTTCTCATTTTCTTCTGCCGGCGCACTGCTTGCAAACAGACGCTCGATCATAAACTGAAGAAATCCGTCCTCAGCAGAAAGCTTGGTGCCTCCGCCAAAAGCGATCTCTCGGATTTTGTAAACAGCATATCCTTCTTCTGTATTCTGTCCTGAAAGACGGATGTTGATATGATTTTCTCCGAGCCATTTGATCAGGCTTGTAAAACGGGAATCGATCTTCAGGATGTCTGCCGGAAAAACACCGTCCTCTTCCTTAAACTCAAATGCAGTCTGCTTCGCAGGATTGGAAAAATATCCGCAGGAATGATGTTTCCACTCTCTTTTGCTGTTATCCAGGATCAGCACCGGTTTCTCCGGTGTTGCTTTTGTTTCATTAGAACGAAATGTTGTATATGTGCACTGGCTTTTTGTCTCTTTTTTATCTGCCGGTGCTGCGCTGAAATCAAAAACTGGCATATTTTTTACTCCTCTTTCTCTGAAAAATATCTTCATTCAGTTTATCATGGATTGGAAATCTCAACAACTGCTGATATGGTTTTTTATGCATTTTTTATTCATTTTTTGTATTCGTCATTTTCCCGTAAGTTGTTTAAACAGTTCCACAGTTTGCCGATTGACACTGCCTATAAACTATGTTATCGTGCAATCATGTCTGCTTTCATTTTTACAAAAGCTGACACAGTTACCATGTATGTGATTTACTGTTTTTCACGTCATTGTAATTGTATTTTTTTGGAGGAGGAAATGAGAAATCAACTTTCACAGCGGGATGATTTTTATCCACAGATCGTTAAGCTTGTCATCCCCATCATCATTCAGAATCTGCTAAGTGCAGCGGTCAATTCCGCCGATGTTATCATGCTGAACTTTGTAGGTCAGTCATCCATCTCCGCAGTATCCCTGGCAGCGAATTATTCCAATGTCCTGTTTATGGTATATTACGGTCTTGGTACGGGAGCCACCCTGCTTTGTGCCCAGTATTATGGAAAGGGAGATTACAAAGCCATTCAGATCATCGAGGGAATCGCTCTTCGTTTTTCCATGATCATCTCTATTCTCGTGGCGCTCATTGCATTTACCATGCCGCAGATGATGATGAAGCTGTTCACCAACGATCCGAAGCTTCTGGCCATTGGTTCTTCCTATATCCGCATTATGGGTATCACCTATATCTGCTGGGGTATGACGGAGGTTTATCTGGCTGTTCTTCGAAGCATTGGACGGGTGACTACCAGCATGGCGATGAATATGCTGGCCTTTGGACTGAATATCCTTTTGAATGCGACTTTTATCTTCGGATTGTTCGGAGCCCCCAAGCTTGGTGCTACCGGTGTGGCTATTGCTACTGCACTTTCCAGAATGATCGAGCTGATCGCCTGTTTTATTGTTTCTGCTTTCAGCAAAAATGTCCGACTGGATCTCCGATGTATGTTCACAAAAAGCAAACTGCTGTTCAGTGATTTCGTGCGGCTTTCCCTGCCGGCTCTTGGTAATGATATTTCCTGGAGTATTGGTTTTTCCATGTACTCTGTGATCCTGGGGCATCTTGGTACGGATGCGGTTGCTGCCAATTCTCTGGTTGTAGTAGTCCGTAATATCGGCTCTGTTTTCTGTTTCGGTATTGCCAGTGCAGGAGGTATCCTTCTAGGCAATGTTATGGGGCAGGGCGATCTGGAACGTTCCAGGCGTTATGCTTCCAAAACACTGAAGCTTACTGTTATTGCAGGTTTTTTTGGCGGACTTATCGTTCTTGCCATCACACCGTTCGTAATGAGATTTGCGTCCCTGACACCCACTGCCATGCATTATCTGAAATATATGCTTCTGATCAACAGCTACTATATTATGGGGTCTGCCGTAAATACAACCCTGATCGCTGGTGTGTTCCGGGCAGGTGGTGATACAAAGTTTGGTCTGATCTGTGATACCATTGATATGTGGGTATATGCAGTACCCCTTGGATTCTTCGCTGCTTTTGTACTGAAGCTGCCGGTTATGTGGGTGTATTTTCTGCTCTGTACGGATGAATTTGTGAAGTGGCCATGGGTGATCAAAAGGTATCTTAGTGGGAAGTGGGCTAAGAATATTACCCGCGAGAATATATTTGAAAGTAAATAGAATACAGAAACATTTTAGACGGCTGGAATCTGCGTTATTTTTCAAAAATTCGCTGTTTGAGCGAAGCAAGTCTCGGACTTTTAGAAAATAACTTTAGCAGATTCCAGCCGTTCGTTACTCAACTACCGCTGCAATCCTTCTATCACCTTCTCCGTCAGACGCACAACACTTCCCTGCACCTCCCGGATCTCCTTCTCCGAAATACCATCCTTATGAAATCCCCCGGTGCAAACCACTCTCTTTCCCAGCTCTTTCGAAACCTTCTCCGACATCCACCGGCAGATCACCTCGTCCTTATGTCCCGGAAAATTCAAAACTGAAGAAGTCGCACTCACAGAACCATCCCCTGTCAGAGACACTCTCGGTTCCGTCTGCACCACACATCCCAGATGAGGTCTCTCTCCGCCTTTCAGACAGATAAGCACATCCTCTCCGATAAATGCAGCACTGACCTCCAGCTCACAGCCTGCAGTCTCCACACACTCTTTTATAATCCATTCCATCTGCGATACTCCTTTGCTTCGATCCCAAACGGTTCCAAAAGCTTTGCCGCAATATGATACACCATATCATCAATGCTCTCCGGTTTATGATAAAACGTCAGCATCGGCGGAATGATCCGCACTCCCGGAAGCATGGAAAGCTCATAAAGATTTCGGAGATGAATCCCGCTTAACGGTGTTTCTCTGGCTGCCAGCACCAGTGTTCTCTGTTCCTTGACCGTCACATCTGCCGCACGCAGAATAAGATTATCTGCATAGCCACTGTGGATCCCCGCGATCGTCTTCATGCTGCATGGCACGATCAGCATCCCCTCTGTTTTGAAAGAACCACTGGCCGGTTTTGCCCCAATTTCTCCCGGTGCACATACATGATCTGCCAATCGTTTCACATCCTCCGGTTCCAGCTCCGTCTCCTGGCGAAGAGTCAGCTCTGCACTGGAACTCATGATCAGATAAGACTCAAAATCCGGATTCTCCCGGATGATCTCCAGACATTTTACAAGGAGCGGCAGGCCGCTTGCACCTGTCGCACCAACTATAATTCTCTTTTTCATTTTTTCAGCCATTTCTCTGGATCCAGTTCCATAAAACGGGCTCTGTGAAAATCTTCCTTCAGATCATAAGGCACCGTACAGTCAAAAATAGTCTTGCATGCAATTCCATGATCACGGATACTTGGAGAAAATGCAGGATCATTGGACGGATCAAGAGGATGACAACGGACACCCGGAATGGTGATCACATCCACATCCCCCTGGAATCTCGTATTCATCGCCCAAAGTACGTCATTCATATCAAAGCAGTCCACATCTTCATCTACCAGAAATACATTTTTCAGCTCACTGAAGGCAGAAAATGCAAGAAGTGCAGCCTGACGCTGTCTTCCCTCATCACTTTGAGAAAGCTTTTTAAACTGAAGGACAGCCATATACTTTCCACCTCCGGCACTGTTGCAGTATACGTTCTGAAGTCTCCCAGGCATTGCTTTTTCCACCATGCCATAGATGCTGGCCTCTGTAGGGATTCCCGCCATGGATACGTGCTCCTCACTTGGCCCGATACAGGTCTGCATGATCGGATTTTCACGATGTGTCACTGCTGTAACCTTGATCAGCCAGCACTGATCACTTGCAGGCCCTGTATATCCCGGAAACTCCGGCATGGCGTATCCGGTATTGCTGTTCTGATCTTCCCTTACACGCACACCTGGGATCACTTCTCCCTCGATCACGTATTCCGCATTGGCGATGGCACGCTGGTTAACGGTTAAACATTTACAGAGTTTCACCGGCTCTTTGCGCAGTGCACCGGCTACAGACAGCTCATCATACCCCAGTGGTGTTGTAGGCGGCTCAAAACAGGAACCGATCTCAATAGCAGGATCAACTCCGATACTGATAGAAATAGGCAGCCTTTGTCCCAGCTCCTCAGCACGCTCTGCCATTGCTCCGATATGTCTGGCACCAGGTGTAAAGAAAATGGAAAGCTCATCTTTTCCCTGAATGCAAAGACGATGAATGGTCACATCGTGAACTCCAGTATCCGGGTGTGTGGCGTAGCACATGCCAAGTGTAATATACGGGCCCGCATCATCTGGTGTGTTCGTTGGCGCAGGAACCAGCTTATAGAGGTCAAAATCCGGATCTGCTGCCTTATGCACCACCTGCTGACACGTTGCATCGCCTTCAAGATCGACCGGTGGAATTGGATTCTCCACGCTTTTGCAGAGCATCTTTCCAAGATTTTCCGGCTGAGTGTCAAGTAAAGCAGCAACTCTTTTTCTGCTTGCCAGAAGACCGATAGCTACCCTTGCATCCGGGTGTCCTTTTATACGATTAAAGATCATGGCAGGTCCTTCCTTTGTGGGACGCTTCACCGTTCCACCGGCTCCTACATAACGATATACCCCTGCAAGCTCTGCCATCGGATCAACTTCCACCTCTGTTTCAATCAGCTGATCTGGCATCTGCTCCAGAAGTGCCAGAGCACTTCTCAGATCTCTTACTTTTTCTGCCATAAAAAACCTCCTGCGTTATCTTTATATTACTGTTCACTCCGTTCTCAGTAACATCTTTATTTTCTTATGTTATTTTATCTCTTTTTTACATGGTGAATCAATTCTTTCTATGATATAATTGTTTCCAATATGGAATGATTCGTCACTATTTTCTAAAAGGCAGGTGTTACCATGACTCTTGAACAGATCGACTATTTTATCTGTGCAGCTCAATCCCGGACTTTTTTTGATGCTGCAGAAGCTATGCATATCTCCCAGTCCTCCCTTTCCAAGCAGATCATGAAACTGGAAAAAGAACTGGAGCTTACCTTATGGGACCGCAGCAAGCGTACTGCTGTGCTTACTCCTGAAGGAGAGTTTTTTTACAAAGAAGCACTTAAGATTTCCAGACAGTATCATCGTTCTCTGGAAGCAGTGTACCATTTTAAGGACAGTAAGCTCCAGGCACTTCATATTGGAACACTTCCTTTTCTTTCTCAGTACCATCTTACTTCTGTGATACACAGTTTTTGTGATACACACCCGGAGCTTTCTTTTTCTCTGAAGGAGGTAGAAGACGAAGAACTTCTTTCCGGTCTTGAAAAAGACTTTTTTAATCTGATCTTTGTACGAAAACACATGATAGACCCGGAGCTTTATACTTTTCATGCTCTCACAGAAGATCGTCTGGTTGCTGTTTTTCCTGAAGCGCATCCCTCTGCGTCCAAAAAATCGGTCTCTCTTTCCGAACTGAAAAAAGAATCTTTTATCCTGATGCCTCCGCACACCTCCATTTACCGTTTCTGTATGCAAAGTTTTCATAATGCAGGGATCCACCCTCAGCTTCTGCGTACTGCCCGCGCAGAATCTATTGTCAGCGCAGTGGAAATTGGCGAAGGGATCAGCCTTCTTACAGAAAGCAGCTTTCAGTTCTTTCGTCAGCCTTCGCTTGTTGCTATCCCGGTTAATGGACTAGAAAAGCTATCTGTTGGAATTGCCCATAAAAAAAATATGGCTCTCACAGCCTCTACAGAATGTTTTCTGCAGTTTGTGAAAAGCCATATGTAAGGTATTTTTTCTATAATCCAAGCATCATTCCCACACCGTGTACCGCAAACGCAACGATCCATGCAGTGGCACACTGTACTGCTACAATACCAGCGGCAGCTCTTACAGTTCCCATCTCCCGACGCACAGTTGCAATAGCTGCAACACAGGGTGTATAGAGCAAGGTAAAGATCAAAAATACGTAAGCAGTAAACGGTGTAAATAAAGTCTGAAGCAATGCCGTATTTCCGCCCAGAAGGACTGTCAGCGTAGACACAACGCTCTCTTTTGCCATAAAGCCCGTGATCAATGCGGTGGATACTCTCCAGTCACCAAAGCCCAGCGGAGCAAAAAGTGGTGCCACGATGCTTCCGATCCTTGCCAGAAGGCTCTGATCTGTGCTGGTAACAAGGTTAAGACCTGCATCAAAGTTCTGCAGGAACCACACGATCAGCGTTGCCGCAAAAATAATTGTAAACGCTTTCTGGATAAAGTCCTTCGCCTTTTCCCAGATCAGCTGTCCTACACTTTTTGCAGAAGGAAGTCGGTAATTGGGAAGCTCCATGACAAACGGAACCGGCTCTCCCTTATATTTCGTCTTTTTCAGGATCAGCGCATACAGGATCCCGCAGAGAATTCCTGCAAAATAAAGGCTGATCATCACAACTCCTCTCCACTGCTTCGGGAAAAATGCACTGGTGAGAAGTCCGTAGATTGGAAGCTTGGCACTGCAGCTCATAAACGGAGTAAGCAGGATCGTCATTTTCCGGTCACGTTCACTGGATAATGTTCTGGTTGCCATAATGGCCGGCACCGAACAGCCGAATCCGATCAGCATCGGCACAAAGCTTCTTCCGGAAAGTCCGATCTTTCGAAGCAGCTTGTCCATAACAAAGGCAACTCGTGCCATGTATCCACTGTCCTCCAACAAGGAGAGAAAGAAAAACAGGGTTACGATAATCGGCAGAAAACTGAGTACACTTCCCACACCTGTAAAAATACCATCAATGACCAGGCTATGCATGGCACTGTTTACATTTGCTGCTGTCAGTGCTACATCTACCAGCGCAGAAACCTTATCAATTCCAATCTCCAGAAGCCCCTGAAGCCACGCTCCGATCACATTAAAGGTAAGATAAAATACCAGTACCATGATTCCGATGAAACAGGGAATCGCTGTATATTTTCCTGTAAGAATCTTATCAATTTTCTCACTTCTGATTCTCTCCTTACTCTCTTTTGGCTTTACAACTGTCTGTTCACACAAACGCTCAATAAAGTCAAAACGCATATCTGCGATCGCAGCGCTTCTGTCAACCTGACGCTCTGTTTCCATCTGCTGTACGATATGCTCCAGCATATCCGTCTCATTTGTGTCCAGCTTCAGCTTCTCAAGAATCAGCGGATCTCCCTCGATTGCCTTGGTTGCTGCAAAACGGGTAGGAATATCAGCCTGCGCCGCATGATCCTCAATCAGGTGCATGACCGCATGAATACAGCGGTGTACTGCACCGTCATGGTCACTCTTATCACAGAAATCCTGACGCAGTGGATGTTCCTGATATTTCGCTATATGTAACGCATGGTCAACCAGCTCATCAACCCCTTCATTCTTTGCTGCGGAAATAGGGATTACAGGTACTCCAAGCAGCGATTCCATCTTATTTACATCTATAGAACCCTGATTTCCCAGCACTTCATCCATCATGTTCATTGCAACTACCATAGGAATATCCATCTCCAGAAGCTGCATGGTCAGATACAGGTTTCTCTCAATATTGGTAGCATCCACAATGTTGATGATCGCACTTGGTTTCTCATCCAGGACAAAATTTCTGGAGACAATCTCCTCACTGCTGTAAGGGGACATGGAATAAATTCCCGGAAGGTCTGTGATTTCTGTATCCGGATGGCCTTTAATCGAACCGGTCTTGCGATCCACCGTTACTCCTGGAAAGTTTCCCACATGTTGACTGGAACCTGTCAGTTGGTTAAACAGTGTAGTTTTTCCACAGTTCTGATTTCCCACCAATGCGTACGTCAGTGTAGTTCCCTCAGGCAGTGGATGTTCATCTTCTCTGGAATGATACTTTCCATCCTCTCCAAGTCCCGGATGTGCCAGGTCGCTTACAGCCTCTATTCCGGCGTGACTTCTGCTTCGCTTCGGAATCTGTTCGATTTCTATCTGCTCTGCTTCCGCAAGTCTTAATGTCAGTTCATATCCATGTACCTGCAATTCCATGGGATCTCCCATGGGTGCAAACTTCACGACTGTGACCTCAGCTCCCGGAATCATACCCATATCCAGGAAATGCTGACGCAGGGCACCCTTGCCGCCAACCGACGTGATCACAGCACTTTTTCCGATTTCCAAATCTTTTAATGTCATTTTCAGTCGCTCACCTTTTGTATTTGTATTTGGTTATCATTGCTATAACCGATTTTTCTCAATAACCTTATGCAGATAGCTTATACTAACTGATAAATTTTGTCAAGTAGCAGGTATGTCTCAATTTTTTTATAACCGAAAGCACAAAAAACTCAGATGAATTTATGCTATCATCTGAGTTTCTCAATGTCTTAACCTGACAGGTCATTAAACCTGTCTGTGATTACTTCATTACTTATTATTCTGATCATTCTCAAGTAACTGATTTATGTGATTGCCATAAGATTTGGAAATTGTTCTTATCTTTTATATGTCAGATCCACACAGAACCTGTAATATCACCGTTAATTACATAATATGCTTTGTTCTCTTCAGGTTTGATATAAATCTTAATATCTTTGAGATCTTTCTCCTTTTTACCCAGTTCGTCTGTCCAGATTCTTCTGACATTACTTAAAATATTTTTTGTATATACTTCTCTGCCCATGAACTGAATATATACTTCTGCTGTTGCTTCTTTCTTAGTGGTTCTTCTTGTTGTTTTCTTCTCGGCAGCTGTCTCTTCAGCCGGTTTCTCAGCTGTCTTAGCAGGAGCCTTCTTTGTAGTTCTTTTCGTTGGTTTTGTTGGTTTTGCAGCAGTCTTTGTTGTTTTAGCTGTCTCTTTTTTCTCGGCTTCTTTCTCTGTTTCTGCCGGTTTCTTTTCTACAGTGTCTGCTGCTTTAGCTGTTTCTTTCTTCTCGGTTTCTTTCTCTGCTTCTGCTGATTTCTTTTCTGCAGTCTTTCTTGTTCTTCTTGCTGCCGGTTTCTTTGCTGTTGTTTCTTTCTTTACAGTCTCTGTTTCAGCAGTTTCTTTCTTGTTTGCTTCTTTATTTACAGCTACTTCTTCAGCAGTTGTCTTTGCAGGAGCCTCTTTAACTTCGGTTGTCTTCGCAGTGGATGTGTTGAGATCTGCTGTAGTTGCTTTTGTTGCCATATGATTAGCCTCCTTACAAGGTATAAGTATTCGTAACTGCTCAGTTTTGTACAGTTACAGGTATTCTTATGTTACCGAAAATATGATAAACAGTAACATTCTTTTATGAAAATAGAATACTACGAATCTTCTGCTTTTGCAATGTTTTTCTGTTTTTATAATTTAGGCATCTTATGAACAGTAACATGAACAGTATTATTTTTTACTCTGTATCCGTCATTTTCTATAGTCCTAGATTCTGCAGATCTTCCTTCATATATGCCGAAAGTCTCCTCTGAAGTTCCTCATTCTGCGGAAGGCTTAAATCCGCATCAAGGGACAGAATCTCCGAAGCCGTTTCACTGGCAGCTTTCAGGATATCCGCATCCTGATAGATGTCCCCCAGTTTAAATTCCAGCAGACCACTCTGGCGGATTCCAAAAAGATCACCAGGACCGCGAAGCTTCAGATCCTCTCCTGCAATATAAAATCCATCATTGGATTTGTTCAGGATCTGCAGACGTTTAGAAATTTCCTTTGCACCATTTCCCTGCATAAAAATGCAATATGACTGATATTCCCCTCTACCGACACGCCCACGAAGCTGATGAAGCTGTGCCAGCCCGAAACGCTCGGCATTCTCCACCATCATCACTGTAGCATTAGGCACATTCACTCCTACCTCAACTACAGTAGTAGATACCAGGATCTGAATTTCCCCTGCGGCAAAAGCCTCCATGATCACATTCTTCTCTTTCGCTTTCATCTTTCCATGAAGAGAAGCAATCTTTATATCCGGCGAAAAAACATTGCGAAGCTTCAGGGTATAATCCAGCACATTTTCCCCATCCATCCCTTCGCTCTCCTCCACCATTGGACAGATCACATAAACCTGCCGTCCCTGACGGATCTGCTTCTCCATAAAGGAATAAGCCTTCGGCCTGTAAGAAGTATCCACCACACAATTTTTAATGGGAAGTCTCTGCGCAGGAAGTTCATCAATTACTGAAATATCCAGATCCCCGTATACAATGATTGCAAGAGTTCTGGGGATGGGAGTGGCACTCATAACCAGCACATGCGGTGCATTTCCCCTGGTGGTCAGCGCCTCTCTTTGCTTCACGCCAAAGCGATGCTGCTCATCAGTGATCACAAGACCAAGATTCTCGTACACCACTTTTTCCTGGATCA
>OICS01000649.1_pt1 | contig 11650 bp, 13 predicted proteins | sample 1581341 | NCBI WGS metagenome assembly OICS01 (sample SAMEA3882550, study PRJEB24775) | human gut metagenome | biome: human-associated habitat; feature: intestine environment; material: feces | place: Netherlands | collected 2009/2010
GTAGGAAAGATATCCGTTCATACGGTCGATCTTTGTGAGATTTTTACTTCCGCATACTGGGCACACATCCATCTCTAATTCTTCGTGTCCACAGTCATCACAGTATGCTAAAGACAGGTTAACTCCTTCATAGAATCCTTTATCCATCGCTCTTCTTACTAATGTTTTCACTGCTTCTTTGTTATAGTTGATCGGATATTTTACATACTGGATCTTTCCACCGTTACACAAATCCCAGAAACGGTTTTCCAGATCCTGCTTTTCGATCGGTGTAATATCCTCGGTTACATGACAGTGAAAACTGTTGCTCACATATGCCCTGTCCGATACATTTTCCACGATTCCATATTTCTTACGGAACTGCTGTACCTGCACACCACACAGATTCTCAGCCGGTGTTCCGTAAATCGCATACAGATAGCCGTCTTCTTTTTTAAATTCATTGACCTTCATGTTGATATATTCCATGGTCTTGATGGCAAATGCTCCATCCTCTACCAGGGACTTTTTATTATAAAGCTGCTGGAATTCATTGAGCGCTGTAATTCCAAAGGAAGCGGTTGCCGATTTCAGCACCGGTTTAATCTTGTCATGGATCTTCAGATGTCCGCCATAGAAACCGCCCTCACAGTATGCCAGCGGGTTCGTGGATGCACGCATCTGTCCCAGGTATTCATACGTACGGATATGCAGGTTACGGATCATCTGTAAATAGAAATCCAGCACCTCATAAAAATCTCTGCTCTCCGCTCTGGCTTTTGCAAGGATCATCGGAAGATGAAGGCTTACCGCACCAATGTTAAAACGTCCCACAAAAACAGGCGTATCATTCTCATCCGCCGGCTCCATACCGCCACGCTCATACCACGGACTTAAGAAAGCACGGCATCCCATCGGGCTGATGACCTTCTTGTATTTCCTGTACATACTGGAAATATAGCCTGCGCCGGACATAGACAGCCAGTCCGGATACATGGTTTTGGAGGAACACTCCACACCGGCCTCAAAAATATCCTCACAGCACTTTCCGGGACCATGGATCTCTTTGTCATAAAGAAATACGATCTTCGGGAAAAGTACCGGTTTCTTGTGTCCGGCCTTACCCTGTCCTCCCTGATGGACCTCAAGAAGGGAAATCGTACACATCTTCTCAAACTGCTCGGTTCCGAGACCAAGTGTCACCGTAACAAACGGATAATCACCTCTGGAAGAACCGACGGTATTCAGCTTGTACTCAATTCCCTGCCAGCCCTGGTCATAATCCCTGCGGACCTTATCAAGAGCATACTCAATAGCTCTCTCCTCACGGCCACTCCAGCTCTCATCCGAGTATTTCATAAATTCGGAAATATATTTATCATAGCTCTTCTTTGCATACGGTGCCAGGATCTTATCAACCTCCGGCACTGTAAAGCCACCATACTGCTGTGCTGCTGTACTGAGAATGATATCCCCCATAACATCAAAGGCTGTATCCAGAGTCTTCGGCTCGTTATACCAGACATTGCCCATCTCAAAACCGCCACTTAAAACAGCTGCCACATCGAACAGACAGCAATTCATGGTATCCAGACGTGCAGACTGGTCATGAATATAAATGTAGCCGTCCTTACATGCCTGAAGCTCATTACGGTTCATAAAAAACTTCCGATAGAGTTCCTTGTTCAGCTCATTAAAGATCAGGCTTCGTTTCGTGGCAACAAGGGCGCTGTCTGTATTGGCATTACTTTTATCACCGATATAACGGATCGCCTGACTCTTGGTATAGACATCATCCATCATATGGATAAAATCCAGCTTGTAATTCCGATAATCACGGTAGCTCTTGGCAACTGCCGGATTCACACGCTCCAGAGCCCCCTCCACGATATTGTGCATCTCCTGGATCTCAATCTCATTCTTTCCAAGGGAATCCGCATGCTCCTGGGCAAAACGGCAGATAAAATCCTTCTCCTCGTCTGAAAAAGTATAAAGAATACGCTCTGCGGATTTGTTCACGGCAGCCACGATCTTCTGCGGATTAAACTCCTCTCTTGTCCCGTCTTTCTTGATTACATATAACATTGCTCATCCCTCCCTGTGCTATATATAAGTCGCTATGCAAAATACTATATATAGTACCTATATCTTCTATATATTGTTTTTCATCTATATGTTGTGCTAGGCATGAGTATAACACAGCTGAGGAGAAAAGAAAAGGGATATTTCTGTATACACGAAAATACAGACACTTAGCACTGCCTGATCTCACTGCAGAAATATTCTCACAAATTTGTTCCGATCCAGTCTGCAAGAAAATCCCATAATTTCGGAAGCAGAATGGCCAGTGTCACTATAAACCATATGATCCAGCCTGCCCCGCTGCTTTTCTGATCTTTTTTTTGCTGTTTTTTTCCCTGATCTAAAACTTCTGCACGATTTCTGCCCACCGTTGTTTTATTCCTGGTATTAACTGCCGCAGCAGTCTTACGTCCGGCTGCTGCACCTGTATTCCGGCTTCTGGTTAGATTCCGATTCAAATCGGTATTGCGGCTTGCATTCGTATTCCGATTTATATTTGTATTCCGGTTTGCGTTCGTATTCCGGTTTACGTTTCCGTTATGTTGTGTTGTTTGATCAGCATCCTGTCCATACTGCCGCATCATATCCCGCACTTTGGCGGAAGCATGTTTATAATGTATCTCCCGGGGCTCATTCAAATGATATAACACCTCATCATTTCTGTAAGGCATCCCACATAATGAACACCTGCCATTTACAACCTTACCCCCACAAACCTGACACCTTTGACCTGCCATAAGCTCCCTCCATTCTATCCGTCAAAACGGATATTTATATTTCCGTCGTAAACATAAGCATTCTTTTTTCAGTATATCACACCAGGCATTTAATACCCAGCATTTTTCTACGATACCCCAAAAGACTTCCCCTCTCATTATATTGCCACTCCACCCATTTTCTGCTATAATACCCCACAGAGCAATAAGCCTAAAAATCATCAGGAGGAGCCGATAATGAATACAATCACAATCCCCGCAACCTATCATGCAGACCTGAACCTCCATGACACACAGATTGCGATCAAAACAGTAAAAGATTTCTTCCAGCAGACACTCTCCCAGAAGCTGAACCTTCTTCGAGTATCCGCTCCAACATTTGTAGCACCGGAATCCGGCCTTAATGACAACCTTAATGGTGTAGAGCGCCCGGTAAGCTTTGATATCAAGGCTATCGAAGGAAGCAACGCCGAGATCGTACACTCCCTTGCCAAATGGAAACGCTACGCACTGAAAAAATACGGATTTTCTCACGGAGAAGGTCTTTACACAGATATGGTAGCCATCCGCCGGGATGAAGATCTGGACAATATCCACTCTGTTTACGTAGACCAGTGGGACTGGGAAAAGATCATCTCCAAAGAAGAGCGTTCCATTGAAACTCTCAAGGAAACCGTACGCACCATTTACAGTGTCCTTCGTAAAACTGAGAAATACATGGCTGTACAGTATGACTACATCGAGGAGATCCTTCCGAAGGATATCTTTTTTATCACAACTCAGGAGCTTCTTGACATGTATCCGGACTGCACACCGAAGGAACGTGAATATCGGATCACCCGTGAAAAGGGCGCTGTCTTCCTTATGAAGGTCGGAAAAATGCTCACCAACGGCGAGCGCCACGACGGACGTGCCCCGGACTATGATGACTGGGAACTGAACGGTGATATCCTCGTATACTATCCGGTACTTGACATTGCCCTTGAGCTTTCCTCAATGGGAATCCGTGTTGATGAGGACGCACTTGACCGCCAGCTTACCGAAGCAGGCTGTGATGACCGAAGAGAGCTTCCATTCCAGAAAGCAATCCTGAACAAAGAGCTTCCGTACACCATCGGTGGTGGTATCGGACAGTCCAGGATCTGTATGTTCTTCCTTCGTAAAGCACACATCGGAGAAGTACATGTCTCTCTCTGGCCGAAGGAGATCACAGATGCTGCAGAGACACACGGACTTCAGCTTCTCTAAAACAGCCTACAGATTTATTTATAATTTTCGCGGAAATGAGGTAATAACGTGAACATTCTGTTTTTTCTGATTCCCAAAAGCGAAGTAGCCTACATCTTTGAGGATGAAACTCTTCGCCAGACCCTCGAAAAAATGGAGCACCGCAAGTACTCCTGCATTCCTATCCTCACCATGGACGGCAAATATCTTGGCACTATCTCAGAGGGAGATCTCCTCTGGGGCATGCGCCGTGCAGATATTCACGACATCAAGGAAACAGAAGGAATCCCGATCATGGCGATCCCACGTCGCGCCACCTATAAACCAGTCCATGCAGATTCCAATATGGAAGATCTCCTGGATCGCGCCATTAATCAGAACTTCGTACCGGTGGTAGATGACCAGGGCTCCTTCATCGGGATCATAACCAGAAAATCTATCATCAAATACTGTTACAACGAAATAAAAGCCGCACAAAAAACTGCCGGTGAAGAAATCCACTGAGCAGCGGAAAGAAAAAAGATTTTTTTGCAACTAGCACTACAAAAAACGGATGCTTTATCTCCTGCAGCATTTCCACAGGAGGATCAAGCATCCGTTTTTAATATTCTTATATTTATAATGTCATTATAATGTCTTTGAAAGAAACTCTCGAAGTCTCTTATTCTTTGGATTTGCAAAGAATTCCTTAGGAGAATTTTCTTCCTGGATCTTTCCTTCATCAATGAAGAGGACTCTGGTTGCCACCTCGCGGGCAAAGCCCATCTCATGAGTTACCACAACCATGGTCATGCCGGATCTTGCAAGCTCCTGCATCAGTTCCAGGACCTCTCCTACCATCTCCGGATCAAGAGCAGATGTAGGCTCATCAAACAGCATCACGTCCGGGTTCATAGCAAGAGATCTTGCAATGGCGATACGCTGCTTCTGACCGCCGGAAAGCATGTCCGGATAGGAATCTGCCTTATCCGGAAGACCTACTCGCTCCAGAAGCTCCAGTGCCGTTTTTTCAGCCTCTTCCTTACTCATAAGATTCAGAGTCACAGGTGCGAGCATAATGTTCTCTTTTACTGTCTTATGTGGAAAAAGATTAAACTGCTGGAATACCATTCCGATCTTCTGACGATGACGGTTGATATCCACCTTGGAATCTGTGATGTCGGTTCCCTCAAAGAGGATTTTTCCCCCGGTCGGCTCCTCAAGGAGATTCAGGGAACGGAGGAATGTAGATTTACCACAGCCGGATGGTCCGATAATGGCTACTACTTCACCTCTGCGGATCTGTGTGGTGATCCCGTTGAGAACCTGATTGCCGCCATAGGCCTTTTCAAGTCCCTGTACATCCAGAAGCACTTCATTACTTACGCTCATTGGTTCTCAGCCTCCTTTCAAGTCTTCCTACCAGATAGGTAAGAAAACAAACGATCACAAGATAGATCGCAGCTACTACCAGCAGCGGGAACAGTGCACTGTAGGTCTGGCTTCGGATAATGTCTCCGCCACGGGTCAGATCCATAAGTCCGATATAACCACTGATGGATGTCTCCTTCAAAAGTACAATCAGCTCGTTTCCAAGGGCCGGCAGGATGTTCTTGACCGCCTGCGGAAGAATGATCTTGATCATAGTCTGTGTATAGTTAAGACCCAAGCTCCGTCCTGCCTCAAACTGTCCCTGATCAATAGACATGATACCGGAACGGACGATCTCAGCCACGTATGCAGCAGAGTTCATACCAAAGGCGATAATGGCAACAACTATCTTACCCGGATCTATGGTTGCAAAAATAACATAAAATACGATCAGCAGCTGTACCATCGTTGGTGTACCGCGGATCACAGTCAGATAAACACGACAGATCACATTAAGGATCTTAAGCTTACCTGTCTTATCATGTGTAGAACGGACAATAGCAATGACAAATCCCAGAAAAATACCAAGAAGTACAGCAAAAAAAGTAATGATGATGGTATTTTTCAGACCGGACAAAATGAACTGCCAGCGATTGTCGTCCAGAAAGTTAAACTGAAACTGTTCAATAAGACTCAAAATTTCCACCCTTTCCAAAACTACAGGTTCCGAAATCCGGAAAACATACCCGGATATCCGGAACCTGATCATTCGCTACTGAACCCTGCAACGAATATCTGTTTCTCAGCTTATCCGTTCAGAATCCTCTGATTTCTCTGTGCAAAATTATTTCTTTACAATAACAACCTGCTCTGCAGTTGTGTACGGATCAGTGAAATCAACGCTCTTTTTACGATCCTCTGTTACTGTCATTCCTGCAGCACCGAAATCAGCTTTTCCGGATTTAACAGAATTTACGATCGCATCAAACTCCATATCCTCGACCTTCAGCTCATATCCAAGCTTGTCGCAGACAGCCTGAGCGATATCAACATCAATACCTACGATCTTATCTCCGTCATAGTATTCGTATGGCTGGAAGGTTGCGTTTGTTGCCATGGTAAGAGTTCCCTTGGAGTGATCTGCATCCTTAGGAGTCTCATACGGTGTCTTACCTGCATCATCACCGATGTAGTTATCTCTGATGGAATCCAGAGTTCCGTCATCCTTCAGCTCCTTCAGCGCTTCGTTGAACTCTTTGGTAAGGTCTGCATTATCTTTGGAAAGACAGATTGCATACTCCTCTTTATCAAAAATATCCTCAACGATCTCAAGATCATCGTTTTTCTCAACAAATTTCTTAGCAGGCTCGCTGTCGATCACTACGCAGTCAATCTTACCCTGTTTCAGAGCCATAACAGCGTCATTACCTTTGTTGTATCTCTCTACTGTTGCGTCTTTAACCTCTGTAGCGTCTGCATCACCGGTTGTTCCAAGCTGAACACCGATCTTCTTACCCTCCAGATCATCTGCGCTCTTGATCTCATCTGCTGCAAAAACAGCGGATGTCATAGAAACTGTCATAGCTGCTGCAAGTGCAAGTGCCATAAATTTTCTCTTCATTTTTTCTTCCTCCTGAATTCTATGTACTTTACGTTAACTGTCTCTCTGCTTCTGTCAGTCCAATGTTACTGTTCACTTCGTGACCAGCAACACGCTCCGCGATGCACAGAAATCATGCTTTTGCATGATTTCGCGCCGAGATTCTCGGGTTTTCTGTGACCTGTGGTCACAAAAAACACCTCGCGGAATATTACCAGTGAACAGTAACAGCACAATCCGTAATGTACAGCATAATTATACATCTCCATGCATATTACTTTGTTTTATGATACCATGTTTCTGACAAAATGCAAGCATATAAAACCCATAAATCCGAAAATCCACCTGTAATTTATGGGAATTTCACAGGGAAAATTCACTTTTCGATAACAATTGTCCAATATACTATACTATTAAAGGCAACAAATGGAAAAAACCTGCGTGTTTTTTTCATGTGGGTCTTGTGCTCCAACAGAAAAAACAAGTATAATATTCAGAAACAAGAGGAGGCTACTATTATGAAATTCACGAAAATGCACGGCATTGGAAACGATTATGTATATGTAAACTGTTTTGAGGAGACTGTTAAGGATCCGGCCGCAGTGGCAAAATTTGTCAGCGACCGTCATTTTGGCATTGGTTCCGATGGTCTGATCCTGATCCGCCCGTCTGAGATTGCAGACTGCGAGATGGATATGTACAATCTGGACGGCTCTCAGGGTGCCATGTGCGGAAACGGTATCCGTTGCGTTGCCAAATATGTCTACGACCACGGCATCGTGGACAAAACTTCTTTAAGCATCGCCACAAGAAGCGGTATCAAATATGTGGATCTTACTATCCGCGACGGCAAGGCCTCCATGGTAAAAGTCAACATGGGCTCCCCGATCCTCACTGCAAAAGAGATCCCGGTGGTTGCCGAAACCGAGCAGGTGATCGACGCTCCCATCACCGTCGACGGAAAAGAATATCACATGACCGCAGTTTCCATGGGTAATCCTCATGCCATCATCTACGTAGACGATGTGAACAGCCTTGACCTGGAAAAGATCGGCCCGTCCTTTGAAAATCACGTATGCTTCCCGGACAGAGTCAACACTGAGTTTGTTCAGGTGATCGATCGCCACACCGTAAAGATGCGTGTATGGGAGCGTGGCTCCGGAGAAACTCTTGCCTGCGGCACAGGCGCCTGCGCAGTTACGGTAGCTTCCATCCTCAATGACAAGGTTGACGGCAGCAAACCGGTTACTGTACAGCTTCTTGGCGGAGACTTAAACATCTCCTGGGAAAGAGATGAAAACCTTGTATATATGACAGGACCTGCAACTACGGTGTTTGACGGAGAGATCGATCTTGGATTTTTAGGTGAATAAATGAAAAAGGAGGGAGCTTTTCGAAGCTCCCTCCTGCGTATTATATTTCCGCATATCCCCTCTTCAAATAAATACCAGAACCCTCTCCACGATAAACACCGCCGCACATGCCAGCAGGGCTACTGTGATCAGGCTTTTTTCCTTATATGCAGCAATAAGTGCTACCAGGAAACCTGCTGCACCGGAGATGATGCTGTCTGTGGCCTTCAGGATGGCCGGGAAGGTCATGGCTGCCAGACAGGCATATGGCACATAATACAGAAAGGACTTGATAAACGGGCTTCTGATCTCGTTTTTTGCAAGAGCAAGGGGTAGCATACGGATGAGATAGGTGACAATTGCCATCACCAGGATATAAAGATATACATTATGACTCATGAACGGCTTCCCCTTTCTCTTCCAGCGGGCAGAAATAAGCCGCCAGGCCCGCTACCAGAAGTGTTGTGATAATGATCATAAATCCGGATGATACCTGTTTTAACACCGGTGTCACCGCAAAAACAGTACTGACTGCCATGGATGCCACAACCACCCCAAGAACCGGTCTGCTCTTTTTGGACGGCGGGATGATGATGGCCAGGAACATTCCGTAAATGGCAACGCTCAACGCACTAAGCATAAAATCCGGCAAAAGCCTTCCGGAGATTCCTCCTGCCAGAGTTCCAAGAGTCCATCCGGGAATTGCCACGCACATGGCTCCGTAATTATAAAATACACTGACCTTTCCCTCCTGAGCCGCACTGATCCCGAAAATTTCATCGGTGATACCAAAAGCAGCGATGTATTTCAGGATACCGGACTCCTCACGCCGGAATTTCTGGGACAGGGAAAATGACATCAGACAGTATCTCAGGTTGATGATCAGCTGCGTCATTGCCATCTCCCACATGGAGCCTCCCGCAAAAATAATGTCCAGTCCCGCAAACTGACCGGCCGATGTCAGGTTGGTCAGGGAGATCAGAACTGCCTGCCAGATACTCAAGCCGCCGGCAACAGCCATCATGCCAAAGGTAAAGGATACCGCAAAATATCCAAGAGCGATGGGAACCCCATCCTTCATACCTTTTCTGAAACTTTCTCTTTTCATCGATTTCCTCCATTGTATGTACATTCCGTTATAAACGCAGCTGTGCCTACTTCTCCGATCTGTACAGCACTCATCAGAATCTCGCCACAGCTCGTTGTACATGTAAATAAGAGCGTGCCCGGAAACGTTTTTCCTGTTTCCTGACACGCTCTTTTATTGTAGCATTGCCCTGTCAAAACTTCAATACGTGAATACGTCATTCCTGTTTGTCATTTTCCGGAATATGTCCTTACGCTTCTTCAACTCCATCCGGATCTACCAGACGATCCAGAACCTTGAAGCCATTGTTACGAAGAACGCTCTCTGCAACAAGGAGATCCTCACAGTGCATGATCGCTACCGGGACTTTCAAACCTCTGTGGAAAAAGGTGTAAATGTAATGAAGGTTTACGTTGCTGTCGCCCATGACGCTGAGAAGCTTGTCAAGACCGCCGATCTCATCCTGAAGATCTACCAGGATGGCCTGAGTAATACGGGTCATATATCCGTTTTCTGCCATGATCTGGTCTGCTTTTTCCGGATCATCACATACCATACGGAAGTTTGCGAACTCCGGTGCATCGAAACAGCCGAAGCCGTAGATGTCGATCTGATTCTCAGCAAGGATCTTTGTGACTTTCTGAAGACTTCCCGGAGTGTTTTCTACGAAGACGATGTTCTGTTTTACCATGATGTGATTTCCTCTTTTCCTGATTATTTTTTCTTGTTATTGTTTTTCTTATTATTCTTTTTTTATTCTAGCATGAAATTAATTGGAAGTGAATCCCTTTCCGGGAGGGAGCATTTCGCATGCGGTTTTCCCTTTCCAGGAGGGGCATTTCGCATGCGGCTGTGCTTTTCCTTTCCAGGGGGAGCATTTCGCATGCGGCAGGTGCGAGGAGGGGAAGCATTCATAGTTGCGAAGGCCATCGTCCCCTCCTCGCGCTCCTCCCCTCCCGGCCACGCCGCTGTTCCGTGTTGTGGAATGTGTTACTTTTCTGACGGGGCGATGGATTCTACGGTATTGGATATTGTAGGTTGTGCCGATATAAGTAACTGATATGCTTTCTTGATTCAGCTCAAGCGGATATTCGCAATCCGCTTCGCTACTTGCTCATAACTAAATAACTGCTCCGGAGTTTATCAGAAAGAGCCTGCACTTCTCCTGATACAAGCAAGTCCTCACCCACTGCTTATTGCTTTTCGCAATTCTGCAGGGAACTTACTTGATTCAGTTAAATATCACAGAACATAAATCTCATATCAGGGAACAGGCCCGCTATGCGGGCCGCTTTTCCGTCCGTCCTCATTCATCGGCTCAGCCTTGAATTCCCGATACAGTCGAATCCATCGCCCTATACAAAACGTATCACACACCACAACGTACGTTCAAAAAAGCGTGCCCGGAAAGGGGGAGCGCGAGGGGGAAAAACGGGCTTCGCAACTCTGAGTGCTTTCCCCCTCGCAGATTTCCTCCGCTTTGAAAAGCGAAAATACTATATCTAAAAATACTATATCTAAATAAATAACAATTTTCCCAAGCTTTTCATCACAAAAGCGAAATATCCTCCTCCGGAGGAAGCAGCTTCTTAAAAAATCGATACAACAGCATCGAATTTATAAAAGCTACAAGTCCAAATCCAAAGAAAAACCAGCAGCATGCGTAAAGTGGCTGTAGCTTTGCATCGAGATATGTCATATACAATGGAAAGATCGTGATCACCGCAATGGCGATCGTTGTGGGGAAATGCATAAATGCCAGCAGAAATGCATTTCTGCAAAGTGCCCCCAGTGTATTAGCAAAGGTTGCGATTACCGGGAATATGTATAAAGTAAAAATTATCAGCAAAGTCAGAACCCCCACAGAAAGATAAAACAGCATATGTGCAGCGCTTCCTTCTGCATGGAGCAGAAAGCGGATATTCAGGATGAGCATGGTTCCGGCAGCAAGGATCAGCAGCCATATGATCAGTGACTGTTTGAAGTTTTCCTTAAAAGCTCTGAAAAATGTTTTCGTTGTGCCGTTGTTATTCCCTTTTACTGTACGCATCATGCAGTGATAAAGGGCAGTTAGTGATGGCCCAATGGTGATCACGGGGATGCAGCAGAGAATAAAAAGAAGATTGGCGATCACGATGTCACCCAGCTTGTTGAGAAATACATGGACGACATTATCTTCATTTAAAAGATTCATAACGAAATACCGTTACTGAAAACTTATAAAAAGTTATAAACTTCTATGTTTCATTCCTACTTC
>OICS01000658.1_pt1 | contig 11560 bp, 9 predicted proteins | sample 1581341 | NCBI WGS metagenome assembly OICS01 (sample SAMEA3882550, study PRJEB24775) | human gut metagenome | biome: human-associated habitat; feature: intestine environment; material: feces | place: Netherlands | collected 2009/2010
ACAATTCAACATGTTATAATATGTTTGGTGATTAAATGAAAAATAAAGATGCTCTTTTAGAATTTAAACAATATTTGATTGTAGAAAAAAATGCAAGTGAACGTACAATAGAAAACTATATAAGAGATGTACAAGCTTTTTTTAATTATATAGAAGCAAACCATCAAATTGATCAGATTGATGATATTCACAAAGAACATATCCGCTTTTATTTAAAAACATTGTCTCATTTATCTGCATCAACCGTCTCAAGAAAAATGGTTTCATTAAGATCATTTTATAAATATCTAGTAAAAGAAGAATTGGCTGAAAATAATCCAATGATTCTTGTTGAAAATATTAAAACCACAAAGCGTAATCCTGATTTTTTGTTTCCTGAAGAAATGGTGGATTTATTGGATGGTATTGATACACAAGATGATTTAGGAATTCGTAATAAAGCGATGCTAGAAATCATGTATGCTTCTGGGTTAAGGTGTTCTGAAGTAGTAAATTTAACCTTGGATTGTATAGATTTTCACAATCGAGTTTTATTGATTCATGGTAAAGGGAACAAAGACCGTTATGTTCCTTTCCATGAATTTGCTAGTGAATGGTTATTAAAATATATAGAAGAAGTAAGGGGAAAACTTGTAAATTCAGAAGATCATCCATATGTTTTTGTTAATAAAAGAGGAGAACAACTGACCAATAGAGGAATACAGGATATTGTAAAGCGTATTGGTAGAGAATATGATGCAACCAAGAAAATACATCCACATACTTTCAGACACTCCTTTGCCACGCATTTATTGAATGCGGGAGCAGATATAAGAACTGTACAGGAATTATTGGGCCATGAAAACCTTTCGACAACACAAATTTATACTCATGTTACAAAAGAACATTTGAAAAATGTTTATTTAAAGGCACATCCTCGAAATAAAGCATAAAAAAGGGTTGTTTTGTTTTAAATCTTATGCTATTATGTTTCAGGTATTAAAAAATACACACATTATGAATTCATTTATCTAGTGCCTAATGGTGGTAAATGTTTGAAATAATGGAGGAAAAAAACGAAAAGGAGGAAATTACACATGTCAGTAATTTCAATGAAAAAATTATTAGAAGTAGGTGTTCATTTCGGACATCAAACAAAAAGATGGAATCCTAAAATGGCTCCATACATTTTTACATCAAGAAACGGAATTTACATTATTGATTTACAAAAATCATCTAAAAAAATCGATGAAGCTTATAAAGCAATGAATGAAATTGCCGAAAAAGGTGGAAAAGTTTTATTTGTAGGAACTAAAAAACAAGCTCAAGAAGCTGTTAAAGAAGAAGCAATCCGTTCTGGAAGTTTCTATGTTAACTCACGTTGGTTAGGTGGAACTTTAACTAACTTCAAAACAATCCAAAAAAGAATTAGAAGATTAGTTGAATTAGAAAAAATGGAAAAAGATGGTACTTTCGATTTATTGCCTAAAAAAGAAGTTATCTTACTAAAAAAAGAAGCTGCTAAGTTAGAAAAGAACTTAGGTGGTATTAAAGAAATGAGAAGATTACCAAGTGCTTTATTCGTTGTAGATCCTAAAGCTGAACACAACGCTGTTGCTGAAGCAAGAATCTTAGGAATCCCTGTATTTGGTATTGTTGATACTAACTGTGATCCTGATGAAGTTGATTATGTAATCCCAGCAAATGATGATGCTATTAGAGCTGTTAAATTAATTGTTGCTGCTATGGCAGATGCAATTTGTGAAGCTAAAAGTGAACCATTAACTGTTGCTTATGTTAAAGATGAAGATGAAAAAGAAGTTACTATGAATGATGCTGTATCTTCTGTAGAAAACAACAACAGAAGAGGGCCAAGAAATAAAGCTGGTAGACCAGCTCAAAGAAGAGAATCTAGACCAACTCAAGAATAATCTCAAGGCTGGAAATCATAAATATGTTGTGATGGGAAAGCAAAGCTTTCCCTTTTTAATAAAATAAAATTCATGGAGGAAAAGAAAATGGCAATTAGTGCAAAATTAGTAAAAGAATTACGTGAAAAAACTGGTGCTGGAATGATGGATTGTAAAAAAGCATTAGAAGCATGTGATGGTGACATCGAAGCATCATTCGACTGGTTAAGAGAAAAAGGAATCGCAAAATCTGCTAAAAAAGCTGATAGAATCGCTGCTGAAGGGTTATCTGCTTTCGCTATTAACGGAAATGTAGCTGCTATGGTTGAAGTTAACTCTGAAACTGACTTCGTAGCAAAAAATGCTGAATTCGTTGCATTAGTAAATAATGTATGTGAAGCAGTTGCTGCAAATAACCCTGCTGATTTAGAAGCTGCAAAAGCAATTGAAGTTGATGGAAAAACTATTGAAACTACAATTGCAGAAGCATCTGGAAAAATTGGTGAAAAATTATCTTTAAGAAGAATTAAAACTTTCACTAAAAATGATGATGAAGTATTTGGTGCTTATTCACATATGGGTGGAAAAATGGTATCAATCGTTAAATTAGCTGACGGTGATGAAGAAAAAGCAAAAGACATTGCTATGCATGTTGCTGCTATTAATCCAAAATATATCTCACAAGATGAAATTCCACAAGTTGAAAAAGATAGAGAAGATGCAGTTCAAACAGAAATTATGGCTAATGATCCTAAATTAGCTAACAAACCTGAAAAAGTATTAGAAGGTATCAAACGTGGAAAATTAAATAAAGTATTCTCTGAATGGTGTTTATTAGATCAAGAATTCATTAAAACACCAAAAGAATCAGTTGCTAAATACTTAGGAAAAGCTAAAGTGTTAGAAATGGCTCGTTTCCAAGTTGGTGAAGGTATCGAAAAGAAAGAAGAAAACTTTGCTGAAGAAGTAGCTGCACAAATGAAACAATAATTTTTAAGGACACTACAAGTGTGTCCTTTTTTTAAAAAAGGAGAACATTTTATGAAATATAAAAGAGTTTTATTAAAATTAAGTGGTGAAGCATTAGCCGGTGATGATCATTTTGGTATAAACGCTAATACTGTAGCCGATATTGCAAGACAAATCAAAGAAGCTAAAGATTTGGGTGTTGAAATTGCCATCGTTTGTGGTGGTGGTAATATTTGGCGTGGTGTTACTGGTGCACAAATGGGTATGGAACGTTCTTCTGCTGATTATATGGGAATGTTAGCAACAGTAATGAATGGTTTAGCTGTTCAAAATGCTTTAGAGCAACTAGGAATTCAAACACGTTTACTTTCAGCAATTGAAATGAGACAAATTGCAGAACCATACATTAGAAGACGTGCTGTTAGACATTTAGAAAAAGGTAGAATCGTTATTTTTGGAGCTGGAACTGGAAGCCCATATTTTACAACTGATACAACAGCTGCATTAAGAGCTGCTGAAATCAATGCTGATGTTATTTTAATGGCTAAAAATGGGGTCGATGGTGTTTATTCTGCTGATCCTAAATTAGATGAATCTGCAGTAAAATTTGATGAGATTTCATATAGTGATGTTTTAGCAAAAGATTTAAAAGTAATGGATCAAACAGCTATTACATTATGTAAAGATAACGATATTGATTTATGTGTATTTAATATGCAAGAAGATGGTAATATTGCCAAAGCTTGTGATGGACAAAAAATAGGAACAACTATCTCTGGAGGAAAATAATATGATAAATATGATTTTAGATGATGCAAGTGATAGAATGCAAAAAGCAATCGAAGCTTACCAAAGAGATTTAGCGACAGTTAGAACTGGAAGAGCTACTCCTGCAATGTTAGACCGTGTAATGGTCAACTATTACGGATCACCAACACCAATTAATCAAATGGCTGGTGTTTCTGTTGTAGAAGGTAGACAATTAGTAATTAAACCTTATGATAAATCTGCTTTAAAAGATATCGAACATGGAATTTATGAAGCTGATTTAGGTTTAACTCCTCAAAATGATGGAGAAATTATTCGTATTACTGTACCAGCATTAACAGAAGAAAGACGTAAAGAATATGCAAAAAATGTTTGGAAATTCGCTGAACATGCTAAAGTTGCTATAAGAAATATTCGTCGTGATGCTAATGATGAAATAAAAAAATGCGATGGTAGTGAAGATGAAATTAAAGACGGTCAAAATCGTGTTCAAAAATTAACTGATAAATTTGTCAAAGAAGTTGATGAAATTGGTAAAGTAAAAGAAAAAGATATTATGACTGTATAATTATTGAAGCGTCTTATTAGGCGCTTTTTTATTTTATGGTTTTATGTTATAATCAATCATGACTTTAAGGAGGATTATTCTATGAATGATCAAATTGAAAACTATGAATTAGACATGAATAATATACCAGCACATATTGCTTTTATTATGGATGGCAATGGACGCTGGGCTAAAAAGAGAATGATGCCAAGAACTTATGGCCATAACGAAGGGACAAAGACAATTCGTAAGATTGCTTTAGAGGCTAATAGACTTGGTGTTAAAGCAATGACAGTTTATGCTTTTTCTACAGAAAATTTTTCTCGTCCTGAAGAAGAAGTACAATTTATATTTAAATTACCCAAAAAATTTTTTGAACTTTATTTAAAAGAATTAATTGAAAATAATGTTCAAATTTGTATGATTGGGCATTTAGAAAAAGCTCCAAAGGCAACAAGAGATATTATCAATACTGCTATAGAAAGAACAAAGGGTAATACTGGACTAAAACTTTGCTTTGCTTTTATTTATGGTAGTAGAGATGAAATCGTTTGTTCAACTAAAAAAATAGCACAAGATGTAAAAGATGGGAAACTTGATATTGAGGATATTGATGAAAATTATTTTGGTTCAACATTAATGTCTGCGAATTTACCTGATGTTGATTTAATGGTAAGAACAAGTGGAGAACAAAGATTATCTAATTTTATGTTATGGCAACTTGCTTATGCAGAGTTTATTTTTACTCCTGTTTGTTGGCCAGATTTTGATGAAAAAGAATTACATAAAGCAATTTGGCTTTATCAAAATAGGGATCGTAGATATGGAGGTTTAAAATAGTGAAAGAAAGAATTATTACCGCACTGTGCTTGATTGCAATTGTAGTTCCAGCAGTCATTTTTGGGGGTATTTTTTATAAAATTGTTATAGGGGTTGCAATGGGTCTTAGTGTATATGAAATGTTACATATTTGTTCTAGACCACGTATTGGAATGTATATGTATATCATTGTTGGTTTATTTTTTGTTACAGGATTTTTATTAAACAGAAATCATTTACTTATTTCTAGCTATTCTATTTTGGTTTATTTAGCGGTTATTTTAGCATGTATGATTTTTGATGATAAATGTAATATTGAAAGAAGTGCTTATGTTTTTACGATGGGTGTTCTTGTTTGTTCTGGATTACATGCGTTACTTGTTTTGAGAGTTGACTATGGTTGGGAATATTTATTGTTATTAGCAATTGCAACTTTTGGTAGTGATACAGGAGCTTATTTTGCTGGTATGGCTTTTGGTAAACATAAGTTGATTCCAAGATTATCTCCTAAAAAAACAATTGAAGGGTCAATTGGTGGAATTGTTCTAGGAAGTGTTTTAGGATTGGTTTTTGCATATTTTGCAGGAATATTGGCACATCATTGGATTATTGTACCAGCAATTATTGTAATGACAATGACAAGTCAAATAGGAGATTTGATTTTTAGTGCCATTAAAAGATATTTTGAAGTTAAAGATTATTCAAAATTATTACCAGGACATGGCGGAATTTTAGATCGTATTGATAGTTTAACTTTTAATGTATTGATTTTTAGTTTCTTTTTAATGATTGTGGGGTTATAGATAATGAAAAATATTACGATTTTAGGTGTTACAGGTTCTATTGGTCAACAAACTGTTGATGTTTGCTTGCATCATCAAGATGAATTTAATGTTGTTGCAATGTCTGCGGGCAAAAATATTGTATTACTTGAAACAACAATTCAAAAAATCAATCCACAAGTTGTTTGTGTTATCGATGAAAAGGATTGTAACTATCTTCAAGAAAAATATCCACATATTCGTTTTGTTTTTGGTAGTGGTGGTTTAGATGAAATTGCAACAATTGATCAAGTTGATATTGTATTAAATGCAATTGTAGGGTTTGCAGGTTTGTTACCAACAATTCATGCTATTGAATCTAAAAAAGATATTGCTTTAGCTAATAAAGAAACACTTGTGGTTGCAGGACATATTATTACAAAATTAGTTAAAGAACATGGTGTAAAATTATTACCAGTAGATAGTGAACATTCAGCGATTTTCCAATCGCTTCAAGGAAATGAAACGAATAAAATTAAACGTATTTTATTAACAGCAAGTGGCGGAAGTTTTAGAGATAAAACAAGAGAAGAACTTGTAGGTGTTTCTGTTAAAGAAGCGTTGAATCATCCTAACTGGTCAATGGGGGCTAAAATTACGATTGATAGTGCTACTTTATTTAACAAGGGATTAGAGGTCATGGAAGCAAAATGGTTGTTTGATGTAGATTATGATCAAATTGAAGTCTTGATTCATCCAGAAAGTATTTTACATTCTGCTGTAGAGTTTGAAGATACTTCTGTCATTGGGCAAATGGGAACACCTGATATGCGTTTAGCTATTCAGTATGCGTTAACTTATCCACAAAGAAAAAAATTAGTTAATGGTAAATCGTTAGATTTAACAGAACTTGGTTCGCTTACTTTTAAAAAGCCAGATTTCAATAGATTTCATGCGCTTTCTTTAGCATATCGCGCTGGAAAAACAGGTGGAAGCTTACCATGTGTTTTAAATGGTGCAAATGAAATGGCTAATCTTTTGTTTAGAGAAGGAAAAATTGAATTTTTACAAATAGAGGAATTAGTTGAAAAAGCTATGAATGCTCATGAGTTGGTTGAAGATCCAACTATTGATCAATTATTAGATATTGATCAATGGGCGAGAGATTTTGTTTTAAAGGAGATAAATGAAACATGCAGACGATTATAAATATTCTTGTCTTTTTTGTAATACTAGGAGCTATTGTATTAATCCATGAATTAGGACATTTTCTAACTGCTAAATTATTTGGTGTTTATTGTGCTGAATTTTCTATTGGAATGGGTCCTAAACTTTTTTCTAAGAAAAAAGGAGAAACAGATTATCAAATTCGTGCACTTCCTATTGGTGGTTATGTTGCAATGGCAGGTGAAGCTGATCAAGAAGACAGCGAATTAATGAAAGATGTTCCTTATGAAAGAACTCTAAAAGGAATTAAAACATGGAAAAAATGCATTATTATGTTAGCTGGTGTTTTTATGAATTTTGTACTTGCCCTTGTTTTATTAATTGGTATTTATTCGTTTGTTGAAGTACAAACAAATACTTCTGAAATTGGAAGTGTTGTTAAAAACAATGGTGCTTATAATGCTGGAGTTCAAGCTGGAGACACCATTAATAAAATCACAATTAATGGTGAAGAACATATCATTGCGTCATTTTCAGATATTCAATCTGTCTTATCTAATGAAAATTTACAATTAGATACAGATACAGTTACAATGCAAATTTCCCTTAAAAGAGGGAATCAAAATATTGAAAAAACAGTTGAAGGAAAGTACAATAGTGAATCCAAGTCTTATGTCATTGGAATAACAGCGGCTACTAAAAAATTGACTTTTATTGAGGCTATAAGACAAGGAATTAATCAATTTATAGAATATGCATTATTGATTTTTACAACATTAGGAAAACTTATTACAGATTTAACACATACTGTTTCACAACTTTCTGGTCCAGTAGGAATTTATACAGTGACTGCACAAGTTACACAATCTGGTTCAATTAGTACATTGTTGTCATTGACTGCTTTACTATCAACAAATATTGGAATGTTTAATTTACTTCCTATTCCAGGACTAGATGGTAGTCAAGTATTATTTGCATTAGTTGAAAAAATTATTCGTCGAGAAATTCCAACAAAAATGAAATATGCTTTACAAATGGCAGGACTAATTCTTGTTTTTGGCCTAATGATTTTTGTAACTATAAATGATATTGGAAAATTTTTCTAAAAAAAGGGCGTAAGCCTTTTTTTGTGTTATAATAGGTAAGATTTTTGAGGTGTAATATGAATAAATTAATAATACTATTAAAACAATTGAATATAATCGAAGATGTTAATGTTTTATTACATGCTTCATTGAAAAAAGTTATTGTACATCATGATAACCATTATACATTTTATATATTGAGTAAGGATTTGATTCCATTTACAGAGTATCAACTCTTACTTGATCATGGCCTTGATTTTCCTTACCTGGCTGAATTTGTAATTTGTTATGATGATTTTAATTTTGAGTCAAAAGATGTTTCACTTTATTTAGGGTATATTATTGAAAAACTAAAACAAATTTCACCATTATTTTCTTCGTTGAAAATCGAAGATATTGAAATTAAACAAACTATATCGATTGGTTTGTTAAATGAAATACAATTGGAACAATTCCAACAATTAAAATCAACAATTAAAAAGTATTTTGTGGAAATTGGAATAGAGAAAGATTTTAGTTTTTATGTTAAACAAGATAATGATGAATTAAATCATTTATTACAAGAAATGGACAGCTATGAACCAATGAAAATAGATATGTCCGAAATAAAAAAATCGGAACCAGTAAAACCAACTGTAGATTATAAAAATAATTATCGAAAACCAAAGGGTGATGCAACTTTTTTAAAGTTATCTGAAATTAACAGTCAAACGATGGAAAATAATTGTACGATTCAAGGGTATGTCTTTAAAACTGAATTAATCAAAACACGAGCAGGAAAACATATTCAAACATTATGGATCACTGACTATACGGATTCAATTATGGTAAAACGCTTTGAAAATAATACAACTAATACTTTAGAGGATATTAAAGTACTAGATAAAGGTAAAGTGTGGATCAAAGCAACAGGAGAAATTCGTTTAGATAATTATGCGAGAGAAACAGTTATGATGGCTCGTCAAATAGAAGTTATTAAAGAACCAGCAAGAAGGCAAGACACTGTGGAAGTTAAAAGAGTTGAACTTCATACACATTCTAAGATGTCAGCAATGGATGGAATAGGCAATGTTTCGGATTATATTAATCAAGTGGCCAAATGGGGACACAAAGCAATTGCAGTTACTGATCATGGAAACGTTCAATCATTTCCTGAAGCTCAAGCAGCTAGTTTAAAAGCGGGCATTAAGATGATCTATGGTGTTGAATTAAATATGATAGAACCTTATTTTAATATTGTTTTTAATGAAAAAGATATGTCTATTGAAGATGCCACATATGTATCATTTGACTTGGAAACAACTGGTTTTTCTGTTATCCATGATGGGATTACAGAATTTGGTGCAGTTAAAATTAAAAATGGTGAAGTGATTGATCGCTTACAAAGTTTTGTAAATCCTGGTAAAAAGATTGGAACACGTGTTTCTCAACTTACAAATATTACAAATGAAATGGTTGTTGATGCACCAACAATTAAAGAGTTTTTACCACAAATATTAGAATTCTTTGGTGATGCTATTTTAGTGGCTCACAATGCTAAATTTGACATTGGTTTTTTAAATGAAAGTTTAAAGAGGTTAAATCAAAAACCTATAACTAATCCGGTTATTGATTCTTTGGCATTAGCAAGAGCTATTATGAAACCAATGAAATCTTATCGTTTAGGAAATGTATGTCGTGTTTATCGTGTAAATTATGACGATGATGTAGCACATAGAGCTGATTATGATGCTGAAGTTTTAGGTGCTGTATTTACAACGATGTTACATTCTATTATGCAAAGTGGAAATTATAATTTACTTGATTTAAATAAATTACAAAAAGACGATGCTTATAAAATCGTTTTCCCATATCATATGACAGCACTTGCTTTAAACAAAGAAGGTTTAAAAAATATGTTTAAAATTGTTTCTGAAGCAAATACAACTTATTTCCATGATGGTTCTCGTATTCCAAAAGAAAGATTGGATTATTATCGTAAAGGATTGCTATATGGGACTAGCTGTTATCGTTCAGATGTTTTTGAAGCAGCTTTGAATTCTTCGGATGAAAAGTTGGAACAATTGTTAGAATTTTATGATTATGTGGAAATACAACCTTTTCAAGATTACTATCATTTAATTGATCGTGGACAAATTGAATCTGAAGAAAATTTAATTATTTCAATAAAACGTCTTATTACAGCAGCAAAAAAATTAAATAAACTTATTGTAGCTACTGGAGATGTCCATTTTTTAGATGAAAAGGATAAAATTTATCGAGATGTTTTTATATCACAACCCAAAATTGGGATTGGACATCGTGCTCATCCTTTATGTGACCGAAAAAATCCACGTGCATTTACACCATCTCAATATTTAAGAACAACAGATGAAATGTTAAAATGTTATGATTATTTACCAGCGGATGAAGTATATGAATATGTTGTAACAAATACAAACAAAATCGCAGATATGGTTGAAGAAATTCGACCAATTCATGATAAATTATTTACACCAACAATTGATAATGCAGATGAAAATTTAACAAAGATTTGTTATGATACAGCACATCGACTTTATGGTGAAAAACTACCTGAAATTGTGGAAAAAAGATTAGAAAAAGAATTAAGTAATATCATTAAACATGGGTTTGGGGTTATTTATTATATTTCCCACTTACTAGTAAAAAAATCAAATGATGATGGTTATCTAGTAGGTTCCAGAGGTTCGGTAGGATCTTCATTCGTTGCAACAATGTCAGGAATTACAGAAGTAAATCCGTTACCACCACATTATCTATGTCTTCATTGTAGTCATAGTGAATTTTTAGAAGAAGGTGTTGCTGCTGATGGTTATGATTTACCTGATAAGATTTGCCCTGTATGTGGTAAACCAATGAAAGGTGAAGGACATAATATCCCGTTCGAAACTTTCTTAGGTTTCAATGCGGATAAAGTACCCGATATCGACTTAAATTTCTCGGGAGCGTATCAAGCAAATGCTCATGCATTTACTAAAACTATTTTTGGAGAAGATCATGTCTTTAGAGCGGGAACAATTTCTACAGTTGCTGAAAAAACAGCTTATGGTTATGCAAAAGGATATGCTGAAACATTAGGAATTGATAATGAAGTACGTAGTGCTGAACTTGAAAGAATTGCTCGAGGGTGTGGTGGCGTTAAACGTACGACTGGCCAACATCCAGGGGGAATTATTGTTATTCCTAGAGATTATGATGTTTTTGATTTCACGCCTTACCAATATCCAGCAGATGATTTATCTGCTGAATGGCGTACGACTCACTTCGACTTCCATGCAATTCATGATAACGTCTTAAAATTTGATATTTTAGGTCATGTCGATCCTACAGCTATGAAAATGTTGGAGAGAATAACAGGGGTGAATGTTCGTCAGATTCCTATGAATGATCAGGAAACTATGGCTATATTCTCGACAACTGAATCACTAAAAATCGATACGACAAAATATAATGAAGTTACAGGAGCCGCGGGTATTCCTGAGTTTGGTACACCATTTGTTCGTGGTATTCTTGAACTTACAAAGCCGACAACGT
>OICS01000671.1_pt1 | contig 11339 bp, 9 predicted proteins | sample 1581341 | NCBI WGS metagenome assembly OICS01 (sample SAMEA3882550, study PRJEB24775) | human gut metagenome | biome: human-associated habitat; feature: intestine environment; material: feces | place: Netherlands | collected 2009/2010
ACAGGCGGTGCTTGGCGGATGTACAGTTATGATGTTTGGATCGATCATGTATGAAGGAATCAAGATGCTGAAAGAATGTAAATTCGATGACAGAACAATGATTATCGTGTCACTGTCATTTAGTATCGGAGTTGGTCTGACACAGACATCCGGGAACTTCTTTGCAGCATTTCCAAGTGCGGTAGGAGATGTGTTTAATGGAAATGCAGTGGCAGGAGTGTTTGTGGTATCGTTACTTTTGAGTCTGTTTTTGCCGAAGAAGACGAAAGTGGAGTAAGCGAGAATATAAAACAGCATAGTGAATCATAGAAGAAAAGATTATCTGGAGAAAGGGAACTATCCGGATAATCTTTTTTTGGGGCCATGCGTTTATAAGTAGTTGCCGAAAGAAGATTCTTTAGAGTTAAAAATATAAGAAAAGTTGGAAAAATCACATAATTACGAAAAAAACGGTTGGAATATTGCGTGGTAAAAATTATTGACAAACGATAATTCCTTGCTATAATAAAATTATAAATTATCGAAAAACAATAATTTTCAAACACAGAAAGGAGGAAATATGGGAATTCGTATATGCTTGGATGAAGTCCTGAAAAAGAAGGGAATGACTTCAAAAGAATTATGCAGACAAGTCGGTATTACCGAGGCCAATCTGTCGGTACTCCGAAGCGGAAAAGCCAAAGGTATCCGTTTGCATACGATGAATCGTATCTGTTATTTCCTTCAATGTGATGTAGGTGATATTTTAAAATTTGATGGAAATCTGGATGAAGAGGAGGGTGAATAATATGAAGATGAAAAGTTTTGAAAAATTCCGGAAACCACTGACCAGTCTGATGAGATTTCTGGAAATCTTACATTGGTTCGATGGTATCGTATTACTTTGGGCGGGATCGGCTATACCTATGCACAGCGTGCACATTAACGGGGCTATATTCGGCATCAAACAGGATACCATGATGAATGCCTACGGGATGTTCTTTACACTGATTGATGCAAAGGGAAATATGCGGATGCATCTGGTATCCGTGTGGCTTCTGCTGTTGGGAGCAACATCTATATTACTGGCCCTGATTTTTCGCAACGTTCATAAAATACTGAAGTCACTGGAAGGCACAAAGGAACAACCAGAAATGGGCACACCGTTTACAGCAGAAAATATAGAAAGAGTAAAGAAAATAGGAATTTACAGTATAGTAATGCCGACGATTCAGAATGTGGTCGTTTATATTTGCGGAGTATTGATTAAAATGAATGGACTGAAAGATATCAATTTTGAAGTGAGAGGATTCATTTTTGGAATTATTGTTTTATGTTTAGCCTATGTATTCTCTTATGGAGTAAATCTGCAGGAAGAAGTAGATGGGTTTATCTAAGATTTCTATTTGGAGAGGAGAGATAGATATGCAGAAAAGTATCAAATCATTGAAAAGAAATGGCATATTGTTATTGGCGTATGATTTATTGGTGTTATGTATTGTATTTGTAAAAAATGGAATGATAAATATGTCAGCGGAAGCGGCCACTTCTCTAATTGTATCTATTGGTTTTGGAATATTCATCAATTTACTCTGGATCGTGGATTCCAAAACTTGGATTACTGATTACGGAAAAAGGAAATGTATCTGGTCCTATTGGTGTGGCGAAATTGTACTTCTGCTGTTAGTAGTTGCTTTGGAAAATATGAATCAACTGGTTGCAACATCTGCCATATTAGGAATGATGGCGGTATATCTTATAATTGGTATATGGTGGGTGAGCCGCAAGCTCTAATGTGCTAATGCTCACCACACACATCCAGAAATTCCTGCACCAGCGGCACCGGTTTCTTTCCCTTCGCCCAGATCAGAAGAATCTTGGTTACAAGATCTGGCTCATCCAATTCTTGTATACAAAGGCCATCACACAAGCTTGCCATGGACTGTGGAAAGATGGCAGTCGCAAGATTTTCCTTTGCCCAGAGCATTGCACCTCTCGGATCGTCGCAGACACAGAAGATGTCCGGATTCATATTCTGGGCATGAAAGGTATTCATGATGAGTTCTTCGTATCTTCGATATAAGATTAAGGGTCTGTGTAGAAGATCAGCGAGTTTTAAGGAAGAGGCAGTATTTTCTGGCGCAGATACCGCGATCATCGGCTCAGAACACAATTCCATATAAGACACCTCGTCAAGACGCAGTGGTGTTCTGGCAACGGAGATATCGATGATCCCGTCCAGAAGATACTGATAAAGCGAATAAGTGATCCCGTCGTGGACTTCAAAGTTCACGTCGGGATTTTTTTTCGAAAACTGGGAAATATAAGGCATGATGGTATCTACCGTTGTCGGAGTCAGGCCGATACGTAAGATACGTTTTTTGCCGGTTTTTGAGACTTCCAGTTCGGTAGACCTTGCGTATTCCAGCAGGTTACCGGAGCGGTCGTAGAGAAGCTTGCCGGCTTCAGTCAGGGTAACACCCTTGCTGGTGCGGTCGAAAAGTTTTACATTTAATTCATTTTCCAACTGGCGGATCTGATAGCTGAGCGGCGGCTGGGACATGTTTAAGTGTCTTGCAGCTTCGTTGATGCTGCCGGTGGATGCAATCTCGCGGAAATATTCTAACTGTCTGAGTTCCATGTTGGATTACCTTCCTTATATATTTTTTGTATTGCAAAGCTATAAAAACAATATTATTCATATCAATGATAACGGACTATAATAAAACAGTCAAGGGACATTATGATAAGTAGATAACAGATGATTTATTAGTTATCGGATAGAAAAAGGAATGGAGTGAAAGAAATGAAGCGTCTTGAGAAATTTCTGAGGCCATACCGCAGGGAAAGCATTCTGGCACCGCTTTTTAAATTATTAGAAGTGGTATTCGATCTTATGGTTCCGGTTGTGGTAGCTCAGATCATTGATGTGGGCGTTGCGAAGAATGACCGTGGATATATCGTGGAAATGTTCTTCGTATTACTACTCATGGCAGCAGTCGGACTGTTGTGCAGCTTTACCGCACAGTTCTTTGCCGCAAAGGCAAGTGTCGGATTTGCGACCAGTGTCAGACAGGCAATGTTCGATCATATCCAGAGACTGTCATTTACAGAACTGGATACGCTCGGAACAGACACACTGATCACGAGACTGACGGACGATGTGAACCAGGTGCAGAACGGAATTAACATGGGACTGCGTCTGTTACTTAGAAGTCCGTTTGTCGTAATCGGTGCGATGGTGATGGCATTTACCATCAATGTACGCTGTGCACTGATCTTTGTAGTGACAGTACCGATCCTGTTTGTCGTTGTATTTTCGATTATGCTGATCAGTATTCCGCTGTTCAAGAAAGTACAGGCAGGTCTGGACTGTGTGACAGGACTTACGAGAGAGAATCTGACAGGTGTCCGTGTCATCCGTGCATTCTGCAGGGAAGAACAGTCGGTGGAAGAATTCGAAGAAGGAAACAGAGAACTTACAAGATTGAATGAGTTCGTAGGAAGAATTTCTGCCCTTCTGAATCCGCTCACGTATGTATTGATTAACGGAGCAACTGTGTTACTGATCGCGCGTGCCGGAGTGCAGGTCAATATCGGGAATCTGCAGCAGGGACAGGTAGTAGCGCTGTATAACTATATGGCACAGATTATCGTAGAACTGATCAAGCTGGCATCCCTGATCATTACGTTGAACAAATCAATGGCTTGCGCAGACCGTGTGGCCGGTATTCTGGATGTGAAGTCCAGCATGGAATACAAAGTGGCGGCTGAGCAGATGAAGAATGAACAGATAAATGCTGATCAAAGAAAATATGAGACAGACGGCGAGAATGATCAGGCCGACAGTAATCTGGCAGTTGAATTCAACCACGTCACCTTCACATACGAAGGTGCCGGAGCATCCAGCTTATCGGACATCACCTTCCGTGCGAAGAAAGGACAGACGATCGGAATCATCGGAGGAACCGGAAGTGGTAAGAGTACACTGGTCAGCCTGATTCCGAGATTCTATGATCCACAGGAAGGAACGGTAAAAGTAAATGGTATCAATGCAAAGGACTATCCGCAGGGAGAACTTTGCAGTGAGATCGGAGTGGTACAGCAACGTTCCATCCTGTTCAAAGGAAGTATCCGCGACAATCTGAAGTGGGGCAATGATCAGGCTTCAGATGAAGATCTGTGGAAAGCAATCATAATCGCTCAGGCAAAAGATGTTGTAGAAGCTAAGCCTGGAAAGCTTGATTTTGAAGTAGAACAGAACGGACGTAACCTGTCCGGCGGACAGAAGCAGCGTCTGACGATCGCACGTGCACTGGTCAGCAAGCCTGAGATATTGATTCTGGACGACAGCTTAAGTGCGCTGGATTTTGCGACAGACGCAGCGCTTCGTAAAGCAATCGGTGAACTGGAAGGCAATGTGACAACCTTCCTGGTATCTCAGAGAATTTCCGGTATCCGTCAGGCAGACAAGATCCTGGTTATGGAGGACGGTGAGCTGGCAGGACAGGGAACCCATGAAGAACTGATGGAGACTTGCGAGACCTATCAGGAGATCTATTATTCACAGTTCCCGGAAGAACGTCCGGCTGCAGTTAAATCTTCAAAGGAAACCGGAAAAGATTTGGACAAAGCGGATAAAATGACAGAGAAGGCAGAGAAAGGAGCGGCAGAGTAATGAAGAAATTATTAAAGCTCATAGGAAAGTATAAGATTTTCCTTGCATTCAGTGTAATCTTTGCTGCAATCTCTGTAGTATTGCAGTTATATGTGCCGGTTTTATTCGGTGATGCAATTGATGAAGTTGTATCGGCACATCAGGTGAACTTTGATATGATGTGGTATTATCTGAAGCAGATTCTGATTTTTATCGTGATATCAGCATTTGCTACGTGGTTCATGAATCTGTTGAACAACCGGATGACTTACCGGATCGTGCAGGATATCCGTTCACAGGCAATCCGTCATATCCAGGTACTGCCGTTGTCTTATCTGGATCAGCACAGCACCGGAGATATTGTAAGCCGTGTCATTGCAGATACAGATATCTTATCCGATGGTCTGTTGTTGGGATTTACACAGTTGTTTTCAGGAATCGTGACGATTGTTGTGACACTGATTTTCATGTTCTCTAAGAATGTGTGGGTAACACTGCTGGTGATCGTACTGACACCATTTAGTTTCGTAGTGGCGAAATTCATTTCTTCCAGATCTTATACGATGTTCCGGAAGCAGAGTGAGACCAGAGGACGGCAGACCGCACTGATTGAAGAAATGATCGGCGGACAGAAAGTAGTAAAAGCATTTGGGTACGAGAAAGAATCATCCAGAAGATTTGATGAAATCAATAAAGAACTGCAGAACTACAGCCAGAAAGCAGTGTTCTACAGCAGTTTAACGAACCCGTCCACACGATTCGTCAATAATATCATTTACGCCGGAGTGGCTTTACTTGGAGCATTTCTGATACCGGGCGGCACGCTGACGGTCGGAGGACTTTCTGTACTGTTAGCGTATGCGAACCAGTATATGAAGCCGTTCAACGATATCAGTTCGGTAGTCACAGAGATGCAGAATGCGCTGGCATGTGCGGACCGTATCTTTGATCTGTTAGAGCAGAAAGAAGAGACATTGGATGCGGAAGGCGCATTTGCTACAGTTGATGGCAATGTTACAATCGACGATGTGGCATTTAGTTATGATAAAGAAAAAGAACTGATCGAGAACTTCAATCTGGATGTAAAACCGGGTATGCGTATTGCAATTGTTGGTCCGACAGGATGCGGTAAGACGACATTTATCAACCTGCTGATGCGCTTCTATGATGTAGATGAAGGAAAGATCCTGGTGGATGGAAAGGACATCCGGGAGGTATCCAGACATGCCCTTAGAAGCAGCTTTGGTATGGTGTTGCAGGATACCTGGATCAAGAGCGGAACCGTAAGAGACAACATCTGCTTTGGAAAACCGGATGCAACCGATGAAGAGATCATTCGTGCAGCGAAGGAGGCAAGAAGCTGGGAATTCATCCGGAGACTTCCAAAAGGTCTGGACACGGTGCTTCACGAAGACAGTATCAGCCAGGGTCAGAAGCAGCTTCTGTGTATCACAAGAGTCATGCTCTGTCTGCCGCCGATGTTGATCCTGGATGAGGCGACATCAAGTATCGATACCCGTACCGAACTGCAGGTACAGGAAGCATTCGATAAGCTGATGAAAGGAAGAACAAGCTTTATCGTGGCACACAGACTTTCGACGATACGGAATGCTTCGTTAATCTTAGTTATGAAAGACGGTAAGATCATCGAGCAGGGCAATCATGAAGAATTGCTGAAAAAAGGTGGATTTTACCATAAGTTATACCATAGTCAGTTTGAAGGTTAATACGCAATCTGGCAAAAAGCTCGCTTAGGCGGGCTTTTTCAGTTATAATACAGATAAATACTAATCAGTAAGAATGGAGAAAATCTGTAGAAGGAATGTGTTATAATATTCTGCAGTGAAGAAGAACAGAGGGAGTAACAGTATATGACGATCAAAGAAATTGCCAAACTGGCAGGAGTATCCAGCGCAGCGGTGTCGAGATACCTGAACGGCGGATACGTCAGTGACGAGAAGAAAGAACAGATTAAGAAAGTAATTGATGAGACCGGCTATCAGCCATCGGCGCAGGCGCGTATGCTTAGAACCAAGAAAGCGTGTCTGATCGGGGTGGTTGTACCAAAGATTAATTCAGAATCCATCAGCCGGATCACGGCAGGAATCGAAAAGGTTCTTTCGGAGCGGAATTACCAGATGCTGCTTGCCGGAACGGATAATACACCGGCGAAGGAAATAGAGTATATGCGTCTGTTCGAGAATTATCCGGTAGACGGGATTATTCTTGTGGGAACGATGATCACGGCGGAACACCGGAGATTTCTGAAAGAATCGAAAGTACCGGTGGTTGTGATTGGTCAGCATACGAAATATGCGAACTGTATTTATCATGATGATTACGGCGCAGGGGAGGCCATGGGATGTGCGGTTGCGGCAAAGAGCCGGAAAGAGATTGCATATATCGGAGTATCAAGAGAAGATAAAGCAGCTGGAGCGGCCAGAGAAGATGGATTCCGGGAAGGTCTGAAAAGGTCGGGAAAAGAATTAAAAGACGGATATTATAAGGTGGCGGAGTTCACGACAGAATCCGGATATGAAAAGGTTCTGGAATTATTGAATGAAAAACATGACATCGATATCATATCATGCGCCACTGATACAATCGCAGCCGGGGCAATCGAAGCGATTCATACTTATGCCGGAAGTCAGATTCCGAAGAATGTAGAAGACACAGGATCCAGATTCCGTTATATATTAGAAAATACATCGATTCAGGTTACCGGATTTGGCGATAATCAGCTTTTAAAGGCGGTAACAGGTGGAATACCAACAGTGCATTTTGGCTATAAGACCAGTGGAATCCGGGGCGCAGAACTCCTGTTGGATGTAATAGAAAGGGATGAAAGCATTCCGGTAGAGATCAAACTTGGATTCCGGCTCGCTAACATTGATGATCCGGAAGAAAATATAGAAGACTAAGAGATGCCGGAGCAGAAAATCAGTGTGTAAAATGTGTAAATAGATTCCGAATCAGTCAAAAACAACAGAATTCGTGCAAACCGCACAAAATCGAATAGCAAATATCAGTAAAAATGCCATCTTTACAAATGGCATTTTTTTCTTATTATAAAATTACAAGATGTGAAAACGATTACACATAGAATGAGGAAGGAGAGTTAATATGGATTACAGAAAGACCGCACAGGACATCCTGGATCATGTCGGCGGAAGTAAGAACATTGCATCTGCAGCACATTGTGCAACGAGACTTCGTCTTGTCATTGCAGATAATAAGAAAGTAAGTAAAGAAGCACTTGAAAATATTGACGGGGTAAAAGGGGTCTTCGAGGCATCGGGACAGCTTCAGATTATCCTCGGAACAGGTACAGTAAATAAAGTATTTGCCGAGTTCATCGACATCGCAGGTATCACGGCAAGCTCGAAAGCAGAGGCAAAAGAGGCAGCTGCAGAGAAGCAGAACTGGTTCATGCGTGCGATCAAGCTGCTTGGTGATATCTTCGTACCGATCATTCCGGCCATCGTAGCCAGCGGTTTCTTAATGGGAATCATGAACTCACTTGATTTTATGAATAGCAACGGATTCCTCCATATTAATACACACAGTTCGATTTATGTATTTGCGAATCTGTTCAGTAACATTGCTTACACATTCCTGCAGATCCTGATCGCATTCTCAGCTGCAAAAGCATTCGGTGCGAACCAGTATCTTGGTGCAGTTATCGGTATGATCATGATCCATCCGTCACTGCAGAATGCTTATACTGTAGCAACAGAGGGTGTACAGCAGACACAGAGCGTATTCTTCGGACTGTTCAAGATTGACATGGTCGGATATCAGGGACACGTCATTCCGGTTATCATCGCCGTATGGATTCTGGCAGTGATCGAGAAGAAGTTACATAAGATCGTTCCGGAAGTTCTTGACTTGTTCGTAACACCTCTGGTCAGCGTATTTGTAACAGGTTACCTTACATTATCAATTGTAGGACCGATCTTCGTATGGGCTGAAAATGCAATCCTCGGAGCAATCCAGTGGATGCTGACACTTCCACTCGGACTTGGAAGTCTGATCATGGGTAGTTTATATGCACCGACCGTTGTTACCGGTATCCATCAAATGTACACAGCCATCGATATCGGACAGCTTGCGAAATACGGTGTAACCTACTGGCTGCCACTCGCAAGTGCAGCAAACGCGGCACAGGGTGCAGCAGCACTTGCCGTTGCTGTAAAATCAAAAGACCAGAAGATCAAATCCCTTGCACTTCCATCATCACTCAGTGCATTTATGGGAATTACAGAGCCTGCAATCTTCGGTGTAAACTTAAGATTCTTCAAACCATTCATCGCCGGATGTATCGGTGGAGGATGTGGAGCATTATATGCATCACTGGTACATCTTGGAGCGAAAGGAACTGGTGTAACAGGTATCTTCGGTATCCTGCTCTGCCTGAACCAGCCGCTTCAGTACCTGATCGAGATGGTGATCGCAGTCGGTGTTGCATTCGTGATCTCATTCCTGATCTATAAGGATGCAGAACCAAAGGCAGCAACCGCAGATGCAGCAGAGACAGCAGCAGTAGAAAATATGGAAACAACAGACGCAGTAGCAACAGCAGACACAACTGCAGAGACAGCAGAAGAGACATTAACAAGCCCGGTAAATGGAACACAGATTCCGTTAGCAGAAGTAGCAGATGAGACATTCGCATCAGAGATGCTCGGAGCTACCGTTGCAGTAGAGCCTGCAGACGGAAAAATCGTAGCGCCATGCGACGGAGAAGTATCGAATATCTTCGAGACAGGTCATGCCGTATGTATCACAACAGAATCGGGTGGCGAACTTCTGATCCATATCGGTATTGATACTGTAAAAATGGATGGAAAAGGATTTACAAAGAAAGTTTCTGATGGCGACAAAGTACATGCAGGAGATATTCTGGTAGAAGCGGACCTTGAGGAAATTAAGAATGCAGGATATCAGACGACAACAATGATGATTCTGACAAATACAGATGAATTCGGAAATGTAACAAAGGCAGAACCTGCTGAAGTTAAGACAACAAGTAAAGTTATGACACTTACAAAATAATGTGTATAGAAATAATGCTTATAGATAGATGGAGACGATTGATTTATGAACGCATTAACAAGAGATCTTGTAAAATTAGTAGAGACAGCAGAACAAAGCCAGAAAACCAGAGAAGAGTTATCCGTATCAGATAGAAAATTTCGTGAAAAACTACACCTGATGCCGCCGGTCGGCTGGCTGAATGATCCAAATGGACTCTGCCAGTTCCAGGGTATCTATCACGCGTTTTTCCAGTATTCGCCGTTTAATGCAGAAGGCGGTGTGAAGATGTGGGGTCACTATACCAGCAAGGATATGATTAAGTGGGAATATCAGGGTACCGCACTTTATCCAGATCAGCCATTTGACTGTCACGGAGTATATTCCGGATCCGCATTTATTGAAGATGGAAAAATGTATCTGTACTATACAGGAAATGTCAAATTAGAAGACGGGGAATATGATTACATCCGGGCAATACCGTTCTGGTTATAACGGAAGACGGCAAGACGTTCGGAAAGAAAAAAGAACTGATGAGAAATTCAGATTATCCGGACGATCTGACCTGTCATGTAAGAGATCCAAAGGTATGGAAAGAAAATGGTACTTATTATATGGTACAGGGTGCAAGAACGAACAAAGATGTAGGTCAGGTACTTGTATTTGAATCTGAAGATAAAGTAAACTGGAAGTTCAGAAACCGGGTGGAATCCGAAAAGCCATTCGGGTATATGTGGGAATGCCCGGATTATTTCAAAATCGGAGATAAGAAACTTCTTTCCACGTCTGTTCAGGGACTGGAAGGTGGTATCTGGGAGGATCGTAATGTATATCAGTCCGGATACTTTGAGATAGAAGGAGATATTCTTGGAGAATACAAGTTGTCAGAGTATCATTTGTGGGATTATGGGTTTGATTATTATGCCCCGCAGAGTTTTGAGACGGAAGACGGAAGAAGGATCCACATCAGCTGGATGGGAATGCCGGACTGCGAAGAATACAGCAATCCGACCATTCAGACAGGATGGCAGCATTGCTTTACATTTCCAAGAGAAATCTTTGAAAAAGACGGCAAGATCTGTCAACGTCCGATAAGAGAACTAGAAGAGAAGAAACATCTGGTAAGTGATGTGAAAGGTATGCTGGCAGGAGAGGGATATCCGGTATATGAAATGACGATTTCGGATATTACAAAGAACCGCTTTAAAGTTATCCTTTCAGAGAAGCTGATCCTGGATTATGCTGACGGAAAATTCCGGATGCATTTTACAGATCAGGATAAAACTTCGGTATCTTCCGGAAGAAGCATGAGATATGTAGAAGTGGAAGAAGTGGAGAATCTGAAGATTCTGGCCGATACATCCTCTGTTGAAGTATTTGTAAATGATGGGGAATATGTATTTTCGACAAGATATTATCCGGAAGTTTATAAATTACAGGCAGAAGCTGTGGGAGCACAGATTACGTTGTCAGAAATTATGTAACGAAATATCAATCTGAGATACCAATAATATAGAAAGAAGATCACCATATATCAAAAGAAAGAGTTTCAGTAGAGAAATTTTCAAAAGATATATGGTGATTTTTAATACCAATGTATGCAATAGAAGCTGCCAGTGGTAGGTTCTATGTATGCAAGAGATACAAATATTTTTCAAAATTAACGCCT
>OICS01000674.1_pt1 | contig 11230 bp, 9 predicted proteins | sample 1581341 | NCBI WGS metagenome assembly OICS01 (sample SAMEA3882550, study PRJEB24775) | human gut metagenome | biome: human-associated habitat; feature: intestine environment; material: feces | place: Netherlands | collected 2009/2010
TTAAATGCATTAGTTAATAGACTTGCTATAGCCGTCATAATCTTCCACATTGCGAAAACCAGCTCGGAAACATATTGTATTTGAGGTGCATTTGCAGGTGTCTTAGAGATTCTTAGTTTTCAGGAAATCTGCGTTATGAGAAGAAAAGCCCCTTGTCTGAGCGACAGCGAGTAATTCCGGGCTTTTCTTCTCATGGTTTTAGCAGATTTCCTGAAGACTTAGAAGCTCTTAGATACCGAAACCGCACCTCAAATACAATATGTTTCTGAGCGTCCCTCTAAACATATAATAATAACATTAACTGTACTTGACATTTTTTTGAAAACCTATTATAATTCTATCTAGTTTCACATTACTTTAGTAGCACGTTACTGTACTAAAGCGAAATCGGCAAAGTAATAACAACCACAATACATAACCAAGAGGAGGACCACCCATGCAGCGTATTTTCCACACCCCTGAAGGTGTAAGAGACATCTACAACGGCGAATGCAGCCAGAAAAGAAAGGTACAGGAGAAAATCCATCGCGTCTTCCACCAGTATGGCTATGAAGACATAGAAACCCCGACATTCGAATACTTTGAAGTATTCAGCCGCGAAGTAGGAACCATCCCATCCAAAGAACTTTATAAATTCTTTGACAGAGAAGGCAACACCCTGGTACTCAGACCTGACTTCACCCCGTCTGTATCCAGAGCCTGTGCAACCTACTTTTCCCCGGACAAAGAACCTGTAAGCCTCTGCTACACAGGAAACACATTTATTAATAACACCAGCTACAGAGGACATCTCAAAGAAACCACACAGATGGGAGTAGAACGGATCGGTGATGAATCCGCAGATGCAGATGCAGAACTTCTTGCCATGACAGTGGAATGCCTTCTGGCAGCAGGTCTTACAGAATTTCAGGTCAGTGTCGGACAGGTAGATTACTTCAAATCCTTATTAAAAGAAGCCGAACTCGGTCCGGAAGCAGAAGAACGTCTTCGTGTTTTGATCTCGCAGAAAAATTCTTTCGGAGTAGAAGAGTTTGTAGAAGAACAGAAACTCAAAGACAGTATGCAGAAAGCCTTTACTGAAATCCCACAGATGTTTGGTTCAGAAGAAGTCTTAAAGAAAGCCAGAAGTCTGACAAACAACGCCTGCGCACTGGAGGCAGTTTCCAGACTGGAAGAAATCTATGAGATTATGAAAAACTACGGATATGAAAAGTATATCTCTTTCGATTTTGGAATGCTTAGTAAATATCAGTACTATACAGGTATCATTTTCCAGGCATATACTTACGGAACCGGTGAACCTATGATCAAGGGAGGCCGTTACAATGGCCTGATGAAACACTTTGGCAAACCTGCGGCATCTATCGGATTTGCCCTTGAAGTAGATAACCTTCTTCTTGCACTTTCCAGCCAGAAACTGATCTCTGAGAAAGAGGAGAAGCCGGAAGTAATCGAATACGAGCCACAGAACCGTACAGAAGCCATTAAAGAGGCACAGAAACTTCGTGCAGAGGGCAGATGTGTGGCATTACGTTTGAAAAAGGAGGCCAGATAAGCCATGAGATACCTGACAGTTGCCCTGACAAAAGGCAGACTTGCCAACAAAACAATGGAGATGTTTGAGAAAGCAGGAATCACCTGCGAAGAGATGAAAGATAAAGATTCCCGTAAACTGATCTTTACCAATGAAGAACTGAAGATGAAATTCTTCCTTGCAAAAGGGCCGGATGTTCCTACCTATGTAGAGTATGGTGCGGCAGATATCGGAATTGTGGGAAAGGATACGATCCTGGAGGAAGGCCGTAAGCTTTATGAAGTGATGGATCTTGGATTTGGAAAATGTAAGATGTGTGTATGCGGATACAAAGATGCCGCACCACTTCTGCAGCATCATGAACTGATCCGGGTAGCAACAAAATATCCGAATATTGCAAAAGATTATTTCTATAACACAAAGCATCAGACTGTAGAGATCATTAAGTTAAATGGTTCCATTGAACTTGCACCGATCGTCGGACTGTCCGAAGTGATCGTGGATATTGTAGAGACAGGGTCGACTCTCCGTGAAAATGGTCTGGAAGTGTTGGAGGAAGTATGTCCGTTGTCTGCTAGGATGATCGTGAACCCGGTCAGTATGCGTATGGAAAGCGCAAGGATCAAAGACCTGCTGACAAGACTGCGGGAGCAGGTATAATACTGTACAGACAGAAAGAAAATAAAATGAGAGGATGGCGGTTAAGGCTATGAGAATACAGCGTTTGACAAAAGATGCAAAAGAGAACTTACTGGAGGATCTTCTGAAGAGAAGCCCGAATAATTACGGTCAGTATGAACAGGGAGTTCAGGAAATCCTCGCTCATGTAAAAGAAGAAAAGGATCAGGCAGTATTTGCATATACGAAGAAATTTGATCATGCAGATATCACTGCAGACAATATTAAGGTTACAGAAGAGGAGATCGAAGAGGCATATAAAGAAGTAGATCCAAAACTGGTGGAGATCATCCGCAAAGCTCTTCTGAACATCCGTACGTATCATGAAAAACAGAGACAGTACAGCTGGTTCGACAGCAAACCGGACGGAACAATCCTGGGACAGAAGGTCACACCACTTCACAGAGTTGGTGTATATGTGCCGGGCGGGAAAGCGGTATATCCATCTTCTGTATTGATGAACATTGTACCTGCAAAGGTAGCCGGAGTTGACGAGATCGTGATGGTCACACCGCCCGGAAAAGATGGAAAAGTGACACCAAACACACTGGTTGCAGCACATGAAGCCGGTGCGGATGTCATCTATAAAGTCGGTGGGGCGCAGGCTATTGCTGCTCTGGCATACGGAACAGAGAGCATTCCAAAAGTCGACAAGATCGTAGGACCTGGAAATATATATGTTGCTCTGGCGAAAAAAGCAGTTTATGGCTATGTAAGCATTGATGCAATTGCCGGACCAAGCGAGATTCTTGTTATTGCAGATGAGACGGCAAATCCAAGATTTGTGGCAGCAGATCTTCTTTCACAGGCAGAGCATGATGAACTTGCATCTGCAATCCTGGTCACAACATCTGAAGAACTTGCCCGGAAGGTATCGGATGAAGTAGATGGCTTCTTAAAAGAACTTTCCAGAAGTGAGATCATCCGGAAATCACTGGACAACTACGGTTATATCCTGGTCGCAGATACGATGAATGATGTGATTGATATTGCAAATGAGATTGCATCCGAACATCTGGAGATCCAGACAAAGAATCCATATGATGTGATGACAAAGATAAGAAATGCCGGTGCCATCTTTATCGGGGAATACGCAAGTGAACCACTGGGAGATTATTTTGCAGGACCGAACCATGTTCTTCCAACCAATGGTACAGCAAAATTTTTCTCACCGCTTTCTGTGGATGATTTCATTAAAAAATCAAGTATCATCGGATATTCGGAAGAAGCATTACGCGATATACATAAAGATATTGAAGCATTTGCCGAGGCAGAGCAGCTGACGGCACATGCCAATTCTATCAAAGTCCGTTTTGAGGGCGAAGAGTAGAAGACAGCAGAAAAATAAGGAGGCGAGGAGCTATGAACAGAACAGTCACCAGGACAAGAACGACAAAGGAGACGGATATTACGGTAACTCTGAACCTGGATGGAACCGGAAAGACGGAGATTGATACAGGAATCGGTTTTTTTGATCATATGTTGAATGGATTTGCAAGACACGGATTGTTCGATCTGACGGTACATGCGAAAGGGGATCTGGAAGTGGACAGTCATCATACCATCGAAGATACGGGAATCGTACTTGGACAGGCTATTCTGGAAGCAATAGGAGATAAAGCCGGAATCAAACGTTATGGCCACTTTATGCTTCCAATGGATGAGACACTCGCACTTTGTGCGGTGGATCTCTCCGGAAGACCATATCTGAATTATAATGCAGAGTTTGTGTCAGATAAGATGGGTGAGATGGATACTGAGATGGTAAGGGAATTCTTTTACGCAGTTTCTTACAGCGCAATGATGAATATCCACCTGAAGATTCTGGATGGTATCAACGATCATCACAAGGCGGAGGCGCTGTTTAAAGCGTTCGGAAAAGCACTTGATATGGCGACAATGGAAGAGCCAAGGATAAAAGAGGCATGGACCACAAAGGGAAGCCTCTAAAAGGAGACGGACAGACATGAGTTATAAAAGATTAATACCTTGCATTTTCATAAAAGACGGGAAAGCGGTCAGATGGATTGATGATCCGACTGTTGTATCCAAAGACGTAATTGAACTTGCAAAATATTATAGTGATCACGGTGCAGATGAACTGATCGTGCTGGATCTCTCAGATTCGGATGAAGAACATGATGAAACGATCACATTGATGAAACGGATCAATCGTGTGATCAGGATCCCGATGATCGCAGGCGGCAATATCAGACGTCAGGAAGATATTAAGAAGATTCTGTATACAGGTGCAAAACGGGCAATGCTGAATTTCTCTAAGCCGGATAGTGTCAAACTGATTGAGGATGCGGCAAAAAGATTCGGAAAAGAGAAGCTTGCGGTATCATTAAATGATTTTGATGCATTGTTCAAACATCAGCATCTGATCCAGGATTACAGCAGTGAAATTGTCTTTATGCACAGACTGGATCTGAATTCCATTATGAATGTAACAGATGTACCGTGTGTGATCATTACGGATACGGAAGAAGAGTCAGAGTTATTTAAAATTTTGAAATGCCCGGGTGTCCGGGGGCTTTCGGGAAGATATGTAAGCCGTACAGATATTGATTGCGTGGCATTCAAAGATAAGTGTACGGAAGAAGGAATTAAGATGACATCTTTTGAGAGTATGATGGAGTTCTCACAGTTTAAGACCAATGATCAGGGCCTGATCCCTGTCATCGTCCAGCATTATAAGACACAGGAGATCCTGATGCTGGCATATATGAATGAGGAATCTTTCTATGAGACGATCAAGACAGGAAAGATGACGTATTTTAGCAGAAGCCGGCAGAAACTCTGGGTAAAGGGGGAGACGAGCGGTCATTTCCAGTATGTAAAATCCCTGACGATTGACTGTGATCTGGATACATTGCTTGCAAAAGTAGATCAGATCGGAGCAGCATGCCATACCGGTAATCCGACCTGCTTCTTCCAGCCGCTTGTAGGAATTGACTATGATGAGACGAATCCGCTTCGGATCTTTGAATCGGTATATGACACGATCGTAGACCGTAAAGAGAATCCAAAGGAGGGGTCTTACACGAATTATCTGTTTGATAAGGGAATTGATAAGATCCTGAAAAAAATTGGAGAAGAAGCAACGGAAGTTGTGATCGCAGCAAAGAATCCGAATCCGGAAGAAGTCAAATATGAGATCGCGGATTTCCTGTATCATGCAATGGTTCTGATGGTAGAAAAAGGTCTGACATGGGAAGACATCGTAAAAGAACTGGCAGATCGTTAAGCAGAAACTCTTAGAAAACATGAAAAAGAGCCTGTATGCAGTAAGTTTTGCACATGAGTGAAACAGATATCTCATATATTGTTTCAGAGGTGAGCGCATGTGAATGAAGCGGAAAAGCGAAGAAGAGAACTTCTGGAACAGACACGTTACAGCTATCAGGAATCCGGAATACCGGCAATACATCCCAGATACAGGGCATCTTATAGTGAACTGTATGGTGAGGAAGAGGCAGAACAGGGAAGCCTGGGAATCCGTACATTTATTTGTATGATTCTGTTTGCGGTGTTTGTATTTATGCAGAATGAAGGGAAAGATATTCTACATATAAGCAGCACAAAAGTGGTGCAGGAGGTCAGTAAAAACGCTGACATTACCGATGTGTGGAAAAAAATACCATAGAGGAGTAGATTTGAGACCGTTGGTTAAGAATTGAAACTGACGGTTTTTTTGTGTATACTAGCTATATTAAAAGGAAAGCAGAGAGACTGGCGTCAGCCAGTCCCGACAGATGAGGAGGAAGCAGATATGTTAAAATTATGGATTGTTGGTGCATCCGGACAGATCGGATCGGCCATCAATGAAGTGTTGGATCCATTGGAAATGGAAGTGTTTAACACAGATAAGGAAGAATTAGACATTACGGACACCGATGAGGTGCTGAATTTCGGAGTGATCAACCGTCCGGATGTGATCATCAACTGTGCAGCAGTCACAGATACAGATCTCTGTGAAAAAGAACCGGAGCTTGCATACCGTGTGAATGCGCTGGGAGCAAGAAATTTAAGTATTGTGGCAAGAAAGACAGGGGCCAAGATGGTACAGATATCCACGGATGATGTATTTGACGGAATCCGGCATACCCCATATACGGAGTTCGATGACACAAATCCGAAGACCGTTTACGGACGTTCCAAGAGAGCAGGGGAGAATTATGTAAAGGAATTTACACACAAGCATTTCATCCTGCGCAGTAACTGGGTGTATGGAAATGGCAATAATTTTGTAAACCGCGTACTTCATGCAGCAGATACAAAGGATGAACTTCTGATTGCATCAGATCAGTTTGGTTCTCCGACCAGTGCAAAAGACCTGGCACGTATTATTCTTTATCTGATCAAAACGAATGAATACGGAACGTACCATGCAACCTGTCAGGGTGTATGTAATCGTTATGAATTTGCGCAGGAAGTTTTGAAACTTGCAGGAAAGAGGATTACTCTGCGCCCGGTAGTGACCAGCGAATCGGATCTTTCTTCTACAAGACCAGCATATGCGGTTCTGGATAATTTTATCCTTCGTATCATCAATGTATACGAGATGCCGGACTGGAGAGCTTCACTGAAAGAATATATGGATGAGAGAATGGAGGACTAATATGGGAGAGACACAGAAGAAGGAAAAGAAGAAAATAGGACTTACAACGAAGATTTTTATTGCATTGCTTGCAGGAGCGATATTTGGAATTATTTTATGTTATGCGGTTCCAAGTGGACATATCAAAGACGACATTATCGTAGAAGGTGTACTGTACGTGGTCGGACAAGGCTTTATCAAACTGATGAAGATGTTGGTTGTACCACTGGTATTCTGTTCGCTTGTGTGCGGAAGTATGTCGATCGGGGATACGAAGAAGCTTGGTACAGTCGGTGCAAGAACACTGATCTTTTATCTGGCAACAACAGCACTTGCGGTTACCGTAGCATTGTCTGTCGGAAACCTGATCAATCCGGGTGTGGGACTGGACATGAGCACGATCAAGACCAATGCAGCATCTGTAGAAACTATGAAGGCTACTTCATTGACAGACACTTTGTTAAATATTATCCCGGATAACCCGATTAATTCTCTTGCAAGCGGAGAGATGCTGCAGATCATCGTATTTGCATTGATCATCGGTGTGATCCTTGCAAAATTAGGAGAACGTGCAGAGACAGTTGCGAACTTCTTCAGCCAGTTTAATGATATCATGATGGAAATGACGATGATGATCATGGCACTTGCCCCAATTGGTGTCTTCTGCCTGATCAGCCGCACATTTGCAAACATCGGATTCAGTGCATTTGTACCGCTGGCAAAATATATGATCGGTGTATTGATTGCACTGGCAATCCAGTGTTTCGGTGTATACCAGATCTTACTGAAGATATTTACCGGACTGAATCCTCTGAAATTTATCAAGAAGTTCTTCCCGGTTATGGCCTTCGCATTCTCAACAGCAACATCAAATGCAACGATTCCGCTGTCAATCGATACCCTGACCAAGAAGGTGGGTGTATCTAAGAAGATATCATCTTTCACCATTCCTCTTGGAGCGACCATCAATATGGATGGTACTTCGATCATGCAGGGGGTAGCCGTTGTATTTGCCGCACAGGCATTCGGAATCCACTTAAGTATGACAGATTATATTACTGTAATCGGAACTGCAACACTTGCATCCATCGGTACGGCCGGTGTGCCAAGTGTAGGTCTGGTAACACTGACAATGGTATTCAATTCTGTCGGACTTCCGGTTGAGGCAATTGGTCTGATCATGGGTATCGACCGTATCCTGGATATGACAAGAACTGCCGTTAATATCACAGGTGATGCTGTATGTACAACAATCGTTGCACACCAGAACAAGGCACTGGATAAGAATGTGTTCTATGCGGAAGAGAATTAGGATCGAAGATATTAATTTTTAAAAGATGTTCTAATAAATAAAAAACGTATCTCTGAGATGCTTCCTTTTCAGACAGTGGGGAAACATTGCAGAGATACGTTTTTTATATTGTTATACATTTGAAAGAGATTGTCTTACAGGTAATGATACTTGTCTTTCTGACGGACGAAAAATGTAGTGGTCATGATAAGTGTCAGCGCCTCCGCAATGCTGATCGCACTCCAGATACCGTTGATCCCGAACCAGAGTGGAAGTGTCAGGACCATGATGACCTGGAACACTAACGTTCTCAGAAATGAGATGACAGCCGATATCAGGCCGTTATTCAGTGCAGTAAAGAACGAGGATCCGAAGATATTGATACCGATGATCAGGAATGCAATGGCATATACACGGAAGCCGTGCAGTGTCATAGCGTACAGGCCGGTATTGTAACCGACAAATATCTTAGATAGAACAGGTGCCAGTAACTGTGCGGCACCGAATAGGATCACGCCCCAGACCAGTATGATAGACATACTTTTTTTATACAGATTTTTAAGCTCTGCGTGATTTCCAGCACCATAATGGTAGCTGATAACCGGGGCACAGCCAATTGCATAGCCTAAAAAGGTGGCAACAAAGATAAAATTGACGTACATAACTGCACCATAAGCAGCAACACCATTTTCTCCGGCAATCTTCATGAGCTGGAGATTGTATAATGCATTGACTAAGGACATGGACAGGTTAGTCATGAGTTCCGAGGAACCATTGGTGCAGGTCTTAAGAAATACACGTCTGTCGAATACCGGTTTTACAAAGTGAAGGAGGCTGTCGTTCTTACGGAAGAAATATACCACCGGGAGCAGACCGCCGATAAATTCACTGGTCATGGTTGCGAACGCGGCGCCTGCAATTCCAAAGTGTAATACACCGATGAACAGGGCATCGAGAACAATGTTTGTACAACCGGCAGCCACAATGACTTTCAGTCCAAGCTGGGGTTTTCCGGCAGCCACAAAGAAACTCTGGAAGACATTCTGTAGCATGAAGGCGGTCAGGGATATGCAGGAGATCCGTCCGTAAAGAGTACAATAATCAATCAGATCACCAGCGGCACCAAATGCCATGACAATCCGCCTCATAAATATAAAACTGAGAACAGATAACACAAATCCTCCGATAGCAGCAATCGTAACCAGCATCGAAAAATACTGATTTGCCAGTTTTTTCTTTCCTTCACCAAGGGTTTTTGATACAAAAGCACTTCCTCCGGTACCGATCATAAATCCAAGTGCACTGATTCCCATCAGGTAAGGCATAATGAGATTCACGGAAGCAAATGCTGATTTTCCCACAAAGTTCGATACAAAGATGCCGTCCACCACACTGTAGATGGAAGTGAATACCATCATAATAATGGAGGGCAGGATAAAACGAAGTAATTTTTTATAGGTAAAATGCTCTGAGAGCTGAATATTCATACGTATTCTCCTTTTTTATATTTACTGATATGGATGTTTACAATGAATGTAAATGAAAACATATAAGCTAAGTGATTATAGGTTGTTTTTGATGTTCTGTCAAGGAAAATGTCTTTACACATATAAAACGAATTAATAATTAAATGTTCACAAACGATAAATCTATGCTACAATAAAAATTATGGCTTTATGCTTTGATTGAAGATATTACTATAAAAGGAGAGAGTTGTTTTGAAGAAAAATAAATATGAGATTGATATGTGCAATGGAACCATCATGGACAAATTGATTTCATTTTCCATACCACTGATGCTGTCAGGAATCTTACAGCTGATGTTCAATGCGGTGGATATCGTGGTAGTGGGACGTTTCAGCGGAAGTCAGGCGCTCGCAGCGGTGGGTTCGACAACGGCACTGATCAATGTGTTTACCAATCTTTTCATTGGAATCTCATTGGGAGCAAATGTACTTGCAGCGAGATATTATGCGGCCGGAAAAACAAAAGAAATGTCGGAGACGGTACATACGGCTATTGCACTTGCTCTGGTAAGCGGAGTGGCGATGGCGGTGATCGGAGTGGTCTTTGCCAGAGGCGCGCTGGAAATTATGGGGACACCGGATGATGTAATTGCCAAATCCACACTTTATATGCGGATTTATTTCTGCGGTATGCCATTTTTTATGATGTATAACTATGGAGCAGCCATATTAAGGGCAGTGGGGGATACCAAACGTCCGTTGATCTTCCTGATCGTATCCGGAGTGATTAATGCAATATTGAATCTGTTCCTAGTCATCGGTTTTCATCTGGATGTAGCAGGCGTCGGGATTGCGACCGTTATATCCCAGCTGGTATCCTGTATCTTGGTACTCCGGTGCCTGCATCACACAGAGAGCAGCTATCAGCTTCACCTTGCAAAGCTTCGGATCAAATCCGTGTATCTGAAGCAGATTTTTGAAGTCGGGGTTCCGGCGGGAATCCAGAGCACGGTAATCAATATTTCAAATGCGATGCTGCAGTCATCGGTCAATTCTTTTGGATCGATCGCAATGGCAGGATATACGGCATCGAATAATATTTTCGGATTCTTATATGTGTCGGTGAACTCCTTCACACAGGCCTGTATGAGCTTCACAAGCCAGAACTACGGAGTGAAGAAATTAAAACGTATGGACAGGGTTCTGATCGACTGTATGATCCTTTCAGTTGTGGTAACTTTGATCCTCGGAAGCAGTGTGTACATATTCGGACCGGAACTTCTGCATATTTACAGTAATCAGGCAGATGTTATCAAATACGGTATGGAGATCTTTTCTTATACAACCGTTACCTATTTCCTGTGCGGTCTGATGGATCTGTTCCCGGGAGCACTGAGAGGAATGGGATATTCCACGGTACCGATGATCCTTTCTATCATCGGTACGGTCGGAGTCCGGATTATCTGGATCTATGGACTGTTCCCTTCACACAGATCACTGACTTTCTTGTTCCTGTCTTATCCGGTATCCTGGATTGCAACGATCATTATGCAGGTGATCTGCTTCTGGTTTGTAAGGAAGAAGATTCACAGGACGATGGTGATTGCGGCAGAGTGATCTTTTTCGAACATATAAAGATATAAAACTCCCGGAGTCTT
>OICS01000675.1_pt1 | contig 11210 bp, 9 predicted proteins | sample 1581341 | NCBI WGS metagenome assembly OICS01 (sample SAMEA3882550, study PRJEB24775) | human gut metagenome | biome: human-associated habitat; feature: intestine environment; material: feces | place: Netherlands | collected 2009/2010
TTTAAATACATAATTTCCTATTCCGCTGTTACTATATCCATCCTCATTTACCAGCTTCAAGTACACATCATTCAATGCAAAATGTTCCAATTCAATACACGAAATGATTTTTTCAACGTCCTTTTCTTTAGTATGCTCAGGATCAGTTTTTTCATATGGCTTAAGTATCATACATGTAGTAATCAATGTAAAATATGCGACAATAATATTTTTACTATCATCCCAAACTATATAAGGCTTTATCCGTCCATTATAATCTCTTGTCAAAAAATATTCTAAAGCCGGCACACGTTCACATTTAAAATTACTCATCATTCGATATGCTTTTTCTTTTCCTATTTCATTGGCAAATTCATCAATAAATGCAAATCTAATATTCTCTTTAAACCCCATTTTCATAACACCCCATACGTAAAATATAATTTATACATTTATTATAACCGTACCATATAAAAGAAGCAACAAAAATTCCCCTTGACATTTATAAAAAATATATTAAAATTATCTCGTTGGTTTATTTTTAGTAAACAAAAAATCTATTATTAAACCTACAGTAAATATAACATAAAATGTATTAGAAAAGGAAGTAAACATGGATATCGGACATCGTATGAAGGAGCTTCGTATCCAGTACGGACTTACCCAGCAGGAGCTTGCTGACAGGGCTGAGCTGACGAAGGGATTTATCTCCCAGCTCGAGCGAAATCAGAATTCACCGTCAGTCGGCACCCTGCTTGATATCATCCAGTGCCTGGGTATGACGCCGGCGGAGTTTTTTACGGATTCGGAACCTGAGCAGATTGTATACAAGGCAAACGACTATTTCGAGAAAATTGACGAGGAAAAAAACAGCAAGGTGGAATGGATCATTCCAAACGCACAGACCCGCTCCATGGAGCCTGTCAGGCTCACTCTTCATCCGGGTGGCAGTTCTGAAATATATCTGCCTCAGGAGTGTGAGGAGTTTGGATATGTGATAAAGGGCACAGTGAAGCTTTGCTATGGTGGCAAGGTGCACACCGTAAAGGCCGGTGAGTCCTTTTATTTTAAAGCCGGCAAGAAGCATTTTATTGAAAATAAGTCTTCAAAGGATGCCATGCTCATATGGGTCAGCAATCCTCCAAGCTTCTGACGCTTCCCCTGCAGAAGCTCTTTTATGGGGCTGTAATTACTGCCGGCCACATTTTTAGTGTGTACAGCAGCAAATTATAAACATACAGTTCCTACCAATACTATAATTACATGAGAAAGGTTTACACCATGGGAAAGAAATTAATTGATTTTATCGATATCACAAAGTCATACAACGGCAATGTTGTACTCGACGATTTAAATCTATACATCAGGGAGAACGAGTTTCTGACGCTGCTTGGACCATCAGGCTGCGGAAAGACCACCACACTTCGCATGCTCGGTGGCTTTGAGACACCGGACAAGGGAAAAATCATGTTTGATTCAAAGGACATCACAAATGTGCCTGCAAACGAGAGAAATCTGAACACTGTTTTCCAGAAATACTCTCTTTTCCCTCATATGACAATAGCTGAAAACATCGCGTTTGGTCTTAAAATAAAGAAAAAAAGCAAGGCTTACATAGATGACAAAATAAAGTATGCATTAAAGCTCGTCAATCTCGACGGCTTTGAAAACCGCTCTGTGGATTCTCTTAGCGGAGGCCAGCAGCAGCGTATCGCTATTGCAAGAGCTATTGTAAACGAGCCTAAGGTACTGCTGTTAGACGAGCCGCTTGGCGCTCTCGACTTAAAGCTGCGCCAGAGCATGCAGTATGAGCTTATCCGCTTCAAAAATGAGCTCGGTATCACCTTCGTCTACGTCACACACGACCAGGAGGAGGCGCTTACCATGTCTGACACCATCGTAGTCATGAATCAGGGCTATATCCAGCAGATTGGCACACCAGAGGACATTTACAATGAGCCTGAAAATGCCTTTGTCGCTGACTTTATCGGGCACAGTAATATCATCGACGGTGTTATGATAAAGGATAAGCTTGTCGAGATACTCGGTGTAAAGATGCCTTGTGTGGACGAGGGCTTTGGTGAGAACACGCCTGTCGATATAGTCATCCGCCCGGAGGATGTGGAGCTGGTGCCTGCGGAGGACGGCTACATGCAGGGCGATGTCGTGTCAAATATCTTCAAGGGAGTGCACTATGAGCTTGAGGTAAAGGCTAACGGCTACGACTGGATGGTGCACACCACCAAATATGTAGAGGTCGGCAGTCATGTGGGTATCAGGGTGATTCCATTTAATATCCAGGTAATGCACAAGCCTGAGTCCTCAGATGAAAAGGCGGTGGAGATAGATGTCTAAAATAAAGAAACAGCTGCTCGCAGGGCCGTACCTCATCTGGATTATCGGATTTATCATACTTCCGCTTTTCATGATTGTGTACTATGCATTTAAAGGCTCTGACGGAGGCTTCACATTTGAATATGTGGCTGCAATAGCACAGCACACCAATATCAAGGCACTGCTTTTATCCCTACGGCTTGGAATCATATGCACCATAATATGCCTGGTGCTGTCCTATCCGCTTGCGATGATTTTAAACGGCTTAAAGATTAAAAACCAAAGCTTTGTGGTATTTGTTTTCATGCTTCCTATGTGGATGAACTTTATGCTTCGAATACTCGCATGGAAGCAGCTTTTGTCCAAAAACGGTGTCATCAACTCGATACTCACCACTCTCGGACTGCCGGGCTTCAACATCATGAATACCTCCGGAGCAGTCGTGCTTGGCATGGTCTATGACTTTCTGCCATTCATGCTGCTGCCTATATACAACTCCATGACCAGAATCAAAAACGACTGGATTGAGGCGGCTCTTGACCTCGGTGCAAACAAAGTCACAATACTTTTCAAGATTATACTGCCACTTACAGTTTCCGGTGTCATAAGCGGAATCGTAATGGTTTTCGTGCCATCACTCACATCCTTTGCCATCTCACAGATACTCGGTGGCGGCAAGGTCCTGCTCATCGGAAATATCATAGAACAGGATTTCGTCCATGGTTCGCAGTGGGGCGCAGGAAGCGGTCTCTCACTCGTGCTCATGGTATTCGTGTTAATCAGCATGGCACTCGTCAATCTGTTTGATAAGGAAGGAGACCAGAGCGCATTATGGTAAAAAAAATAGCATCAAGGGTATATATGGGACTTATTTTTTTGTTTCTGTATCTACCTATCCTTGTATTAATAGTACTCTCCTTCAACAACTCCAAATCCAAGGTTAAATGGGGAGGCTTCACGCTCGACTGGTACATAAAGTGCTTTCAGAGTGAGCGGATTATGTCGGCATTTTCTACAACACTGCAGATTACGCTGCTTGCAGCTGTGATTTCTACAATAATAGGAACTCTCGCAGCCATGGGTATAAGCGCCATGAAGAAACGTAACCAGACAATCTATCTGGGCGCTACAAACATCCCGATGCTCAATGCAGATATCGTGACCGGTATCTCAATGATGCTTTTGTTTGTAAAATTCATGAATCTGGGCTTTGTGACAGTGCTTATCGCACACATCACGTTCAATATCCCTTATGTGATACTCAATGTGCTTCCAAAGCTCAAGCAGACCAACAAATACACCTATGAGGCCGCACTTGACCTGGGCGCATCACCTCTATATGCATTTTTCAAGGTCACCTGGCCTGAAATAAGCCCCGGAGTGTTCTCCGGCTTTATGATGGCGGTCACAATGTCACTCGATGACTTCTCCATCACCTACTTTACGAAGGGTGCCGGAGTAAACACACTCTCAACCATGCTCTACACAGAGCTGAAAAAGGGTGTAAAGCCGGAGCTGTATGCTCTGTCAACCATACTTTTCTTCACAGTGCTGTTGCTTTTGGTTGTGGTAAACATCAACTCAAACCGGATACCTGTCAGCGCCTCAAAGAAGCCTGCAAGGGCTAAAAAGCTGCGCATCGTAAAGCGTAGTGTGAGCATCGCAATTGTTGCAGTACTCGTAATCGGCTGCTTTTCGGTATTTACGATAAGCGCCGGAAGCACAAACAATGACAATGCCATAACAGTGCTAAACTACGGTAAATACATCGATGAATCAGTAATCGACAGCTTCGAGCAGGAAACCGGAATCACCGTTAAATACGAGGAATACGAGGAGCCAGAGGAGATGTACACAAAGTACAAGTCCGGTGCCATCGATTACGATGTCATCTGCACCTCTGACTACATCATCGAGAAGCTCATAAGTGAGGGTGAGGTCAACAAGATAGACTACAGCTCAATGCCAAACTATCAAAATGTAAATCAGGATATAATCGATATGTCCGCATCCTTTGACCCGACACATGAGTATACTGTGCCTTATTTCTACGGCACACTCGGCATACTATACAATAAAAAGATGGCTGATGCATCAGACCTAAATACCTGGGACTGCCTGTGGAACGGCAAATACAAGGACAACATGATTATGATTAATTCTGTCCGTGATGCCTTTACTCCCGCCCTTCGCACACTTGGCTACTCGATAAACGAGACAGACACAGCAAAGCTCGATGAAGCATTTGATATACTGAACAAACAAAGCAGTGATGTGCTCGCCTACTACGTGGATGAAACCTGTGATGAGATGGTTGCTGAAAATGCGGCAATCGCAGTGTGCTACTCCGGTGAGGCAGCTGCCGCCATGGCTGAAAATGACAACCTGGACTATATCGTGCCAAAGGAGGGCTCAAACCTCTGGATTGACTCATGGTTTATTCCAAAGACATGCAAGAATAAAGAGGGCGCACAGGAATTTTTGAATTATATCTGCAGTGATGAGCCGGCACAACTCAACTTTGAATATGTATACTATGCATCACCTATCCAGTCTGTCATCGACAACCAGGATGCAGAAACGAAGGAAAATGAGGCGATTAATCCGCCTTCCGATATGCTCAAAAACTGTGAAGTATACAGAGCTTTAAATGATGATGACGCAACTCTTTACAACACACTGTGGCAGAGGCTTAAATCGGATTAAAAATGAATTGCGCAGCTATATTTTGTATGATGTCACAAAAATGAAGTCTAAAAATTGTACAAAAATACATATTGCAAACTTCAACAAACAATGATAGAGTAAAACCCACGAAGCGCCCTGCTTCGTGGGTTTTACTTTTCCACGAGATCCGATATTTTTATGCTCCGCAAGGAGATTCATGAAATACACGGAGTTTTTACATACTATAGAAACAGAAATAACCGCAAGACTTGACAATAATTTCAAGCTTACCATCCATCCTGTCAAAAAGAACAACGGGATGATCTACGACGGATTGGTGATTATCAATCCCAAATTCAATATAGCACCGACTATTTATCTCAATCCTTACTACCATTGGTATCTTGATGGTGTATCCATTGATTCTATTCTCGATGCAATTTTTTCCACCTACAATGATTTCAAGCCAACTGAAGATTTTGACATAAGCTTCTGTGATGATTTTTCCAAGGTAAAAGAGAAAATAATTTTGCCATCATATTTGAAGTATATGTAGGAGCCGAGCTGCCTGAATTTGGCACCATTACGGTCACAGATGCGCTTCTGTCACGCTGGGGCATAGATACAGAAACACTAATCCGCGCCTCAATGCAAAATACCCCAAAGATACTTCCATGCTCAATAATCAACATGGCAGAGTTTCTTGCAAAAAAACGTCCGGGCTATGCCAATCAGATGCGCGCAGTCTGTGATTTTGACAGCCTGCCTATGTATATCCTTACAAACAGCAGGCAGACAAACGGCGCATCCGCCATACTCTACCCGGGTGTGCTAAGCTCGCTGGCAAAAAAGCTCGGCGGCAATATGCTGCTCATACCAAGCAGTATCCATGAATTTCTGGTAATGCCGCTGGATAGCGATATAGATGTCTGCAACCTAAGCGAATTCATCTGTGAGGTAAACTCTACAGAGGTACGCGACGAGGAAGTACTCGGCGAGAGGTACTACATATACGATAGTAAAACAGACACTGTCTACTGATAATCATATAACCCGATAACACAAAATACCGGATATCATATCATAGATATGTATCCGGTATTTTACTTTCTAAGAACATAGTTGGAAATTCATGAAAGTTATTGGCCTGTTATTTGCAGAACGATGTACTAGTTGCCAAGCAGCATGTCGTAAAGCTTCTCATACTCTTTCGCAGATGCCTTCCATGAGAAATCATGCCTCATGGCGCGCTGCATCATCTCCTGCCATCTGTCCTTATGGTTTTCAAACACATCAAGAGCATATTTGATGACATGCAGCATATCATGCGCATTATAATTGGCAAAGGAAAAGCCATCGCCCGTATTCTCGTACTCATTGTACGGCACTACAGTGTCCTTAAGGCCACCGGTCTCCCTGACTATAGGCAGCGTACCATATCGCATAGACATGAGCTGGCTCAAGCCGCACGGCTCAAAAAGAGACGGCATGAGAAATGCGTCACAGCCTGCATATATCTCATGTGCATTTTCCTCTGAGTAACCGATATATACTCCAAGCTTCTGCGGATACCTGCCATGGAAATAATTAAACATCTCCTCGTACTGCTGCTCTCCTGTGCCCTGCACTATAAACTGTACATTCATGGTGGAAAGCATCTCCTCCATCACATATGCCACCAGATCAAAGCCCTTCTGCTTTGTCAGACGCGAAACTATTCCAATCAGCATGACATCCTTATCCACAGCCAGACCATACTTCTCCTGCAGCTGACGCTTATTAACGACCTTTCCACTCAATTCCCTTACAGAAAAATGCTTATCCAGATATGTATCCTTCATAGGATTAAAGACATCATAATCTATACCGTTTACAATGCCTCTCAAATGCCTGCGCCGCTCAAGCATCAGGCCATCCAGGCCCTCTCCGCCCTCAGGTGTACAGATTTCATCTGCATATGTCGGACTGACAGTCGTAATCTCATCTGCATATACTATGCCGCCCTTTAAATAATTAGCCTCACCATAGAACTCCAGCTCCCCTGAATTAAAAATATGCTCCGGAAGTCCTGTAACATCAGCCACCTCTTTAATCTTCCAACGCCCTTGAAACTTCATATTGTGAATGGTAAAGACTGTCTTGATACCTGCATAGAAATTGTCTGAGCCGTACACTGTCTTTAGGAAAACCGGCAAGAGTCCTGTCTGCCAGTCATTACAATGTATCACATCCGGGGCAAAATCTATAACCGGCAAAGCCTCAAGCACCGCCTTTGAAAAGAAAGCAAACTTCTCCACATCCTCGTATATATTGTTGTATGGCTTATCTCCTGCAAAGTAAAACTCATTGTCCACAAAATAATATGTCACACCATCATACTGCGATGTAAAAATCCCCACATACTGCCTGCGCCAGTTGAGATTGACATAAAAATGACAGACGAACTTAAGCTGTGGCAGTAATTTATCATCCATACATTTGTACTTCGGAAGTATAACTCTCACGTCATATCTGTCCTTGTCAAAATATTTCGGTAAAGATCCCACTACGTCAGCTAGTCCACCTGTCTTCATATAAGGTATTGCCTCTGATGCGGCCATTAATATTTTCATTTTGTCCATGCTGAAACCTCCCCCAGATTACAGTTATTTAAACAACGATTAATCTGATAAAAAATATAGTATACATCCTGAAACCAATAGAATGTATACTATATTATATCACGCGGGAGTACATTTTGCCTAGTAAATTTATCAAAACGTGGTTTTATTTGTCTATAATGACGATTTTTACATTCCAAGACGTATTTTATCTGTTATCAGGGCAATAAACTCCGAATTGGTAGGCTTGCCCTTACCATAGTTTACAGTGTATCCAAACATGGAGTCTATCGTATCCATCCTGCCTCTGCTCCATGCCACCTCGATAGCATGCCTTATGGCTCTCTCCACCCTGCTTGAGGTAGTCTTGTACTTCTTTGCAATAGTGGGATACAAAAGCTTTGTGATAGAGCTAAGCATTTCCATATCCTCAACGCACATCACTATCGCAGTCCTAAGATACTGATATCCCTTTATATGAGCCGGAACACCTATCTCATGAATGATATCCGTCACCTGTGTCTCAAGGGATTTTTTCTCCATATATGTATCATCAAGTGGCTCAGTGTCACCGGATGCTCTCTTTACATACACAAGTACCACATCAGAACCGGCATTACCGTTTATCATGTTGTATGCTTCATCACTACTTCTTGCTGTTCCTAAAAACTCCATGCCCTTTAATAAACTCTGCATGTTTTTCTTTTCGTCTGCTACTGCGACATTTAAAGTGCTCATCAAACTCTCCTATGCCGCCAATTACTGTCATGTCAAAACAAATTGTATGCTTTTATGATAACACATTTTGTCGAATTTTGTCGAGAGCGTATTTTTTTTTAATTTTATGTAACCATTCAGCCCACGCATATTCGCAAAACTGCACGATACCCGTGCTTTCTCTATTCTTCAAACTGAGAGTTATACAGCTCTGCGTAAAATCCGTTCTTTGCAAGAAGCTCATCGTGTGTACCCTGCTCGATAATGTCTCCGTCCTTCATGACAAGAATCATATCTGCATTCTTGATAGTAGACAGCCTGTGGGCGATGACAAAGCTTGTTCTGCCCTTCATCAGATTGTCGAGTGCCTTCTGGATACGGATTTCTGTACGTGTATCGACAGAGGATGTGGCCTCATCAAGGATAAGGATTGGATTGTCTGCAAGAATGGCTCTTGCTATTGTCAAAAGCTGCTTTTGTCCCTGTGACACATTGGATGCATCCTCGTTGAGCTCCATATCGTAGCCACCCGGCAATGTCTGGATAAAGTGATGCGCATGTGCTGCCTTTGCTGCCGCGATGACCTCCTCATCTGTGGCATCCAGACGGCCGTAGCGGATATTTTCCATAATGGTGCCCTTAAAGAGCCATGTGTCCTGCAATACCATGCCGAATGCATCTCGCAGATCGGCTCTGTTGTAATCCCTGATATCATGTCCGTCTACAAGAATGGCACCTGAGCTTACATCATAAAATCTCATAAGAAGCTTGACCATGGTAGTCTTTCCCGCTCCTGTCGGTCCAACGATAGCAACCTGCTGTCCCGGCTTTACCTTTGCAGAAAAATCATTGATGATGATCTGGTCAGGATTATAACCAAAGTGTACATGCGAAAACTCTACACTTCCCTCGATATGGTCTGGCTTTACAGGATTTTCCACTGTTATATCCTCTTCCTCCTCATCGAGGAACTCAAATACACGCTCAGATGCAGCCGCCATCGACTGAAGCTGGTTTGCCACCTGCGCTATCTGCTGGATTGGCTGTGTGAAATTCTTCACATACTGTATAAATGCCTGGATATCACCGATTGTGATGACATTCTTTATGGCAAGTATACCACCTGAGATGGCTACTCCCGCATATCCTAAGTTTCCTACAAACTGCATGATAGGCATCATAAGTCCTGAAAGGAACTGTGATTTCCATGCGGATTTGTAGAGCACATTGTTGGCCTCCTTAAAGGTCTTTACAGTCTCTGCCTCTTTATTATATGCCTTTATGACGAGGTGGCCTCCGTACACCTCCTCGACCTGTCCGTTTATGTGTCCCAGATACTCCTGCTGCTGTCTGAAGTATTTCTGTGAATGCTTTATGACAAACGAAATAAGTATCATCGAAACTGGCAGGATAACGAGTGAAATCAGCGTCATGAGCGGTGAAATAGACAGCATCATGACCAGTGTACCGACCAAAGTGGCAACAGATGTAATAATCTGTGTGATACTCTGGTTCAAGCTCTGTCCGAGTGTGTCCACATCGTTTGTGATACGCGAAAGTACCTCACCATATGTCCTTGACTCGAAATACTTCATCGGCATACGGTTGATTTTGCTCGTGATGTCCTTACGCATCCTGTAGCAGGTCTTCTGCGTGATGCCTGTCATGATAAGTCCCTGGGCAAACATAAAGATGGCACTCACCACATATAAAGCCAGCGTAAACAAAAGAACCTTTGCAATATAATCAAAATCTATGCCGCCTGTTCCTGCAATCTTGTTCATGAGTCCCTCGGCAAGCGCAGTGGTGGCTTTACCCATGACCTTCGGTCCTGCAACGGAGAAGACAGTCGAAACTGCTGCAAAAATCATAACTGCAATGATAGCAGCCCAGTATCTGCCGAGATACTTTATGAGTTTCTTTGTAGAGCCCTTGAAATCCCTGGCCTTTTCTGTGACCATTCCGGGGCCACGTCCCATTGGCCCTCTTGGCCTCTTAGGAGGCATCTTAAACTGTTCGTTATTATTCTCACTCATCTTACATGCCCTCCTTTTTGTTATCATCAATTCCAAGTTCCCTGGCTGAAAGCTGTGACTGTGCAATCTGCATATATACATCGCAATTCTTAAGAAGCTCCTCGTGGGTGCCTTTTCCTACGATTTTACCGTCATCGAGCACGAGAATCTGGTCAGCATGAATAATCGTGCTGATACGCTGTGCCACGATAATAACGGAAGCACTCTCTGTAACCTCTGCTAAGGCTGCACGCAGACGCGCGTCAGTCTTCATATCGAGTGCTGAAAAGCTGTCATCAAACACATAAATATGAGGGTCCTTTGCGATAGCTCTTGCTATGGCAAGCCTCTGCTTCTGACCACCTGACACGTTTGAGCCGCCCTGTGCGATTGAGCTTTCATACCTGTCATTCTTTGTCTCGATAAACTCAGAAGCCTGTGCGATATCCGCAGCCTTTTTTATCTGCTCATCACTCGCGTCTGCTTTACCAAAGCGCAGGTTTGAGGCGATGGTTCCCGAAAAAAGAATACCCTTCTGCGGAACAAAGCCTATTGACTCGCGAAGCTCGCTTAGTGTGTAGTCTCTGATATCGTGTCCATCAAGCTCTATTGAGCCTCCAGTCACGTCATAGAAACGCGGAATCAGGTTTACAAGTGTAGACTTTCCACAGCCGGTACTTCCGATGATAGCTGTGGTTTTGCCCGGCTCCGCCACAAAATCAATGTCTGAAAGCACATCCTCCTTTGCTCCCGGATATCTGAAATCCACATGGTTGAAACGGATAACACCTCTGTGATCAGCCTCAGTAACAGGCTCTTTTGGATCATTTACAGTGCTGTTTGTCTTTATAACCTCATCGATACGCTCTGCCGCAACACCAGCTCTCGGAAGCATGAT
>OICS01000682.1_pt1 | contig 11130 bp, 8 predicted proteins | sample 1581341 | NCBI WGS metagenome assembly OICS01 (sample SAMEA3882550, study PRJEB24775) | human gut metagenome | biome: human-associated habitat; feature: intestine environment; material: feces | place: Netherlands | collected 2009/2010
TGTAATCTATAATAAAATGTACCTGCCTGTCAAATTCGCTGATATGTGCATTCTGCACAGCCTCATGGGCCCGGAAAAACAATTCTCCGGTCTTGTGGGAAACCAGTTTATTCCGGATATCATATTTATCCTTAAAATAGAGGTAAAAAGTCCCCTTGGCAACCCCGGCCTGATCTACAATATCTGAAATTGTAGTTTTGGTAAGTCCCTTCGTCGTAAAAAGTTCAAAGGCAGTGTTGAAAAGAGCATCTTTTTTCTTCTTTTTATTCAGCTCCAGTTTTCCCATTTCAGATTCATTCCTTCCTCTATTGTATACATAACATTTTAACCGAATCAGGTAAGTCCCGCTGCGGAGTTTGCGAAAAGCAATAAGCGTCTTACTGTTCACAGCAACATAAGCTTACTTTGTAATTATATTGTGATCATATATAATTACTATTTTAAACAAAAATGACTGAAAGTCAATATTACATTTTTGTTCTGGAAAAATTTAGACAAATTGTGAAGAATGATTATTGACTGAAAGTTATTTTTGTTATATAACATTCCATGAAATAAAAAATGACTGTTGGTCATAGAATGATCAAACAGTATCAATAATAAAGAAAGAAGAGGAGAAAAAGATGATTAAGGTAGGAAAGTGGATTGCAAAACACAAGATACTGATCATTATCATCGGAATTGCATTGCTGATCCCTTCATATCTCGGTATGGCGGCGACCAGAATCAACTACGATGTACTGAGTTATCTGCCGGATACCCTTGAGACAGTTGATGGACAGGACATTATGGTAGATCAGTTTGGGATGGGAGCCTTTTCCATGATAGTGGTGGAGGATATGGAACTGAAGGATGTAGCTGCTCTGAAAGAGAAAATCGAAGCAGTTGATCACGTGAAAAAAGTACTGTGGTATGACAGTGTCCTGGATGTTTCCGTTCCTGTAGAAATGCTTCCGAAGGATTTGAGAGAGGCATTTTTTAACGGAGATGCAACTATGATGATCGCGTTGTTTGATAATACAACATCATCAGAAACTTCCATGGAAGCTGTGACGCAGATTCGTAAGATTACTTCAAAGAACTGTTTTGTCAGTGGAATGACAGGCATTGTTACTGATATCAAACAGATTGCACTTAAGGAAATGCCGATTTACGTTGTGATTGCTTCCTGCCTTTCTCTGATAGTGTTGCTCCTTGCAATGGATTCTCTGGTAGTTCCGGTTTTGTTTTTGCTCTGCATTGGTGTTGCAGTCTTGTATAATCTTGGAAGTAATATTTTTCTTGGTCAGATTTCATACATCACTCAGGCACTGACAGCAGTCCTGCAGCTTGGTGTTACCATGGATTATTCCATTTTCCTGCTGAACAGTTATGAGGAGAATAAGAAGCGGTTTGAGGGTGATAAAGAGAGGGCTATGGCACATGCCATCAATGCAACCTTCAAATCTGTAATCGGAAGTTCTATTACAACAGTAGCCGGATTTATCGCACTTTGCTTTATGACCTTCTCACTTGGACGTGATATGGGTATCGTAATGGCCAAGGGAGTTGTTATCGGTGTTCTGTGTTGTGTTACTTTGCTCCCTGCTCTGGTGCTTACTTTTGACGGAGCCATTGAAAAAACAACACATAAGCCGCTGCTTCCAAGTTTTGATAAGGCATCTGCTTTTATTACAAAGCATTATAAAGTATGGCTGATCATTTTCCTGGTAATGCTTTTCCCGGCAATTCATGGAAATAACAATCTGAAGAATTACTACAATATTGACAAGTCACTTCCTTCCACGCTGGACAGTAATGTGGCAAATGCCAAACTTCAGGAAACCTTTGATATGAATAATGTTCATATGGTGTTATTAAAGAAAGGTCTGACATCAAAAGAAAAAACAGAAATGCTTGACCAGATCAAGGATGTTGATGGTGTAAAATGGGCACTTGGAATGGACTCTTTCGTAGGTGCGGCATTCCCGGATACCATGATCCCAAGTAATCTGAAGAAGATGTTGGAAAGCGATGAGTACGAGATGGAATTTATCTGTTCCAAATATAAAACAGCTACAGACGAGGTAAATAATCAGATTGATGAGATCCAGAAGATTGTAAAAGGATACAGTCCGGAATCTATGGTAATCGGAGAAGCACCTCTGACCAAGGATCTTCAGGATGTTACGGATGTGGATTTAAAGACTGTAAATACTATCTCTATCCTGGCAATTTTCATTATTATCATGGTTGTGTTTAAATCCATTTCGCTTCCGTTTATTCTGGTTGCAGTTATTGAGTTTGCGATTTTTGTCAATATGTCCGTTCCTTATTATCAGGGAAAGGAAGTGGTGTTCGTAGCAAGCATTGTTATCGGTTGTATCCAGCTGGGAGCTACTGTTGACTATGCAATCCTTATGACCAGCAGATACCAGAAAGAACGTGGTCTTGGAAAGAGTAAGAAAGAATCCATTGCCATCGCACATAAAACTTCCATGAAGTCAATTGTGATCAGTGGCTGCAGCTTCTTTGCGGCAACTTTCGGAGTTGGTCTTTATACACAGGTAGATATGATTGGAAGTATCACAAACCTGCTTTCACGTGGAGCTGTGATCAGTACACTGGTGGTATTGTTTATACTTCCGGCTATGTTTATGATATTTGATTCTCTCATCTGCCACACATCTATTGGATTTGCCAAGAAGAAACCGGCAAAAGAGAAGAAACAGTGATTCAGGATTTTTAAAAAGAAGCTTATTGTAAAGAGATAGAATAAAGGAGTAAGTTATTATGAACAGAAACAGAAAGAAAGCAGCTGCAGCAACGCTCGGAGCAGGTACTGTAATGGCAGCTGCTTCAACAGGTGATAATGGATTGCAGAAAGAAGAAACCGTTTATGTAAATACAACTGCCGGAGGAGAAGTAACGGATGTCACAGTATCTGACTGGCTGAAAAATTCCGGAGACAGTTCCAATTCTGAGGTGAAAGATGCCTCTGATCTTCAGGATATAAAAAACGTAAAAGGTGATGAAACATTTACTCAGAACGGAAATGATCTGACCTGGAGTACTGATGGAAAGGATATTTATTATCAGGGAAAGACAGAGAAAAATCTCCCGGTTTCCGTAGGAATTAAATATTATATGGATGGAACTGAGGTTTCTCCGGAAGCTCTGGCAGGAAAGACAGGACATCTGAAAATGGAAGTGACATATACAAATACTTCTAAAACAACCAAAACAGTGAATGGCAAAAAGACTGATATTTATTCACCCTTTGTTATGGTGACAGGAATGATCCTTTCTACAGATAATTTCTCCAATATTACAGTAGATAACGGTAAGGTTATTTCTGACGGAAGCAGAAATGTTGTTGTCGGTTTTGGTATGCCGGGAATGAAAGAAAGTCTGGATATGTCTTCTGATATTGCAGATGAAGTGAATATCCCTGAAGGATTTACAGTGGAAGCAGATGTTACAGACTGTGAGATGAATTCTACATTTACCGTAGCACTTACAGATATTTTCAAAGATATTAATCTGGATGATGTGGATGGACTGGATGAGCTGAAGGATTCAATGAAAGATCTGACGGATGCAGCAGTAAAACTGGTAGACGGAACCAAAGATCTTTATGATGGAACTAATAAACTCAATGACAAATATAAAGAATTTTATGATGGAATCGGAACTCTGAAAAGTGGTGTCAGTGATCTGAATGACGGAGCAAAAGAACTGGATGACGGAGCAAAGGAATTAAGCAGCGGAGCACAGACACTGAATACAGGGGCACAGACTTTAAACAGTGGTGTTTCCTCTTATACAGCAGGGGCAGACACACTTTCAGATGGAATCAAACAATATACAGCAGGAGTAGATACGCTGGACAGCAAGATGGCGGACTATGAGGCAGGGATGAAATCTCTTTCCGATGGTGTAAATGCATATGTTGCAGGCGGCAATCAGCTTGCAGGCGGGGTGCAGAGCTATGTAACAGGAACAACTACTCTGACAGACGGAATGCAGCAGTATATTGCAGGAGTTAATCAGCTTGCAGGCGGTGTGGGTCAGTATGCTGGTGGTATCAAGAGCTTAGTGAATGGAATTGGTCAGGTTGTTCCGGGAATTGATACTGCTGTAAATGGAATCCAGACTGCTGTAGAAAAAATGACAGCTCTTTCATCTAAAATCGATGCAAATCAGATTGCTAATTTCAGTGACAGCATGACGGCTTATACAACAGGCGTTTCTGATTACACTTCTGCAGTTGGCCAGTATATTGAAAGTGTAGAACAGCTTGCATCAGGACTGAGCCAGCTTGAGAGCTCACTTGAAAACATGGGAGCTTCCACAGCTTCAGAAATAGAAGAAAGTGCAAATGCAATGTCCGGACAGTTAAATGACAGTGCTGAAACCATGAACAGTCAGGCAGATGCAATTGAATCCTGGATCAGTGATTCCGCAGAGGCTTCTGTAGATGCATCTTCTGTAGATGCAGGAGTTGCAGCAGTCAGCAGTCAGCTAGAAGCAGCAGAATCTGCTTTGTATAATATTGATACCAGCAATATGGATGATGAAACAGCAGCTGCTGTAGAAGCTGCGATTGATGGTGCGTTAGGTTCTATTCAGGCAGCTGAGGACAGTGCATCTAATATTGATACATCCACAATTACAGCCTCCGCACCTGATACGTCAGCATTGCAGTCAGCAGCAGACGCTTTAAGGGCATCTGCGTCCAGTGCAGAATCAACAGCAGATGCACAGGAAGAGGCAGTCAACAGCAGTATTGAACAGATGAAACAGCAATTACAGGCATTAACTCAGGGAATGCAGACAGTGCAGAAGACTGTATCACAGTTAAATGCAGGTGCAAAAGAGCTTACTTCTAATGATGGCACATTAAAAGCAAGTGGAACCCAGCTTGCTCAGTCAGGAACCCAGATTGCTACAGCAGTAAATCAGATGAGTACATTATTTACCGGACTTGGACAGCAGCTTCCGGAAATGCTGCAGGGAATCGATCAGCTGAAAGCAGGCTCTGATCAGCTGACTACTGCAAATAAATCTCTCCAGAGTGGATATGAAAGCCTTGCAAAAGCAAGCACAGAACAGATGATTTCCGGCGCAGATACACTGCTTAGTTCCGGAAAGACACTGACAGATGGAATTGCACAGCTTCAGGGTGAAAATAATGTTAATGCACAGACACTGTTAAAAGGAGCCGAGACTCTTAAGAGCGCAAGAAAGAGCCTGACCAGTGGTATGTCTCAGATCAATTCTGCAACAGGTCAGATTACAAGTGGTGTGGAAACTCTGGCATCTAACAGTGGAACACTGTACAGCGGAGCAGATCAGCTTTCTTCGAACAGTTCTGCATTAAACAGCGGAGCATCTCAGCTTGCATCAGGAACCCAGACACTTGTATCCGGAGCACAGACCCTTGCATCAGGAACAGGCAGCCTTGTATCCGGCACTCAGACATTAATGGATGGTGCGGATAAGCTTTCTGATGGCAGTGATCAGCTTAAAGATGGTATCAGCGACCTGAATGACGGAGCAAAAGAACTGAACAAAGGACAGAAGAAATTCTATAAAGAAGGTATTAAGAAACTGGATGATACAGTAAACGGAGATCTTCAGGATATTCTTGACAGATTTGAGGTAATCCAGTCTGACGATGTAATGTACACAACATTCACAGACAGATCTGGCGATATGGACGGAAATGTTAAATTTATTTTCGAATCTGACCCGATTGAAATCAGTGATAATGAGAAATAGATATCATAAACCTGAGACATACAGAATAAGGGAAAGATGAACAGCCAGACTTATCTAAAATGGGGCGGATGCAATCAGGCAACTGCCCCATTGCTTATGAAAAAGCTTTCTGTTATAATAAAAAAGTCAGATGGGAATTTTAGAAAACAAGAAAGCATCAGGTGATTAAATGGAAAATACAAAATCACAAAAAAAGTCGTATTCAACAGCATCTTCCAAGAGCAGGGCGCGTCGAAAAACAAAAACAGATTATTATGATTACAGTCTGGTAGCAGTTATTGTACTGCTGACCTGTTTTGGGCTTATCATGCTGTACAGTACAAGCTCCTATATGGCTCAGATAAATTACGGAAGCGACATGTATTTTTTTAAAAAACAGGCCATCATCAGCGTGGCATGTATTATCATGGCACTGATCATTTCCAGAATCAATTATCGGATACTGAACCGTTTTAGCACAGCTTTGTATGTAGCGGCACTGGTGTTGATGGCACTGGTAAAAACACCGCTGGGGCAGTCTTCTCATGGTGCCCAGAGATGGCTGAATCTTGGACCGGTTCAGTTCCAGCCGGCAGAGCTTGCCAAGATAGCAATTATTGTCTGCCTCCCATATATGATCGTGCATATGGGAAAGAAAGTCCGTACCTTAAAGGGCTGTATGGTTCTTGCTGTTGTGGGAGGCGGACTGGCACTGGCTGCATATGTATTTACGGACAATCTGAGTACAGCAATTATTATTTTCTGTATTACTGCAGGACTGATTTTTGTGGCTCACCCGGATATTAAGATTTTTATTATTATTGCAGGTGTTGTTATTGCGCTGGCAGTGATCGGAGTCATTTTTCTGAATGCAACAGTGAGTGTTGATGGAAGTGGAAGCTTTCGTCTGAGACGAATCATGGTATGGCTTCATCCGGAAGAATATGCGGACAGTTGGGGATATCAGACAATTCAGGCATTGTATGCGATTGGCTCGGGAGGATTTTTTGGCAGAGGACTTGGAAACAGTATTCAGAAGCTGGGAAGTGTACCTGAGGCACAGAATGACATGATTTTTTCAATTATCTGTGAAGAACTGGGGATTTTTGGAGGTCTTATCGTGCTGATGCTTTATGCATATCTGTTATACAGGCTGTTTGTTATTGCACAGAATGCACCGGATATGTTTGGCTCACTTATGGTCAGTGGGATTTTTATTCACATAGCATTGCAGGTTATTCTTAATATTGCGGTTGTTGTAAACCTTATGCCGAATACAGGTGTCACTCTTCCGTTTATCAGTTATGGAGGTACGTCGATCGTATTCCTTATGGCAGAGATGGGACTTGCGCTGAGTGTGGCAAGGCAGATTAAATTTGAGGAATAAAAAATGTAATAAAATAGTGCTTGACAAACAGGAGGGAAGAATATATACTTTGAACATCAAAGTAATCAATCCCGATAAAACCAAATCTGAATAAATGAGACGTATTTACTGGTCTGACGGATGATAAGGTTGAAAACAAGAAAAGGCAGAATCATCATCTGCTTAACAAAAATAATAAAAAACAAGTGATAACCGGAGCATGAAAAAGAGAAGCATTCCGGGGCTTGAATTAAAGGAGAAGAAAAAATTATGTTAGAAAAAATGAGTGAAATGATCGCAGAGCAGTTAAATTGTGATGCAGCAGGAATTACTGCTGAAACTTCTTTCAAGGATGATCTTGGCGCAGATTCACTTGACCTGTTTGAGCTGGTTATGGCTCTGGAAGATGAATACAATATTGAGATCCCGGCTGAAGATCTTACAGATTTAACAACAGTCGGAGCTGTTATGGATTATCTGAAAAACAAAGGCGTAGAGGCTTAATCATATAGAAATGACAAATAACTCCTTGGAGCCAGAGATGGCTTCGGGGAGAATTTTTTGACATTATAATTTGAATATCAAAATATTTTAAACTAAAATAATTTGCAATCAGAAACAAATTGTTATCATCTGATATAAACATAAAAATAAAGGAAAGGAAAATGATATGTCTAAAATTGCATTTGTATTTCCGGGACAGGGTGCACAGTATACAGGAATGGCGAAAGATTTTTATGAAAAATATGCTGTAAGTCGCGAAGTATTTGAAAGCGCATCAAAAGCATCCGGACTTGATGTGAAAGCTTTATGCTTTGAAGAAAATGACAGATTAAATATTACAGAATATACACAGATTGCCATGCTGACAGCAGAAATCGCAATTTTAAGAGCTGTAGAGGAAGCCGGAATCAGGTCTCAGGTAAATGCTGGACTGAGCCTTGGAGAATACGGAGCACTGGTGGCCTCCGGTGTTATGAAGGAAGAGGATGCATTTACTGTAGTGCGAAAAAGAGGAATTTTTATGCAGGAGGCATATCCTACAGGTGGTGCAATGTCCGCTGTTCTTGGAACAGATGCAGAGCTGATTGAAAAAATCTGCGATGAGACACAGGGAATTGTATCCATTGCAAATTATAACTGTCCGGGACAGATTGTGATCACAGGCGAGGAGACAGCAGTTGCAGCAGCAGGGGAGGCATTAAAGGCAGCAGGCGCCAGACGTGTGATTCCTCTTAAAGTCAGTGGCCCATTTCACTGTGAGCTTCTCAAAGGCGCAGGGGAAAAACTGGGACAGGAACTTGAGAAGGTAGAAATCCAGTCATTTACAGTACCTTATGTGACAAATGTAACTGCACAGTATGTGACAGGACCGGAGCAGGTAAAGGAATTGCTTGTCAGCCAGGTTTCATCCTCTGTGCGCTGGCAGCAGTGTGTAGAACAGATGATTGATGATGGTGTAGATACTTTTATTGAGATTGGACCGGGAAAAACTCTGACAGGATTTCTCAAAAAGATCAACAGAAATGTAAAAGCATTACATGTTGAGAAAACAGAAGATCTGGATGAAGTGAGAAAGGAGTGTCTGTAAAATGCTGAAAAATAAAATTGTCCTGATTACAGGTGCAGGACGTGGAATCGGACGAGCCATTGCTATTGCTCTTGCAAAGGAAGGTGCAGAGGTGGTTATCAATTACAATGGTTCTGAAGAGAGAGCGAAGGAAGTAAAACAGACCATCGAAGAAAACGGTGGAAAAGCTTCCATATATAAATGCAATGTCAGTGATTTCGCAGCCTGTGAAGCAATGATTAAAGATATAGTTAAAGAATATGGACACCTTGATATTCTGGTTAATAATGCAGGAATTACCAAAGATGGTCTGATCATGAAAATGAAAGAAGAGGATTTCGATTCTGTACTTAATGTAAACCTGAAAGGTACATTCAATACAATCCGTCACAGTGCCCGTCAGATGCTGAAACAGAGAAGTGGAAAGATCATCAATATTTCTTCTGTTTCCGGAATCCTCGGAAATGTGGGCCAGGCAAATTATGCTGCATCCAAAGCAGGTGTGATCGGTCTGACAAAAACAATGGCAAGAGAGCTGGGCAGCCGGGGAATTACGGTAAATGCCATTGCACCCGGATTTGTAGACACAGAGATGACAGAAGTACTCTCAGAAGAAATCAGGGAAAATGCATGTAAGCAGATTATCCTGGGACGTTTCGGAAAACCGGAGGATATTGCAAATACAGCGGTATTTCTGGCATCAGACAAAGCAGACTATATTACAGGACAGGTCATCAGCGTAGATGGCGGTATGAACGTATAAATAAGGAGAACAAAATGAGAAGAGTTGTAATTACAGGTATGGGAGCAATCACTCCGGTAGGCCTTAGTGTAGAAGAATTCTGGAACAGCGTAAAAGAAGGAAAAACAAACTTTGCAGAAGTAACACGTTTTGATTCCACAAATTACAGAGCGCATATGGCAGCAGAGATCAACAATTTTAATCCAAAGGATTATATGGATTTCAAATCTGCAAAACGTATGGAGCTTTTCAGCCAGTATGCGGTAGCAGCAGCAAAAGAAGCTATTGAGCAGTCCGGACTGGATATGACAAAAGAAGATCCCTTCCGTGTAGGCTGTAGCGTGGGAAGCGGTATCGGAAGTATGCAGGTGGTAGAGAAATCCTGCGAAATTCTCAACACAAAGGGACCAGGAAGACTGAATCCTCTGATGATTCCTCTTCTGATCTCCAATATGGCATCCGGAAATGTTTCCATTCAGTTTGGACTCCGCGGAAAGAACATTAATGTTGTAACTGCCTGTGCAACAGGAACCCACAGCATTGGAGAAGCATACCGTACTATTCAGTGCTCTGATGCAGATGTTATGGTTGCAGGTGGAACGGAAGCTGCTATCACACCAACAGGCTTTGGTGGTTTTGCGGCACTGACAGCATTGACCTCATCCACAGATCCTGAGAGATGTTCCATCCCTTTTGACAAAGAAAGAAGCGGTTTTGTAATGGGTGAGGGTGCCGGCGTGGTAGTTCTGGAAGAACTGGAGCATGCCAAAGCACGTGGAGCGAAAATCCTTGGCGAGGTTGTCGGATATGGTGCAACAGGAGATGCTTATCACATTACATCCCCTGCAGAGGACGGTTCCGGTGCTGCCAAAGCTATGGAATGGGCTGTAAAAGAAGCAGGAATTTCCACAGATGATGTATGGTATGTAAATGCACATGGTACAAGCACACATCATAATGACTTATTTGAAACAATTGCCATTAAGAAAACATTTGGTGAACACGCAAAAGAAATGAAAATAAATTCTACAAAATCTATTACAGGACATCTTCTGGGAGCTGCCGGTGCAGTGGAAGTGATCACCTGTGTAAAAGAACTTCAGGAAGGCCTGATCCATCAGACTGTTGGTTATAAGGTGCCGGATGAACAGTGTGACCTGGATTATGTAGGAAACGGTAATGTAAAGATGGATATCAAATATGCACTTACCAATTCTCTTGGCTTTGGCGGACATAACGCATCCTTACTTATTAAAAAGTACGAAGACTGATCACGCAGATAATAAATGGTATGGTGATTTTGAAAACAATATACGACAGTGATCTTATAATATAGCTATTTCAGCAGGAGGAAATAAATGGAACTGGCAAATATATTAGAACTGATCCACGCAGTCAGCGATTCAGATCTCACAGAATTTAACCTGCAGGACGATACCTTAAATATTTCCATGTCAAAAGAGAAAACAATTGTACAGCAGATGGCAGTCAATACTGATCCGGCAGATGCTCAGCAGTATCAGCCGGTAGTGCAGCAGGCTGTACATGTAGAATCCGTCAATGCTGTTAACGATGAAGTACAGACAGGAAGTGTGGTAAAATCTCCTCTTGTAGGTACCTATTATGCAGCATCTTCTCCGGAAAATCCCCCCTTACCCATAAGACTGTCACATACCGGAGCATCAATCCTGTGAGCCAGCTCTGTCACTT
>OICS01000684.1_pt1 | contig 11101 bp, 8 predicted proteins | sample 1581341 | NCBI WGS metagenome assembly OICS01 (sample SAMEA3882550, study PRJEB24775) | human gut metagenome | biome: human-associated habitat; feature: intestine environment; material: feces | place: Netherlands | collected 2009/2010
GCACTCGATTATTTAGAGCGCCATCTTTTTTTACACACGTTCTTTATTTAAACGATTATGGATATTTTGCATTTTCAAATCAATTTCAGCAATTGATTTAGCACATTCTTGAAGTTCTTTTTTAACATCGTCAGAAACATTATTATCTGTTTTATATTTTAACTTATGTTCAAGTGATGCCCAAAAATCCATGGCTATTGTACGTAATTGAACTTCTACATGAATTGGTTTAGGTCCTTCAGATAAAAAGATAGGAACTTCTAAAACAAGATGTAATGACATATAACCACTTTCTTTAGGATTTTGAATATAATCTTTCATTTCAATAAGTTGAATATCATCTTGATTTGTAAGTAGCTGTGCTACTTTATAAACATCATCTACATAATTACAGATTACTCTAATTCCCGCAATATCATGAATATTTTCTTCTAATGAACGTTCTGTAACCGGAATATCTTTACTGATTGCTTTTTTTAAAATACTTTCTGGTGATTTAAGCCTAGATTCTATATGATGAATTGGATTATGATCATGTTTTACTTTAAATTCAGCATCAAGAATTTCAAGTTTTGTACGTACTTCTTTAATCCCTGCTTCATAGATTTGTTGCATTCTCAATAGTTCTGTAACATTTTCATAAAGTGTTGTTTTTGCAAGATTATTAACAACATTTTGTTTAATTTTTTGACTTGTTTTCATTATAACACCTCATCTTTATTAAACCTTAAAAAGATGAACTTGTCATTAACAAAAGAAAAATCTTTAAAGATTTAATCACTAAGGTCTTCTCCATTAGAAGCAATAACTTTTTTATACCAATAGAATGAATCTTTTCTATAACGATCTAATGTTTTTAAATCAAATTCATCTCTATCAACATAAATAAATCCATAACGTTTAACCATACCTTCATGAGTAGAAATTAAGTCAATTGCTGACCATGGACAATATCCCATCATTTCTGCTCCATCAGAAATAGCTAAATGAATTTGTTCGATGTGTTTTCTTAGATATTCAATTCTGTATTGATCATGAACTTTACCATCTTCAGTTAAAGTATCATAAGCTCCTAAACCATTTTCAGTAACGATCATTGGTAAGCGATATCTTGAATACATTTCACGAATTGTTGCTCTGAATCCCATAGGATCGATTTCCCAACCGAATTCAGTAGTTGGTAAGTTAGGGTTTTTATATCCTCTATAAACACCAGCTTCACCACGAGCAGTTTGTTGATCTGCACCTGGATCTAATTTTTCAGTTCCATCACTTGCTTCTACAGTAGCAGTATTATAATAGTTGAAACCGATGAAATCAGGATGACCACTCTTTAATGCTTCCTCGTCACCTTCACCAAATTCAGGACATGCATCATTTTCTTCTAAATAAGCCCACACTAAGTTGTTATAAACACCATAAACAGCCATATCTAAGTATAACCAGTTTCTAATAGCGTTGTAGTTTTGTGCAGCTAAAACATCTTCTGGTTTACAGCTTGCTGGGTAAACTAATGAAATATTTGGAGCTGGTCCAATTTTAGCACCTGGTAACATTTCATGACATAATGCCATAGCTTTTGCTTGTGCTACTAACATATGGTGGTTTTGTTGGTAAGTTTCTTTTAAAACATTTGTACATCCTTCAGGAATCATTAATGTTCCAATAACTGGTCCAACTAAAGTTAACATGTTTTGTTCATTGATTGTTAACCAATATTTAACACGATCACCAAAGTTTTCAAACATAACTTTTGCGAAGTTTAAGAACCAATCAATTGAGTCTCTGTTTCCCCATGATCCACGTTCATCTAATGCTGCAGGCATATCGAAATGGAACATAGTTACTAATGGTTCAATTCCATATTTTAAACATTCATTGATGACATTGTTGTAGTATTCAATCCCTTTAGGGTTGATAGCCCCTGTTCCTTCAGGAATAATTCTTGACCAAGAAATTGAGAAACGGTAAGTTTTGAATCCCATTTCTGCCATTAAAGCGATATCTTCTTTATATCTATGATATTGATCTGCACAGACTTTTAAATCAGAAGTCCCTTCTGGTACAACTTTTACATCTTGACATGATGGACCTTTTCCATCTTCTAAACTTGCACCTTCTACTTGATAAGCACTTGTACTTGCTCCCCAAAGGAAATCTTTAGGAAATGGTTTTAAAGTTTTGTGTAACATTTATATATCCTCCTTAAATTCAATGGTATTATACATAATTTATAAAAATATATTTATTTTTTTTAAAATATGAAAAAAATAGAACAGTTACGATTGTAGCTGTTCCCATTTTTCCATGATTTCCATTAATTCCATTTCTTTTTCATCAATAGAATCAGTAATTTCATTATATTTTTTATAATTATTCATGACTTCTTCACTTGTTAGTTCCTCTTTTAAAGAATTAATTTCTTTTTCTAAAGAATCAATCGTTCTTTCAAGCTTTTTAATTTCATTCTTTGTTTTTTTATCAATGATCTGTCTTTGTCTTGCTTTGGTAACCACTTTTTGTGTTGTCTCTACAACAGGTGTCTTTTGAGCTAAATAATCATCATAATTACCATTATAAGAAAGACATTGATCTTTTTGTACTTCAATCACACGCGTTGCAATTTTGTTTATAAAATAACGATCATGACTAATAAATAAAATCGTTCCTTCAAAGCTCTTTAAAGCTTCTTCTAGGACTTCTTTAGAAGAAATGTCTAAGTGGTTGGTTGGTTCATCAAGAATTAAGAAGTTGGCTTGTTTTAATAAAACTTCTGTTAAAACAACACGTCCTCTTTCTCCACCAGAAAGCATGGCAATATCTTTAAAGACATCATCGCCTCTAAAGTTAAACATAGCAAGGGTACTTCTAATTTCTTGATTAGTCATACGTGGATAACAATCACTAATTTCATCAAAAATTGTTTTGTTATAGTTTAAAGATTCATGTTCTTGATCATAGTAGGCCATTTCTACATGACTACCAAAACGTATTTTTCCATGATCAATAGGTAATTGACCTACAAGAGCTTTAAATAAAGTTGTTTTACCAACACCATTTTCCCCTACAATAGCCACACGTTCTCCTTTTTTAATATCAAGATTACAGTGTTCAAAAACCATTTGATCATAACGCATTGATAAATCAGTGACTTTTAAAACATCATAACCTGATTCAATAGCTGGTGTAAATTGAACAGTGATGGCACTTGGTAAATTTTCTGGTCGATCAATACGTTCAATCTTTGCAAGTTGTTTTTCTTTGGATTCTGCACGTTTAATACTTTTTTCACGATTGAATGATTTTAATGTATCAATACTTTCTTGTATTTTTTTTATTTCTTTTTGTTGATTGATATAGTGTTTTAAATCAATAGCACGTTGTGTTCTTTTTTGAATAGAATATTCTTCATAGCGACAATTATAACTATGACTTTTTCCATTTTCTATTTCAATAATCTTATTAGAAACAACATCAATAAAATAACGGTCATGGCTGACCACAATCAAAGCATTTTTATATCCTTTTAAATAGTTTTCTAAAAAGGAAATTGCTTGACTATCTAAATGGTTGGTTGGTTCATCTAAAACCAAAAGTTTAGGCTCTTCTAATAAAAGCTTGGCAAGACAAAGTCTGGTTTTTTGACCACCAGATAGTTCATAAACATATTTTTGAAAATCTTCTTCAACAAAGCCCATTCCTTTTAAAACACCAACAATACGACTAGGATAACTAAAACCATCTTTTTCATTAAATCTATTTGTAAGTGAATCGTATTCATTCATAACTTGATCACTATGATCATAAGCCATGATACTTTCTAATTCACGCATACGATTTTCTATTTTAATTAAAGGTTCAAAGACTTCTAAAGCACATTCATAGATGGTTTTATTCATATCTAAATCATGATGCTGTTTTAAATAACCAACATTTAAATCACGGCTCTTAAACAAATCACCACTATCATAACTTTCTTCACCAATAAGAATATTTAAAATCGTTGTTTTACCAGCACCATTGACCCCAATGATTGCAATCTTATCATGATCATCGACTTTAAAACTAATATCTTTCAACAAATCAATTCCTTGAAATGATTTCTTTATATTTGAACATTCTATCAACATTTTTTATCACCTCGACTATTCTATCAAATAATACTTTATAACTCAATTTTATTTCGATGAGCAATACAATTTATTCTACATTTTTACGATATTCTTGAGGAGTACAATGATTGTATTCCTCAAATTTTTTATAAAAGAAGGTGAGATTTTGATAACCACATTTTCTAGCAATTGAATCAATTGTTTTGTCACTGTTTAATAAAAGTTTTTCTGCGTATGTGATTTTTAATTGAATAATCAGTTCTTTATATGATTTATGAAAGTGTTTTTTGAGTAATGTTGTTAAGTAACATGGATTAACATGAACATATTCTGCCGTTGATTTTAATGAACATGTTAAAAAGTTTTTTTCCATGTATTTTAACGCTGAAATAACAATGTTATTTGATTCGTTGACAGATTTAAGATTAATATTTACTTCTAATGTATTCATCATCTCTAAAATAATAAGAGCAAATAAACTATTAAGTATTTCTTGAGAATTAAATGAAGGATGGTAATATTCCCATATGTATTCATGAATGAAAAATTGTAATCTTTTATCATTTTCAGTGTTAAATATCATATAGTTTAAATTTGAATTTGAATCATTAATGGCGTTAATAAAAAAAGTCGTAATTAAATTGTTACTTGTTAATTTTGAAAAGAAACTATTGTTTAAATAATCTTTTGAAATCATGAAATTCATCATAATATCATTTTCATCTGTATAACCAATAGAATGAGCTGTTTTTGTGTCAATAAGAGTCATCTGTCCTTGGCTTAAAGTGAATGATTTTCCATTTATTGTTTGAACACATTTTCCTGAATACATGTAATTGATTTCAATAAAATCATGAACATGTGTTGGAACAGTATCAAAACGTGCATTTTTAACTAATACAATTGAGTTTTCTGCAAAATTAGGAAAAATATAAATTTTTTTTTGGTTATCGAAAGTATAAGAAATATGTTCATAATTGCTTTTTATATTTTTTTTATGTTTGATTTCAGCGGTATTATAGCTTCTTAATAAATGATCAATATCGTGTAATTTCATTTTTATCACCATATATATTATACCTAAATATTTAAAGTTTGGTCAGTTTATTTTCTAAAAAATCGTTATATACAACATATATGCATTTAATTAAAATAAAAGTTAGAACATGATAGCGCTTACTTTGGAGGGGAAAATGTTGGATGTAGAAATTTTAGAAAAGCTTGTTTACTTTACAGATGAAGAAATTGATAATCTCAATGGAAAAAATACAATTGATAAAAGTATTTATCTTTCACAACAATCAAGTGTCATTGATTGTGAAAAACTGATGTTAGATGGACAAGAAATATCAGTGAGAAAACATACCCGTTTTTGTGAGTATCCTAAACATCGTCATAATTATATAGAGCTTATGTATGTTTATAGTGGTGAAATGACACATATTATTGACGATAAAGAAATTAAATTAAAAGAAGGAGATTTGTTGTTATTGAATCAAAATATAGAACATGCTGTGAAATATACAAATGAAAATGATATCATTTTTAATTTTATAATTATGCCAAAGTTTTTAGATTTTTTTTCTACAATGATTGAGAAAAATAATTATGTTTCTCAGTTTATATTTGATTCATTATATTCTTATAATAATACGGGAGAATATTTAGTTTTTAATACTCAAAACAATGAACAAGTAAGAAATTACATAGAAACAATTATTACCAATATATATAGACCTAAATTGAATAATCAATTAGAACTGAAATTATTAGTAGGACTTTTATTAGCAGAATTAATGGATCATCCAGAATCCATAGATGCCTACTCTATAGATACATATGAGAAATTAATTATTGGGTCGATACTAAAATATATTTCTATTTCATATCAAGAAGGATCATTAACGCAATTATCCGAGGAAATAAATATACCAGATTATAAAATATGCAAAATTTTAAAAAATAAAATAGGAAAGACTTTTAAACAGTTGATTCAAGACGAAAGACTAAAAGTATGCACTCAACTTCTTCTAACTACTGATATACCTATTACAAATATTATGTATGAAGTTGGATATGAAAATATTACATATTTCTATAATCTTTTTAAAAAAACTTATAACATGACACCAAATGAGTTCCGCAAACAAAATGCAAAATAGGTTAATGAAAAGAACAAAGTAAGACATTATAACTTATTTTTTGTTTTGTTAAGATAAATTTGTCAAAAAGATAGAGTTCAAGGGAGGAAAAAAATATGAACAAATTTATGAATGCTTTAGAAAAGATTGTTTCTCCAATAGCTGGTAAATTAAGTACTAATGTTGTTATTCAATCAATTTCTAAAGGTATGATGTCAATGATGCCAATTTTAATGTTAGGATCATTTGCTTCATTGTTTCAATCTTTACCGATTGATGCTTATCAAAATTTTATTGCAAGTACAGGGGTTTATGGAATATTACAATCTGTAGTTAATATGACTACAAACTTACTTGCGATATATGGTGTATTTTGTATTGCATATGCTTTTACAAAAAATAAAAGTGAAAAGAACGATGCATTAGCTGCTGGAATTATTGCATTATTCTGTTTCTTGCTTGTTACACCAACATCAACTGTGGGCGAAGGATGGACTGCTGTTACAAATTTACCATTCTCATGGTTAGGTGCTAAAGGATTATTTTCTGCGATGATTGTTGGTATTACTGTTGGATATATTTATAATTTCTTATTAGATAAAAATATCACAATTCATTTACCTGATAGCGTACCACCATTTGTATCGAAATCATTTACAGGAATTGTTCCAGGAATTATCTTAGGAATTGTTTTTGGTGCAATTGCTTTAATTTTCAAAATGACTAGTTTTGGTGATATTCATACCGCTATCTATACACTTATTGGTGCTCCATTAAGTGGTATTGGAGGAAGTATTTGGGCAGCGTTGCTTATGTATGTATTATCAGGATTATGTTGGTTCTTTGGTATTCATGGTATTGCCGTGATTTCTGTAGTTATGCCTATTTGGATGGCTGCTGATGCTGCAAATGTTGCAGCAGTTTCTTCAGGAGCACAAGCAACAAATATCATAACATGTAACTGGATTAGTGCTGTTGGAAATATTGGAGGTGCTGGTTGTACATTAGGTTTAGTTATTTTAATGTTATTCTTTGCAAAAAGTGAAAGATATAAAACGTTCTCTAAGATTGGAATTGTTCCATCATTATTTAGTATTAATGAACCTGTAATTTTTGGTTTACCATGCATGTTAAACCCTATACTATTTTTTCCATTTGTATTTACACCAGTGATTCTTATTGCGATTGCATATGGATTAACAGTTGTGGGAATTATGCCAATAGGAAATGGTGTAGGTGGACCAATGGGATCTCCAATTTTATTATCAGGTGCATTTAATTTGGGGATTTCGGGAGTTATTTGGCAAATTGTTGCATTATTATTATCAATGGCTATCTATTATCCATTTTTCAAAATTTTAGATAATCAAGCTTTAGAAGAAGAACAAAAAGATTCAAAAGATCAATAAAGAGTATAAAGAGAATTGATTTTATCAATTTCTCTTTTATGCTTTTATGAAATGAGGTGTTGTTATGAAATCACAAGTAGAAATAACTGATGAACTTCAAAACAAATTTGAAATGTATTTAAAAACACATTGTGTTGTTTCAAATACAATACCGAATCAATTTATTAGAATTTTAAAAACTCATAAAGGAATCATTAATTTTAATGAAATAAATAATGATAACTATATTGAATTAAGAAATCCTTTAATTGTTGTTTTGGGAGACAGTGTAACTGCAGGTCATTTTGAAATTGTTGATTTTGAGAATATGATTATTGCTCAAGATTTGCAAGATGGATATGTAGAAAAGTTCAAACACATGCTGCATGATCAATATTGTTTTGTGACTTTAAATATTGTGAATAGTGGCATTGCTGGTGATAATATCGAAGGAATGTATAAAAGATTAAAAAGAGATGTTATTTCTTTTCAACCGGATTTGGTTATTATCAATGCTACTTTAAATTGGTCAAAAAATAGAGGAAGTTTAAAAGATTATCGATTCTATTTTGAAAAGGTTATTCAAACTATTCAATTACAAACAAATGCAGAGATAATACTTATGACACCTAACGGTGCAATTCAAACGGAAAAAGATCAAAATCTCAATGAGAGAGTTCAAATAGTGAGAGGACTTTCGAATAAATACCATACAACATTGGTTGATATATATCAAATGTGGAAAGATGTTGTTGGTGATGATGTTAAAAAATCATTGTCTAATGGAGAAAATCATCCCACTCCATTAGGGCATACAATTATAGCTAAAGCTTTAATGCAAGCTTTTAAGGAGGGTATCAATGAAAAAAATAGAACAATTATTGAATAATCAAAATAAAAATCACTTATTTCCATTTTTTTGGCAACATGGTGAAGATAATGAAACAATAACAGATTATATGGAAAAAATAAAATCTACTGGAATACAAGCATTATGTATTGAATCAAGGCCACATCCTGGTTTTTTAGAAACTGATTGGTGGAGAACAATGGATCATATCATTAATGAGGCGAAAAGATTAGATATGAAATTGTGGATTTTAGATGATGCAAAATTTCCAACTGGTTATGCAAATGGTAAAGTACCAGAAGACTTAAAGAAAGTATATTTAACTTATCATCGCTTTGATTTTGTGGGACCAAAAAAATATGCTGAAGTGAATTTAAAATTTTTACCAGGATTTAGAGCTTTAATGAAAGAAGATCATAGTCAAGATGTAATAGTGAAGGCAATTATGGTTAAAAATGATATTTCAAAAAAACATGGTTTTATTGAAGATTCAATGATTGATGTGACGTCTTTGATTAAGGATAGTATTTTACATATAGATTTTCCTAAAGGATTATATAGCGTATATGTACTCTATTATACTCGATACGGTGGTGAGATGAGTACATTTGATTATTTGAATCCAATGAACAAGGATGCAACACAAATTTTATTGAATGAAGTTTATCAAAAACATTATGAACATTATCAAGCAGAGTTTGGAAAAACAATATTAGGATTCTTTAGTGATGAACCGCGTTTTGGAAATACTGGGCGTTCTTCTTCGATAGGTAGAGAAGAAATGGTTTTACCATGGTTACCAAATATGTTAGAAATTATGAGTGAGAGAATTGAAAATTTTGATCCTTTAAAGCTCGTTTATTTATTTGATGGTGAAAGTAAACAAGCTCACCAAATGCGTTATGAATACATGAATTTGGTTTCTCAACTTTATAGTGAAAATTTTTCTAAAGTGATAGGAAATTGGTGTACAAAACATGGCGTTGATTATGTTGGTCATACGATTGAAGATAATAATGCTGATGCAAGGCTTGGAAAAGGAGCTGGACATTTCTTTAGAGCGATGAAAGGTCAAACAATTGCAGGAATTGATGTCATTGGAGGACAGCTTGTTCCAAGTCAGCCTTTTCATCATGATGCTTATTTAACAGGTGGAAGTGAAGGTGAATTTTTCCATTATGCATTATGTAAAATGGGAGCTTCACTTGCAAAACTTGATGAAAATAAAGATGGCACATTAATGTGTGAAGCATTTGGTGCATATGGTTGGGTAGAAGGATTAAAATTGATGAAATGGATTACAGATCATATGTTGTCACATGGAGTGAATTTGATTGTTCCTCATGCTTTTGATCCAAAAGAGTTTCCTGATTGGGATTGTCCACCGCATTTTTATGCTCATGGTAATAATCCACAGTTTCCTTATTTTTCATATTGGGCACAATATACAAATAGAATGTGTGATTTATTAAGTGGCGGATATCAAGTTGCGCATATAGGTGTCTTATACCATGCATCATCTGAATGGTCAGGAGATTACATGTTTACGCAAAAGGTTTTAAAAGAACTTCTTATCCATCAAATAGATTTTAATGTCATTAGTGAAGATTATTTGCTTGATTGTCATATTGAAAATCAAAATTACTATATCAAAGATTATGCATATGATATTTTAATTGTTCCATATAGTCAACATCTTCCTGATTGCTTAATTAATCAATTAAATCAATTACTAAATAATGGTGTTCAAGTGATTTTCATTGATAATAAACCAAAATCATTTCATCAATTACAAATTCAAGCAGGAAAAATTGTTCACTTAGATGAATTATCAACAGTTTTAAAAGATATGAATGCTCATGAAGTTCTATTAAGTCATAAACAAAAAGACTTAACTTACTATCATTACCATCAAAAAGATGGAGAAGTTTATATGTTCTTTAATGAAAGTATTATTGATGATATAGACACAACTGTTACATTAAATTGTGATAATCATCTTATGATTTATGATGCATATAATAATCAAACATATAATTTTGATTATAAAAAACAAAATAACCAAATTATTTTTGATTTGCACTTAAAACCATATCAGTCTTTAGTGCTTGTTAGTGGTACATCAAATCGATCAGTTTATTCATTAGGAAATAAAGTGCAACAAATTACTAATTTCAATGTTCAATTGAAAGCATATAATGAAGAAAATTTTGGTAAATCATTTAGTGTTAAGAACTTAGAATATTTAGGGAAACAGTATCATGATTTTAGTGGAACAATATGCTATAGCAATGATGTTCAATGTGATGAAACAAATTTATTATTAAAAATAGATGATGTGTATGAAACAGTGAATGTATTTGTAAATGGTAAAGATTGCGGTGTATGTATTACACCTCCTTATGTTTTTGATATTTCTCAAGCATTGAGAAGTGGAGAAAATCATTTAGATATTTTTGTTGTGAATACTTTAAATCGTAATCAAAGAGATATGATGTCTATGTATATGGAAACTGATCCTTTAGGAATTGTTGGAGAAGTTTGCATGTATAAAAAACTATTTAAAGGTTAACGATTTTAATGAAAAAGTTTGAAAATGATAAATATAAC
>OICS01000691.1_pt1 | contig 10986 bp, 7 predicted proteins | sample 1581341 | NCBI WGS metagenome assembly OICS01 (sample SAMEA3882550, study PRJEB24775) | human gut metagenome | biome: human-associated habitat; feature: intestine environment; material: feces | place: Netherlands | collected 2009/2010
CATGGACCAAGACATCAGCATGGTCAGCCAGGCGGCGGATTGACGGCGTTGACCGGGTGTCGTAAATCACGGTCACTACCCGCCCCTTCTTGGCCGGGCCTAAGAAATCCTTGCCGTTCAACACCGTGCCGTCAGCCAGTTCAACCTGCTCACCCCTCTTTAGTTTACCAAGGAGCGGGCCGTTTGGCACTTTAAATTCCGCCAATTTGTCCATCAAAAGCTCACCGGCCTTGTCAGCTTCAACCATCCGGAAGCCCCAGCTGTCGATCCGGTGGTCCAGCTTTTCAGTATAAACCTCAAAGCCCCGCTCACTGACGATCTTGCCGCCTTCTTCCAGGGTGACGAATTTGATTGGATAAGAAATCTTCGTTTTTGAAATCCTGAGAGAGGTCTTGACGAACTGTTCAATCCCTGCTGGCCCGTAAATAGTCAAGGGGCCGACGTCGCCTTGAAAGGACCTGGTTGACAAGAGGCCCGGCAGACCGAAAATGTGGTCGCCGTGATTGTGCGAGATAAAAATCTTCGTGATTTTGCTCAGACGGATATTGGTGCGCAGAATCTGGTGCTGGGTTGCTTCCCCGCAGTCAAAGAGCCAAATCTCGTTTAGCTCATCCAATAGTTTTAAAGCCAGGCTCGAAACGTTCCGCAGCTTTGACGGCTGGCCCGAGCAGGTGCCAAGAAATTCCAGTTCCATTTAACTCCCATTCTTTTCCAAACAAATATAAAAAGGCTAATTCGATCCGCTGGTGCGGACCATTTCTTTGACGATATAAGTGCTGTAGTAGTTTTGCCCCACATTATTCGGGTGGGCCTTGTCGTCGTAAAACCAGCTGGACTGGCTGTGGGCGTAACCGTACCAGTCAATGACGGTCAAGTTCTTGTACTTCTTGGTCAAGGCCTGCAGCTGCTGGTTGACCTGGTTTTGCCAGGACCGGGTTGGCACGACGACGTTGATCCAAAAGAGCTGGCGCTTCGGCCCGACAATCTGCATGATTTGCTTGACTTCGTCATCAGTAAAAGGCCCGTTGGTCCCCAGGCCAATCAAGACATTGTCCTGCAGCTCACCTTTTTGGGCATAAGACTGCAGCAGCTGGGGGGCCACGTCGGCCTGCCGGGAAACCGTGGCATCGATCACGGCGTGCGGCAAAAGCTGGTGCAAGATGTCACTTGAAGAAGCCATTACCGAGTCGCCAATGGCCGTCACCTGCAGCTTTTGCGCGGCTTGCAAGTCAGCCTGGCTGATCCCGTACTTCTCAAATTCCTGGTTGACCTTTTTTCCGCCGCTCTTAGACTTAGTCGTTTTTGACTTGGTCTTGGCCTTGGAAGTCTGCTTGCTCTTCTTGCTGGATGACTTCTTAGCCGCTTTTCGCGAGCTCTTGATCGATTCCAGGGCCTTCTTGTTCATCTCAGACTGCTGCTTGGAGTTGTCATTGATCGTCTTGATCAAAGCCCCATCCTTGTTGTCAGCCTTGGCCAGCGGGGAGAAGATGATCCCGCTGCTGCCGATCAAAAAGACCAGGAAGAAGGCCGCCGTCTTCAGCCAGTTTTTGGACAACTTGACTGGCCAGTGAAAAAGCTTGGTCAAGTTGTAGCGGATGCCTTCGCTGGTGTAGCGTCTTTTTTCAAAAAGACGGTAAGTAATTTCACTGATCAAGAGGATCAAGACAATCTCGGTCACCCGGTAAAGAGTCACATGGTCGGCCAGGTCGCTGACCCGGCTTTCGAAAAAGATCATGACCGGGAACTGGTAGAGGTAGATTTCATAACTTCTTGACCCCAGCCAGTTAAAGACCGGGTTGGTCATCAGCCGGTTCCAGATTCCGACCGGAGCCGCGATTACCGCCGCGAAAACCGTCACGAAGAAGCTGAAGATGAACATCCCACCATAATATGGGAAAGCGGTCTGAGCGTTCATCAAAGGCGAGAATATGATCAAAAGCATCCCAAACAGGGTCGCCAGCCCCGTCCAGTTGAAAATCACCCCGTCTTTTTGTGTAAAGCGGTTGTCCAGCTCTTCAAAAGGCCAGCGAACTGCCATGGCGCTGCCCAGGCCCAAAGAGAAGAAGCGGGTGTCAGTCCCGTAGTAAATCCGGCTGGTATCCTGGCCCGGCCGGAAAAGCAGGGCCATTTTCAGAGCGGACAAGACCGACAGGCCAACCAGGACCCAGAAGATATTCCGCCGCTTTTTGGCAAATTTGACCAAGAGGACCATCACCAGCGGCCAGAGCAGGTAGAACTGCCAGTCAATCGCCATCGTCCACAAGTGGGTAAAAGGCGATTCATTATTGTCAAAACGCTCAAAGTAACTCTGCCCGTTGAATATCTGCCACCAGTTATATACCCCCAGCAAGTTGCTGGCGACAATCTGGTAAAGCTTGTTTAAAAGATTGCGCTGAAAGAGAACGATATATGCGCTGGTCAGCCAGAGCATGGCGATCAGCGGGGGATAAAGACGCTTGAAGCGGCGCTGGTAAAAGGACTTGATGTCAAAATAGCCCTGATTGCGGTAGGCAGCCATAATCTGGTCGGTTACCAGATAACCGGTCAAAACCAGAAAGACCGGCACGCCCAGGTAACCTCCGCCAAAGTGGTCAGGATCCAGGTGATACCCCGATTACGGCCAGGGCCCGCAAGCCAGCATAGCCAGTAATGTATCGTTTCTTCATTTTTCAATTCTCTAACTTTCGTTTCTCTATTCTATTTTTGCAATCTATCCCTTATTGTACGAATTCAAAGCTGAAGTCGCCAATGTAAACGTCGTCTCCATCGACAGCGCCTTGCGCCCGCAGTTCATCATCGACACCCATCTTCTTCAAGCGGCGGGCCAGGCGCATGATCCCGTCCTGGTGGTCCAGGTTGGTCATGGCTACCAGGCGTTCAAGCTGCTCACCGTGAATTTCAAATTCGTGGTCAGCCAGCTTTTCAACCGTGAATTCCATCTTTTCTGGCCGGTGGTACTTGTAGGTCTTAGTCTTGACCTCTTCCTTGGGCTTAACGGCAGCTTCAGCCTCTTGGGCTTCAACCTCGCTGACCAGGTCAGCCGCCCGGCTCATCAAGCGGTCAACGCCCTGGTGGGTAACGCTGGAGAGTTCGTAAACTTCCTGGTCAACCCCATGCGCGGCCAGGTCCTTCTTAAACTGGGCCAGTTTCTCATCGGCGCCTGGAATATCCATCTGGCTGGCCACGATGATTTCCCGCTTGCTGGAAAGGTCATCTTCCGTGTATGAGGCCAGTTCGTGCAAGATGGTCTCATAGTCCTCGTAGGCATCCCGGCCGTTGTTCGGGTCCATGGACACCATATGCAGGATAACCTTGGTTCTCTCCACGTGGCGCAGGAACTGGATCCCCAGCCCTACCCCCTGGCTGGCCCCCTTGATCAGGCCCGGCAGGTCGGCCATGGAGAAGTCCCGGCCGTCTGGCAAAAGGACCATGCCTAGGTTTGGCTTCAAAGTCGTAAACTGATAAGCCGCGATCTTTGGCTTGGCACTGGTGACGACTGACAAAAGGGTTGACTTGCCGACAGACGGGAAGCCGACTAAACCGACGTCAGCCAGGACCTTTAATTCCAAACGCAGGGTCCGGAATTCACCCGGTTCCCCGTTTTCAGCGATTTCCGGCGCCGTGTTGACGCTGGTGGCAAAGTGGATGTTGCCCCGGCCGCCCCGGCCGCCTTTAGCGACGACCAGTTCCTGGCCGTTTTCAACCAAGTCACCGATTTCTTCACCGGTGAAAAAGTCATAAACGGTCGTGCCAACCGGCACCTTCAGGTACAGGTCTTTGGCTGCCTTGCCGTATTGGGCCTTGATGCGGCCGTTTTCGCCCGGCTCAGCCTTGAACTTGCGCCGGTAGCGGAAATCCATCAAGGTTCTGAGGCCGTTATCGGCCACGAAGATAATGGACCCGCCCCGGCCGCCGTCACCGCCAGCTGGTCCACCGTTAGGCATGAATTTTTCATGGCGGAAGGCCACCATGCCGTCCCCGCCTTTTCCGGCTTGGACTTCAATTTTAGTTTGATCAACAAATGTTGAAGGAGTTGGCATTCTTGTTTTTACCTTTTCTTTCTTTCGTTAATTGTTACCATTTAATCATAAGCTATTTTGCCCAATAGCTAAAGGGAAATTTTGACTGCCTGCGCCTGGGTTAAAGTCAGTCCCGCCTTGCGCAGATCATCAATAGAAGCTTCCTTGATCTTCTTTAAAGAGCCAAATTCCCGCAAAAGCTTGTTCCGGCTCTTCGGCCCGATACCTTTGATCGAGTCCAGCCGGCTGACCAGGGAGTTTTTCGCATGGGTCTGCCGGTGGAAGGTGATGGCAAAGCGGTGGACCTCATCTTGAATCCGGGTCATTAAGTAAAAGCCTTCTGACTTCGGATCCATTGGAATCAGCTTGAAAGGCTGGCCCTTAAACGGGTCACCGTACAAGAGGTGGTTGGTCCGGTGCTTGTCATCTTTAACCATCCCCGCTACCGGAATATCCAGGTTCAGCTCGTTTCTTAAGACATCCTCACAGGCTTCCACCTGGATCTGTCCCCCGTCCATCAAGATCAGGTCCGGCATTCTTTCATGCTCTTTTAACAGCCGGCTGTAGCGGCGGCGGACGACTTCCCGGGTGTTGCCGACTTCATCGGCGCTGTTTTGGTGCTCAACTTCCCCCTTCAGCTTGAACTTCCGGTAGCCGGTCTTAAAGGGTTCTCCGTCTTTAAAGACAACCAGGGCCGAAACCGGGTCTGCCCCTTGAATATGGGAGTGGTCAAAACTTTCAATGTATGACCCGTAAGGCAGACCCAGGGCCTTGAAAATTTCTTCCTGGGCCCCTTTAGTCTTGCGCTGGCCGAGCTCCAGCAGGCGGAATTTGTCATCCAGCTTCAGCTGGGCATTTTCCCGGGCCATCTCCATCAAAGAAGCCTTCTGCCCCCTTTGCGGGGTCCGGACCTTAATGCCGATGGCCGCGGCCAGTTCATCCTGGTCGATGCCTTTTGGCACCAGGACTTCCCGGGGGTTGACCCGGTTCTTTTGGGCGTAGAACTGGGCAATAAAGGACATGAATTCGTCTTCTGGGTCAGTTTCATCAGTCAAAGGGAACATGTGCGACTCCCGCCGCAAGAGCTTGGCCTGCCGCAAAAAGAAGACCTGGATGGAAATCCAGGACCGGTCCACGTAATAGTTGAAGATGTCTCTTTGGGTATGATCATTAGAGATGATCTTCTGCTTTTCAACCGTTTCTTCAATATACTTGAGCTGGTCCCGGAGTTCCCCGGCTCTTTCAAATTCTAGGTCAGCTGAAGCTTGCAGCATCTTATTGGTCAAGTCTTTCTTGACCTCCTGGATGTCCCCGTTCAAAAAGCGCTTGATCTTCTTGATCTGCTCGTCATATTCGCTTTGCGGCACTTCCTTAAAGCAGCTGCCCAGGCACTGGCCCATATGGTAGTAAAGGCAGGGCCGGCCGGTATAGCCGCTGCAGCGGCGTAAAGGGAAGACCTTCTGGATGAATTTTAAAGTCGCGCTGGCCGCGTAGACGTTGGGGTAAGGGCCAAAATAGTAGCCCTTGTCCTTGTAAACGATCGAGGTTAGGCGGGTCTGGGGATTTTTCTCATTGGTGATTTCGATATAGGGATAGCCCGTCCCCGACTTCAGAGCCACATTGTAATAAGGCTGGTACTTTTTGATTAGGGTGACTTCCAGCAAAAAGGCTTCCTTGTCAGAATCCACCACGATGATGTCATAATCGGCAATATTCTTGACCAGCTCGGCCCGGCGGCCCTCCTGGCTGCTCTTGAAGTAGGACCGGACCCGGTTCTTCAAGTTTTTGGACTTGCCAACATAGATGACCTTGCCGTTGACGTCCTTCATCAGATAACAGCCGGCCTTTTCCGGCAGCAATTTCAATTTGTTTTCAATCAATTGACTCGCCATGTCTGCCTCCCCGCGATTCATTTACCGTACGATTTTATCACGAAAAGTATTATTCTAACACCGATCCGCCTATAATCGCAAAAATATTTTAATGATTTTCCATGACCAAACCAGGGCAAAATAAGGGCCTTTTAACAATAATCCTTTTATAGCTAGTATTGTTCTACTTTTAGTCCAAAATAAACTTTTTTCTCGGAAAATGGCCGTCCTTTGTCCCTGCATCACGTATAATAATATTGTTAAGACTATAGGATTTAGGAAGGTAAGATTTCATGAAGAACTTCTACTTGAACCATGACAGCAACATGGATGACTTTACTTCACTTTTGCTCATGCTTTTGGCACCAGACATCAAGCTGATCGGGGTCGGAGTAACCGACGCCGACGGCTACGTTGAACCAGGCGTTTCCGCTTCCCGGAAGCTGATCGACCGCTTCAACCAGCGCGGCGACAAGCTGGAAGTGGCCAAGTCCGACTCCCGGGCAGTCCACCAGTTCCCGGAAGCCTGGAGAGTGTCAGCTTTTTCCGTGGACCACTTCCCGATCTTGAATGAAAAAGGCACGGTTGAAACGCCAGTTGCCGCAAAGCCGGCCCACCTGGACATGATCGACAAGATCCATGCTGCTGACGGCCCGGTTACCCTGGTCTTTACCGGTCCGCTTACTGACTTGGCCCGGGCCCTGGAAATTGACCCAAGCATCCAAGACAAGATCGAGGAACTTTACTGGATGGGCGGGTCTTTGAACGCCCACGGTAACGTTTATGCCCCATGCGCTGACGGGACCCAGGAATGGAATGCCTGGTGGGACCCGGAAGCCTGCAAGACGGTCTGGGACTCCAAGATCAAGATCCAGCAGGTCGGCCTGGAATCAACCGAAGAACTGCCTCTGACCGACGAGATGCGCCAGCACTTTGCATCCAACCGCAAGTACCCGGCCTTTGAATTCCTGGGCTATGTCTACGCCCTGGTCAACTCCTTTGAAGTCGACTCAACTTACTACCTCTGGGACGTTCTGACCACCATGAGCGCCCTTTACCCGGAAATCGCCACGACCCGTGACACCAAGTCTGATGTCTACACTGACGGCGACCGGGCTGCCCGCTTCTTTGAAACTGAAAATGGCCGGCCAATGACCCTGGTTACTTCCGCTAACTACGACAAGTTCTGGGAACGCTTTGACGACCTGTGCAAAAAGGCCAAGCTTTTCTAAAAAATAAAGCAGTAATAACGATTAAAACCTTCAGAAGATTTCATTCTGAAGGTTTTTTATCCATATTTTTTGATTACGGCCAGCATGGCCTTTCCATAGTTGGCCAGTTTGGCATCCCCGACCCCGCTGCACTGGAGCAGCTCTTCCGGCGTTTGCGGCTTCCTGGCTGCCATATCCCGCAAAGACAAGTCGGAAAAGATGACAAATGGCGGCACTCCCCGCTTTTGGGCCAGGATCCGGCGGGCCTTTCTGAGCTCTTCAAAGAGGACCTGGTCACCACCTGTTTCAGCAAGCTGCTCGCTTTTGACTTCCTGGCGCCTTTTGACTCTGGCCTTGCCGTCCAAAACGTCCCAGCCCCGGTTGGTTACATGGACCAAGGGATAGCAGTCCCCCACCAGCTTCAGGTAGCCCTTTGAAACCAAGTAGTCGACCAGGCTGCTTACATCAGCCTGCTTTTTCCCTTGAGTAGGCCGTAGTGGACACACTCATCAGCCCCGATCTCACTGATCTTCTTGACTTTGGACCCAGTCACGGCCTGGGCAACGATTCTTTTGCCATAGCGGCCGTCTAAGTCATAGACCATGCCGATAATAGCCTGGGCTTCGGCCGTCACGTCCTGGAAGTCGCCGCTGTTTAAGCAGTTGCTGCACTTGCCGCAGGGCGGGCAGTCCTGGCCAAAGTAGCGGACGATAAATTGCTGCAGGCACTCGTCTGTATTGGCATAATCGCTGATCGTCTGCAGCTTTTGGTACTGGACCTGCCGGTAGGACTCATCAGCTTCAGAATTGTCGATAAACCAGCGGAACTGGCGAAGATCACTGGGGTGAAAAAGCATCACGGCCTCACTCTCCAGACCGTCACGGCCCGCCCGGCCGGCTTCCTGGTAATAGGCCTCCAGGTTTTTGGCGCTGTTTGCGTGCAGGACAAAGCGGACATTGCTCTTGTCGATCCCCATGCCAAAAGCATTCGTAGCCACGATCAAGGGAATCCGGTCATACTGGAAGTCGTCTTGGACCTGGGCCCGTTCCTCATTGGACATCCCGGCGTGGTAGGCGGCAACGTTAAAGCCCTCCCGGCGCAAAAATTCGGTCAGCCCCTCCACCTTTTTCCGGGTGTTGGAATAAATAATGCCCGCCTCACCCCGGTGCTGCTTCAAGTAGTTGACGATATAGGCACGGCTGTTTTTCGGCGCGTTGACCAGCTTGAAGTGGAGATTTTTTCTTTCAAAACTGGTGATGACGAAATTCTCCTCGGAAATGTCCAGCTGCTGGCCGATGTCTTCTCTGACCGCCTTAGTGGCCGTAGCTGTAAGGGCCAGAACATTGGGATGGGTATGGAGGGCATTGATCCCGTCCTTTAGCTTCCGGTAGGCCGGCCGGAAGTCATGCCCCCACTGGGAAATGCAGTGGGCTTCATCGATGGCGACCAGGTTGACCTCCAAAAAGTTGAGCTGGTAGCGGAAATAGTCCATCTCCATCCGTTCCGGCGTCACGTAGAGCAGCTTGATTTTCCCTTCATAGCAGGCTCTTAAGATGGGATTGACGTCTTCCTGGGCTGTGGAGCTGTTAAGTGCCGCGGCCGGTATCCCGTACTCGCGCATGCTGTCAACCTGGTCCTTCATCAAGGAGATCAAGGGTGAGATCACCACAGTCGCACCGGGAATCATCAAGGCCGGGATCTGGTAGCAAAGCGACTTCCCGCCCCCGGTCGGCATGACTGCTAGGACATTTTTTCCCTGGAAAACTTTTTCAATAATTTCTCTTTGGCCCGGCCGGAAACTGTCATAGCCAAAATACTTCTTTAAGACCTGCTGTGGATCAAGCAAGCTCTCTACCCCCTTTAATTCGCTTTACAGTAGCTAACACTTAATGATAACAAAAAAAGATGCAAAAGCATCTTTTAGTTGACCCGGTTGACCGGCACTCCATCGACCAGGAAGGAGACAATATTGTGGCTGGCTTCTTTCAAGACGCTGCGCCGGGACTCCCGGGTGGCGCTGCCGGCATGCGGGGTCAAAATCACATTGTCCAGCTGGCAGAATTCCTTGTTGAAGTCCGGTTCTTCTTCAAACACGTCCAGGCCCGCCCCGGCAATCCGCTTGCCCTTTAAGGCCCGCAAAAGCGCCGCTTCATCGACCTGGCTGCCCCGGGAAGTATTGATCAAAAAGGCCGTCGGCTGCATCATACTCAAGGCTGCTTCATCAATCACGTGGTAGGTTTCCGCCGTGGCCGGAGCGTTCAAGCTGAGATAGTCGGCCTGGCTGAGCAGGTCGGCCAAGGGCACGTAGCTGACTCCCAGGGCCCGCTCTTCATCTTCCGGCAATTGGTGGCGGTTGTGGTAGAGAATGTTCATCCCGAAGGTCCGGGCATAGCTGGCCAGGGTCTTGCCGATTCTCCCCATGCCGAAGATCCCCAGGGTCTTGCCGACCGGGCTCTGCCCCTGGTTTTCGAGCAAGCCTGTGTCCAAAAAGTTCCCTTGCCGCATCCCTTGATTGTAGAGGGCCAATTTCCGGCTGAGAGCCAAAAGGAGGGTAAAGGCCATTTCCGCCGTCGGCTGCATGACGCTGGCCGGGCAGTTGGAGACGATGATCCCCTGGCTGCTGGCATAGTCCACGTCGATATGGTCATAGCCAACTCCGGTCGCGGAAACGATCTTGAGCTTTTTGCCCGCGTCCAAAAGTTCCTGGTCAACTGGCAGCTTGCCGGTGATCAAGGCATCAAAATCCCCTAGGTTAGCCAGGTACCAGTCCTTGCCGGCACCTGCCGGAGCAAAGGTCACTTCACATACTTTTTCCAATTCGGGCAGCTGCTTGACCGCCAGGCCCGCCACCAAAACTTTCGCATTTTCCATCTTAAGCATCTCCCTCAAACAGCGGATCGCGGCTGGCCTTTAAAGCCGCCACGTGGTCTGCCTTGAAATAAATTCTTTCCGCGTTGCCATAATAAACATCAGCCAGTTCCGCTTCTGAAAAAATCCCTGTGTCTTCCAGCCAGGAATAAAGCTGGCCGTAATCATTGAAAGTGGCTGACCAGGGCGCGTCGCTGCCCCATAAGAGCCTTTTGGTCCCCACGATTTCCTTGGCCAGGCCCACCGCTTCCTGGCAGAATAGGTAAGGATAAGTCTGCTCACCCGCTATGTCTTGCAGGGCGGCCAGGTCAAAGCTGATATTCGGCAAAGGAGCAAAAAAAGCCAGTTCTTTTTCCAGCAAGTCCAACTTGCCAGGCTTTGGGAAGGACAAATGGCAGAGGACAAAGTCCAAATCTGGATAACGCTTAGCCAGCCGGGCCAAGGACCGGGGCTGGTGGCTGGCCTGGCTGATGTCGCCGTAGTCCACGGCCACCGCGAAGCCTGGGTAAGAACTGAGATAGTCCAAAATTTTGCCCAAGCGGTCGTCTTCTGCCAAGTCAAAAGGCAAATGGTAGTCCATAAGGCCGCCGGCCTGGCTGACTTCCAGTTTCAAAGCCCGAAAGCCCAGGTCTTCAACATGGCGCTTGACGATTTTTTCCGCTTCACTGGCAAAGGGATCAATGGAAAAAGCTGGGGCAAAGCGGTCCGGGGCGGCCTTGGCTACCTGCCAGCTGTAATAATTTTGAAAGCCATACAGGCTTCCCTGCAAAAGGACGGCCTTGGCCACATCATGGTCTTCCATTACTTTCCTGGCGGCGTCTGCTAGAAAAGCGTCATCACCCCAGCCAGCGGGAAAGAGGCGGGTCTTAAAGCCGCTGTCCCAGACAACCAGGCCATTTCCCAAGGCATTGCTGCGGCCATTGCCCTTGTAGCTGGCCAGGTCCCGCACCAGGTGCAGGTGGGCATCAATTTTCTTCATTATTCGTCTTCCAATCTTTTTCGCGAAGCTCTTACCCT
>OICS01000693.1_pt1 | contig 10966 bp, 10 predicted proteins | sample 1581341 | NCBI WGS metagenome assembly OICS01 (sample SAMEA3882550, study PRJEB24775) | human gut metagenome | biome: human-associated habitat; feature: intestine environment; material: feces | place: Netherlands | collected 2009/2010
AAGTGGTAAATCAACACTACTGATGTTATTAAGTCGTATCTATAAACCACAAACAGGTTTTATAGAAATAAATCAACAAGATATACAAAATTATAAAATAAAAGAATTTGCACAAAAGATTGCTGTTGTTCACCAAAAAAATCAAATTAATGGTGATCAAGACGTAAAAACAATTGTAGGCTATGGAAGATTACCTTACCTCCATTATTCACAAAAATTATCCCAAGAAGATTATGAAATCATAGATTGGGCTTTAGAAGTAACCAACCTAAAAGAATACAAAAACAGAACATTAAAAAGCTTATCAGGTGGACAACAACAACGTGTTTTATTAGCAAGAGCTCTATGTGCTTCAGATAAAATTATATTATTAGATGAACCAGTAACTGGTTTGGATCCTCAGGTTACACAAGAATTTTATGGCTTATTAAAATCATTAAATGAACAAGGAATGACTATTGTCATGGTTTCTCATGACTTATCTGTATTAAAATATGCAACGCATGTTTTATATTTAAAGAAAAAAGTCCCCATTTTTATGGAAAAAGAAATGTTTATTGAAAGGTATGGAAAGGAGATTTATAATGACTAATTTTATTGCAACATTACAATATTATTTTTCTTATCCTTTTGTACAGTATGCTTTAATTGTTGGAGTTTTAATTGCTTTATGTTCTTCATTATTAGGAGTAACACTTGTTTTAAAACGTTTTTCATTTATTGGGGATGGTCTTTCACATGTTGCCTTTGGGGCAATGGCTGTGGCGACGGTTTTACAGTTTACATCACAAACTTTATTTATCATGATTGTTACAGTTATTGCAGCTATTTTTCTTTTAAGGACGGGGCAAAATACTAAAATAAAAGGAGATTCGGCTATTGCTATGCTATCTGTAGGGGCTTTAGCTATCGGTTATTTAGTAATGAACATTTTTTCAACTTCAGCTAATGTTTCTGGAGATGTTTGTTCAACGCTTTTTGGGTCAACAACAATTTTAACTTTGACACATTTTGAAGTAATCGTTTGTATTGTTATGTCATTGCTTGTTGTGTTGTTTTATGTTTTATTTTATAATCGAATCTTTGCAGTTACTTTTGATGAAGAATTTATGAAAGCAACGGGTAAAAAAGTAGAATTATATAATTTGATTATTGCTGTTTTAACAGCCGTTATTGTTGTTCTTGCGATGAATTTAGTAGGTTCATTATTAATTACAGCTTTACTTATTTTTCCAGCTTTGTCAGCAATGAAAATAATGAATAGTTTTAAAGGAGTCGTTATTTATTCTGCAATTTTATCAGTTATTGGAGCATTTGTAGGAATTATATTATCAATATTGTTTTCAACTCCTGTTGGAGCAACTGTTGTTTTTATTAATATTATGATCTTTATTATTAATTGGATAATTTCAATATTTAAATAAGTGATTGAAAATCCTTTCTTTTCAAAAAGAAAGGATTTTGTTAAAATATATGAGGTGATTATAAATGGATGGAATATTATTAATAAATAAACCTGCAGGCTATACAAGCCATGATATTGTAGGAATAGTAAGAAAAAAATTACATACAAAAAAAGTAGGACATTGTGGAACATTAGATCCTGATGCAACGGGTGTACTTGTTGTATGTGTCAATAAAGCAACAAAAGCAATTCAATTTTTGATGAGTGATACAAAAGTATACAGGGCAACTTTATCGCTAGGGAAAAGTACAGATACATATGATGCCAGTGGAAAAATATTAGAAAAAAAAGAAGTTGGACAAATATCAAAAGCACAAGTTATTGATGTTTTAAATTCATTTTTAGGAAAATCTAAGCAAAAACCGCCAATTTATTCAGCAATTAAAGTAAATGGTAAAAAGCTTTATGAGTATGCAAGAAATGGTGAAGAAGTAGAAATTAAAGAACGTGATATAGAGATTATGATGATTGAATTAATTGATTTTTCAAATAATGAGATTGTTTTCGATGTTAAATGTTCTAAAGGAACCTATATTCGTTCTTTATGTGTTGATATTGCTAAAAAACTAGGGTATCCAGGACATATGTCTCATCTAGAAAGAAGACAGGCAGGGCGCTTTTTAATTACTGATTGTATTACTTTAGAACAGTTAGAAAATGATGATTATTCTTTACATTCAATAGATGACGCTTTGTGTGGCTTTCCTCAATTAAAATTAGATGATCCAACGCCAGTTTATCATGGTAAACAAATTAAAAGTGATTTGACTGGCCAAGTAGCGATTTATGATAATCAAAATCATTTATTAGCTATTTACGAAAGTACGGGACAAGGCTATTTGAAAAATGTTAGAGGTCTATGGTGATGGAAATCATCCATTTGTCAGTTGATACTCCCATGCAAGTTCATGATTCTGTTTGTGCACTAGGCTTTTTTGATGGTGTTCATTTAGGACATCAACAACTTTTAAAAGAGGTTGAACATATTGCTAAAGAAAAGGGACTAAAAAAAGCGATAATGACATTTTCTGTACATCCTAAACAAATTTTAGAAAATAATGATTATCATTATTTGATGTCATTATCTGAAAAAATAAATATTTTAAAACAATGGCAATTTGACTATTTTTATATTATTGATTTTGATCAAACTGTTGCAAATTTAAAACCCAATACTTTTTTACAAAATTATATTATAAATCATCAAATAAAACATGTTGTATGTGGTTTTGATTTTCATTTTGGAAAAAAAGGAGTGGGTGATGTACATGTTTTACAAGAAAATAAATCATTTGATGTCACTATCATAGAAGAGTACAGTGAAGATGCATTAAAAGTATCTTCATCGTACATAAAAAAGTTGTTAAATGAAGGAAATATTGAAAAAGCAAATCATTTATTGACACGATTTTATCGTGTCTCTGGACAGGTTATTTATGGTTTGCAAAATGGGAGAAAGATTGGTTTTCCTACGGCCAATATTGATTATGGACACTATGTTGTTTTAAAAAAAGGTGTTTATGGGGTCTATATAACTATTAAAGGAAAGCAATATAAAGGAATGGCTAATATTGGTTATAATCCTACAGTAGGGCTTATTGATAACTTATCTTTAGAAGTCAATATTTTTGATTTTGATCAAGATATTTATGGTAAAGATGTGGATGTGGATTTTGTGTTTAGGGTAAGAGATGAAAAGAAATTTAAATCTTTAAATCATTTAAAAGAACAATTACAAAAAGATAAAAAACATATTGATCAATTTTTGGATTAATATGTTTTTCTTTTGTCTAAAATATAAGAGGTGAAGAAAATTGCTTTATATTCATTTATTTCTAGCAAATTTAATATGGGGATTAAATGTGATTGTTACAAAATTAAATTATGATTCTTTTCATCCTCTTTTTTTAGCAATGCTAAAGATACTTTTTTCTGTATTAGCGCTGCTGTTTTATATTTATTATAAAAAAATTTCTTTTGAAAAAGTATCTATAAAAAAATTAATAGTGCAAACAAATTTAATTAATGTTATTAATTTTTTGTTGACATATTATGGTATGCAATATGTAGAAGGGACGATGACAGCAACGATTAATTGTTTAGCACCAGTTATGATGTTTATTGTATCTGTTTCTTTGTGCAAATGGAATTGGAAAATTCTGATCTCATTCATGATGAGTTTTTTAGGGTTTTTAATAGCCATTCATTTTCGACTTTTTAATATAGGAAAGGGAATCTTTTTTTTAATAACGGCATTGTTTATTTACAATTTTGGTAATTATCGATTAAAAGATATTACACATAATCCATTCATTTATAACTTATATATGTTATTAATAGCTTTTTTTGAATTTATTGTTATTTTGTTGTTTCAAAAGAATGATTTATTTAAAACAGTAAACACTTTTTCTTTATGGTTATTTATTTTAACTTCTGGAATTGGATATGCCTATATTCAATGTGTTTATTTTTTATCAATTCATTCAATAGGTCCTTTAAAAACAAGTTTTTTTATGGCATTTAGTCCTGCTTTTACCTATTTTTTCTCTTTGATTTTATTAAAAGAAAAATTTGATTTTTTTGTTTTAATTGGATTTATAGTGATTTTTACAGCTTCGTTTTATTTTATCTCAAAGAAAGAAAATTAGATTTAGACAAGTATATGACTTCATGATATACTTATATGTAGAAATGTGATTAAAAGAGGTTGTTAACATGAAATATTTGAATGAAATTATAAATGTATTAGGAATGAAAACAATTATTATTATTTCGGTAAGTATTTTAGTTTTGATATTGGTTATTTTGACATATCGCTTGTTAAAATTAAAACATTATCGTAATGAAATCGTTGATTTAGAAAATAAAATGAATGCAATTAAATCCTTACCTATTCAATATCGACTAGGAAGGGTAAAAGGAATTGCTAAAAATATGCCAGAATTGCAAGAAAAATATGAAACTTATGATGCAAAATTTGCTGAACTAACAGATCTTCAAAATGATGAAATCATTCCGCTTGTTAATGATATTGATGAAGCACTTTATTATCGAAAATTACGAGGTGTTCAAAAAAAGATGAACTCTTTAGAGGAAAAAGTGATTCATTATGCAAAGGAATCAAAACAACTTTTAAAAGATATAGAAGTTATTACAGAAATTGAAAATATTCAAAGATTAGAAATTATCAAAGTTAAAGAAAAATATCGTGCTACAAATGATAACTATGCACAGATTCGTTTTAAAGTTGAAGACTACGTTCCTAAAGTACAAGATGTATTTCATGATATTGATGAACGCTTTGTTGAATTAGAAAATTATATGAATAATCAACAATTTGAAGAAGCTAAGACATATACAGAAGATATTTCAAAATATATCGATGCTTTGGATCAACAGTTAAGTGATTTACCTACATATATTTCTGTTGTTCGTCAATATTTACCAAAACGCTTAAATGAACTAAAGTCAATTATGCAAGATATGCAAGAAAAAGATTTTGCTGTTGAAAGAATGAATGCTACGATCCGTATTTCTAAAATTGATAATGATTTACACGAGACAGAAAAAAATATAAAGAATTTAAAATTGGAAAACGTTGGACAAAATATAGAAGTCATGACGGATGAGTTAAATCTATTGTATTCTGATTTTGAAAAAGAAAAGAATGCATATGCACTCTACGAAGAAAAACGAAATGAATGTTATAAATTCGTTAATAAGATAGAAAGCGGACTTTTAGAGGCTAAAGAAAGTATTCATGAGTTAGAAAAAAACTATATTTTAGGTGATTATACGATTACAATAGAAGATGATTATAATCAATTTCAATCAATTGTTGATGATTTAGCGGAAATTACAAAGATTATTGAAACTAAAGATTTTTCTTATATAGAAATGATTGATGATTTTTCAAGAATTGTTGAACAAAGTAAACCATATAATGATTCTTTGATTAAACATATTGAATTAGCAGAAACATTACGTATTCAAGAAAAGAGAGCTTTGGATGAGTTAGACAATATTAATATTGTTTTATTAGAAATTAAATCTGAAATTAGAAATAAACATTTACCAATGATTAGTGAATCTTATCAAGATTATATTGATGATTCTTATCAAAAAGCAGATGCTATTTTGAATTTCATTCGTCAAAGACCAATCGACTTAAAGAGCCTTTCAATGCAAGTAGATGCTGCGCGAGATGTTATTTATAAACTTTATGATAATGTGCATAATTTGATTGTTACTGCTGAAATGGTAGAGGATGCAATTGTTTTTGGAAATAGATATCGTTCTTCATTTTTAGAAGTTAATACAGAGCTTACAAAAGCGGAATTACTTTATAGAAATGGGGAATATACAAAAGCATTATCCACAGCTGTTGATATTATTGAAAAAATAAAACCAGATTCTTATGAAATGTTGGTTAATAAAAAAAGTCCTAAGGCTGAATAGGACTTTTTTCATGAGGGTCATATGTTATCGAAAATTGAATAAAAATAAAATATGGAGGGAAATATGGTATATCTAGATTATGCTGCGACCACACCTTATAATAAGGATGTTTTAAAAACATATACACAATTGTTAGAAAAATATTTTTATAATGCTGATAGTATTTATAGTCAAGGAATTGAAGTGAATCGCTTATTAGAAAAATCGAGAGGTTTACTTGCTAAAATGTTAGATGTTGATGAAGAAGAAATGATTTTTACAAGTTGTGGAAGTGAAGCAAACAATATGGCTATTAAAGGAATTGCTTTTCAATATCAAAATAGAGGGAAACATATTATCACAACTTCGATAGAACATTCTTCAGTGTATGAAACATGTAAAGAATTAGAAGAAGTATTTGGATTTGAAGTAACTTATTTACCTGTTGATCATACGGGACATATTCATATTGATGATTTAAAGAAAAGTATTCGAAATGATACGATTTTAGTGAGTGTCATGTGTATTAATAATGAAGTTGGATCTATTCAACCCATTGAGGAAATAAAAAATGTACTCAAAGATCATCCGCTTGTTAAGTTCCATGTTGATATGGTGCAAGCTTTAGGTAAGATAAAGATAGATTTAAAAGGTATCGACTGTGCATCGTTTTCTGCACATAAAATAAATGGTTTAAAGGGGAGCGGATTGCTTTTTAAAAGAAAATCTACTACTTTAGTACCACTTATTAATGGAGGACAGCAAGAGTTTGGTTTACGTGGAGGAACTAGTAATGCTTGCACGTATATTGTTCTTGCTAAAACTTTAAGATTAGCATTAGAAAATTTTGATCAAAAAGAAAAATATGTTTCGAAATTAAATAAATATTTAATAAAAGAATTACAGACAATTCCAGATGTTATTATTAACACTGGAGGTAAAGTGTCAAGTCATATTGTTAATTTTTCATGTATTGGTTATAAACCAGAAGTTATTTTGCATGCTTTGGAGGAAAAAGATATTCTTATTTCTACAAGAAGTGCGTGTAGTTCTAAAACAAGTGATGTTTCTAGGGTGATGCAACAATTGCATTTGCCTGATGAAGTTGCAAAAAGTGCTTTGAGAGTAAGTATAAGTGATTTGACAAAAGAAGAAGAAATTGATAAATTTATTTATTGTTTGAAAGAAGTATTAGATTCAATAAAAAAACAGAGGTAAGATATGGAAGCAAATTATATTGTCGTTCGTTTTGGAGAACTTACAACAAAAGGTAAAAATAGAAAATTATTTACACAAAAATTATTAAAAAACGCAAAAGAAATTCTTTTTGAATTTCCACAATTACAATATCAATTACAATATGATCGTTTATACATTTATCTAAATGGTGCAAATCATTTGTTAGTCAATGAAAAATTAAAAACAGTTTTTGGTATTCATTCTTTTTCAAATGCCTATAAATTTGAAAAAGATCTAGATGTTGTTAAAGATGCAATTGCTAAAATGATCAACGAAGATACAAAAACAACATTTAAAATCAACACAAAACGTAGTGATAAAACATTTCCTAAAAAGTCACAAGACATTAATAGAGAAATTGCAGGACATGTTTTTCATCATGTAGATAGACAGTTAAAAGTAGATGTTCATCATCCAGAAATGTTGGTTACAGTTGAGATTAGACATGACGCTATTTACGTTATGACAAATGTTATTAAAGGGGCAGGTGGATATCCTGTTGGTATTGGTGGAAAGGCATTGTTAATGTTATCGGGTGGAATTGATTCTCCTGTAGCAGGATATTTAACTTTAAAACGTGGTGTCGATATTGAATGTGTTCACTTTGCAGCGCCACCATACACAAATGAATTTGCTAGAGAAAAAGTTTTTGATTTAGTAGATAAATTAAGACATTATACACATGGTCAGATTACAGTACATGTTGTTAATTTTACAAAATTACAACTTGCAGTTTATGATCATTGTGATGAAAGTTATGCCATGACAGTTATGCGTAGAATGATGTATCGTATTGGAGAAAAACTTGCTATAAAAAATCATTGTTTAGCACTTGTTAACGGTGAAAGTATTGGACAAGTGGCTTCACAAACATTAGATAGTATGAATGTAATCAATCAAGTTATTTCAATTCCGGTATTAAGACCTGTGTTATGTCTTGATAAATTAGAAATTATTGATATTGCTCAAAAAATAGATACTTATGATATTTCTATTAGACCACATGAGGATTGTTGTACAATTTTCACACCTAAAGCACCTGCTACAAAACCAAAAAGTTATAAGGCTGAAGCTTTTGAAGCAACTTTTGATTATGAAACATATGTTAATGAATGTGTAGAAAATGTTGAAACAATTGTTGTTGATGCAAACTATAAAAATGATGAAGAGATTTTTTAAAAAAGGCGTATAGTTTTTTATTCCTGATGCAAAATAAAAGTGTCAGGAGGTGACACAACATGGCACAAAGTAATAATAGCAATAGATTAGTTGTACCAGGAGCTCAAAATGCGATCGACCAAATGAAATATGAAATTGCAAACGAATTTGGTGTTAATTTAGGTCCTGATACAACTGCTAGAGCGAATGGCTCTGTTGGTGGAGAAATTACTAAAAGATTAGTTAAAATGGGACAAGAACAAATGTCTCGTTCTTCATATAATAACAAATAGTAATATGAGAATAGTTTTCTTAATAAAAGAGGACTATTCTTTTTTTATAAGTGTTGAAAGAGCTTACATTTTTTTGATAATTTCACTTAGAAATATTGTTTTTGTGTACTAAATTATGTACAATATAATTATATTGCTAGGAGGTAAATTATGGTAAAAGTAATGGCGGTAAACGCAGGAAGTTCCTCTTTAAAATTCCAATTGATCAATATGCCTAGTGAAGAAGTTATCACTTCGGGATTAGTTGAAAGAATTGGACAAGAAGTTGGGAATTTTGTAATTAAAGTAAATGGAGAAAAAATACAAACACAAACACCAATTCCTGATCATCAAGTGGCAGTTGACTTATTATTAAATGCTCTTGTTGATCATCATATTGTTGAAAGTTTGGAAGAAATAGATGCAGTGGGACATCGTGTTGTACATGGAGGAGAAGATTTTGATGATTCTGTAGTCGTTGACGAAGAAGCAGTAAAAAAAGTTGCAGATTTAGCAGAGTTAGCTCCTTTACATAATCCAGCAAATATCATTGGTTATAAAGCATTTAAAGAAGCTTTGCCTGATCATGTAGGACATGTTTTTGTTTTTGATACGGCATTCCATCAAACATTAGATAAAGAAAGATATTTATATCCTTTACCACTTGAATATTATACAGATTTAAAAGTAAGAAAATATGGAGCACATGGGACAAGTCATAAATATGTTTCTCAACAAGCTATTGAAATGTTAGGAAATCCTAAAGAATCAAGAATTATCGTTTGTCATTTAGGAAATGGAGCAAGTGTTTCAGCTGTTCAAGATGGAAAATGTATTGATACATCTATGGGATTTACACCACTTGCAGGTGTAATGATGGGAACACGTTCTGGAGATGTTGATCCTTCAGTTATGCCTTATTTATGTAAAAAATTAAATAAAACAGCAGATGAAGTTTTAGAAATCTATAATAAAAAATCTGGAATGTTAGGAATTTCAGGCATTTCTTCTGATTCTAGAGATATTGAAAATGCCTTATTTAACGAAGGAAATGAACGTGCTTTATTAACTGGTTTATTATATGCACGTATTGTTTCAAAATATATTGGACAATATTACGCTGAATTAGGTGGTTGTGACGCTATTTGCTTTACAGCGGGAGTTGGTGAAAACGCTGCTTATTTAAGACGTTTAATTATTGACAATGTCTCAAGAGCATTTGGTGTTTTCTTAGATGAAGAGCTCAACAGCATTAGAAGTGATGAAAATCGTGTGATTTCACACCAGTATTCTCAAATTAAAGTGATGGTCATTCCAACAAATGAAGAAGTCATGATTGCAAGAGATACAGTTCGTTTGTTAGATTTATAAACCTGTGCAAACAGGTTTTTTCTTTGTCTAAGGTATGTTATTATAAAATAGGGTGAAAATTATGATAGAAAAGATTTTAAATAAAATAGAAGAATATGAATGTATTTGTTTATATCGTCATGTTAATCCGGATTATGATGCTTTTGGGAGTCAATTTGGAATGTATGATTTAATTCAAAATACTTTTGAAAATAAAGAAGTCTATTTTGCAGGTGATTTTTCTTCTGATTTAGTGGCTAAATATCAATTTAATGGAGAAATCAATGAACCGAATTTTGAAAAACCAACTTTAGGAATTGTTTTAGATACAGCTAATCAAGAAAGAATTGATGGTGATATTAGTTTATGTAAAGAAATTATAAAAATTGATCACCATATTGTTGTTGATTCTTATGGAAATTTAAATTTAGAAGATAGTACATCTTCTTCATGTAGTCAAATAGTGGCTTTGTTTTTAAAAAATAAACGTGTAAAACTTTCAAGCTTTGGAGCTGCAGCTCTTTATATGGGAATTATAGGGGATACAAATAGATTTATGTATTCAGCTACTGATGAACGTACTTTTGAAGCGGCAATGTATTTATATAATTATGATTTTGATATGCAAGCACTTTATGAAAGAATGTATATGAAACATGCGAAAGATTTAAAAGTGAATGCTTTTATCCTAAATCATTATATTGAAGATGAGGGTGTTGCTTACTATGTTTTAAAAGATGAAGATTTAAAACATTTAAATATTTCAAGAGAAAGAGGCTCTGATTTTGTTAATTTATTAAGTTCAGTTGATGAATATAAAGTATGGTTAGCTATAACAGAAAATACAAAAGATCATAATTGGCGTGTTTCAATGAGATCGAGACATATTCCTGTTAATGAAATTGCGAATAAATATCGAGGTGGCGGACATGCGTTTGCTTCGGGGGCAACACTTTTATCTTTAGATGAATTATCTTTATTATTAAATGATATCAAGGAGAGAATAAATGAATAATTTTATACAAAGTATCATTGACGAAATAAA
>OICS01000695.1_pt1 | contig 10941 bp, 11 predicted proteins | sample 1581341 | NCBI WGS metagenome assembly OICS01 (sample SAMEA3882550, study PRJEB24775) | human gut metagenome | biome: human-associated habitat; feature: intestine environment; material: feces | place: Netherlands | collected 2009/2010
AAATAAGCACTTTCCCTTCTATTTTCAAAAATACATTTCTTTACTTCAAATCAATCCCTTTAAAATCATTAATAATATTTACCAACAAAAAAACTCTCAAGGATACATCCTTTATCAAGTACAAAGCATTCCTCTAGATATCCAAAAAATCATTTCCCTATCACTCATCCCTCAAGAAACAAAAACAATAAAAGAAATAAAAAAAGAGTGGATTCAATATTACGAATCTATTCTTATCTATACACCTTTAAATTCTCTAGAATATCAAATCATCTATTATTCTCTATTTACTCTTTGTCAGCTTTCTATCGAACTTTTAAATCATTATTTCTTGTCCACAACAGCCATTAACCTCTCCTATCAACATAAAAATATTCATTCATATGAAGATGTTTATCTTATAGAGAATATAAACCTCAATTTATACATTCATGATATTTTCTATTTATATCTAAACAATACAATCACAATCAATCAATTAGAACAAATAATCAATGAATATAATCTCACTTCAAAAGATCTACAAATTCTTTTATGTTATGCGCTTTTTCCTCAAATGTGTCTTGTACATTTCCATGAAGATTCTTTAACAAAAAAAAGGAGAAGATTAGTAAAATATAATAAAAAATTGTATTCTCTCATTCTTCTCCTTCAAAAATATATTCAAATCCCACCTCTTAAATGGATAAAATAAAACTACCGATAAAATTTTCGGTAGTTCTCTATTTATAATATTATGTACTTATTTATTCATTTTTACATATTCTTCTAAACATATTCCTAATTCATTGATCTTTTTAGCGTGAACTTTTCCAACATAACGATAATGCCATGGCTCATAGCCTACTTTAGTAATACTATTTTTATTTGTTGGATACCGCAGGATAAAACCATATTTCCAACTATTTTTAATCAACCATTGTTATTCGGCTGTTTTTTCTTGACTAGGATCAAGACGTTGATTTTTCATAGAGACAATATCTATTGTTAAACCTAATTGATGTTCACTTGTTTTTGGTCTTGCTACCCAAAAAACAGCTTTATCTAAAGCTTCTGTTTTTGAATATCCTTGATTTAAGTATTGATTTACTTTGTTTTTATAAAGATATTCTTGCTTTTTTTGTGTTCGATAGAAAGAACAAATCAGTAAGTTTAAACCTTCTTTTTTTGTCGTTTGTAACATCTCCATTAAATCTTTATAAATTCGTCGATCAACTACTTGTCCATTGTTCAACGATACTAAATCAACTTTCCAATTTTCAGGTAGATTATTTTCATAATTAACCAATGTCAACAATTCATCGTGATTAACATTATTATCTGAATTTTCTTGTTTGTTTTTGATTTTACTAGCAGCAAACAATTGATTACTATTTTGCTGAAGTTGTTTACTCATTAAAAAAATAAACTTGTAATCAATCCACTAATTACCCACACAACAACTAATACTTTTATTTTTTTCGTTTTGTGCTCCTTTCAATAAAAAACGCATCTTTTTTACACTTTTCAGTGTATAAAAAAGATGCGTAGAAACATCACCAAAGAAGTATCAAAGTTGTATCAATAACTAGAACTATCTGTAATATATGTTTGATTATCACCCATTTTAAATAAATATTTATGTATTTCTTTTTCAGTTAAACCTAAATGTTTTCTTCCAAAAGTATATATTTCTATATTTTCTTTATCGCCATGTTTTTTATTGTAATAATCATATTGATATATCAAATGTGTATCTGCATCATTTATAGCATTAAAAAATCCTTGTTCATTTGTTTGTAACATACATAATTTTCATTAAAATCAAATTCTGTCAAAATGCCTAGATTTTTTACCAACCGAAAGCTTACTCGTTTAAACATCTAATCTCTCATTTTTTATTTTTTCAACTTGAAGATGTCCAATTAATTGATTATTTTGTATTTTAGAAACTGTTAATGGAACTAATGGGATAATGATCAATAAAGTGACAGCAAGCAGAAACTTCATTCTGTATTTACACTTCTTCATGCTTCTTTGATCTTACTTAATTCATTTGTTTCCATACCACAACCATTATCTTCAATTATAAACTGATACCCCCTTTCTACTGGATGACCTTTTAAAGATATTCTAACATTTCCTCCTACTGCTTTACGGGCGTTATCAAGTAAATTTAAACACACTGTTTTTATCAAATCCGGTTCAATAGAGAGATCTCCAGGTTCAATTATAGTAGAAAATCGAATATGATTTTCTTTCATCAATAAATCCACTGTCTCCTCAATTCCTTGGAAAAAAACTTTTGCAGAAATCCTATACACCTTAAAATATTGTTTTTTTTAAAACAATCAATTCCAATAACTTCATTGACATTGATTCTAATCGTTTTCCCTCTTCAACAATCAATATTTTATTCATGGAATCACCTCAATTTCCACCTTACATCTAAGGTGCATCATACTTCATCATTTTAATAAAAAAAACACACCTACATAGTAAGTGTGTTAGCTCCTTCATGGAGCGGGTGATGGGAATCGAACCCACGTAGTCAGCTTGGAAGGCTGAAGTTCTACCATTGAACTACACCCGCATTGAATGGTGCCCAGGGCCGGAGTCGAACCGGCACGGATTTTAAGGTCCGCAGGATTTTAAGTCCTGTGCGTCTACCAATTTCGCCACCTGGGCTTATTCAGTTAAATGGTGACCCGCAGGCGACTCGAACGCCTGACCCTCTGATTAAAAGTCAGATGCTCTACCAACTGAGCTAGCGGGTCATACCTTATGGCTGGGGTAGCTGGATTCGAACCAGCGCAATGACAGAGTCAAAGTCTGTTGCCTTACCGCTTGGCTATACCCCATTCATTAGATAGATGGTGGAGAGGAGTGGATTCGAACCACCGAACCAAAAGGAACTGAGTTACAGTCAGCCGCGTTTAGCCACTTCGCTACCTCTCCATCATGGTGCCGGCTAAAGGACTTGAACCCTCAACCTACTGATTACAAGTCAGTTGCTCTACCAATTGAGCTAAGCCGGCATTTAAAAAAATGGTGGAGGTTAACGGGCTCGAACCGCTGACCCTCTGCTTGTAAGGCAGATGCTCTCCCAACTGAGCTAAGCCTCCTTGACTAGTGCCCACTTATAATAACATCTCCATTCCCTTACGTCAACAGCTTTTTACATTTTTTTCATATTTTTTTATCAGTTATAATATCATCTAATGGAATATCAAAATCTTCAGATTGATAATGCTCAATATATTGAAATGAATAAGCCAGTCCTATTGTTGGTGCATTAAAATTTTTAAGATATCGATCATAATAACCTCCACCATAGCCCAAACGATAACAATTTGCATCATAACCTACAAGTGGAACAATCATTAAATCAAGAAATTCTTTATTAATTTCTTGTTTATCTATCGGTTCATCAATACCATATTTATTTTTCATCATTTTATCTTGATATAAAGTAAAATACATTTCTTTACCTCGAACTATGGGAACATAAAATTCTTTTTGAGTTTTAAATTCTTCAATTAATTTCCAAGTATCTACTTCATGTTTATAAGATAAATAGATTCCTATTTTTTTACTTTTAATGAAACGTGGATCTTTTTTTAACTTTTCTATAATGAAATGAGATTGTTTTTGATAATCATCAAAAGCCAATCTCATTTGTATCAATTGTTTACGTAATTGTTTTTTATCCAATTCCATTTTCACCAAAGTCCATTTTAATCAATTGATTTAACTCAACAGCATATTCCATTGGTAATTCTCTTGAAAATGGTTCAATAAATCCCATAACAATCATTTCTGTCGCATCTTTTTTAGAAAGACCTCTAGACATTAAATAGAAAAGTTGTTCATCTGAAATTTTAGAAACAGTTGCTTCATGTTCAATTAAAGAATCATTATTTCTAGCATAGTTTGTTGGCACTGTATCACTTGTTGAAATTTGATCTAAGATCAATGTATCACATTCAACTTTACTTTTAGCGTTGATTGCCTTTGGATTATGTTGTACTAACCCACGATAGTTTGTTTTACCACCGTTTTTAGCAATTGACTTAGAAACAATACTACTTGAAGTATTTGGTGCTAAATGAATCATTTTAGCTCCAGAATCCATAATTTGATTTTCTCCAGCAACAGCAATTGTAATACAAGAACCTTTCGCTCCTTCTTCCATTAAAACACAAGTTGGATATTTCATTGTAACAGCAGAACCAATATTTCCATCAACCCATTCCATTTGCCCATTTTTATAAACTTTAGCTCTTTGAGTAACTAAGTTTAAGATATTATTAGACCAGTTTTGAATTGTTGTATAACGGCATTTAGCCCCTTCTAAAACAACAATTTCAACAACTCCTGTATGTAATGAGTCTTTTGAATAATTTGGTGCTGTACATCCTTCTACATAATGAATATCAGAACCTTTATCAACAATAATCAATGTTCTTTCAAATTGTCCCATTTGTTCAGAATTGATTCTAAAATAAGATTGTAAAGGTTTTTCTAGTTTTACTCCTGGTGGTACATAAATAAATGATCCCCCAGACCAAACAGCTCCATTTAAAGCTGAAAACTTATTATCATTATAAGGAATAACTGTATCAAAATACTTTTTAAATAATTCTGGGTATTCTCTTAAACCACTATCAATATCTAAGAAAATAACCCCTTTTTCTTGAACTTCTTTTAACATATTATGATAAACCACTTCTGATTCATATTGAGTTGTTACCCCTGATAAATATTTTTGTTCTGCTTCAGGAATTCCTAGTTTATCAAAAGTATCTTTAATCGTTTCAGGGACTTCTTCCCATTTATTTGTTTGTTTATCAGAAGGTCTAATATAATACGTATACTCATCAAAATCTACTCTACTTAAATCGACACCCCATGTAGGCATTGGCTTTTTCAAAAAACAATCGAGTGCTTTTAAACGATATTCCAACATCCATTCAGGTTCACCTTTAATGGCAGAGATTTCTCTAACGATATCTTCATTAATTCCTTTAGGTGTTTTAAAAACAGACACATCTTTATCAGGAATCATAGTTTCATCATTTTCCATGAGTTTCCTCCTTTTCACTTTCATCAATTAATTGTGTAATTCCTTTCCATCCAAGAGTTGCACATTTAATTCTATTGGCCTGTTTATGAGTGTTATAAAAAGCAATCGCTTCTTCTAATATTTCAGGATCATAATCTTTTTCAAAAATCATATTCATATAATTTTCAATAATAACCCTTGCTTCATCAATTGTTTTACCAATTAATAATTCTGTCATAATAGAAGTACTTGATGTACAAATCGCACACGCTTCTCCATCAAAGCGAATATCTTCAATCACTCCATTTTCTATTTTTGCTTGTATATCAATATTATCAATACAAGTTTCACTATCCATATTGACTTTTTTATAGCTATCGTCTTCAACTAATTCACGATTACGTGGATTTTCATAATGATCCATAATAATTTGACGAAGCATCATATTATCCAAAGAAGGCATCTAAAAAGTCATCCCCTTTCTTACATACTTCAATAAACTGATCTATTTCTTCTTTTGTATTGTAGAAATAGAATGAAGCTCTTAATGTTTGTGAAACATGTAAATATTCATCTAATATTTTTGCACAGTGTTGACCAGCACGAATGGCAATTCCATACGTATTAAATAAAGATGCACCATCTTGAGAAAAAACATTTTTAATATTGAAAGCAATTGCTCCAACACCATTTTCATTGTAAATCTCAATGTTATCTAATTCTTTCATCTTTTCAACGGCATATTTTCTAAGCATTGCTTCATGTTCTTCAATATTTTTCATACCAATATTTTGTAAATATTCAATAGCACTACCAAGACCAATGACCCCTTCAATATTAGGTGTTCCCGTTTCAAATTTTGTTGGTGCATTTTTAAGCTTTACTAAACCACAGCTATTGTATCTTGCATTACTTCCTCCACCAAAACGTGTTGGTGTCATTTCATCTAATAAATGATATTTTCCATATAATACGCCTACTCCTGTAGGTCCACACATTTTATGTCCTGAAAAAGCAAAGAAATCAACATCTAAATCTTGAACATCAACAGCATGATGAGGTGCACTTTGAGCCCCATCAACGCAAACAATAATATCGTGTTCATGAGCAAAATTACAAATTTCTTTAATTGGTGCTAAATATCCTAAAACATTTGTAATTTGCGCAAGTGAAATAATTTTTGTATGTTCAGTCACTGCTTTTTTGACATTTTCTAAAGTCACTTTCCCTTCTTCGTCTAGATCAATATATTTAATGATAGCTCCTGTATGTTTAGCCACTTCAAACCAAGGAAGCGTATTACTTGCATGTTCAGCAAGAGTAATCAATACTTCATCTCCTTCTTTTAAATGTGTCATTCCATAACCAAAAGCTACCATATTCAAACTATCTGAAGAACCATAAGTATAAACAACTTCCTCTGGTTTACAATGAATAAAATCAGCAACAATACTTCTTACATATTCAAATTTTGTATCTACTTCATGTGATAAGTCATAATCTCCACGATGTGCATTTCCAGAATAATTTGTTAAATAATCACAAACACTATCAATCACACATTGAGGTTTTAAAGTTGTTGCCCCATTATCTAAATAAATAAGAGGTTTTCCATGCATAGTCTTTTTAAGCATTGGAAAATCTTCTCTAATTTTTAAAACATCTAACATTATAGTCCCACCTTTTCTTTCAAAACATCTGAAAATCTTTCTTTTAAAGATTCCTCAATCTTATGACCAAAGTCATAAACCTCTGAAGAAATCCCAAGCTGTGCGTACATTTCTTTCATAATTTGTTTCGTCCTCATTTCTGTTTGCATTATTATCTTTATTTTATCTCTGAATTTCACTTATTCTGTATCAGTGATTTTTAAGAAAAATTCGGTTATAAAATTCCTCTGTCCCTGCATACCTTCAGCATTTCATCAAGGATTCTGTCTTCATTATAGTCAAATTCATCCTTATTCATCCAGATGGTATCCTTCTCCCTGCGAAACCAGGTCAGCTGGCGTTTTGCAAAATGTCTGGTATCTCTTTTCAGGATCCTGACCGCTTCCTCTAACGGATACTCGCCATCCAGATATGCAAGGATTTCTTTATATCCAAGTCCCTGCATGGAAACCATCCCCCTGTGGTATCCCATATCTTTTAACTTCTGCACTTCCTCAAGGAGTCCCTCTTTTAACATCTCATCAATACGGTCATCAATCCGTTTATAAAGAAGTTCCCTTGGTACATTCAGCACAAAATATGCCAGATTATAAGGTGTTTCGTGTTCCTTCTGCTCCTGATTATGTGCGGAGATCGGCGACTGGTTCTGATGATAAAACTCCAGTGCCCTGATCACACGTTTTACATTATTGGCGTGGATTTCCCCGGCACTGACAGGATCAACATCCAAAAGCATCTGGTGCAGATATTCATTTCCCTTCTCTGCAGCAAGCTGTTCCAGCTCCTGACGGTATCCGTCTTCCTGCTCTGCCTGAGTAAAATCAATATCCTTTGTAATAGCCTGTATATAAAATCCGGTTCCTCCTACCAGAACAGGAATTTTCCCCTTGGCATAAATTTCTTTCATGGCAGCTTTTGCCATCTGCTGGAATTTCACGATATGAAATTCTTCCTGAGGCAGCAGTTCATCTACCAGATAATGCTTTACTCCCTGCATCTCCTCCGGCCGGATCTTAGCTGATCCAATATCCATATATTTGTAGACCTGCATGGAATCAGCAGAAATGATCTCTCCGTTTACTGCTTTCGCAAGAGCGATGGATAGATGGGTTTTTCCTGCTGCCGTCGGTCCTGTAAGAACGATCAGTGGCTTTTTCATAATAGCTCCTTTATATAAACTATACAATACGTTTAAATTTCTTTTCCAGTTCTGTTTTAGTCATGGAAATAATCGTCGGTCTTCCATGAGGACAGTGATAGGGGTTCTCCAGTGTGAGCAGTTCATCGATCAAGGCATTTGCTTCCCGGTCGGACATCTGGTGATTTCCCTTTACCGCAGCCTTACATGCCATGGTGGCCAGTCTGGAAGCAAAGATTCCAAGTGGATCCTTATCCTTCTCAGAAGCAAGATTGTCAAGCATTTCCAGAAAAAGTTCTTCCTCCGTAAGACCGTACAGATTGGCCGGGACTGCATTGATACAGTATTCCTTACCGCCAAATGGTTCAATCTCAAATCCAAAATCCTCGAAATATTTACGGTTAGCCTTAAGAAGAGCTTCTTCCTGAAGATTCAGGGATACGATCAGCGGCGGACTGAGATACTGGGATTCTACTGTCTGCTCACGAAACCTTTTTACGAAACGCTCATAATAAACCTTTTCATGTTCCGCATGCTGGTCGATAATAAAAAATTTATCCTCAAACTGAACAAGCCAGTAAGTATCAAAAATCTGTCCGATCAGCTGATGACGGCTTCGGGATTCAGGAGCAAGAAGTTTCTCCTCAAATAATTCCAGCTGCTGTGGTCTGATTTCTTCTGATATTACATTTTTGTTTTGTTCTATCTGTTTTCTGTTTCCTTCTGAATCCACAGCAGTCTTCAGATATTCTGCAGTTTTCTGTTCTGCAATTTCCTGCTTTGTCTCTGAAAATACCGGTTGTTCTTCATTCTTTTTATCGCTTAGTGTTCCCTCAAAAAGCTGTTCCTCTGCCTTGGTAAGAGGATCCCTAGTCTGATAGATCTGCTGTTCACGCACTGCCTGTTCTGCCATTGTAACAGTTCCTCGTGGTAGTGCGGTATGCTCAGAAACCCTGGAAGCTGTATTTACAGTCTGTGGACGATACTCCGGAATTTCAGCCCGACGTCTGGTTTCAAATGGCTCCGGTACATCCCCCGGTTTTACCACAGGCTGCTGCTTTTTAATCGGTTCTTCTTTTCCAAAAGGCACTGTCTGGATCATTTCTCTTGTGGTAAGAGCCTTGTGGACTGTCTCGTAAACTGCATCATAAACTTCTGTTCCTCTTGCAAACCGCACCTCCATCTTGCTTGGATGCACATTTACATCCAGATCATTTCCCTCCATCTGAATATGAAGAGAAACAAAGGGAAACTTATGCTGCATGAGAAAACCCTTATAGGCATCCTCTATCCCCTTTGCAATGATCCGGTTCTTTACAAAACGTCCGTTAATATAATAATTCTCAAAGGTACGGTTACCTCTGGAAATCTCCGGTTTTCCCACAAAACCCTCAATCTTCATGAAATCATTCTCGTAGGATACCTCAAGAAGTGCTTTGGTGATATCTCTTCCATATATATTATAAATCACATCTTTCACATTGTAATTTCCGGAAGTATGAAGCTTCACCTGTTTATTCTGGATATATTTAAAAGAAATCTCAGGATGGGACAATGCCAGCTGTTCCATCAAAGTGCTGACATAATTTCCCTCCGTAGTATCTGATTTCAGGAACTTGCTTCTAGCAGGTGTATTGTAAAAAAGATTTCTCACCAGGAAAGTAGTTCCTTCCGGTGCTCCCATATCCTCTAAAGACTCCTGTACACCACCGTTGATCACATAACGGACGCCGCTTAATGCAGATGGGGTTTTTGTGATCAGTTCCACCTGTGCAACAGCAGCAATACTGGACAAAGCCTCACCGCGAAATCCAAGAGACGCAATGTGTTCCAGATCCTCAACCTTCTCAATCTTACTGGTGGCATGACGCAAAAATGCCAGGGGTACCTGATCTCTTTCCATACCCCCGCCATTATCTGTGATACGTATCATCTTTTTGCCGCCGTCTGTGATCTCCACTGTTACAGCAGTTGCTCCTGCATCAATTGCATTTTCCACAAGCTCCTTCACAATGGAGGACGGACGTTCCACTACCTCACCGGCAGCGATCTTATCTATGGTCTGCTGGTCTAATACTGCAATTTTTCTCAACTTTTATCACCATCTGTTCTTAATCTTGTTCTGCAGGTTATAAAGTGTATTCATTGCCTCGATAGGAGTCATATTCCCCATATCAAGACCTTTTATCTCATCAATGATATCGTTATCCTTAACTGTATCGAACAGAGACATCTGTGCCATATCCATCTGATCGTATACAGGCTTTTTCTTTTTCGCAGATGTCAGGTCTTTTACTGCTGCCGTAATATCCGCATCACTTAGTTCCTCCACCAGTTCCTTTGCTCTCTGGATCACAGAATCCGGAACACCGGCAAGCTTGGCAACCTGGATACCATAACTTTTGTCTGCGCCGCCCTGAACGATCTTACGCAGAAATACAATATCGTCCCCTTTTTCCTTGACAGCAATACAGTAGTTATTAACTCCCGGAATTTTACCCTCCAGTTCAGTAAGCTCATGATAATGGGTGGCAAATAATGTCTTTGCACCACAAAGCTTTGTATTGCTGATATGCTCGATCACAGCCCAGGCAATGGCAAGACCGTCAAATGTACTGGTGCCACGTCCGATCTCGTCAAGAATCAGAAGGCTTCTTGCAGTTGCATTCCTCAAAATATTGGCAACCTCTGTCATCTCAACCATAAATGTACTCTGACCACTTGCCAGATCATCAGAAGCTCCTACACGGGTAAAAATACGGTCTACGATACCAATATTCGCACTCTGTACCGGGACAAAACTTCCAATCTGTGCCATCAATACAATCAGGGCATTCTGACGCATATAGGTTGATTTTCCGGCCATATTTGGTCCGGTGATAATAGCAATCCGGTTATTTTTATTATCCAGATAGGTGTCATTAGCGATAAACATATCGTTATCGATCATTTTTTCCACCACCGGATGACGGCCGCCCTTAATATCCAGAACACCTTTTTCATTGATCGATGGCTTCACATAATTGCCCCGTTCCGCGACAAGTGCCAGCGATGCAAAGACATCCACACCTGCGATCGCGTGTGCTGTC
>OICS01000697.1_pt1 | contig 10914 bp, 13 predicted proteins | sample 1581341 | NCBI WGS metagenome assembly OICS01 (sample SAMEA3882550, study PRJEB24775) | human gut metagenome | biome: human-associated habitat; feature: intestine environment; material: feces | place: Netherlands | collected 2009/2010
CAGTAAAAAGAGAATGCCGGATAACTTGGGCGAATGATGATACAGAGAAGGAAATTACGGATATAACGGAAGATGCCATTGAAATAATGATGCACAAACTTGGAATGCATGAAGATGATCAGATGGATTTTACGAAACCGGGATTCGCCCGAATGCTGCTACTAAAGTATAGCTGGTATGCGTGGAACAAGATAGCATGTGAATTCGATAAGAATTACAGAAACGATATTATTACAGCAAGACATAAATACGAGGTAAAATATGGCGAAGAATATCTTGAATGATTACGGGGATGGAGTTGCCGAAATTTATCGCAAAAAAGACGTGGAAAAGAATGTAAAAAGCCTAGATGATTTAGAATATCTGGGCTTTTTGTGTTTCACAGAAAAGTCAAAAAGGCAGCAAGACATTGAATTTGCCGAACAGCACGGAGCAAATCTGACAACTAAGATAGCAACCCCGGATCTTATACCACCGGATAGCGATTACAATGTGGTAATTAATAATGTGATCTATGCGATTATCTACGTTGATCACGATAAGAAAAACCGTGAGTTGTATTTCTATCTGGAAGAGGTAAGGAAAATTGAAAGACAAAATTAAAGAAGCCTTAAAAGAGATCGTGCCGGATGTATATTACGGTGCCGGAAGGTTCCAAGGACGCGAGAACTGGGACTGCATCGTGTTCGGAAAAAGGAGAGCGGGAAAGTCAGAAAGCAAGGGTGGAATAACCAGGCGTTATTTCGTTGCGATTGTGAAAGAAGAGTACATCCCAGAAGACTTGGAGAAACAGGTGATCGAAAAGATGAAAACACTTGGATTCAAAATACGATTATGTGCAGAAAGCAGGAGAGTGTATTGTAGAAATCTGCACGATGGAATTTGGAAAAACGGAAAAAAGGTGTAGCCGATGAGTTATTTCTACCTGGATGCAAAAGAATTTGATAAGGTCGCACAAACGATCGAAAAATATTCCGATAGATCTGTTGCAGAGCAGATCATAAACGATTATCTGGCGAACGAGGGCGGGAAAAAGATAAAAGAGTATATCCGGGCAATCTTGCCGGTATCCGGTAGAACATGGAACGGAAAGAAAGCAGCAGCCTCACAGACGGATCCATTCCGGATACAGGGGGAAAATCTTGCGGTAAAGGTATACACAAAAGGCAACTATCATTACCTGTACTTTCCGGACGATGGATCAAATACAAGACGTCACCGGGGGGACCAGCAGTTCATGTTCCGTGGTGCTGAAAAAGCCGGGGATGAGATTGTGAACGGGGTAATTGACAAATTAGTAAAACGATTGGAGGAAACATAAAATGGCTGGAATCAGAGAAACAGACTTCACAGAAGTCGAAATTAAAAAGCTTGGAATCCGGATCGGAGCTGCAACAAAGGCAGACGTTCTGGATTGCGTGGGGAAACTGGAAGAAGAAATGGAATGTAAAACCAGAACGAAGTCCTGTGGTTCAAAAACCTTAAAGACCAGGACAAAAGGAACAGGTAACGGAACACTGAAAATTTCTGCATATGCTCCACAGGATATGCTGGCAGACTTGTACGGAATGATTCGCGCAGAGTTAAAAGACGGAGTAATCGCCTACGGGTCAAATTCACTGCACGCAGTAGCGTGTGTAACAGCGTTAATTCTGGACGAGGACGACAATGAAAAATTCAAGGCTTATCCAAACTGTACAATCCAGACGGCATTGTCGAGATCTGTGGATAATGACTCAGAAGATATCGCTATGCTGGAATTGGAAATTGCAGTCATGCCGGATGAACACGGCGAAGGCTTATATGAAGCGGTTGTGAACGACCTGAAAGATGATACCGTAAAACAGAAGTGGATGGAAGAGTTCTCGAGAGAACTTGTTACTACAGTAGCAGCGTAAGGAGAGAAATTCATGAAAGTAAAAGTAAAACAGAAATTCAGAGACAAATACACAGGAGACATCCGGTTCGCGGGTGAAATTGTGGAGATGTCAGAAGAAAGATACAATGAAATCAACGCCAAAAAGAACGGACTGGTGGAAAAGGTAGAAGAGAAGACGGAAGAGGTGCAGACATCGGAAGCGACCAAACCAGAAGCTGGAGCAGTAGAGGTAGAAGCAGAAGCTACAGAGCATCCGGAAACATCAGAAGAAGCTCCGAACGAGTTTACCAGATCTACACTCGAAAAGATGAAGGTAGACGAACTGAGAAAGAAAGCAGAAGAAATGGGAGTTGATTCCATGGGCAAAAAAGAAGAATTGATCAAACGCATTCTTGGCGAGGAGGAAAATGTAGATGAAGAATCCTAAGATTAATTATGAGGAATACGAACTTACAAATGGGGAGTGTGTGGCAATGTCCACCGCTCCTATTCTTATGTTGACATTAAGAAAAAGTGATAAAAAATCATATGAGACATTAAGCAAGGTTTTAGTAAAAGGTGTAAATGATAAAGACGCACTTGAAGTAGCGGAATTTTTGTATGCTGCCTACAAAAATGCAAATCAGGACGAAGATTGCATGTCGTTTACAGAGTTTTTCGAAAATATGGACCAGGACTGGAGAAAGAACATGGAAGTGATTAATGAGATGTATTCGCCGTCAAAAAAGCAGGATTCCGGGACGGATTCCGAAGAGTAACACGTAAGAAAGCAAAAGGCTATTTAAGACTTCCACGGTTCGAGATTGAAACCGTGGAAGATATGTACGTCTATTACGTGATTATGAATGGAATCAGTGAGGATGTATTCTGGTATTCGGAATATAATTCCCTGCTTACGATCCTGGAAGACAAATATGCATATGAAGCGTGGAAGGCATATGCAGAAGAACAGATGCTGGAGAGAGGGTGATTGATTAAGTAACAGAGAAGCAAGCGTAAAGTTCCGAGCAGATACGAAAGAACTGACGAGTGGGCTGAAACAGGCAGAATCGTCATTGAAAGCGTTGCGTGCGGAGTTAAAACTGAATGAAACGCAAATGAAGGGAACTGGGGAATCAACGGACACCCTGGAAAAGAGAGAAAAGCTCCTGCAGAAAGAGCTGGAGGCAAGTGGCCAGAAAGTGGAGCTGCTGACCGGGAAAATGGAAGCAGCAAAAGACATATTCGGGGAAAACTCGATTGAAGCGAATAACTGGAGTGCAAAACTTGCAGACGCAAAAAGAGCACAGGAGGCTATCTCACAAGAACTCTCACAGACATCTGCAAAACTGGAAGAACAAAAAAACGCAGAGACACAGCTGTCTGCGGAGCAGCTAAAGGCAGCAGAAGAAGCAAGAAAACAGGCTGAAGCAGAAGAACAGCTAAAGGCTGCCGTGGGACAGACAGACAATAAGATTCAGGAGCTGGATCAAGAACTGCAGCTGAACGAAACGAAGCTGGAGGGCGCGAAGAATAAGACAGATCTTTTAAAGGAGCGCCAAAAACTTCTTGGTCAGGAGTCAAAAGCAGCTGCAGACAAGACGAAGATCTTACAGGATGCGCTGGACGAATGTGCCAGAGAGGTTGGAGAGGACTCTGAGAAGTATGCAGAGTTGAAAGCGGAACTGATGGATTCTAAAATCAAGCAGGAAGAGATTCGGAACGAGATTAAGAAGACATCGGAAGAATTGAAGAATCAGAAGACGGCCATCCAGACTTTTGGCGAAGGGCTTGGAAAGTTTGGCGAAGGGACGGAAAAAGTCGGACAGAATCTGAAAGTGGTCAGTACAGCGGCCGCTGGAGCGTTAGGAGCATCCGGAGCAGCTGCCATACAATTTGAATCTGCTTTTGCTGGTGTCAAAAAAACATCAGATGAAGTATTTGATGCAAACGGCAAGTGCGTATACAGTTACCAACAGTTGGAAGATGGAATCCGGAGCATGGCAAAAGAGATACCTGCTTCTACGACAGAGATCTCGCAGGTTGCAGAAGCAGCCGGACAATTAGGAATTAAGACTCAGGATGTTCTGGGATTCACCAGAGTTATGATCGACATGGGCAATTCCACCAACCTGTCGGCAGAGGATGCAGCAACATCTATTGCGAAATTCGCAAATATTACCGGCTTGGCGGCAGACACCTCTATGAGTGCGGATGAAAAATATAAGAAGATGGGAAGCACCATCGTAGATCTGGGTAACAACTACGCCACTACTGAAGCAGACATCATGAACATGGCGACCAACCTTGCATCTGCGGGTACACAGGTAGGAATGTCAGAATCTGACATCCTTGCGCTTGCTACGGCATTAAGTTCGGTCGGAATGGAAGCACAGGCGGGTGGTACAGCATTCAGCAAAGCATTAATTGAAATGCAACTTGCTGTAGAAACTAACAGTGATTCGCTAAAAGACTGGGCAGACGTAGCAGGAATGAGCACCAGTGAATTTTCTAAAAAGTTCAAAGAAGATGCCACAGGCGCATTAGAAGCATTTATCGAAGGACTTTCGAAATGTGGAGGAGAAAGCGATTCCGCAATCAAAGTCTTAAATGACATGGGGATCACAGAAACGAGAATGCGTGATGCATTACTAAGATCTGCGAATGCAAGTGATGTGTTTACGTCGGCAATCAGCACCGGAAAGAATGCCTGGGAAGAAAACACAGCATTAACCAATGAAGCGAATAAACGTTATGAAACGACGGCGTTGAAGCTGGCTATTATGAAGAACAATCTGTATGATGCCGGAATCACCCTTGGGAATATCTTTCTCCCGATGATTGCGGAAGGGACACAGAAAATCACAGGATTAGCACAGAAAATTGATGATCTGGACGGCGGACAGCAGAGAATGATACTCGGCATCATGGGAATAGTTGCGGTATTGTCTCCATTGCTGATCGGCATCGGGAAGGTGTCTATCGGGATATCTTCGGTTATTGGACTCGGAGCAAAAATAAGCGGGCTTTTTGCCGGAACTGCAGTAGCGGCAGCGGAAGCTGGAACAGCCGCAGAAGGAGCTGGAGTTGCGATGGCAGGGGCTGGAGGAGTGGCTCTAGGACCAATTCTATTAGTAACAGCTGCAATAGCCGGAGTGGTGGCTGGAATGGTTCTCTTATGGAATAAAAGCGAATCATTCAGAGATTTCATAACAGGAATTATTGACACTGTAAAAAGTTCTATCACAGGGTTCCTAGACGGAATCAATATTGATGAAAAACTAAGCGGAATAAAAAGTGCAATATCCGGACTGAGCGATAAGCTGTCTGGGCTTGAAAATCTATTTAAGGCGATCGGCGCAATTTTGGCAGCAATCTTGGTACCGGCTATTGGTTTACTGGCAGCAGGCTTCAGCGCTGTCTTAAGCATGATTGAACCATTAATTGGCGCGGTCGGAGGAATTATAGATATACTGTCCGGATTGGGCGATATGATAGTTGGAGTGTTCACTGGTGATATAGATCTGGCACAAGCAGGCCTGGAATTGTTTGGGACAGGCATTGTAGAAGTATTTAGCGGATTATGGGGAGAAATAGCAGGTGCACTGGATGGATTTGTTTCAGGACTTGCAGGTTTCTTCGGAACTTTAATACATATTTGTGGCATAGATACGTTTATAAGCGGTGTCATAGAAAAAATTACAGGTATTGCAGAAAAAATTTCGAATACATTACAAATAATCACCGGCATTGTGGGCGATGGAATTGCATCGATATTGGAAAAAGTATCGGGAATATTCCAAACAATCGGTAATATTATAACGGTTGGCGTTATGTTGATTGGAGAAATAATATCGGCAGCATTCCAGATTATCACATTACCATTCCAATTCATATGGGTGAACTGCAAAGATACAGTTATACAGGCATGGAATGAAATAAGTATGAGAATCAGTGGTGTTATAGATACGATCGCCACTATAGTGTTAAACGGATTTACACTTGTGAAAACATATATCATATCTCCGATCAGCGGCGCATTTGCGATGGTTGTAAGCGTATTCGAAGGAATTAAGAGTGGAATCACCACAAGAATAGATGGTGTGAAAACATCGGCAAAGGCAGGATTCGAAACTATAAAAAGCAATATTACGGGACCGATTAACAGTGCAAAAAGCATGGTGATAAGTATATTCGAAGGAATTAAGAGTGGAATCACCACTAGAATTAACGGCGCACGAAACGCGGTAAAAAATGCGATATCAATTATTAAGAGTGCTTTTCATTTTTCTTGGAAACTTCCAGACTTAAAGTTGCCGCACATAAATATCAAAGGAAAATTTTCTTTGACACCTCCATCAGTACCACATTTCAGTATCGCCTGGCGCGCAAAAGGAGCGATATTCGACCAACCTACCATATTCCCTACCCGTCTCGGATGGCAGGGAGTAGGCGAAGCAGGGCCGGAAGCAGTCACACCGATCACAGTACTCCAGACGTATGTAGCAGATGCTGTTGAGAGAGGACTGGAACGATTACAGAGAACAGAAAGAGATCCAATAGACTATGACAGACTTGCCATGGCTATGGCAAAAGTACATACTACTGTGGAATACAATGGCAGAGAATTTGGACGAGTGATAAGAGAGGTTACTGAATGATATATTATGAAAATAATAATGGAACCAGGATGGATTTGGACAACTGGCCAGTGGTAATCGAGGATATTACGGAATTATATGGGAAAGAGTGGAAATATTCCGCAACGGAAAATGTAAATGCAAATAGAAAAAAGTTGGATAAATTCTATAGGACCGGAATGAGCAAAAAAATAACATTGCAAGTATACGCGGATACAAAAGAAGAATATTGCGATGTAATGGACCAGCTGAACGAAATAACAGATATAGACATCATTGAAAAAAAGCCTGGAAAACTATGGGTGGGAGATTATTATCTGGAATGTTATATAACAGAATTAAATCCGAAAGAGTACGATGAGATATTCTATACAGTAGATGTGGACACTACAGTAGAAGCGTTCACACCTTACTGGATCGACAAAAAAACATATACATTTCACAGCTATGGAATCACGTCGAGCGATAATAAACGGTATCCGGGAAAATATCCGTATCGATACGCGAACGGAATGACGAGCAACTACCTTATTAATCCGAATTATACATCATCAAATTTTCAAATTATTATTTACGGACCAGTTGTCAATCCTCAAGTTACGATAGGAAGCAACACATATCTGGTCAATATTACATTGGAAACAGGAGAATATCTTCGAATTGACAGCCGTTCCAGAACTATAGTAAAAGTACTGAAGAATGGCGAAGAGATGAACGCATACCACTGCAGGAGCAAAGGAAGAGAATTCTTCCAAAAGATTCAGCCGGGGCGACAGATGGTATCCTGGACGGGAAAATTCGAATTTGACATTACCGTAATCGAAGAAAGGAGTATACCGAAATGGACAACAGCACCTTAGAAGACACAGCCGCAATATCAAAAATTCGTTTCATAACGACAAAACCGACCGGAGAAGAATGCGGAGAACTGTGCGATAGCGCGGAGGCAGATGTGGACATTGGAAACACAAATGATTTCGAGGTCACGATAGCGGTGTCAGATTATGACACTGAACGCGTGGGATACGGATGCCGGATATTCGCTCGGGGAACAGAGTATGGGGGAATTATTAGAGACATCGAATCTATATCCAGTACACGAAAAGTTGCACTGCGTGGAAGAACATGGCGAGGAATGCTGGAGTACAAGGTAGTTGAGCCACCGGCCGGACAAGATCATCTGACACTGTCAGGAGAATTAAATACAGTAATCAGAACATTGATAGGAGATCGCTTTGGCGGTCTCTTTGCCGTTCCGGAAGCAGATACAGGGATAACAGTGAATAACTGGCGGGTCGACCGCTACGTGACGCTCTATGATGCCCTGCAGAAGCTTGTAGACAATTATGGATGCAGGTTACAGATCTGTTACGTACAGCCAGAGGGACTGGAATATGGTTATGTAACAGTACGGGCAGCACGGATTAAAGATTATTCAAAGGATCTGGAGTACAGCCAGGAAGATGGCATACATGTAACTGTAAGAGATAACCGTAATGGCGTAAACCATCTGGTATGTGCTGGACAAGGCGAGAATCAGGACAGAATCGTCTTACACCTGTACGTACAGAAAGACGGAACGATCGGAAAAACGCAATATTACAAAGGCTCAGAAGAAATAGAGGCGATATATGATTATTCCAGTGCGGACAAAGAAAAACTCGAAGAGGATGGAAGAAAAAAACTGAAAGAACTGCAGAGCTACAAGAAATGCACCATGACAGTTGATGATATAGATCTGGAGCTTGGCGATATAGTATCCGGCTACGATGCTATAACGGATACGCAGGTTATCAAACCAGTCACACAAAAGGTTGTAAAGTGCCAAAACGGAAAAATAACGATTGATTACAAAGTAGAAGGGGATGATTAAAATGGCGGGATTAAAAGCACTTAATATAAACACTCCACCAGAAGCAGAGCCACATATATATGCAGAAGACGATGCTGCTATATACAAGGCGATATTCGGCGGTGATGGTGTATCTACGATCGGACAGGCATGTAAAGCTACTGTATTGAGCAATAATAAAGTAAGAATAGCTGATGGCGTGCTGTGCGTAGACGGGCATATGGCAAGGATCCCATATGGAGAATATGAAGATTGCGAGATTATGAATGGACAGTCGGGAAAGAACAGAAATGATATCATCGTAGCAAAATTCGAAACCACAGGAACGGGCGGAATTGACACCATGACCTGCGAAGTAATCCAGGGAACAGCCGGAGAAACGGCGGTAGATCCGGAGCTGACGCAAGACGATATTTATGCAGGCGGTAAAGTGCGAGAGTACCCACTGTACCGTGTGAAAATCGAAGGGTTGAGTATTACAGCTGTAGAGAAAATGTTTGAGGTGATTCCGACGAGTTGGATCTTATTAAATAAAATCAACGAATTAAGTACAAGAAGAATAACACATACGCTTCTGTACTACAACGCAGATGGCACTACCGGAACGTTTACGCTGTCAGACAGTGTAAAAAATTATGATTACATAGAAATCTTTTACAACAGTGACGTGGCCGGACATAAGGCACCGCAAAAGAGCATTAAGCTTCCGACAAGTCAGACAGTATCGAGCGGGGATATGCTCTTTGACATGACGTCGTTTAGGATGTCATCCGGAGACGGCACGAAAATGCAGCTAATGAATACGATACTGAATGTATCCGGGAAAACTTGCAAGCCGGAGACTTCCCGGCAGATTAACTTCGGGAGCACGGCTGGAAGTGTAGCATGGACTGTATCTAATACACCACACCACAGGGTATACAGGGTAGTTGGGTATAACTATGGATCTTAGGAGGAATGGGAATATGAAGATTGTATTTAATGATGCGACAGAACTAACAGTTCAGTCTGCAGAAATCCGGCCAGACGGAGGACTTCTGATCAAGACAATTTCGGCGTCAGAGGAAGACTTGAAAACCATGTTTTCTGATCAGACCAAGACAAAAAAGATGGTTGTGAAAGAACGGGAGTCCACAGTCGCAACTTATGAGAATTACACGGAACTTGAGGGAATCATGAAATACACAGCAGGAATTCTAGGAGTCGTATTGCATAAAGTCGGAAAGTCGCAGCTAGAGCGAATTGACGCACTCGAGGTAACTACGGACGACATCGTATTAATGATGGCGGATCTGATTGCGGGAGGGGAGCAAAATGAGAATACTGCAGTTCCGGATTAACGGACAAAAGTTAAGTAAGGACGGAGACTTTTCCGGATTAATTGCTGGCACGAAAGGCTATCTGTACACAGCATATAACTTCGACGGAGAATGGGACGGCTGCAAGAAAGCGGCCGTCTTTTCAAGATACGACAAAGAATATCCTGTACCGATTGTGAACGGCAAATGCGCCGTACCGGATGAAATTACGGGATATAAGCGATGGAATGTATATCTGGTAGGAGAAAAGAAAGGATACAGAATCACAACGAACGAAGTGGAGGTGTATCAATCATGACCGTAGAAGAAGCATTAGCAGCATCGGTGGTCGAACCGGTCAACGACATTTTTGAAATCAACCCGGAAACCCGTGTGATTACAGTCCCGGCATCCGAAAAGCTGTTCGGTGTAGCAAATGACGGGAACTCCGAAAGGAAGCATTTTCGATGTCCAAAAATCGCAGGGGATAACATAGATCTGTCTACCATGCATTTGTACATTAACTATCAAAATGCCAACGGAGATAAATATCCGTACTTGGTAGAGGACGTACAGACGGATGGCGACTATATCACATATTCATGGCTGATCGGCCCAGATGTGGTCGCATATAAGGGACAGATTAAGTTCATTGTATGTGCCAAAAAGGGAGATGGAACAATTCCGGAATGGAATACCACCATTGCAGAAGGTACTGTACTGGAAGGTCTGGAAGCTACAGATGAGGTAGTGGACAGAAATCCAGATATCATCGAGCAGATTCTTACCAGACTTGATAATGTGACGGAAATCCCACAGGAAAAGGTAACAGAAGCGGTATCTACCTATATGGAAGCGAATCCAATCAATGTGCCGAAAAACTTATCTGACCTAAAAGATGATGCAGAACACCGTACCGTTACTGACACTGAGAAACAGTCGTGGGATAACAAGAGTGATTTTGACGGGAATTACGAAAGCTTAACAGGAAAGCCAACAATCCCAACGGTACCAGCATGGGCAAAAGAGGAAGAAAAACCTACTTATACAGCAAGCGAAGTCGGAGCACTGCCGGACACAACGGAAATCCCGAAAAATCTGTCCGATTTACAGGATGATTCAGAACATCGTACAGTTACGGACGCAGAGAAACAGTCGTGGAACGACAAGAGTAATTTTTCTGGCAACTATGAAGACTTAAAAGGAAAGCCAACAATCCCCACAGTACCAACCACTCTCCCCAATCCAAAAGCTTTAACAATCATG
>OICS01000703.1_pt1 | contig 10819 bp, 8 predicted proteins | sample 1581341 | NCBI WGS metagenome assembly OICS01 (sample SAMEA3882550, study PRJEB24775) | human gut metagenome | biome: human-associated habitat; feature: intestine environment; material: feces | place: Netherlands | collected 2009/2010
TATTATCATATTGAGCCAACTGGAAAAGAATATTTAGAACAAACAATTATTGAATTTAAAAAGAATATGCAAGGTGTATTTGAAATCATTGCATATGGTGAAGGCAAAAAAGATGAGTAACGATATTAAAAAATATATAAAATACGTTAAAAAAATTATTTCAATCCATTCAAAAGATAAAAAAGAATTTATACAGTTATTAACACAAAAAATCATTGAATTTTCTAATGAACATGACTCCTGTAGTTATCAAGATATCGTAGATGAATTTGGGAGTCCTAATGAAGTTGCTGGTTCTTATATTGAAGCTTTAGATAGTGACGAAATTATAAAGAAACTTAATAAAAAGAAAATTATAAATATTTTTATTTCTGTCATAATTATTTTATGCATAAGTGTTTGGGGATTTGAAAGATATCGAATCAATCAATTGATTGATGAAGCAAAACATACAAAGATGAAAACATATACAGCTGAAGAATATAAAGAAAAAATAGCAAAAGAAAAACAAGAAAAATAAGTATTTAAATTAGGAGTAAAAAATGAATAAAGAAATCAAAAAATATATAAAATATGTTAAAAAAATTATTCCTTTTTATTCTAAAGATAAAAAAGAATTTCTAAAGTTACTAACACAAAAAATCATTGAATTTTCAAATACTCATCCTAATTGTACTTATCAAAATATCATAGATGAATTTGGGAGTCCTAATGAAGTTGCTGGATCATATATTGAAAGTTTAGAAAACGATGACATAATAAAGCAACTTAATAAAAAATATATTTTTAAAACATTAGTAACCATTATTATATTTATATCTATTGGTATTTGGTGTTTAGAAATTTATCATTTCAACAAACTCTACCAAGATGCAAGAGATAGTATTCATGGATATTGGGTAGAAGAAATTACTGAAGATAGTCGCATAGAAAATGAATAAGGCTCCTTTTAGAGCCTTATTTTTTTATTCAACATTCTTTAATGCTTCATCCATTGGAATTTTCTTGATTTTTCTCATTTGAATCATCATAACAAATAAGTAAGAAATAACCGTCATGATAAACATCTTGATATAAACACTACCTTCTACATAGAAAGGTAACCATCCTGCATATTTTTCAAAAACTATTTTGAAAGCATAAGATAAGATCCATGTTGTTATTCCAAAAGAAAGTAATGTTGAAATCAAAATAACAATTGTTGTGGCATGAACATACATCTTTTGTATTTCTTTTGATGTATAACCAAGAATTTTAACCATGGAGATCGACACTTTATTATTTTCAATAATCATCTTTGTAAGAAGATAAATAAGCATAATAAACATCACAATTGCAAATCCTTCAACTAAATAGAACATTTCTCCCATTGAAACATTTAATTGTCTTGATACTTTTGTTAAATCATCTTGAGTAATGGTTGAAGCGATATAGTCATCTTTTAAATCTGTTATTTTTCTATTTGAAAAATAACCATTGAAGTATCCATCTTGACAGTTGAAAACTTCATTAAAATAAGATTTAGACATATAAAGTGCCATACTACCAGGTGCATCATAAATGCCTTTAATTTCAAAAGTATAACGTAAATCTTTATAGCTTTCTTTTAAAGAAATACGATCTTCTTTTTTTAAATTATATTTATCAGCAACATCTTTTGAAATATAAACACCTTTTTTTGGTAATGATTTTATATGAATATATTGACTATTATTTTGTAAACCATAAAGGCTAATATCTTCTTCTATTGTACTTTCTGGAAGTGTTTTTAATGAGTAAAGAGAAAAAGCTTCTGCCCCTGTGGTTTTAGTTTTATAGTTATCATACATTTCATCATATTGATCATCGATCAAACTTAAGAAACTATCCCTAAATTCTTGAGGAATCGTTTGGAAAGCTTGTTCAATGGCTGTGGTATCAATTGATTCTGGAGTATTTAAAATATATTGATATTTAGCAGTCATATTATTAACAACAACATCTTGATAATGATCGAGAACAGGATGCATATCCATTCCAAACATTAATAAGATAATTGCAAATAAAACACCGACAAATAATGTAACATACCCTGATAAGTTATTTAAAATAACACTTAATCTAAATTGAGAAAAGAAACCTAAACGATGTAAGACGAGTGTTTTCTTATTCTTTTTAGCTTTTTTAATATCTCTTTTCATAAATTTAAGAGGTGATAATTTTAAAGATTTCATTAAAATACCATAGTTAATTAAAACCATCATAATAAATGGAATGATCGTTGTCTTAATAAACGCATCTCCAGACCAAATAGTAACATAAGTTGGTAAACTATAACTTCCATAATACATACCGGCCATGACATCTTTAAAATATGTATAACCTAAAATATTTCCGACAATACAAGCCCCTAAAGAAACAAGAATAGGTAATGTCATGTATTGAACTAACATTTCTTTTTTTGTATATCCCATAGCGCGAAGAGTTCCAATCATTGGTGCTTCGCTTTCAATGGTATTTTTAGTAGTGATTGCAAAGACAAAAGCAAGGATTCCAATAATGATATAAAGTAAAACTGTCACCATAGCCTTATCGCCGCCCATATCATCACCTGTAAAATGGATGGCTTGGTTGGCGTATTGAGGAATATAATCATCAATTCCTGAAACGTTTTTAACAAGTACGTTTAAAAAATCATTGCTGGCATTAACTTCATTATCAACCTTTTCATTATATGTCCACGCATAGTTATAGTAGATTTTAGCATCTTTAAAGCTTTCAAACCCTTCATCAGAAACAATACCTACACCAAATTTAATAGCATCAAACATTAAATCACTGTTTTTTGAAAAGAGAGCACTATAATCTGATAAAGCCACAAGTCCAGTAATTTTTAACTTCTTTTTACCTACTTTGATGGTTTGGCCTACTTGATAATTATTATTATCGGCATACATACGATCAATCGCTATTTCATTTTTACTTTGAGGAAGTTTTCCATCCATAATACATACTTGATTGACTTTGTTTCTTGGTTTAAAGAGACGAATTGTACTTGATGATCCTACTTCTTCTTCAATGTAATTAAGATTATAGATTGTAACATCTTCTTTTTCTAAAGCCTTTTTATTTTCTTTTGAAAGAGAATCATTTAAACGAAAATGTCCATCTTCAATATTGTATTTATCAAAACTGTCATTATAAGCTTTGATCATTGAGCCATCAGCTACTAAAAATCCTGAAATAAGACCAATAGATCCTGCCATAAACAAAAATATAATTAAATATTTTGCAATTTCATCTTTTAAAATATATGGTAATCTTTTAAATAATGGATTCTTCATTTTACCAATTCAAATCCTTTGCTGGAATTTTATGCGTATTTTTAATATTTTCACGAATACGTCCATCATGCAAATAAATCACACGATCAGCCATGTCTTTAATCGCATCATTATGCGTTACAATAATAATTGTATTACCATATTTTTTATTAACATCTTCAATCAATTGTAAAATATCTTTTGATGTATGATAATCTAAAGCTCCTGTTGGTTCATCACAAAGTAATAAATCTGGATTTTTGATGATTGCACGTCCTATTGATGTTCTTTGTTGTTGACCACCAGATAATTGATTTGGTTGTTTATAACGATGTTCTTTTAACCCAAGTGTTTGTAAGAGTTCTTCTTTATTTAATGGATTTTTACTTAAATATTTTCCTACATCAATATTTTGTTCAACATTTAAATGTGAAATCAAATTATACATTTGAAAAACATATCCCAAATGTTTACGACGATAATTTGTTAGATCTTTTAATGTTGAAATTGTTTTTCCTTGAATCGTAATTGTCCCACTATCTGGTTGATCAATTCCTCCAATAATATTTAGAAGTGTTGATTTACCAGAACCTGAAGGCCCAAGTAAAACACAAATTTCACCTTTTTCTATTTCAAAATCAATACCTTTTAAAACTTCTAATGTATGTCTTTTATCATGGCTTTTCATCATTGTTTCACCAATTAAGACACCATTTACACGATGTTTTTCTAATAATTCAATATCTTCTCTTGTTTTAATACCACTTTCAGAGACAAAGATAACATCATCATCGACCATATCTCTTAATTTTAATGTTGTATTTAAATCAACACTGAAATCTCTTAAATCTCTGTTATTTACACCAATAATTTTAGCGCCTACACGCAATGCTTTTTTTACTTGCATTGAACTGTGTGTTTCAACAATTGCTGACATACCTAAATTATGCGCTAAATTAACACAACGCATTAATGTAATTTCATCTAAAACACCTGCAATTAATAAAATTGCATCTGCTCCTAAGATTTTAGATTCATAAACCATATATTCATCTACAACAAAATCTTTTCTTAAAACAGGAATTTTCACAATACGTTTGATTTCTCTTAAAAAATCATCATCCCCTTTAAAATAATCAGGTTCAGTTACTACTGAAATAGCATCTGCTCCAATCATTTCATATTCTTTCGCAATTGCTTTAAAATCAAAAGTGGAAACAATTTGTCCTTTTGATGGTGAATGTCTTTTAACTTCTAAAATATAAGACATTCCATCTTTTTCTAAAGCTTTTTTAAAAGGAAAACTTTGGTCAATAGGCATTGCAAAGGCCTTTTCTTTTAATTCATAAATTGAATGACGTTTTTTATTTGTTTCAACACGTTCTTTTGTACTTTCAACAATATCTTCTAAAATCATAATATACGCTCCTATTTGTTTGATTCTTTTATAAACTCTTCTAGTTTTTCATTTGCCTTTCCACTATCAATCAACTCTGCTGCTAAATCAATTCCTGCTTGTAAAGAATCAACTTTACCACCAATATATAAACCTGCCCCCGCATTCATTAAGACAGCTGTTCTAGATCCACCTTGTTTACCATTTAAAACATCTCGTGTAATTTGAGCGTTTTCTTTTGGAGTTCCTCCAACAAGTTCATCTTTTAAACATCTTTGTAAACCAAATTGTTCAGGTGAAATTGTATATGTTTTAAATTGATTCTCATTAATTTCACAAACAAAAGTTTCATTAGATGCTGAGATTTCATCTAAACCATCTCTTCCATAAACCACCATAGCTCTTTTAACCCCTAAATTACTTAAAACTTGAGCAAGTAGTTCAACTAATGATTCATCATAAACTCCCATTACTTGATAAGTCGCTCCTGCTGGATTCGTAAGTGGTCCTAAAATATTAAAGACTGTACGAATACCTAGTTCTTTTCTTACTGGTGCAACATATTTCATCGCTAAATGATAGTTTTGAGCAAATAAGAAACAAATATTAATATCGTTTAATAATTCTTTACTTCTTTTTTCATTGATTGTAATATCCACTCCAAGAGCTTCTAAACAATCTGCTGCGCCACTTTTTGAACTTGCTGCACGATTTCCATGCTTAGCAACTTTAACACCACCGCTAGCAATCACAATAGATGAAGTTGTAGAAATATTGAAAGAATTTGATCCATCTCCTCCAGTTCCTACAATTTCAAGAACATCTTGATCATTCAATAACTTCACACAATGTTCTCTCATTCCTTTAGCACTTGCAGTTATTTCATCAATTGTTTCACCTTTTAATGAAAGTGCTGTTAAATAAGCAGCCTTTTGAATATCAGAAGCTTGATCATCCATGATCTCATTCATACATTCATAAGCTTCTTGATATGTTAAATCTTCTTTTTTTGATAATTTAATAATTGCTCCCCTAATCATTTTGTATCTCCTTTAAAAAATTTTCAACTATTTTTTTACCTTCTTTTGTTAAAATCGACTCTGGATGAAACTGTAACCCATAAACAGGATAGTTTTTATGACTGATTGCCATGATTTCACCATCATCGCTTTCCCCTATAATCTTCAAACATTCTGGTAAATTTTCTTTTTTAGCAGCTAAGCTATGATATCTAGCCACTGCTGTCTTTTCCTCGATTCCCTTAAAAATTGGATTTGTAGTATCTACTTTAATTATCGAAGACTTTCCATGCATGACGCTTTGAGCATAACTTACTGTTCCTCCAAAAGCTTCAACAATTGCTTGATGCCCTAAACAAACTCCCAAAATAGGATATTTCGTATAACATTTTTGAACAACTTCTTCAATAATACCCGCTTCACTTGGTTTCCCTGGACCTGGTGAAATAATAATGCAAGAAGGAGTGAATTTCTCTATTTCTTCAACAGATATTTCATCATTTCTTACAACCTTGATTTCTTCATTAATAGAACCAATCAATTGATAGAGGTTATATGCAAAACTATCATAGTTATCAATAAGTAGAATCATAATCAATACCTCCATCTGCCATCTTGATTGCTTCAACAACCGCACCTGCTTTATTTAAACATTCTTGATATTCATTTTCAGGAACACTGTCATAAACAATTCCTGCACCACTACAAATAGAAATTTCATTATTTCTTTTATAAGCTAAACGAATACCAATACATAGATCCATATTTCCTGTAAAATCTAAATAACCAATCGCTCCTCCATAAATACCTCTTTTATTTTGTTCTAATTGATTAATAATTTGACATGCCCTAATCTTTGGTGCTCCTGATAAAGTACCTGCAGGAAGTAAAGCATCAACTGCATCTAAAGCATCATATTTTTCTTTAATTTCACTGCTAACAATACTTGCTATATGGATAACTTTTGAAAACTTTAAGATATCCATATAAGATACCACATGTACACTATTGAATTTAGAAATTTTTCCTAAATCATTTCTTCCTAAATCAACGAGCATATTATGTTCAGCTAATTCTTTTTCATCTTTTAATAAATCATCTATTAATTGTTGATCTTCTTGCTCATCTTTTCCTCTTTTTCTCGTTCCAGCAATTGGAAAAGTTGTTAACTTTGTTCCCTCCAATTTAATTAAAGTTTCTGGAGAAGCTCCAGCTACTTCAATATTATCACTTGCAAAATAGAACATATAAGGTGATGGATTCGTTGTTCTTAAAACACGATAGCTATCAAATAATGAACCTGTTGCTTTTGCATAAAGTCTATTTGATAAAACAACTTGGAAGATATCACCTTCTTTAATATAATCAATACCTTTTTCAACCATTTGACAATATTCTTTTTTAGAGAGAACGGGTTTAAAATCTTCTAATAATTTTAATGGTTGAACAAGTGTTTTAACATGTTTTCTAATAATATAATCTAACTCATCTAATTCTTTGATTCCTTCTTTATAATTCTTTTGTAAATCATTTGTTCCAATATTAACAATTAAAATCAACTTTTGCTTAAAATGATCAAAACAAATAACTTTATCAAATAACATTAAATCAACATCATTGAAACCATTATCTTTTTGATTTTTAATAATTGAAGGTTCACTATATTTAAAATAATCAAAACTAAAATAACCAACTAAGCCTCCTGTAAAAGTAGGAAAACCCTCTAATTTTAAACTACGATGTTCATTTAAAACTTTTCTAATATATTCTTTGGGATGTGTCACTTTAAAAATCTTATCATCCACTTTCATCATCTTGTTATAACAAGTAATTTCGCTTTTAGGATCAAAACCTATAAAAGTATATCTTCCCCATTTTGTCTTATCTTCATGACTTTCTAACATATAAACATGTTTAGAATATTGTTTTAATTTTCTCATTAATTCTATAGGTGTAATCATATCACTATAGATTTCTTTTTTTATTGGAACTAAATCATAAGATTTTAGATCTAATTTTTCTAACATTTCTAAACTTGGATAATACATATAATTCCCCCTAATAATTAAAAAAACCGTCTTGAAAGTTAAACTTTCAAGGACGGTTATATCCGCGGTGCCACCTTGATTCATGATACACTCATGCACTTTACTAGATGCTATCACATCTATGGCTACTTACGTAAGCCTTACGTCAAAGAATACTCAGCTAATGCCTTTCCTTTTGCCCTCAGTGGTCCATTTAATAGACTGCGTTCTGTTTGCTTCCACCATCCAAACTCTCTATAAGTGCACGTTCTATTTTTATCTCCACTTCATCGGTTTCACTTGTTGTGTGTATTATAAATCGGTTTTAAAAATAAAGTCAACACGAATAGGTAATGTTTTATTTTTTATACATTTATATAAAAAGAAAAAGACCGATTGGTCTTACACTTCAAGTCGATGTACAAATTTAGAATGTTGTTGTCAAAAAAATATTTAAGGAAGAAAAACCTGTCCATGACTTGTCTACGAAAACAATTATATTTTTTTATAAACAAAAATCAATTTATTAAATTAAATTCATCGAATAAAAGCGATTACATTGTTGAAAAATTAAAAAAAGTAGCTTTTATCGCTATTTTTTAGGATATATAAATAATAAGTATGGTATTTATCTTTTAGCTTTCTTTAACATTTTTTGAATTATTTGTATTTGATTTTGATAATCATCAAATGAAGTAAGTTTATAAGACCAGTTATGTGGACCTACTGTCCCTGGTAAATTAATACGAGCTTCTTTGCCATAGCCAAGTAGATCTTGTAAAGGAACAATAGAAATCACCGCATCACATTCAAGTGTATATGCAAGCATATCTTCCACAAGATTTTCTCCTGTATATCCTAGACCCTTCATAATTTCTTTCATTCTTTCTTTATCATCTAATTCTTCATACCATTGTTTAAGAGTAGCATTATCATGTGTTCCTGTATAAACAACACAATGTTGAGGAATTTTATATTTAACTTTTCTTTCATCTTCTCCAAAAGAGAATTGCATAACTTTCATTCCCAATAAATCATAATGATCTCTCAGTTCATGTATTTGTGGACGTAATTCTCCTAAGTCTTCAACAATCATATTAAGTTTAGGCAATTGTTTATAAACTGAATCTAAAAAATGATAACTTGGTCCTTCTATCCATTTTCCTTCTCTTGCTGTAGCACTTCCATAAGGAACTGACCAATATGTATCAAAAGCCCTAAAATGATCAACTCTTAAAATATCAAAAATTTCATTATTCCATTTTAATCTTTTAATCCAAAAATTATATCTTGTTTTCTTTAAATAATCCCAATCATATAGAGGATGTCCCCATAGTTGGCCATCTTTTGAAAAATAATCAGGTGATGCTCCAGATACGAATTTAGGATAAAATTTATCATCTAATTGAAAACATTTACGATACTCATAAACATCCGCAGAATCATCACCTACATATAAAGGTAAATCTCCCATGATAGATATTCCTTTTTGATGTGCATGTATTTTTAATAAATTAAATTGTTTAACAAAAATATATTGAAGAAATTGAATATAATCAATTTCTGCTTCTAATCCTTCATTACTTCCTTTAATATTTTGATCTTCATCATTCCAATCTACCCAAGGTAAACCTTCGTTTGCTTTATTTAAAGCCATAAAACGCGCATATTTTTTTAACCAAAATGTTCCTTTAACAAAAGTACGATATTCTTTCTCTAATTCTTTATCTTTTAAGAAAACTTGATAAGCTTTTCTTAAATAACGATCTTTAAATAAACGTACGCGTTTATAATCAACTCTTTTTAAATCTTGTAAATAGTTAGGAACTTCATCTAACAAATGCCAATCTTTTAAAAGTTCTAAAGAAATATATATTTCATCACCAGCAAAAGATGAATAAGGAGTATAGGGTGAATTCCCAGAGCTTGATGGATTTAATGGTAAAATTTGCCAAATAGAAAAACCTGCTTGAGCAGATAAGTCAACAAATTCATAAGCTTCTTTTCCTAAATCCCCTATTCCATGTTTTCCTGGTAAACTAAATAACGGTAACAAAATACCAGCTTGTCTTTGATCAAGTGCTTTTAATTTCATGATTTTCACCTCTTCTTTAAATATAACATAAAAAAAGCGTCTCCGCTTATGAAAACGCTATCTTTTTTGATTTTAAAATGAAAAGGTTCTATTTTCTTAATCTTGAAAATAGAAACCTTTTATTTTAGTCTTCTTTTGTTCTTTTTCTTAAAGATACATAAACGATTGCTGCCATTAATGCAAATGTTGCAAATGTCCATACAGATGTTGAATCACCTGTTTTCACTTTGTTATTTGTTACAACTTGAGGTTTATGAGCAGGTTCATTTGTATCTGTAGTGACTGTTGGTGCTTTTTCTAATGCATTAATAGCGTTTTGTAATTCACTTACAAGGGCATCGACTTCTTCTTGTGTCATTTCTGATGAATTTTCTAACTTCTTAGAAATTTCAGTAACAACATCTATTAGTTTAGAATAAGATGCTTCTGTATATTTTTTACTATCTAATTGTTTAATTTGATCTAATAAACCATGGATACCATCTAAATTACCACGTTTAACAAGTTTTTGAGCAGCTTCTTTTAAAGTATTAGTTAATGCTTGAACATCAGCACTTGTGTTTTCATTTTCTAAAGCAGCTTTAACATCATTGTAAACTTTTTCAAATTTCTTCCATGATGATGCTGTATAATCTTTTTCTTGATATTGATCCATTAATGCTTTTAATGCATTTACTTCATCATCTGTTGCTTTTAAAACTAATTGTGTTCTTGCATCTTGTAATTGTTTTAAAGCTTCATCTAATTGTTCTTTTGTTGCATCTTCTTTTTCGATTAATGTTTGTGCATTCTTTAATGCTTCTTTAAATGAATCAGCAGTAGATGTTAAATATTTATTTGTATCTAACTTATCTAATTCATTTGATGCAATATAATCTTTTAACTCTTTTTTACTTACTGATACTTTTGTTACTAATTGAGCTTTTGCTTTTTGTAAAGCATCTACCATATCAATAACTTCTTTTTCAGTAATTGTTGCT
>OICS01000707.1_pt1 | contig 10807 bp, 7 predicted proteins | sample 1581341 | NCBI WGS metagenome assembly OICS01 (sample SAMEA3882550, study PRJEB24775) | human gut metagenome | biome: human-associated habitat; feature: intestine environment; material: feces | place: Netherlands | collected 2009/2010
GGCGAGTCCGCCATAGCCGAGTCCAAGGTAGGTGCCGATAAGTCCGCGGTCTTCCTCGACCATGCGGGTCATGGTGGTCAGGCTCATGAGCACGGCGACCAGCAGGAACACAATCGGGAATGCGCGGCCGATGGATTCGATGGAACTGACGTCTGATTTGAGCGAGCTGAATCCGTCGATCGAAGCGCGTGTCTGCACATACCAACGTGCGTTGGCCACATCGTCGATGCGCCGTTGCTGCTTGGCGAATTCGCTTTCCGCTTCGCTTCGCTTCGCATCGAGTTCAGACTGCGCATCATCCAGTTTCGCCTTGCCGTCCGCGAGCTGTTGTTCGCCTTCTTCCAGCTGCCGCTCGCCTTCTTCGAGCTGCTGCTTGCCGCTGGCCAGTTGGGCGGCCTGCGCTTCAAGTTGCGCCGACTGGGTTTCGAGGGTTGCGGCATTCGCTTCGAGTTCCGCGGATTTGGTATTGAGCTGTGCCTCTCCTGCAGCCGCTTCCTGTTCCTTGGCGGTCAGTTGCGCGTTCTGCTGGTCCAAGGTGGATTGTGCGGGGGCAATGGTTTCGTTTAATGTGCGCTGCAAATCGGCTTTCTGCTGGGCCAGACTGTCTCGCTGCGTTTGCAGTTCCGTTTGCTTGGCGGTCAGCTGTTGCCGCAGATCGCTGATTGACGGCACTTCAGGCACGGTAATGCCAAGGCGCGCGAGCAGTTGCTTGATGGCCTGCCATGTGGGTGAGTTGAGGTCGATATTCGGGTCAAGTTGCGCCAGTAGATTGTTGGCCTGTTGAATCATGGGCAGCATCTGATCAATTTGCGCCATGCCTTGGTCGATTTGGGTAATGCCCTGTTCGATTTTCGTGCGATTGGCGGTCAGTTCCGTTTGCGCCGCATCGAGCTGTTTGCGAGCCGAGGTGAGCTGCGTTTTGCCTGATTCGAGCTGGGTGCGCGCTTCGGCTATCTGCTGGCGACCTTGCGCGATCTGTTGACGGGCCGTTGCAATCTGCGCACGTCCATCGGCGAGCTGCCGTTCGCCATCGGTAATGGTTGTCCTGTTGTTCTCCAATTCGGTACGGCTATCTTGCAATGTCGTTTCGTTGGCTTCCAGCTCGGCCCAGTTGTCGTCGATCTGCTTCTGGGCTTCGTCCAGCTGCTCGTTGGCCTCGTCTTGGGCATCGTCCAGTTTGCGCTGCGCGCTGGAGACGATCTGTTGGCGACGGGCTTTCTGGCGTGTGGTCTGTATCTGATGTTCGATACGGTCGGCCACGGTTTTGACGGCTTCATCGTAGGCATCGGAAAACGTGTCAAAATCGGACGCACCAGTGACGGCAACCGATATCGCAGTGTATATATTGCCGGTCACGCCGTCGCTGGGTGCAAAGAACGTATAGTCCTCGGATGAGGTGGACCGGAAGGAGGTCATGCCCGAATAGCCGTCTGGATTGTTGAGGTCGCGCGGGTCAAGTACGACGCCGGTGATGGTGAGTTTCGTGGGGAACTGCGGGGATTGCTCGGCGTCGGCGTCCGTATTGGCGGCGACACCTACCGTATCGGCATTATTGGAATCGTCAGTCTCCGTGGCCGCTACCGATATGACGGATGAAGAGGTGTCTTGTGGCGTCACAGTAATGGTGCCGCCAATCTTGAGTCCGCTATCGTTCAGGAATTGCTGCGTAACCGCCACTTCGCCGGCCTTGTTCGGCAGTTTGCCCTGCCGTATGTACGGCTGATCAAGCCCTTCGGTACCGATTTCCTGCATGGTCACGGTTTTCTTGGTGCCGTCCACCAACGTGGTCACCGTCTGAGAACGTTCGGGCTGCACGGTTTGCACACCGTCGATTCGGCGCAGTGCCGTTGCATCATCATCGGTCAGGCCGTATGTGGATAGCACCTGCAGGTCATGCAGTCCCTGCTGATCGTAAAAACGACCGGCCGCCAGAAAAGCATCGCGGCATCCGGCGTAGATGCCGGTCAGCACGGCCACGCCAAGCAGCGTGATGACGGCGATCGAGACGAACCTCTTCCAGCTGCGCAGCCAGCAACGCAACGTATCTTTGGCAAATACCGCAGAAACGCCCGCTCCTCGACCGCCGCTATCGTCGAGGTTCCGCCGTTTCACAGAATGTTTCACAGGTTGTTTCACGAATCGCCTCGCTTGTTTCACGGGGCGTTTCACAGAGTGTCTTGCAGTGAGCATCGCCAATCACCTACCATTCGATATCGGCGATGGGCCGCGGCGTTGCGTTGACCTCCTCGCTGGTCACCTTGCCGGAGCGGAAGCGAATCACTTTGTGAGCCATCGGTGCAAGCGCGGAATTATGCGTGATGATCATTACGGTCATGCCTTGTGTTTGGCAAATATCCTGCAGCAACTGCAGCACTTCCTTGCCGGTCTCGTAATCGAGCGCACCGGTCGGCTCATCGCACAACAGGATATCCGGATTCTTGACAATTGCACGTCCGATCGCAGTTCTCTGCTGCTGTCCTCCTGATAACTGATTTGGCAGATTATAAATCCGGTTTTCAATCCCCAGAGTTGCAATAATATCATTTACATACGCTTCATCCACTTTTCTTCCATCCAGCCCCAGTGGCAGTACAATATTTTCCCAGACATTAACAGATGAAACCAGATTAAATGCCTGAAAAACAAATCCGATTTTTCTTCTGCGGAAAACAGCAAGGGCATCTTCCTTCATCCTGTATAAATCTTTCCCTGCTAAAGTAACACTGCCTTTTGTCGGGGTGTCTAGCCCTCCAAGCATATGAAGTAATGTACTTTTACCGGAACCTGACTTTCCAACAATTGCGACAAATTCTCCCTGCTCAATCTGAATGTCCACCTGATTGACCGCTTTGACCTGATTCTCACCTGCGCCATAAAACTTACAAAGCTGCTTGGTTTCTAATATCACACTCATGTGTTGCCTCCTTTTCATCCTACATCCAAATTGTATCAGGACAATCTTTCATTTCACTTTCAAAAAACGAGCAGAAGTCTTACAGAATTGTAAGATTTCTGCCCACTTAAAATTTAACCAACATATGGTAATTGAATCACAAACGTGCTTCCTTTTTTCTTTTTGCCGGAGGTTACCGTAATCGTACCTGCGTGTTTTTCGATAATTTCTCTCGATAGAAAAAGTCCGATTCCTGTACCACTCTTTTCCATGACCTCCTTGGAACTTCCTCTGTAAAATCGTTGAAAAATTTTGTGATACTCATTCTGCGGAATACCAATTCCCTGATCCTCAATTTCCATTCTTACAAGATCGTTTCTTTTTTGTAACCGGATAAATATTTTTGAACCACACGGACTGTACTTGACCGCATTATCCAGAACGTTGATCACAGCTTCACCAAGCCACCTTTTATCCTGCATAATCGTGCATGTTTCCAGCTCTTTTTCATAGTCAAAAACGAATTCAATTTCTTTCTCATCCGCTTTAGGATAAGTGCGGTTCACAGCAGATATGACAGTATCCATAAGCGGAAGTTTTTTCTTATTAATCTGAATCAGTCCAGTTTCCATCTTGGATATTTCAAGAAGCGACTGCAATAATGTCTCCAGTCCATCCAGAGCACTCCGACAACGGATACGAAACTCCTCCTGTTCTGTGGCACTTAAGTCATTCTGCATCAGCACACTAAAACATGTATCCAAAGCTGCAACCGGTGTCTTTAACTGGTGAGAAATATCAGAAACCATTTCTTTCGTGTTCTCCTTTTCTGCCCTTGCTTCTTCCTTTATCAACTGAATATGATGTCCGATTGCTTCAAGCTGGTCATTCAATTTTTCCAGTTCTGCATGATTTTCCGTTTTCAGTAAATCATCAAATTTATTTTCACGGAATCTGATCAGAATTTCTTCCAACTGGTCTAAAATTTTCTGATGACACGCATCTTCTTTTTTCTTCCAATAAAGTAAAAAAGTCAAAAGAAGCACGCATATCACAGTGCTTACAGCACCGGTCACCATAACCTGATGCCGGAATTGCGAATAAAATGCATTCCCTTTATTCCCCCAGTATCCATATTGCTCCAATAATCGCCTTCCCTGTTCGTTAGTTTCAATATCCTTATCCTTAAGCAATTCCGAAACAGCATCCAGCCCGGAAAATTCTTCCTTTGCAGCAATCTCTGTCATAAGATTCATTTTATATTTATAATCTTCATAAAACACATACGTGGTAAAGCAATTTAATATTGCAAACAATAATATGACAGGTAATACCAAGGAGAGCACTACTGTAATCTTCTTGCGATATCTCTTTGTCACTGCCTTACCTCCTGATTCCATATATACCCAAGACCTCTGATATTCTTTATATAGACCGGTGCAGCCGGATTGTCTTCGATTTTCTCACGGAGTCTTCTGATATTGACAGCGATTGTATTTTCATCCACAAAATCCCCTTCCAGATCAAACACATTTTCCAATATTTGTGTTTTTGAAAGAATCTGTTTCGGATTCTGAAGAAAAAAAGTCAGCATTTTCAACTCCGTTTTTGTCAGACTGATTTCACGACTCTTTATCAGGACTTTCATTTCTCCTGCGATAAATACGATATCTCCCGAAATCATCTTTCCGGCTTCCGTTTTCTCCTGTCTGCGGCGGAAATGTGCTTCTATTTTCAAAAGAAGTACCGAAAGACTAAACGGCTTTGTAATATAATCATCTGCCCCTGCTTCATATCCCATGACCTGATCCATCTCCTGATCTAGTGCTGTAAGACAAATAATGTATGTATTATAATTGCATCTCATCCACCTTACAAATTCCAGTCCATTCCCATCCGGAAGATTCACATCACAAATGGTAACATCCACATTATTATCACTTGCAATTCTTTTCGCTTTTTTCACTGATTCTGCTGAAAAAACCTCATATCCGGATTTTTTCAGTGAGAATGTAATTCCACGATTTAAATTTTCATCATCTTCAACCACGAGTATACCTGGCATAGCATATGCACCTCTCTTTATTAACTATATATATTTAATATCAGAGTAGATATTGTTTTTATAACATCACAGTATTGGATATTTTCCACGAAACAATTTTTACTCTAAAATTGATTCCACATTTTTTCTATTTCTCTGCTTTCAGATAGATTTTTAAGTTCTGTATTCACTTTCTCAACACAATTACCAACAAAATTATCATCATTATGTCTACCGTCTTGAAGTGATATTTTTCCATTCAAATCATATCACACTCTCCGTCATATTTCCATTTCAATTTACTCAGTCAAGTCACTTCGTCCAGCTACATTTCCTGTCGGTTATGGCATCGAATGCATGACGCTCATGGATATGCGGTGTCACTTCGTTCATGTGCAGTGACCAGTTAATAATTCCCGTTTAACAAAAAACAGCTCCCCCAGAGAGAAGATACCTTCTCTCTGGGGGAGCGTCTCCTTGCCTGCGGCAATTCCTATTTAATTTTTAAAACTATGGATTGGTGCAGGGATTCTTCCGCCTCTGTTTACGAATGCGGAACAGTCAAACTGATTCACTGGCATAATTGGAGCATAACCTAAAAGTCCTCCAAACTGTACCGTATCACCAACGCCTTTACCGATTACAGGAATAATGCGGACTGCTGTTGTCTTCTGATTTACCATACCGAGTGCCATCTCGTCTGCGATAATTCCGGAAATCGTTGTTGCCTTTGTATCTCCCGGGATAGCAATCATATCAAGTCCAACAGAACATACACAAGTCATTGCTTCTAACTTCTCTAAAGTAAGTGCTCCTGCCTCTACTGCATCGATCATTCGCTGATCTTCACTAACTGGAATAAATGCACCACTTAAACCACCAACGTAAGAGGAAGCCATTACGCCACCCTTCTTTACCTGGTCATTTAAGAGAGCGAGTGCTGCTGTTGTTCCTGGTGCTCCGGCATATTCAAGACCAATTTCTTCTAAGATTTCTCCAACACTGTCGCCAACTGCAGGTGTTGGCGCAAGAGATAAGTCAATAATACCAAAAGGTACGCCAAGACGCTTAGAAGCTTCTTTTGCTACAAGCTGTCCTACACGGGTAACCTTGAAAGCTGTCTTCTTAATTGTCTCACAAAGTTCTTCGAAGTCTTTACCACGAACATTTTCAAGAGCACGTTTTACAACACCAGGACCGCTGACTCCGACATTGATGATAGTATCTGCTTCTGTCACACCGTGGAATGCACCTGCCATAAATGGATTATCGTCTGGTGCGTTAGTGAATACAACAAGCTTAGCATTACCGATACTGTCTTTATCTGCTGTTTTTCTGGAAGTCTCAAGAATAATCTCACCGAGCATCTTTACTGCATCCATGTTGATTCCTGTCTTTGTAGAACCTACATTGATAGAACTGCACACTCTGTCGGTTACAGAAAGTGCTTCTGGAATAGACTCGATAAGATACTTGTCTGCTTTTGTCATTCCTTTGTTAACTAATGCAGAATATCCACCGATAAAATTCACGCCTACTTCTTTTGCACAGCGGTCTAACTCTTTTGCAATGCGTACAAAGTCTTCTGGCCCTTTGCAGCAGGCACCACCTACTAAAGCAATCGGTGTGATAGAAATACGCTTATTTACGATAGGGATACCAAACTCCTGCTCGATTTCCTTTCCTACTTTTACAAGATTCTTTGCTTTTGTTGTAATCTTGTTGTAAATATTCTCACATACTTCATCAAGAGAATCACTGACGCAGTCTAACAGGCTGATACCCATTGTAATAGTACGAACATCAAGGTTCATCTCATGAATCATCTTATTAGTTTCAATTACTTCATTTATGTTTAACATAGCGGGCCTCCTAGATACGATGCATCATTTCAAAGATTTCCTGGTGCTGCGCCTGAATCTTAACACCAAGTTCCTCTCCAATCTGTTCAAGCTCGCTTGCCATAACAGGGAAAGTCTTAACTACTTCTTCTGACTCAACAATCATCATCATGTTGAAGAAACCGCCGGTAATTGTCTGGTTAATGTCAAGAATATTCACGTTGTTATTTGCAAGATAAGTACAAACCTTTGCAATGATTCCAACAGAATCTTTTCCGAGTACAGTGATAATTGATTTCTTAAGCTTTTTTCCTTCCATGGTTAATACTCCTTATGTGTGTAAATTATTTAAGGTAATTATACAAAGCAATTACTAGATATAATTACGATTTAACTGCTCAAGTTCTTTTTCTTTTTTCCCTAGATTATACAAGTAGGTGCGGTTCTGCTCGCTACCTGCAAAGTAAAGTTCGCTTTATCAAGATCAATATTATGTAATAAAAGCTCCACCTTTACCGTCTCATAGGCCAGTTCACCATAGTTATTCTCTTTACTAAGATGCCCCAGAAAAATATGTTTACACTCTTCTCCAATTACTTTTGACAAAAACTGTCCGGCTCTCTCGTTTGAAAGATGCCCTTTATTCCCCATAATTCGCTTCTTGAGAGGATATGGATACGGGCCAACCATAAGCATGTTTAAGTCATGATTGGACTCAACCAGTAAGGACTCACAGCCCTGTAACTTCTCTACAAGATATTCATCATATGTTCCAAAATCGGTTGCTACTCCGACTTTTGATTCCGTATCACTTACCGTATAACAGACCGGGTCTGCCGCATCGTGAAGAATACGGGATGCTTCTATTTTAATTCCATCCATGTAAATCGGATTGTCCGGTGTGATACTCTCAAAAAGATTTTTATCGACCTTTCCAAGAGAGGATGTACTTAAAATCTCATCAATGGTTTTTGCTGTAGCAAATACCGGAACGGGATACTTTCTAAGAAACACGCCAAGACCACTGATATGATCCATATGTTCATGTGTCACGAAGATTCCCTGAATGGTTTCCGGTGCTACTTCCATCTGTGTCAGTCCCTCCACAATTCTCTTTCTGCTGATTCCCGCATCAATAAGAAAATGGGACTTTTCATTACCTACATATATACAATTACCGCTGCTACCGCTGGCGATGCTCGCTAAATTCATCTATTTACCATCCTTTTGGCTCAAATTTACCAACCATTATATACTAAATTATCTTATTAGTAAAGAGTTAGTAAAGAGAAAGCAGGCTCTCTACTGCCGTTTTTATCTGATTTTCCGTTTCAGAGATTCCTAAATGGTTATCAATTACTGTGGAACATTCCTTCCGAAATACTTCTTCTGGAAGCTGTTTTGCCATAATTTCACGGCACTTTTCTTCGGTATATCCCCGGCCTTCTTTTAGACGCTCAATACGAGTTGCCTCATCTACATAGACATACCACATCATATCAAAATCATTCTGATAGCCTTCTTCTAAAAGGAGAGCCGCCTCCACCGCAATGAAAGAAGCCTCTCCTTTTTCCTTTATCCCATCGATCCGATGGAAAATCTCTTTTTTTACATTCGGATGTGTAATCGCATTTAAACGGGCGAGTCGTTCCTGATTTCCAAAAACAACTTTTGCCAATGCCGGCCGGTCAATCGTTTTATCTTGGGCAAGGATTCCCTCACCAAATGCCTCCACGATGTCTAAATAATTCTGCTGGCCTGGCTCCATTAAATCATGTGCCACTAAATCGGCAAGAATCACTTCCGCACCGTATTTTTCTTTTAAAATGTTCATGACCACACTTTTTCCGGAACCAACTCCGCCAGTAATCCCGACAACTTTCATATTATTTTGCTCTTTATTTTGCTTCATACCAGGTCTTTCCTTCTTCAATATCAATAGACAGCGGAACTTTAAGGTCTGCCGCTCCCATCATTTCTTCTTTTAATATCTTGCGTACTTCTTCTACTTCATCCTCTTTTGTCTCGATTAAAAGTTCATCGTGAATCTGTAAAATAAGTCTTGAAGCAAGCTTTTCTTCCTGCAGACGTTTACTCACACGAATCATCGCGATCTTAATAATATCCGCAGCCGTTCCCTGAATGGAAGAATTCATCGCCACACGTTCGCCAAAACTTCTCTGCATAAAGTTACTCGAAGAAAGTTCTGGAATTGGACGGACACGGCCATATAACGTCTTAACATAGCCTTCCTTTTTGGCAAATGCTACATTGCCGTCAAGATACGTCTTAATTCCCGGATATGTTGCAAAATATTTATCAATATATTCGCTCGCTTCTTTTCTCGAAATCTTTAAATCCTGACTTAAACCAAACGCACTGATACCGTAAACAATACCAAAGTTTACTGCCTTTGCACTTCTTCTAAGCAGCGGAGTGACTTCTTCAAATGGTACACCAAATACCTGAGATGCAGTCATACGGTGAATGTCTTCTCCATGTCGGTACGCATCGATCAGGTGTTCATCTCCTGCCATATGTGCAAGCACACGAAGCTCGATCTGAGAGTAATCTGCACTGACAAATACATAACCTGAATCTGGCACAAATACTTTTCGAATCGCCCTGCCAAGTGGCATACGAATCGGGATATTCTGTAAGTTTGGATCAGAACTTGATAATCTTCCCGTTGCCGTTACTTTCTGATGAAAAATACTGTGAATCTTTCCATCCTCCTGAATAAAGGCTGCCAGACCATCCGCATAGGTAGACTTTAATTTTGTAAGCTGACGATATTCTAAAATGTTAGAAACAATCGGATAATCTGGTGCCAGCTTCTCTAAAATATCCGCACTCGTGGAGTAGCCTGTTTTTGTCTTTTTCGCAAACGGCATCTTTAAATCTTCAAATAAGATGACACCAAGCTGTTTTGGTGAATTGATATTAAATGTCTTGCCTGCCTGCTCATAAATATTTTTTTCCAGCTCTTCAATACGTCCTACAAGCTGGTCGCCATATTCTTTTAAGGCATCCTTTTCTACTGTGATTCCGTACTTTTCCATATCGTAAAGCGTGGCAACCGTTGGACGCTCAATCGTAAGATAGAGTTCTTCCATTTCGGCTTCTCTCAACTTTTCAAGTACAAGTGGATAAGCATGGAATGGCACATAGGAAAGATAGGCTGCCATCTGCACTGTCTTCTCTTCTTCCTGTGAAAAGACTTCTTCTAACGCTTTTTTCCCGCAGACTTCCTTTCTTGACGGAAGCATCTGACGAAGGTAATCTCTTGCAATGTCCTCATAGTCATACGCAGACTGTAATGGATTTAACAAATATGCCTGTATACCTACATCCTGAATCTGGCTTTCATACTCTCGCACTTCTTCTGAAAAATGTAACAGTGCTTTATAATCAAGGACAATCAGCTCTGTTCCTTCTTTTAAAAGCTCTGTAATCTTTTCTTTTAAATAGTCCTCTGTCACAAAGCCGCCCACTAAGGCAAGTACTGTATTATCCCTCCATGTAAGAGAAAGCCCCTTACAATTTCCACTCACACCGATAATTCCAAGCGCTGCCTGTCCCTCTTCTTTAATAGAAGTAAATGCATTCTCTATTTCGCCCAGGTCAAAAGTACTTACAACTTCTAAAGTCTCTTCTTCCTTTTCGTCCTCCCCAAAATATTTAAAAAGGCTCTTTAATTCCAACTCTTTAAATAACTGGTATGCATCCTTTGTAAAAAGTGTTCCAATCTTTGCATCTTTAAAATCATAAGAAATATCGCAGTCTTTTTTAATTGTCGCAAGATCTTTGCTCATAATTGCCTGCTCATAGTATTCCTGCAGATTATTTTTTGCGCGGGCAGGCTTGATTTCTTCGATATGCTCATGGGCATTCTCAATGGAATGGTACTCTTTAATAATCTTTGCGGCTGTCTTTTCCCCGATACCAGGAACTCCTGGAATATTGTCGGAAGTATCGCCCATAAGCCCCTTCATATCAATAAATTCTGTTGGGCTCACGCCGTAAAGT
>OICS01000712.1_pt1 | contig 10770 bp, 7 predicted proteins | sample 1581341 | NCBI WGS metagenome assembly OICS01 (sample SAMEA3882550, study PRJEB24775) | human gut metagenome | biome: human-associated habitat; feature: intestine environment; material: feces | place: Netherlands | collected 2009/2010
AAATGTACCCCCGAAGTGGGTTTTTCGCATGATGGTCTGCCATATATAAGCGAGAAGGCTCATGACAAGGCTCCGATTCTGCCATATATAAGGCAGATATAGGTATGAAAAAGGGTCCCCGATCGGCAGTGCGAACGGGGACCCTGAAAGAAACTGGCTAAAATCAGCCCGTGTTCTGCAGGCCTGCTGCGACACCCGACACGGTGCACAGGATCAGGTAGGTGTTACTGCAGTCTGCAGAAGATGAAAAGAATAAGAGCTAAAACAAGAAAGGCGGCACCGCTTATTCTCATTAAGGATGTGTATAGATTGCTCGGATCTCCTTTTTGAGTCCAGAGGAAATTGCTTATTTTCCAGAGTTGCCTTGGAAAAATAAGCATACATAATCCTAGCAGGGCAAGTGCTGTGAGATATATGTACTGCACTGTTCTCCTTATTTTAGGTAGTCGGAGACGCAAGGGTATGGTCCTTGTTTATTATAAAAAAGGCTGCTGGTGCAGACAAGCTTCCTGCTGAGAGAGAAGCTGAAGTGAGTGCTCGGGCTTTCGCCGCGTTCATAGCTCAACCAAGACGGTAGTTCGCATAATGTGTAATGTGTGGGCAGATATGGCATATGCCACATCTGCCCACACATTATCTTCTACTTAGGATCCTTCTGGTGGATGAATGGAAAGCTGCTACATAAGGAGTGCCAGTGCGAGGAAGAATCCTGTAATACCCGTGGCTATCAATACGGTGATGGTGATGATTCCGGCGAAGATACGTACAGCCAAGATCTTCCTTCCATGACTCGAGGGGTTGGTTGCGGCTAATTTCGTTATTCCAACCACAGACCAGCAAGCTATGCCCAGTGCCAGTGTCAAAAATTCTCGAAACCATTCCGCCTCAAGCAAGGGAAGGCCGACGATCGATGACGGATCGCTTGCTAGTTTTGGCGGAATGGCGCATAGGATACGTTCCAACATCAGGTAAGGGCCATCGAAATGGACCAGATTCAGAGTGAATGGGAGCAGCAGCACCAGTCCTATCCACCATAGGATGCGCCGAGTGATTATGAGCTTGGCATCCAGTGTCCCGGCGTCGCCCTTCGTCTTGATGCCGTCCGTTGGTCCGGTGTTCCCGCGCTCATCCGCTGACTTGTCCATGTCCCCTCCGATCAGCCGAGGTGCCCCGTTCCGTGTGCGTCCGTTCCGCACACCCGCCCGGCGTGCCCCGCCGCCGGCCAGTCTAGGGCGGATGACGCGAGCGGGGAGGCCCGCGCCGTCGATCGGCACGGAACCTCCCCGCTCGCTTTTGTCAATCGGTCAGCCGAAAATCAGCCCGTGTTCTGCAGGCCTGCGGCGACGCCCGAAACGGTGCACAGGATCAGGTAGGTGTAGTTCGCCTTCTGTCCGTGCGTGAGCTCTTCCTTGTCCACGCGCTTGCGCAGCGAGCCGAGGGCGAGCACCTGGGTGACGGACAGCGCATCCACGTACGGCGAGCGGATGCGGATGGCCTGGCCGAGCACGTGGCGGTGCTGCAGCGGCCATTCGTCGCCGACGATCTTGAGCACCCACTTGCGGGTGAGCTCCATCTCGTCGAGGACCTTCTTGTTGAGGTCCTCACGGTCGCCGAGGGCGAGGTACATCTTGGCGATGCGCTCGTCGGTCTTGGCCAGCGACATTTCGATGTTGTCGATGAACGTGGAGAACAGCGGCCACTCCTCGTACGCCTGACGCAAGGTGTTCAGGTCGCCGAACTGCTCGCACGCGGTGCCGAGGCCGTACCATGCGGCCAGGTTGATGCGGGCCTGGGCCCAGGAGAAGATCCACGGAATGGTGCGCAGATCGTCGAGGGACTTGGCGCCCAGACCACGCTTCGCCGGACGGGAGCCGATCGGCAGCAGGCCGATTTCGGTCAGCGGCGTGACGGTGGAGAACCACGGTGCGAAGCCGTCGGTGTTCAGCAGGTCGAGGAAGCGGTTGTGCGCGGCCTCGTCGAGCTTGCTGGCCATGTCGGCGTACTTCTTGGTCATGTCCGTGTTGCGCTTCTCCACGCTCGGAGCGGACTGCAGCAGCGTTGCGGCTGCGACGGACTCCACATGGCGGATTGCAAGCACCGGGTTGCCGTAGCGGGCGAAGATGACCTCGCCCTGCTCGGTGAGCTTGAAACGGCACTTCACGGAGCCGACCGGCTGTGCGAGCACGGCGCGGTTGGCCGGGCCGCCGCCACGACCGACGGCGCCGCCGCGGCCATGGAACAGGGTCAGGTCGATGTCGTGCGATTCGGCCCACTTGGCGATGCGCTCCTGCGCGGAGTGCAGGGCAAGGGTGGCGGAGGTCGGGCCGGCGTCCTTCGAGGAGTCGGAGTAGCCGAGCATGACTTCCATCTTGCCGCCGGTGGCCTTCAGACGAGCCTGGACCTCCGGGATCTTGATCATTTCCTCAAGCACGTCCACCGAGTTCTGCAGATCCTCAAGCTGCTCGAACAGCGGGATCACGTCGATGGTCGGAACATCCTCGGGGTGGGAGAACGCCAGACGGTTCAGTTCGTACACGTCCTTGATGTTCTGGGCGCTCTTGGTGAAGGAGATGATGTAACGGCGGGCGGCCTTGATGCCATTGCGCTTCTGGATGGAACCGAGCGCGCGGAAGGTGTCGAGCACCTCGTGGGTCATCGGCTGCAGCTCGCCACGCTCACCGTGCAGGCCATGCTCGCGGATGTCCTCCAGAGCGCGGGAATGCACGACGGAATGCTGACGGAACTCCATCTCGACCATGTGGAAGCCGAAGGTCTCGGCCTGCCAGATGAGGTCCTGCAGCGGACCGTAGGCGGAACGCTTGGCGTTGGCTTCGGCGAGGGAGCGCTGCACGGTCTTCAGATCGGCGATGTAGTCCTCGCAGGAGTGGTACATGAGGTCGGCGTCGCGGTCGATGGTGGCCTTCAGACGGTCTGCCATGACCAGCATGACGGCGCGGTGCAGCTCCTTGGTGGAGATCAGCGCGGCCTTGTCGGTCAGACGCTCGCTCATTTCCTTCTGGTGGTTCCACAGGGACTTGAGCTCGGCGCTCGGCGGGGTGGTCTCGGCCTCCATCGTCAGGTTCTTGCCGACGCGGCGGGTTTCGATCTCCAGCGCGCCCAGCACATGGTCGCTGAACTTGCGGGCCACCTGACGGCTCACCTTGGCGGTGACGTTCGGGTTGCCGTCACGGTCGGAACCGATCCAGCTTCCCGGATGGAAGAACGCCGGGCACACCGGCGGCACGAGGCCGGCCTTGTCTCCGAGGACCCAGTCGTCGAAACGACGGTAGACCTGCGGAATGGTGTAGAACAGCGTGTTGTCGAAGATATCAAGAATGGTGTCGGCTTCCTCAACCGGAGTCGGCTTCTTCAGCGCGATCGGGGAGGTGCGGAACAGCGCGTCGATCTCGTTGAAGAGTCGACGGAAGTTTTCCTTCTTGTCCGAGCCGCCGAGCAGCTTATGCGCTTCGAGCAGCTGGGAGATACGGCGGATCTTGCCTTCCACGGCCTTACGGCGGGCTTCGGTCGGATGCGCGGTGAACACCGGATGGAACTCGAGCTGGTCGAGCAGCTCCTTGGCCCTGGCCGGACCCATCTCGTTGATGAGCTGGTGGTAGGCGCAGGTCATTTCGTTCACCGGGTCGACGGCCTGGGCGTCATCCACGGCGGCCTCACGGCTGTGTAGTACGGAGACACGGTAGTTCTCCTCGCACAGATTGGCCAGATGGAAGTAGGTGGTGAAGGCACGGGCCAGCAGCTGTGCCTCATGCACATCCGTCTGGTCGACGATGTCGACCACCTTCTGCAGGTCGTCCTGGTCGGGATTCGTATCCGAAAGAATGCCGGAGAAACGTTCGTCACTGGCCTTCAGCGCGTGTTCGCGCACTTCATCGAACTTGGCCAACAGGTTTTCATCGAACTCACCGAGCACCTCGCGAAGAATCTGCAGACACAGATCCATTTCCTCTTTGAGGGATGCGGGAAGATCGCGCTCTTCGGGACCCTTGGTTCCCGTGCCGGACGAGACGATAGCTGCGTCCGCAGGCGTGATCTGTTGATTATTATCTGCCATCAGATCTCCTTCTCCGAACCATCGGGTTGCCCGGTCTGTTGGTCCTTCGCGGCACCTCCGCGATTGTTTTGGCCGTCTGTTGCGAGCCCACAGCCCTAAGCTTGGTGGGTAAATGCTCGACCATTGTAGGCGCGGCAAATCGACAGTTTGGTTACGGAAACGCCGGAATGGTTCGCATCGTGGACATTGAATGTCCGGAAAATGGGCATGTGGGAATGTTCGGAAAATATCCGACCAGCCCACACGTTAGACCTGAATAGTGTGAGCGCACTACATGAACATGATGAGAACACCGAACGCGTTGACAGCAGCGCGAAGGCGGTCAGCAAATTCCACACCCACTCCATTCCGCTCGATATGGAAGACATCGAACGCGATTGGGACAAGCCGGTAACCGAAGCCGGCATCGCGGCGAAAGCCAGCGTGATCGTCCGCGTCGGCATGCTTGACCTCGGCGCCGGAACAGGCAGCTTCCGCGTACGTGAAATGATGCACCGCATCGCCTATCCATTGGGCGTGCACGTGCGCGCCGACGTGAACCTCACCGACATCGAGGCCTCCTGCACGGACGGCAAGGACCGCATCACCGAAGTCGTCGACCTGCCAACCACCGGCGTCAATACGGAACGCATCTGGCTGCTCGAGCACTTCGCTGACTGGTTCAACGTGAACCTCGGCAAAGGATCGATGTACCACAGCCAATCCGACGTGTCCGAAGGGCTTATGCAGCATCTCGACAAGCGTGATGCGTCGCAGGTGTCGGCTGACCTGTCGAAGCGTCTTCGCGAACGTCAGAAAGCCGAACAGAATCAGGAGGGATCTGACGATCCCGTGCTCGACGCGCTTGAAATGGTGACGGAACGCGCCGAAGCGACCGATACCACCGCACAGCCGCTGCACTTGCGTGACATTGAAGCGGTAAGCGAGCATAATCGCGGTGAACGTGAAGCTGAACGTGAAGCTGAACGTGAAACCAAGCGTGAAACCGCCAGCGCGGCCAACGTTACGTCAAGCGAATCGACCACGAAAAAAGCGCGCAAAAATCGCAATCACAAGCCGCCAAAAGGTCAATACGCCGAACATTTCGACCACGTCGGAAAAGAAGCGGACCAATCGCAAGGCATCACCGTTCGCCAAGCCCACGAACGACTCGACATGATCGAACGACGCAAACCCCTGTATTCGCCGGCGTTCGCGGGATTCGCCTCGGCCTGCGCCTGCGCATCCTTCGTGTTCCTGCTTGGTGGCGGTCCCTTCGACATGATCGGCGCGTTCATCGGCGCGGGACTTGGCCACTGGCTGCGCCGCCGCCTGTTCGCCCACCATCTCAACCAGTTCTTCGTGACGTTCGTATGCGTGGCCGTCGCGGCACTCGCCTGCACGGGCACCCTGCGATTGATTGGTATTTTCGAGCCCGTCGCATTGCAGCATGATACGGCTTACATCGGTGCCATGCTGTTTGTGATTCCTGGATTCCCGCTGATTACGGGTGGACTTGATATGGCGAAAATTGATTTTCCGTCAGGTATTCAGCGCGTTGCGTACGTGTTGTGCATAATTTTGATGGCGACGCTCGCAGGCTGGATGGTCGCTTCGATCGTGCATTTGAATCCGGAAGGATTCGAGCCGTTGGGACTCAATCCGGTTGTCAATTGCCTGTTGCGTTTCGTGTTCGCATTCATCGGCGTCTGGGGCTTCTCCACCATGTTCAACTCGCCGCAGCGCATGTGCCTTGTCGCCGCCACCATTGGCGCCATTACTGACACCTTGCGTTTGGAAATCGTTGACATGGGCGTTCCCGCCGAAGCCGGCGCATTCATCGGCGCACTGCTCGCAGGCCTGCTCGCCTCCGCATGGCGTTCCGCGGTTCGTCGCGGTTGGCTCGCCCCGCATCTCGGCTACCCGCGCATCTGCCTGACCGTGCCGTCCATCGTGATCATGGTTCCCGGTTTGTACATGTATCAAGCCATGTTCCACCTCGGCCAATTCGACACCTTGAACGCCCTCGACTGGGCTTTCCGCGCGTTCATGGTGATTATCTGTCTGCCGATCGGCTTGGCGATGGCCCGCGTGGTGACCGACAAGTCCTGGCGCTACGACATCTGACCGTCATCTTAGCCCCCCCCTCAGGTGGGGGGAGCTCGGATAAAACAGCGTCTCAGTATGGAAACGGTGGAAGGTGCTTGAGCCCTTGTATCCACTACCATCAGGCGAAGTGCGTTGCGGCCGTATTCACGGCTGTGACGGTCTGTATGACGCCGCTCCGGCGTCAATCGCATATCAGCACATAGTTCTGCCATGGCGGTAGCCGCTTGGCGTCATGATTGAGGAGGGGGCGCAGTTGGCCAACGATTTCTGGATTCTGCTGGCCATGGTCATCTATTTTGTGGCCATGCTCACCATCGGCTTCATCTACTCCAAGCGGTCCAATTCCTCCACTCGTCAGTATTTCGCGGGTGGTCGAGGCGTTGGTCCATGGCTGACGGCGTTGAGCGCCGAAGCCTCCGATATGAGCGGCTGGCTGCTCATGGGACTGCCGGGCGTCGCCTACTTCACCGGTGCCGCCGACCCGCTGTGGACGGCCCTCGGCCTGGCTCTCGGCACCTACCTCAACTGGAAGCTCGTCGCACGCCGTTTGCGCCGCTACTCCGTGGTGGCAGGTGACGCGATCACCATTCCGGACTTCTTCTCCAAACGATTCCATGACAAACGCAATATCGTCTCCACCATCGCGGCGCTGATCATCCTCGTATTTTTCTGTGTGTATGTCGGTAGCTGCTTCGTGACGGTCGGCAAACTTTTCTCGACCCTGTTCGGCTGGGACTACCACCTGACCATGGTGATCGGCGCTGCCATCGTGTTCGCCTACACCGTGATCGGAGGCTATCTTTCCGTGGTCGTGACCGACTTCATCCAAGGCTTGCTCATGTTCTTCGCGCTGGCAGTGGTGTTCATCGGTTCCGTCGCATCCGTCGGCGGCGTCGACAACACCGTCGCCTTCCTCAAAGGCATTCCAGGCTTCCTTGACGGCACGCAAATGGCCACGCCGATTCTGAACGATGCCGGTGAACAGATTGTCAAGGCTGGTCAGGCCATGTTCGGCGCTCCTACCGAATACGGCGTGATCACCATGATTTCCATGCTTGCGTGGGGTCTTGGCTATTTCGGTATGCCGCAGGTGCTCGTGCGATTCCTGTCAATCCGCAGTTCCGAAGAGATCAAGAAGTCCCGTATCATCGCCACTACATGGTGTGTGGTGTCGCTTGCGTGCGGCGTGTGCATCGGTTTGGTCGGCCGTGCGATGATGCCGACGCAGTTCGTCACGCAGTCCGCGGCGGAGAACATTTTCATCGTGGTTTCGCAGGCGCTGCTGCCGAGCTTCATGTGCGGCATCGTGGTGTCGGGCATTTTCGCCGCGTCCATGAGTTCGTCATCGTCATACCTGATTATCGGCGCTTCCGCGGTCGGCGAGAATATTTTCCGCGGATTGCTCTATCGCAAGGCCACCGATCGTCAGGTGATGATGGTTGCGCGCATCACATTGCTGGTTATGTTCATTTTCGGCATTGCGGTTGCGTTCGATCAGAATTCGTCGATTTTCCAGGTTGTGTCGTATGCATGGGCCGGTTTGGGCGCTTCGTTCGGTCCGCTGATGCTCTGCTCGCTGTATTGGCGTCGTACCAATAAATTCGGTGCGATTGCGGGCATGCTTTCCGGTACTGCGACCGTGCTGATCTGGCATAATTTCATCAAGCCGCTTGGTGGTGTCTTCGCTATTTACGAGCTGCTTCCGGCGTTCGTCATCTCGCTGCTGTTCATTGTGGTGGTGTCGCTGCTGACTCCGGCTCCCGATGCTGAAGTGCTGCACGAGTTCGATCATTATCTTGATGATCCCGATGACCGCAAGGTGGATGACGATTTGGTCGCAGCGGAAATCGCTTCCGGCGAAAAGCGCGCGCAAATCTAATCAAACATAATGTGGCACGTGCCACTCAAACGCAACAAAGGCCGGATTGTATAATACGCAATCCGGCCTTTGTCGATGCTGAAACGCTGTTTAAAGCATGATTATGGCGTTTCTGGGGCTTTAGTAGCGCATGCCCATGGCTTCGCGGACTTGCTCCAAGGTTTCGTTGGCGATGGCGTTGGCCTTCTTGTTGCCTTCGGCGAGCACGTCGCGCACGTAATCCATATCCTTGGCGAGTTCCTCGCGACGGGCGCGATGCGGCTCAAGGAAGCTGTTCACCGATTCGATCACATACGCCTTCAGCGCGCCCGCACCGGAATCGCCGATCTCCTCGGCGATCTCCTTCGGATCACGACCGGTGACCAAACCGGCGGTCGTCAGCAGTGCGGAAACCTGCGGACGTGCGATCGGATCGAACGTGATGCGACGCTCGGAATCGGTCGGACTCTTCTTGATGAGCTTGGCGGTCTCCTGCGCTGTGGCGCCCAACATGATGGAATTGCCGTACGACTTGCTCATCTTGCGGCCATCCAAGCCTGGAATCTCCGGCGCTTCAGACAGAATCGCGGCCGGCTCGGGGAACACCGGATGCTTCTTGGCGTAGCGTTCGTTGAAACGACGCGCGATGGTGCGCGTGATCTCGACATGCGGCAGGTTATCTTTGCCGATCGGCACCACATTGGCCTTGCAGAACAGAATGTCGCATGCCTGATGCACCGGATAAGTCAGCAGCAGGCCGGTCAGCGCATGGCCGGAAGCTTCCATTTCCGACTTCACCGTAGGATTGCGATGCAGTTCGGCCTCAGTCACCAATGACAGGAACGGCAGCATCAGCTGGTTCTCCGCAGGAACGGCGGAATGCGTAAAAATCATGGTCTTTTCCGGATCGATGCCGGCAGCCATGTAGTCAAGTACCAAATTGAGTACATTGTCTTCGATATGCTCGGTCGTGTCACGATCGGTGATCACCTGATAATCGGCGATGATGATATTCGAATTCACGCCGCGATTCTGCATGGCGACGCGCTCACGAATCGAACCAAAATAATGGCCGAGATGCAGACGTCCGGTCGGACGGTCGCCGGTAAGCATGGTGAACTTGCCCGGATTCTGTTCGATTGCGGCGAGCGTTGCGTCGGAACGCTTCTTCGCTGCGAGGAAGCTCGCGCTCATTTCATTGCCGACAGCGGTGATCTGCTGCTCCTGGGTTTCGTCCGTCATACGTGTCCTTTTCTTAAGAAAATCAACGATTTTATCGTAAAAGTCTGAGCCGACAACGAAATAATGCGCAATAAGTGGTACTCTCTTGTTTGATGAATTGATAGCACAGTAATTTCAGGGGGTCAGATGGGCCGCGGACGTCAGAAAGCCAAACAGCAGAAAATAGCCCGAAAGCTCAAGTACCTGACCACCGACACCGATTATGATGAGCTCGCCAAGGAGCTCGGTGCCCAGGAGCCTGGTTCGGGTTCTTTTGATCCTTTCGCCGATATCGAAGCAAAATATTCTCACGATGCGGACGCTGAAGATGAGATTCCTGAAGATGCTCAGGAGTCCGCGCAAACCGACGCCGAGGATGACCTCGACGAGTATGCAAAGTGGGCCGCAGAGGCGGCGGCGAAGGCCACGAGCGGAGAGTTCCCGGCAGCCAAGTCCGCCGCGCCGAAGCTACACAAGCCCATCCCGATGCCGATGCCCAGCGCACTGAAGCCGAAGAAGCAGGACTGATCGGCATATCAGGTACTTTGTGAAACCGCGATGCGGATATGCCTGCTAGGTGTATCCACATCGCGGTTTTGCTATGCGTTTTTGCGCCTGTGACGGTCTTCTCGCAGCCTGTCACACCAACGGCAGCAAGCTACTCAAATCGTCGCGTTCGCCAACGGCCGTGATGCGTCCCGCCTCCTTTTCCTCCTGCCAGCTGGTGATGCCCGTGGCGAGTCTCATCCACACGTCTGGTTCCAGTTCGATCACATCCGGCGGTGTGAGATTATGCGGATCGGATGCCGGTCCGTCGAGAATCTTGATGGCACCCCACGGCGCGACACGAACTTCCACGCCCGCCCCGGGCGCTTTTTTCTCCAGCAGATGCAGCGAGTAGCGCACCGCCATCGCCCACAGTTGGCGTGGCAATCGTGGAGAGAATTCCAGACGGAAATCGCGTGCCGCGTCGGTATTTGCGGGAATATTGTCGGCGATCATGCGATGAGACGTTTGCAGCCATTGTGCAAATGCGTCATGCCCCTTATGCAGATCTTGTTCTCGAATAACAGCCATACGTGTTATTTTGCCGTTTGCGAGCGACTATGATGGGGTGTTGCAGACAACGTAGTCACAACTGAATAGGGGTGTGAAGAGAGGAAAATATTTGCGATTCTTGATAGCGTTCGCAATGTTGTTGCATGTTGCTCGCAACGTTTTTGCAGTCGGTTTGCATTATTTTTGCAAACGAATGCTTGCTTGTAATTGCTTGAAATTTCATCTTTTTATGATTACGTAGTATGCTGTGTATGAGAACGTATGCATGATGTTACTTAGTGTTCATGCGGCCGCTAATGCAAGGACGCTGGGGTAAGGCATAATGTTCCTGGAGAGTAATCCGTCAAAGGGAGTCGATTAATGACTGAAATTACCGCACCGAAGTCCGCGGTCACCGCGGAGCAGTTCGCAGACGAGATCCGCGAGCAGCTGAAGTACACCCAGGGCGTCACCGTCGAGCAGGCCAAGCCGG